>Ga0123353_10001037_pt1 | contig 34044 bp, 24 predicted proteins | sample TergutLab28metaG_3_FD_92763 | JGI IMG/M metagenome (GOLD analysis project Ga0123353, IMG submission 92763) | Labiotermes labralis P3 segment gut microbial communities from Petit-Saut dam, French Guiana - Lab288 P3 | ecosystem: Host-associated > Arthropoda: Insects > Digestive system > Gut ... | reverse complement strand
TCCTCTCCTTGGGCTGCCCGAGCCGGAGCGCGGACCGCGCCTTCGGCTCGCCTGGCGGGTGCGGCGCGGACCGCGGCCCGGACACGTACGACGGAGGGCTGACGCCCGAGCTCCCGCAGTGGCCGACCGAGGTACGAGGCCGTCCGCGAAGGGAGCGAGCAGGAAGACCGACCGAAATCCGGCGCCCGACACCCCAACTCCCCCACTACGCGGCCCGGACACCAGGCCGTCCGCAGCGGAAGCGAGCAGCAGGAACGACCGCGGGGCGGTCGTCATTCGAGCTGCTGCTTGCGGCTGAGCAGGGTCTGCAGTAGCACGACGACCGCGAGGAAGCCGCCGTTGACGGTGTCGGTGAAGGCGGAGCCGTACTGCGAGAAGTAGTGGTCGATCAGGTTGTGGATCACCGCGAGCAGCAGCACGCCGGCCGCGGTGCCGCCGACCGAGCCGCTGCCGCCGGTGAGCAGCGTGCCGCCGATCACCACCGAGGCGATGGCGGTGAGTTCGTATCCGATGCCGATGGTGGTCACGCCGGAGCCGAGCCGGGCGCCGCCCAGGGCGCCGGCCGCCGCGGCGAGGGTGCCGGACAGCAGGTAGACCAGCACCTTGCTGCGGGCGACGGGCAGGCCCAGCAGGACCGCCGCGTTCTCGTTGCCGCCCATCGCGGTCAGGGTGTGGCCGAAGCCGGTGCGGGTGAGCAGCACCGCGCCGAGCACGAACAGCGCCGCGGTGATCAGCACCGGGGTCCACACGCCGGCGCCCAGGTGCCGGAACGCCGAGTGCTGCGGCACCAGATAGGTGGTGGCGCCCTCGCTGGTGACCGCCTGGAGCAGTCCGCGCAGGCCGAGCAGCCCGACGAGGGTCACGATGAACGGCGCCATCCCGGCCTTGGCGACCAGCAGTCCCTGCACGGTGCCCCAGGCCGCGCCGACCGCGAGCGGCAGCAGGATCGCGAGCCAGGTGCCGTGCGTGGACCCGTAGGCGCCGAGGACGCCGCCGAGCGCGTACATCGAGCCGACCGACAGGTCGATGCCGCCGGTCATGATGACGAACGTCATGCCGAGGGCGAGCAGCCACACGAAGGCGTTGTTGCCCAGGATGCTGCTGATGTTGGACCAGGTGGGGAAGGTGGAGGAGGTCGACGAGGCGATGACGACCACCAGCGCCAGGACGGCCAGCGCGCCACGGCGCTGCACCTGGGAGGCGATCCGCTCGCCCAGCGTGGCCCGCGGGGCGCGGGCCTTCGCGGTGGCCGGCGGCGGCAACACGGCGGAGGTCATCGGGTACCACGCTCCTGGGAGGCGTAGACCGCGAAGCAGATGATCGCGGCCTCCACGATCTGGGTGTACGAGGTGTGCACGTTGTGCTGCGTGAGCACGGCGGTGATCAGCTGCATGAACAGCGCGCCGGCCACCGTGCCGAGGACGCGGACCCGGCCGCCGCTGAGCGGCGTGCCGCCCACGACCACCGCGGTGATCGCGTTGAGTTCCATGTTCAGGCCCTGGTTGGCGGGGTCCGCCTCGGCGCCGTGGCCGACGATCAGCACGCCGGCGAGGGCGGACAGTACACCGGAGATCACGTACACGGTGATCAGCACGCGGCGCACGGGCAGCCCGGACAGCCGGCTGGCCTGGCGGTTGTCGCCGATGGCGACGAGTTGCCGGCCGAAGGTGGTGCGCCGCACCAGCAGCCCGGTGAGCAGCGCGCAGATGCCGCCGATCCAGGCCATCTCGGGGATGCCGGCCAGGCTGCGCGAGCCGAGGTCGAGCAGGCCGGACTGGGTGACCGGCTTGGCGGAGTTGCCGTTGATGATCTCGGCCAGGCCCCGCACGCCGATCATCAGCGACAGGGTGGCGACGATCGGCTGGATGCGGGCCAGGGCCACCATCGCGCCGCCGACCGCGCCGGACGCGGCGCCCAGCACCAGGGCCACCAGCAGGGAGGGCAGCAGCCCGTAGCCGGCGTAGAGCGGCACCACGGAGGCGGCCAGCGCGATCACCGCGCCCACCGACAGGTCGATGCCCTCGGTGCCGATGACCAGGGCCATGCCGAGGGCCACCAGCAGGGTGGGCGCGACCTGGTAGAGCTGGACGCGGATGTTGCTCATCTGCAGGAACGACGTGTCCAGGCCGACCGCGACGACGAACAGCACCACCAGCGCGGCGTAGACGCCGTACTCCTGGAGCAGGCGCCGGACCCGGGCGCGGTCGAGCGCGGGTCCGGTCCAGGTGAGGGAGGTCATGACCGGTTCTCCTTCACGGGCGCGGCGACCGGTTCCGCTGCGGCCTGCGGCGTCCCGCCGGGGTTCTCGGGCCCGGATTCCGGGCCTCCTGGTTCGGGGTGGTCCGGGGCGTCGGGCGACAGCGGCGGCGCGGTGGCGAGCGCGTCCAGCAGGCCGTCCTCGCTGACCTCCGCGCCGTCCAGGTTCCCCACCACGCGGCCGTCCTTGAGGATGACCACGCGGTCCGAGCCCTCGATCAGCTCCTCCAGGTCGGAGGAGATGAGCAGCACGCCGAGCCCGTCGGCGGCGAGTTCGTCGATGATGGACTGCACCTCCGCCTTGGCGCCGACGTCGATGCCGCGGGTCGGCTCGTCCAGCAGCAGCACCTTGGGGTTGAGGCACATCCAGCGGGCCAGCAGGACCTTCTGCTGGTTGCCGCCGGACAGGTCGCTGACCTTCTGGTCGGGGCCGGACGCCTTGATCCGCAGCCGCTCCATGAAGAACCGGACGACCTCGTCCTGCTTGGCCTGGGAGACCAGTCCGGCGCGGGACAGGCGCGGCAGCGCGGCGAGCGAGATGTTCTCGCGCACCGACAGGTTGGGGATGATGCCCTCCGCCTTGCGGTCCTCGGCCAGCATCACCACACCGGCCCTGATCGCCGCGGCGGGACTGCGCCGGTGCAGCGGCCGGCCCTCCACCTCGACGGAGCCGGCGTCGGTGCCCAGCGCGCCGACGATCGCCTTGGCGGTCTCGCTGCGGCCGGCGCCGAGCAGCCCGCCGAGGCCGACGACCTCGCCGGGGTGGATGTCGAGCGAGACGCCGTGCAGCCGGTGACGGACCGTCAGATTCTCTGCGGCGAGGACCGGTTCGCCGGTGCGCCGCTCGTGCCGGTCGGAGTCGAAGGCGGTGGTGCCCTTGTCGCGTACCGTCGCCATCTCCCGGCCCAGCATCAGGGAGATCAGCCGCAGCCGCTCCAACTGGGCGATCTCGCCGGTGTGGACGACCTCGCCGTCGCGCATCACGGTGACCCGGTCGCAGATCGCGTACAGCTCGTCGAGCCGGTGGCTGACGTAGACGACCGCGATGCCCTGCTCCTTGAGGCGGCGGATCACCGAGAACAGCGTCTCGACCTCGCGCGGTTCCAGCGACGAGGTGGGCTCGTCCATGATGACCACGCGGGCGTCGACCTGGACCGCGCGGGCCAGCGCCACCATCTGCTGGGCGCCCAGGCCCAGGGTGCGCAGCGGCCGGGTGACGTCGACGTCGACGCCGTACCGGCCGAGCACCTCGGTGGCCTCCCGGTTCATCCGGCCCACGTCGACCAGCCCGAACCGCCGCGGCTCGCGGCCGAGATACAGGTTGCGGGCCACCGACATCAGCGGGACGAGGTTGACCTCCTGGTAGATCGTGGAGATCCCCGCGGCCTGCGCCTCCAGCGGGTTGCGGAAGTCGCGGTCGCGTCCGGCCAGCCGGACCTGGCCGCTGTCGGGGCGGTAGACCCCGGTGATCACCTTGATCAGGGTGGACTTCCCCGCGCCGTTCTCGCCGATCAGGGCGTGCACCTCGGCGGGCCGCAGGGCGAAGTCCACGTCGCGCAGCGCGTGCACGCCCGCGAAGCTCTTGTGCACCCCCGAGACCTCCAGCACGGAGTCACTGCGGGGGTCGAGGTCCTGCTGGACCATGGTCGTTGTCCGCCTCCTCGTACGGGGCTGCCGTGCGGCGGCCCGGGCGCCGGTTCCGGGCCGGCGGGACGCGGCTCGATCGCCGTGTCCCGCCGGCCCGTCGGTGTTGCCGGTGCAACGGTCGGTGGACTCAGTAGACGAGGCCCTGGGCCAGCGCCTGCTTGGCGTTGGCGGAGGTGAAGTGGCCGTCCTTGATGATCACCTTGTCCTGGACGCCCGCCGTGCCGTAGAAGTTCTGCAGCGACTGGAAGGCCAGCGGGCCGAACCGCGGGTTGGTCTCGATGTCCGCGACGGCCAGGCCGTCGGCGACGTTCTGCACCATCTGCTGGATGCCGTCGATCGTGACGATCTTGACGTCCTTGCCGGGGGTCTTCCCGGCCGACTTGATGGCCTGGATCGCGCCGAGCGCCATCTCGTCGTTCTCGGCGTACACCGCGTTGATGTCGGAGTGCGCCTGGAGCAGCTGCTCCATCACCTTCTGGCCGTCGGTCTGGGCGAAGTTGCCGGTCTGCGAGGCGACGATCTTGATGTTCGGGTACTTCGCCTTGACCTGGTCCTGGAAGCCCTTGGTGCGGTCCGTCGTGACGTTGTTGCCGGGCGTGCCGGTGAGGATCGCCACGTGCGCGTTGCCGCCGGTCGCGGTGTTCAGGTCGTCCGCGGCGATCTGCGCCTGGCCGTAGAAGTTCGAGCCGATGAAGGCGATGAAGTCGGTGCAGGCGGTCCCGGTGACCGTGCGGTCGATGGTCAGCACCGGGATCTTCTTGGCCTTGGCCTGCGCGAGGGCCGGGCCGAGGCCGTCGGAGTTCTCCGGCGCGACGATGAGGACCTTGGCGCCCTGCGCGATCATGTCCTGGATCTGCGAGTTCTGGGCGTTGACGTCGGCGTTGGCGTTGCGCTCGATGAGCTTGACGCCGAGCCGCTTGGCCTCGTTCTCGATGCTCTTGGTCTCGGTCGCCCGGAACGGGTTGCTGGTCGACTCCGACTGGGAGAAGCCGACGACCGTCTTGCCGTCGGTGATGTCCAGCTTGGGAACGCCGCCGGCGTATCTGTCGAAGGTGCAGCCCGGGCCCGCGGAGCTGTCGGTGGGGGTGGCCACCTGCTGGGCCGCAGCGCTGTTGTCCGTGGCGCTGCTGGACGGCGACTTCGACGAGTCGTTACCGGAGTTGGTGCAGGCGGCGGCGGACAGGCACAGGCCAGCCGTGATCATCGCGGCGGCCACGGCCTTGGCACGGGGAAGGGTCTTCATGCGCCGATCACATCCTCAGGGGCAGTGAAGGGTCGGGTGAGGGTGCGGGGAGCAGTCGCTGTCCTCCCGCGCTGTTTCCAACGTTGTAGAGACCCTGCGGCACCCACCGGACGCTGTCAAGCGTCCGTGCACAGATTTCTGTCCGGCGCTCAGAAAGCCCTTGCGTCACACGAGTTGACCCGCAGGATGCCGAACGACCCGAGATTCACAGGTGGATGGCGTCGCAGGGGGTGCCGACCGGCCCCGGCCGCGCACCCGCGGGCGGTTCCGCCCCGGAAGTATCCGCCGCGGGTCTGGACAACAGGGGCGTCGCGTGCTGTCATTCCGATGCTTTCCAACGTTGTTACTTCAGGGCCGAGAGAGCCGCCGCGGTGTCCACCGGATCCGCGCTCGATGCCCTGCTCCCGACGCTTCCCTGCTTCCCCGCCGTTCCCCACCGATCGCAGCCCCCGGGCCCCGCGCGGCCGCCTCGTCGCGTCCGGACCCTCACCGCCCCTGTCCGGGTGGGCGATCGGAGCCGTACCGACGACGCCGCCCGGCGTTCGCACGCCGGCCGGCGCGACGTACCAGGAGGTCCTCGCATGTCCGAAAGCACCACGCCGTCCGCCGCATCCGGCGGCGCGCCCCGCAGCGACACCGGGGGCGTGAGCCGCCGCGGGCTGCTCGCCAGGTCCGGCGCGGTGGGTCTGGGCGCGGCCGGGGCGGCACTGCTGCCCGGGACCGTCACCGGCGCGCAGGCCGCGCCGGCCACCGCGACCGCCCAGTCCACCGGCGCCGACCCGCTCACCGCGGCCGCCCCGGCGCTCCCCGCGTTCGACCCGATCCGGCCGCCGGCGGTGCCGCTCGCGGTGCGCTCCCCGTACCTGAGCACCTGGCTGGCCGCCGACGTGCCGTCCGGCCACTGGCCCACCTTCTGGACCGGCCGGGTCACCGCGATGACCGGCATCGCCGTGATCGACGGCACCCCGTACCTGTTCTTCGGCGCGCCCAACGTGCCGGACCACCCGCTGCCCCGCGGCCTGGTCCAGCGCTCCCTCCAACTGACCGCGACCCGCTCGCTGTTCGTGCTGGAGGGCGGCGGCGTCCGGCTGAACCTGACGTTCCTGTCGCCGGTGGAGCCGGGCGACCTGAAGCGGCAGTCGATCCCGATGTCGTACGTGACGGCGGAGGTCCGCTCGGTCGACGGCAAGGCGCACGACGTCGCGCTGTACTTCGACATCTCCGGCGAGTGGGCGCACGGCAACTCCGGCACGAAGATCCGCTGGGCGCAGCAGAACATCGCGGGCACCGGGTCCGGGCCGAGTCTGACATCGTTGTCTTTCACTCCCGACAGCCCCCAGGTGCTCAAGGAGAGCGGCGACACGGCGTCCTGGGGCACGGTGGTGTGGAGCGCCACCGCCCGGTCGGGCCTGACGTGGCAGATCGGCCCGGACACCGTCGTGCGCCCCGCGGCGCTCGCCGACGGCAAGCTGGGCAACACCTCCGACACCGACCAGCCGCGGGCGATCAACGACCGCTGGCCGGTGTTCGCCTTCCACTTCGACCTGGGCAGCGTCCGCAACGCGCCGGCCACCGCGCAGCTGTCGGTGGGCCATGTCCGCGAGCCCGCGGTGAGCTACCTGGGCGAGCAACTCCCGCCGCTGTGGCGGTCGTACTGGTCCTCCTGGCAGGACATGGCCGCCTTCTTCCACGCCGACTCCGCCGGCGCGCAGACCAGGACCGACGCGCTGGACCGCCGGATCAAGCGGGACGCCACCGCCGCCGGCGGGGCCAACTACGCGGCATTGTGCGCCCTTTCACTGCGTCAGGCGTACGGCGCCACCGAGCTGGTCAGCAGGAACGGCAAGCCGTGGGCGTTCCTGAAGGAGATCTCCTCCGACGGCAACGTCTCGTCGGTGGACGTCACGTACCCCACGATGCCGGTGTTCCTCTACACCGACCCGGAGTACCTGCGGCTGCTCATCGAACCGATGCTGGACTACGCCGAGAACGGCGGCTGGCCCAAGGAGTTCGCCGAGCACGACCTGGGCTCCGGCTACCCCAACGCGTCCGGCCACAACGACGGCAACGAGGAGGACATGCCGGTCGAGGAGTCGGCCAACATGCTGCTGATGGCGGCGGCCTACCTCGCCCGCGCGGACACCGCGACCGCGAAGGAGTTCGCCGCCGCGCACTACCCGATCCTGCGGCAGTGGGCCGACTACCTGGTCGCCAACGCGCTGGACCCGGGCTTCCAGAACCAGACCGACGACTTCACCGGGTTCATCGCGCACAGCGCCAACCTGGCGCTCAAGGGCATCCTCGCGATCGGCGCGATGGCGTCCGTGGCGACCACCGCGGGCAACACCACCGACGCCACCCGCTACCGGGCCACCGCCCGCGACTACGCCGGCCAGTGGGTGAGCAAGGCGCAGGACTCCACGCCGGACCACCTCAAGCTCGCCTACGACCAGCCGGGCACCTGGAGCCTGAAGTACAACGGCTACCCGGACGCGCTGCTCGGCCTCGGCCTGGTCCCGTCCTCCGTCGCCCAGGAGGAGGGCGACTGGTACGCGACCCAGGTCAACCAGTTCGGCGTGCCGCTCGACCCGCGCCACGCGTACACCAAGGCCGACTGGGAGATGTGGACCGCGGCGTGGCTGCGCGGCCACCCGGTCAGCAAGGTGCTGATCGACACGTTGTACGACTTCGCGACGGCCACGCCGAGCCGGGTCCCCTTCACCGACTGGTACGACACGGTCGCGGGCAACCAGAGCGGCGGCTTCCAGGCCCGGCCGGTGGTCGGCGGCATCTTCGCCCTCCTCAGCCTGGACCACTGACCTCGCGTTCCCCGGGCAGCAAGGGGCCCGCCGGCCTCCCGGGAGGCCGGCGGGCCCCGCGGGCCGTCGGGGCGGCGGCGAGTGCCGGGTGGCAGAGGGAAAGGTGGCCGCTGAAAGCCTTCCTGACGGAACGTCAGGCGCTGGGCGGCGCCGTGGACTCGCGCGCGATGAGCGTGTAACCGGGCTGGATCCGCTCGGGGTTCATCTCCGGGGCGCCGGTGAGCCGGGCCACCACACGTTCCACGGCGAGCCGGGCGATGGCCTGCTTGTCCGGGGAGACGGTCGTCAGCGCGATGGTCGAGAAGCGGCCCTCCTCCACGTCGTCGAAGCCGACCACCGAGATGTCCTGCGGGACGCGCAGGCCGCGTTCGACCAGGGCGCGCATCGCGCCGAGGGCCATCAGGTCGTTGTAGGCGAAGACCGCGTCGGGCTGCGTGCCCCGGTCGAGCAGCGCGTTCATCGCCGCGGCGCCGTCCCAGCGGCCGTAGCCGTCGGTGGCCGCCACCAGGTCCTCGTCGCACGGCAGTCCGGCCTCGACCAGCTCCTCGCGCCAGCCGCGCAGGCGCAGGTGCGCGGGCCGCCGGGCCATCTCCCGGCGGGCGCCGATGAAGGCGATCCGCCGCCGGCCGAGCCCGGTGAGGTGGCGCACCGCGGTGCGGGCGGCGGCCACGTTGTCGATGGCGATCTGGTCGTAGGGCGCGTCGTACTCGCGCTCGCCGAGCAGCACCAGCGGTGCGTCGTCGCGGCGGCCGAGCAGATCGGAGGTCTCCAGCTCGATCGGGCTGAGGATCAGGCCGTCGATGACGTGTGCCCGGAAGCCCTGGGTGACCAGCACCTCCTTCTCCCGCTGGCCGGCCGTGTGGTCCATCAGCACGGTGTAGTCGTGGCGGGCGGCCGCGTCGATCACCGCGCCGGCCAGCTCCGCGAAGTACGGGTTGCCGAGCTCCGGCACGGCCAGCGCGATGATGCCGGTCCTGCCCTTGCGCAGATGGCGGGCGGTCAGGTTCGGCCGGTAGCCCAGCTCGTCGATCGCCCGCTGGACGCGCTCGCGCATCCCCGGGGTGACGTGCGGATAGTTGTTGACCACGTTGGAGACGGTCTTGACGGACACGCCGGCCAGCTGCGCGACGTCTTTCAGGCTGGCGCCCACGGAGTTCCTTCCCTCGGCTTCCCTACGTCAGGCACGGCGTTCCTGGCTCAGGTTTTACAACGTTATATATCCGCATCAGGCCACCGCAAGCCCCTGACCGCGGGTTCTCCCCGCAGGTGACGCGGACACGACGACCAGCGGACCGGGGCACTTCGCTACCGCCCCACCAGGCACAGCGACGTGCCGCGGCATCCGCCGCCCCCTTCTCCGCCACGTCGGAACACCCCTGCTTTATAACGTTGAACGCCTGCCGGGTCGTACCGGGCCCCCCTCCGCCCCGCCCGCGCGGAGGTCGGAGGATTAAGGCACGACTGTACGGTGTGCGGACGGTCCGATTCGCCGGAACCGCCGCGTCCCCCTCCGGCGGCCGGCGGCCGCGGCAGCCCGGAGACCGCATCCGGGCAAGTGACCCCCCAATTGCCGGCTGGACGCGCTTCGTGGGGCGGTCAGAAGGGGGCAGCCCTGGGGCGGCGGGAGAAGGCGTTCCGCGCAGACAACGTCGGCGGCGACGGGCGGCGGACGGCGCATGCGCAGCAACCGTGGCCGTTCATGCGGCAGTTGACGTCCGAGAAGGGGCGGGCCGCGCAGGCGGCGACGCGGTGCGGGTCAGGGCAGGGTCACGACCGTGCCCGTGGTGCGGGCCTGTTCGGCGGCCCAGACGACGCGGTGGCCGGCCAGCGAGATCGCGGCGTCGGACTTCAGGAGGCCGGGGTCGCCGGTGGCGACGGCGGCGAGGAAGGCGTCCATGAGCCCCTCGTCCCCGCCGCCGTGGCCGTCGGCCGCGGACGGGCCGGCGCCGGCCCGGCTGTCCAGCACGGACTCGGTGCCCGTGCGGAAGTCGGTGCGGGTGACGGTGACGCCGTCGCCGTCGAGGTAGCCGTGCGTGCCGAGCAGGCGGGTCCTGCGGTGGCCCATGGGCGTGAACGCGGACATGGTGAACGAGCAGGTGGCGCCGTCGTCGAACTCCATGGCGACCACCTGGTGGTCGACCACGTCGTTGTCGCAGGCGTACACGCAGCGGCCGTACGGGCCGGTGCGCAGCGCGGCCAGGACGCCCTGTTCGGTGCGCTCGGCGGTGACCGCGGACAGCGGCCAGAAGTGCTGCTCGGGGTCGGCCAGGCAGTCGAGGTAGAAGCGCCGGGCGGAGTACGGGCAGGTGCTCTCGACCGCGCAGTCGGTGCAGCGGGTGCCCGCTCCCTCGGGCGCCGACTCGGGACGGAAGTGGGTGAGGCTGCCGAACGAGCTGACCCGGCGCGGCGCGCGGCCGAACAGGTACATCAACCAGTCGATGTCGTGGCAGGACTTGGTGAGCAGCATCGGCGCCGAGGTGTCGGAGCGGCGCCAGTTGCCGCGCACGAAGGAGTGCGCCTGGTGCCACCAGCCCACCGGCTCCAGGTGCTGCACGCTCACCAGCCGGCCGATCGCGCCGTCGTCCAGGAGCTGTTTGAGCAGCCGGGTGTAGGGCGTGTAGCGCAGCACGTGGCAGACCGCGAGCATGATCCCGTTGCGCTCGGCGGCCGCGGCGATCTCCGCCGCCTCCGCGTCGGTCGGGGCCATCGGCTTCTCCAGCAGCACGTGGTAGCCCAGGTCGGCGAAGGCGACGGCGGGATCGCGGTGCTGCCGGTCCTGGGTGGCCACGATCGCGGCGTCCGCGAGCCGCCCGGCCGCGGCCAGTTCCGACCAGTCGCCGTACACCCGGTCCGGCGGCACCGCGAACTCCCGTGCCGCGGCGGCCCGCCGGCCCGGGTCGGGTTCGGCCAGCGCCACCACCCGCCCGGTGCCGGCGGCCAGCGCGTGCCGGGCGTACGACTGCCCGCGGAGCCCGGCCCCGGCCAGGACCAGCGTCACCTCTGCCATGGTCTCCCCTCCCGTCGGTGCCGCAGCGTCCACGATCCCCGCTCTCCCTCCGCCCCGGGCAGCCCCTGCCCGGCCCGATCGGTCAGCTGCCCAGCACGGCCCGCAGGCCCGGCTGGAGCAGGTCGGCGTGCGCGCGCACCATGTCGTCGCACAGCTCCCAGATCCGGGGCACGGGCAGCGCCGCCGCGGTGGCCGGGTCGGCCATCAGGGCGTGCCTGATGTGCCGCGGCTCGTCCTCCAGGGCGGCCCGCACGACCAGGTCGTTCATGCTGAGGTAGGTGCGGTTGAGGGCGGCGCACTGCGGCGGCAGCTCGCCGACCGCGGTCGGCTGCACGCCCGACGCGTCGACCAGGCAGGGCACTTCGACGGTGCCGCCGGCCTGCAGGTTCGTGATCAGGCCGCGGTTGGGCACGTTGCCGTAGACGGTGCGCGGCGTGCCGGTGACGATGCTGTGCACGATCTGCGGGGCGTACTCCATGGTGCCGGCCACCGGCAGCGGCGTGCCGGACCGCAGCGCGTCCCGGGTCTTCTCGTACTCGGCCACGTTGTCGTCGACGATGCCGAGGTAGGCGCCGACGGGCAGCCGCAGCCGCTCGACCTCCTCGGCGTGGCCGAGGTACCAGGGCACGTACTCCGAGCTGTGCTCGCTGGTCTCGGTCGGGTAGTGGCCGAGCCTGCGGTACATGTCGATCCGCACCCGGCGGCGCAGTTGGGGGTCGCGCTCGATCGCCGCGTCGAGCACCGGGTAGAGGCTGCGGCCCTCGTGCTCGAAACGCAGCACCCAGGCCTGGTGGTTGACGCCGGCCGCGAGGTAGCGGACCTCCTCGTAGGGGACGCCGACCAGTTCGCTGAGGTCGCGCATGGTCCAGTAGACGGAGTGGCACAGGCCCACCACCCGGGTCAGCCCGGTGGCCTGGGCGAGGTACTGGACGTTCATCGCCATCGGGTTGGTGTAGTTGAGCAGCCAGGCGTCGGGGCACAGTTCGGCCATGTCCGCGCCGAGGGCCTTCAGCAGCGGGAAGGTGCGCAGCGCGCGGAACACGCCGCCGGCGCCCAGGGTGTCGCCGATGGTCTGGCGCACGCCGTAGCGGGCCGGGATCTCGAAGTCGGTGCGGGTGGACTCGCGCATGCCGACCTGGACGATGTTGACGACGAAGTCCGCGCCGTCCAGGGCGGCCCTGCGGTCGGCGTGCGCGGTGATCCTCGGCGCGGCGCCGAGGTGGGCGGCGATGTGCCGGGCCGCGCCCTCGGCGGTGGCGAGCCGCTCGGCGTCGATGTCGTGCAGGGCGATGTGCACCCCGCGCAGCTCCTCGAAGGCGAACAGGTCGGCGAGCAGCCCCTGGGTGAACACGACGCTGCCGGCGCCGATGAACGCGATCTTCGTGGTGGTCATCACTGGCTCTTTCCGTGGTGGTGCGGGTCGTTCGGGTGGTGCGGGGCCGTCCCGCGGTGAGGTGCGTCAGGGCCGGTCGGGCCGTCCGGGCCGGCGAGGGCGGCCCGGGCCTCGGCCCAGGTGGGCTGCGCGGTGGTGCCGCCGGGCGCCCGGGTGGACAGCGCCCCGCAGGCCGCGGCGAGCGCGACGGCCTCGGGCAGCGGCAGCCCGGCCAGCAGTGCGGCGACCATCCCCGCGTCGAAGGTGTCACCGGCGCCGGTGGTGTCGTGCGCTCGCACGGGGACGGACGGGACGCGCAGCGCCTCGCGTCCGTCGTGGACCAGCGCGCCGTCGGCGCCGTCCTTGACCACCACCAGCGGCCCCTGCTTCGCCAGGTGGGCGGCGGCCTCGGCGAGGTCGTCCAGGCCGGACAGCGCCCTGGCCTCCTGGGCGTTGGGCAGCAGCACGTCGGTGACGGGCAGGAGGGCCGCGAGGCCCGCCGGGTCCCACTCCCCCGCCGGGTCGTCGTTGGTGTCCAGGGAGGTGGTCGCGCCGTGCGCGCGGGCCTGCGCGAACAGGGCGGGCAGCGCGGCGGCCAGTTGCGGCATCAGGAAGTACGACGCGGCGTGCACGTGCCGGCAGCCGGCGAGCAGTTCCGCGGGGACGTCCGCCCCGCTGGTCGCCGGCAGCGTGCCCGGCGCGGTGAGGATCGCCCGGTCGTGCTCGCGGTTGAGCACGGCGGTGAGCGGCGAGGGCAGCGCCGGGTCGGTGCGCAGCGCCCCGGTGTCGACGCCGCGCGCCTGCAGCGCGCTGCGGACGTAGGCGCCGGTGTCGTCGTCGCCGATCCGGCCGGCGAAGGCCACGGACAGCCCGAGGCGGGCGGCACCGCAGGCCATGATGGCCGCGGACCCGCCGAGGGTGATCAGGCCGGTGGGGACGAGCTGTTCGCGCTGCCCGAAGGCGAGCGGCCCGGCCAGGGGACCGAGGACGACGTCGGGGTTGGCGTCCCCGACGACGAGCAGGTCGAAGGTGTGCGGCATCGGCTGGACCTATCCCTTCAGGCCGCTGGAGGTGATGGACTGGATGAAGGACTTCTGCGCGGCCAGGAACGCCACCAGCACCGGCAGGACGGTGATGACGTTCCCCGCCATCACCGCCGACCACTTGGTGTGGTGCAGTCCCTGGAACGTCGTCAGGCCCAGCTGAAGCGTGTAGTGGGTGTCGTGGTTGATGGCGATCAGCGGCCAGGTCAGGTCGTTCCAGGTGGTGAGGAAGGTCAGCACGGCCACCGTGCTGAGCGCCGGCCGGGACAGCGGCAGGACCACCGACCACAGCACCCGCAGCCGGTTGCAGCCGTCGATCCAGGCCGCCTCCTCCAGCTCCCGGGGCAGCGACAGGAAGAACTGCCGCAGCAGGAACACCGCGAACGGCGTGACCAGCGACGGCACGATCAGCGCGCCCAGGCTGTCGATCAGACCGAGCTTCTTCATCACCAGGAACGTCGGGATCATCGTGAGCTGGAACGGGATGGCCATCGTGGCCAGCATCGTCACCAGCAGCAGCCGCGATCCGGCGAACCGCATCCGGGCGAAGGCGTAGCCGCCCAGCGCGCCGAAGACCAGGTTGGAGGCGACGGTGGCGGCCGACACGATCAGCGAGTTGGCGAACCAGCGCGGGAACATCGCGTTGCCCAGCACGTACCGGTAGCCGCTGAAGTCCAGGTGCGAGGGCCACAGGGCGGGCGGGAAGCGGTTGATCTGCGCGTCGCTCATCACCGAACTGAGCAGCAGCCACAGCAGCGGCAGGGCGAAGAGCAGCGCGAGCGGGGCCAGCGCGAGGTGCCAGGGGCTGAACGGCAGCCGCCGGCGGGGGCGGCTGCCGGACCCGGCGGGCGCGTCCTCCGGAACGGGCCGCGGGGGCGCGGACGCTGCGGTCATCGTGCTGCTCCTTCCTGGCCGCCGGGGGCGCGGCGGCGCAGCGCGCGGGCGCCGGCCGCGATCACGAAGAGCGCGACGGCCAGCACGTACGCGGCGGCGGCCCCGTATCCGGCGGTGAAGTTCTGGAACGCCTGCTGCCAGACGAAGTAGACGACCACCGTGGTGGAGCCGAGCGGGCCGCCCTTGGTGGTGACGTAGACGAGGTCGAAGACCTGGAGGGACTCGATCAACTGCCACACCACGAGGAAGAGGTTGACCGGTGCCAGGGTGGGCAGCACCACGTGGCGCAGCAGGTGCCGGTGGCCGGCCCCGTCGAGCCTGGCGGCCTCGATCAGCGAGGGGGGCACGTCCTGCAGGGCCGCGAGGTAGACCACCAGGCAGAAGCCGGTACCGCTCCACAGCGAGATCGCCACCAGCACGAACAGCGCCTGGCCGGGGTCGGTGAGGAAGCCCTGCGGGGAGATGCCGAGGTGGTGCAGCAGCGAGTTGGCGGCGCCGAACTGCGGGTCGAGGATGAACGAGAACAGCACGCCCTGCGCGGTGGCCGAGATGACGAACGGGACGAAGAACAGCGTCCGGTACAGGCCGACGAAGCGGATCCTGCGGTTGAGCGCGAGCGCCAGCCCCAGGCCCAGGACCATGCTGAGCGGCACGTACATCGCGGTGTACTTCAGGGTGTTGCCCACCGCCTGGCTGAAGTGCGGGTCCTGCCGCAGCGCGCGGTAGTTGTCCAGGCCGACCCAGCGGCTGGGGGTGACCAGGTCGTCGGCCTGGAAGGACAGCAGCAGCGACCAGACGACCGGCAGGATCGCCAGGCCCAGGATGACCGCGACCGAGGGCGCGACGAACGCCCAGGCGGTGGCGGACTCCGTGCGCCGGCGGCGGCGCAGGGCACGGCGACGCCGGTCCGCGGTCGCGTCGTCGGACGGGGAGGCAGCGGCGGAGGCGGCATGCTCCGGTGGCAGGGTGAGCGGGGCGGGTAGGCGCGGCATGGGTCCTCCTCAGCGCGGGATGAGCAGTGCGGCGTCGGCCTGGCGGGCGCAGTCGTGCAGGGCCTGCGCGGGGGTGCTGCGGCCGAGCAGCACCGCGGTGACGGCCTGGCCGAGCGCTTCGGAGATCTGCGGGTAGGCCGCGTGGTTGGGGCGGACCCTGGCGGTCTCCAGGGCCTTGGTGAAGACGTTGAGGCCGGCCGTCTCACGGGTCTTGCGGGTCCACTGCGGCAGGGCCTGGGTGGCCCGGCTGAGCGGGAGGCTGCCGGCCTGGACATCCCACTGCACGTCCTGGGCCGGCTGCATCAGCCAGGTCAGGAAGGTGCGGGTGGCGGCGACGCGGGCCTCGCCGTTGTCGAACGCGGTCCAGGTGTCGGGTCCCGAGATGGTGATCGGGCGGCGGCTGTAGCTGGGCAGCGGCACCACGTGGTAGTCGGTCTTCGCCTGGACGATGTCCGGCAGTTGCCACGGGCCGGTGGCGACCATGCCCATCCGGCCGGAGAGGAACACCTGGTACATCTGCTCGCTGCCCGGCTTGGGGTCGATGTAGACGCTGCGGTCGCGGGCCAGGGCGGCGACGGTCTCCAGCGCCTTGACGCCGGTGTCCCGGAAGCCGATGTGCTTGCCGTCGCCGGCGACGACCTCACCGCCGAGGTCCCACACCATCGGCCAGATCCGCCACACGGTGTCCTCGTCGCCCGCGCCGGGCCAGCCGGTGCCGTAGACCCCGGCGCGGGAGTCGGTGAGGGCGCGGGCGGTGTCGACGAACTCCTGCCAGGTCCAGCCCGGTTGCGGCAGGGCGAGGCCCTTGGCGGCGAAGATCTTCTTGTTGCACACCACCGCGAGGGAGTCCAGCAGGGCGGGCGCGGCGCGGACCCGGCCGTTGACGGTGACCGCGGCGCGGGCCGGCGCCCAGAACCGGCTCCAGGGCGTGGGGCCGGACCGGACGGTGGCGGTGAGGTCGACGACCTTGGGGCTGCGGGCGATGCTCGCCAGGTCGGAGCCGAAGATGTAGGCGATGTCGGGGTAGGAGCCGGAGGCCAGGGCCGCGGTGACCTTCTGCAGCATCGCGTCGGACAGCACGCCGCCGCCGATGTCGACCCGGATGCCCGGGTGCGTGCGCTGGAACTCCGCGACCAGGGCGGCGATCGCCGCCTTGCCGGTGTCGGTCTGGCCGTGCCACATCTCGATGGTGACCGGGCCGCCGGCCGCGGCCCCGCTGCCGCCGCCGCACGCGGCGAGCAGCGATCCGGCAGCGGTCGCGGCCGACCCCGCGGCGCCCGCCCGCAGCAGGGTGCGGCGGGAGGGCCCGGTGGCCGGGCGGGGTGATCGGAGGGCGGCGGAGGGAAGGGGCATGGGTCACCACCGGTGGCGAAGGGGCGTGCGGGGAACGGTTCGGCGAGCCGGCGGCCGGGGAGACGGCGGGCCGGAGAACCGGGAGACCGGGAAACCAAAGAACTGGACAACCGGACAAGCGGAGAACGCGGACAGAGGGAGCGGGCGAGGACGGGCTGTGGGGGGCCGGGGGTACTGCGGCCGCAGCCGTCCGCGCATACGGCCACGGCGCCACGGATACGGGTACGGATACGGCTACGGGTGCGGCTTGCGGGTCAGCGCGGTGGGCGGTGCGGTAAAGGAGCGCAGGGCCGGGCCGCGGGCAGGCCGGTTCGCCGTCCCGCGGCCCGCCCGGTCAGCACGTCTTCCGCACGTACCCTGAGCTGCCGGCGGGGGACACGTCGCGGTCGCGGCGGACGATGCTCAGCTGGTCGCCCCAGCCGGAGCACGCCTTGGTGAGCCCCTTGGCCGTGTACTCGATGACGATCACGTGATCGCCGAACGCGGCGGTGTAGTCGCCGCATTCGTTGTACGTGCCGCACTCCTCGGCGACCGCGAAGTCCAGGCCGTTGGCGGTGCGGTCGCCGGCCAGCTCCACGGTGTTCTTCTGGGCGATGGCCAGGCCCTTGGAGTGCGCGTGCGCGGACAGCAGCCCGATGTACGCCTCGGCCTCGGCGGGGGTCAGCAGCTTCTTGGACCGGCTGTAGCTGTCGTAGTTGTCCGGCTCGACGGCCTGGTAGCCCTTGGCCGCGCACTGGTCGATCCAGGCGCCGACCTTGTCGGCGATCCGGGTCCGTTTGGCGGCGGTGCTCACGTCGAGCAGCGCCTCTCCCCAGTCCTGGTCGACGACGACCTTCCCGCTCGCGTCACGCAGCAGCAGGTCGGCGTCCCAGTCGCCCTCGGCGCCCGGCTGGACCTGGAAGGCGTTGACGTAGCAGATGTTGTACAGGCCGGCGGCCGGCGGGTCGTCGTGGTCCCGGCTGACCACCTGCACGCCGGCCGGCGGGGTGTAGGCGCCGCCGATCTGGTAGTCGAAGCCGGCGTGGGCCGGCGGCAGTGCCACGGTCGCCGCCGGCGCCGCGGCCGCCCGGTGGGAGGCGGGCGCGGCGGCCGGGGTGTGGGCGCGCGGTGCGGTGGGGGCGGCGCCGGCGCGGTCGACGAGGACCAGCGGTACGGCGACGGCGGCGGCCGCGAGGGCGGCCAGAGCGGTGACGCGAGCGGAACGGACGCGAAGGCGCATCTTCGAGCTCCTGTGGGGAGAGGGTACGTCCCCGCCTCGGACGCGCACGCGGTCCTGGCGACTTTGTCCGGGCTTGCGGCGCGACGGCCGGCCACCGGCTAGGCGTACCTCTGACGCCGGTGCTCATATCCGGCGTTGGCAGGGAGTTAAGCGTCAAGAATCCGTCATGTCAACCGCGCGAACATGAGCGATCGATGCGCGAGACTGCCCCACTGTGGTCAACTACGCGCATGATCACTCATGTTCTGCGCACGATCGCTCCCGGCGACGCCCTGCCGTGCGCGCGGCTCAGCGCTCGCCGAGCGCCGAGTCCTCGCGGTCCAGGTCGGTCTGCAGCCGCCGCCGGGTGGTGTCGCTGATCTCGTGGTCGTCGTACAGGCGCCGCAGTTCGGTGTTCTGCACCGCGATGATCTCGTGGCGCAGGTCGCGGTAGGCGGCGTCGGCCGAGTCGGCCGGCGGGCCGCCGCTCTCGTCGTCGAGGCGGGCGCTCAGGTTGCGCTGCATGCGCGTGAGGGTGGCCTCCGGGACGGTCTCCAGGTCGGTGAGCTGGTCCAGGTGGTCCAGCGCGGCGCGGGTCAGGGCGTCGCGGGCGTGCAGCTCCTCCTTGGCGGTGTGCTCGGGCTCCAGGGCGAGGCCCGAGCGGTTCACCACCGGGCCCAGCGTCAGCCCCTGGACGACCAGGGTGAGCACCACCACCGCGGTGGTCAGCACCAGCACGAGTTCGCGCCCGGGCAGCGGGTGCCCGCTGTCGGCGACCAGCGGGATCGACAGCGCGGCGGCCAGCGGCATCACCCCGCGGGTGCCGGCCCAGGTGACCACGGCGGCCGTCCGCCACGACGGCCCGTCGCGGCGCGGTCTGGCCACCGCGGCCAGCGGGAGCATCCACAGGATGCGGATGCCGAGCAGCGCCACGGCGATGACGGCGGCCTGCAGCGGCCACTTGCCGGTGTCGGCCGGCAGGTCCCGGACCAGTGCGGGCAGTTCGAGGCCGACGATGCTGAACACGACGCTCTCCAGCAGGAACACCACGACCGCGTAGACCGCGTGCACCTGCAGCCGGATCCGCGCGTCGCTGAGCCGGTGGCCGGACCGGCCGAGCAGCACGCCCGCGACGACCACCGCGGTGACGCCCGAGGTGTGCGCCGACTCGGCGAGGACGTAGGCGGCGTAGGGGGTGACGAGCGCGATCACGGTGTCCAGCACGGGGTCGGTGGTCCGCCGGCGGATCAGCGCGACCAGGCCGGCCGTCACCGCGCCGACGGCGGTGCCGCCGCCGGCCAGCAGCGCGAACTGGCCGACGGCCATGGGCCAGTGGACGGTGCTGGAGGCGACGGCGATGCCGACGGCCACCTTGAACAGCACCAGCGACGTCGCGTCGTTGAAGAGGCTCTCGGCCTGCACCAGCACCTGGACCCGGCCGGGCAGCGACAGCCGCCGCCCCAGCGCGGTGACCGCCACCGGGTCGGTACTGGCCAGCACCGCGCCGAGCACGAAGGCCATGGACGCGGGCAGCGGGGTGATCGCCATCACGATCGCGCCGACGGCCGCGGCCGAGGCGAGCACCAGGCCGAAGGCCAGCACGGTCACCGGGCGCCACACCTGTTTGAGGTCCCGTAGCGACAGTTCCTCGGCGGAGGCGTACAGCAGCGGCGGCAGCACGACCAGGGCGATGGTGTGCGGCGGGACGTGCAGGGCCGGGGTGCCGGGTATCAGCGCCACCCCGAGGCCGGCCAGCACCAGCAGGGACGGTGCGGGGATCCGCCATCGCCGGGCGAAGGTGGCCACCGCGGTGGCCAGAACCACCAGGAAAAGGATCGTCCCGACGGCGCGCATGAAAGCGGTCTCCTGCCTGTGCGGCGGGGACTCTGCCACCACGTATGACAGACCACACCCCGCGCCGACCAGACTTCCCGGCTCACCACCGGCATTTTATCGGGCTTTTGACGCGGCTCGCGCACGGGTGCCCGCGGTGGCGCGCCGGGGGACGGTGCATATCCCCTCAAGTGCCGCGGGCGCGGGCGCCGTCAAGGCTGGAAACGGTACCCGAGACCCGGCTCGGTGAGCAGGTGGCGGGGGGTCGCCGGATCGGGTTCGAGCTTGCGGCGCAGGCCGGCCATGAACACGCGCAGGTAATTGGTGTTGCGCACATGGTCACTGCCCCACACCTCGGACAGCAGCTCACGCCCGGTGACCAGGCGGTCGGGGTTGCGCAGCAGCAGCGAGAGCAGGCGCCATTCCGTGGGCGTGAGGTGTACCGGGTCGCCGGACCTCCCGTCGGTGCGGCTGATCGCGTACGCGCCGAGGTCGATCGTGTAGCGGCCGAGGACGACCTGCTCCGGCGGGTGCAGCGCGGCCGGCCTGCGCAGCACGGCGCGCAGCCGGGCGGCGAGTTCGTCGATGGAGAAGGGCTTGGTGACGAAGTCGTCGGCGCCCGCGTCGAGCGCCTCGACGCGGGTGGCGATGCCGGCGCGACCGGACACCACCACGACGGGCACGTCGCCCCAGGCGCGCAACGAGCGCAGCACGTCGAGGCCGTCGAGATCGGGCAGGCCGAGGTCGAGCAGCACCGCCTCGGGGGCGCTGCGGGCCGCCAGTTCCAGCGCGGTCCCGGCGTCCGACGCGGCCACGACCGAGAAGTCGAAGGCGCGCAGCCCGATGCCCAGGGCCTTGAGCATGGGCGGATCGTCCTCGACGACGAGCACCCGCTTCACTGCCCCGCTCCTTCGTTGGCACGCCTGCCGTGCACGGCACCTCCTCGGGCGGCGCCCGGCCGTGCCGGCGCCGCCAAGAACCACTGCACCCACCCAACGTGCATGAGCCTGTAGGGGCCACCGTGTTAACGCGTTCCTGGCAGGGCCCGACATCACATTGACGGGTCCTTGACGCGTCCCGCGGGCAGCGGTAACGCCGCGTTCACGCCTTCCACCTGGGGACGTACGCCGTGAGGCCGATTGCGCCGTCAAGGCAGCGTCAATAGCCCGTCCGGTGGCGTCAGGGCTCCGCTAACGCGGTAAGGCCAAGGCTCTGGGCAGGGGTTTGCTAGCGGAGCACCGACAAACGGTGCGTTCCAATCCCGCTACCGCACAACGACCTCCGGGGTGCCCCGAACATGTCAGATCTAGCCTTCATCGCCATCACCGTGGCGGTCTTCGCCGTCCTCGCCCTCATCGTCAAGGGGGTCGAGAAGCTGTGAGCGCGGAGAACATCGTCGGCCTCGTCGTGGCCTGCGGCCTGCTCGGCTATCTCGTGCTGGCCCTGATCTTCCCGGAGAAGTTCTAGTGAACGACACCCTCGCCGGCTGGCTCCAGGCCCTCGCGCTGATCGGCGCGCTGGCCCTCTCGTACCGGCCACTGGGCGACTACATCGCCCACGTCCTGACCACGCCCAAGCACCTGCGTGCCGAGCGCTTCCTCTACCGGCTCGGCGGCGTCAACGCCGACGTGGACCAGCGCTGGCCGGTCTACCTGCGCAGCGTCCTGGCGTTCTCCGCGGTCTCCGTGATCTTCCTGTACGCCTTCCAGCGGTTGCAGAGCCATCTGCTGCTGGCGATCGGGATGAAGGCGGTTCCGCCGGGGACCGCCTTCAACACCGCCGCGTCCTTCGTGACCAACACCAACTGGCAGTCGTACTCGGGCGAGACGACCATGGGCCACCTCGTGCAGATGGCCGGCCTGGCGGTGCAGAACTTCGTGTCCGCAGCCGTCGGCATCGCGGTGGTGGCCGCCCTGATCCGGGGCTTCACCCGCAAACGCACCGACCGGATCGGCAACTTCTGGGTCGACCTGACCCGCGTCACCGTCCGGGTGCTGCTGCCGATCGCCTTCGTCTTCGCGATCGTCCTGGTCGCGGCGGGCGCGGTGGAGAACCTGCACGGGGTGCACGAGATCTCCACCATCGTCGGCGACAAGCAGTCGATCACCGGCGGCCCGGTGGCCTCGCAGGAGGTCATCAAGGAACTCGGCACCAACGGCGGCGGCTTCTACAACGCCAACTCCGCCCACCCGTTCGAGAACCCCAACGCGTTCACCAACTGGCTGGAGATCTACCTGCTGCTGGTCATCGCCACCTCGCTGCCGCGCACCTTCGGCACGATGGTCGGCGACAAGCGCCAGGGGTACGCCATCGTCTCGGTGATGGCCCTGATCTGGGTCGCCTCGGTGGTCCTGGTCACCGTCAACGAGCTGCACAGCGTCAGCAGCACCGCGGGCCACGCGGCCGGCGGGATGATGGAGGGCAAGGAACAGCGGTTCGGCATCTGGGCGTCCGCCCTGTTCGCCACGTCGACCACCCTCACCTCCACCGGCGCCGTCAACTCCTTCCACGACTCGTACACGCCGGGCGGCGGCGGGATGACGATCTTCAACATGATGCTCGGCGAGATCGCGCCCGGCGGTACCGGGTCCGGCCTCTACGGCATCCTCATCCTCGCGGTCATCACGGTCTTCGTGGCCGGTCTGATGGTCGGCCGCACCCCGGAGTACCTGGGCAAGAAGCTCGGCAGCCGGGAGATGAAGTTCGCCTCCCTGTACATCCTCACCACCCCCGCGATCGTCCTGATCGGCGCCGGCACGGCCATGTCGCTGCGCGGCGAGCGCGCGAACATGCTCAACTCCGGCCCGCACGGCTTCTCCGAGGTGCTGTACGCGTTCACCTCCGCGGCCAACAACAACGGTTCGGCGTTCGCCGGCCTGACCGTGTCGTCGGACTGGTGGAACACCGCGCTGGGCCTGGCCATGCTCTTCGGCCGTTTCCTGCCCATGATCTTCGTCCTGGCGCTGGCCGGTTCGCTGGCCAGGCAGCAGCCGGTCCCGGTCACCACCGGCACCCTGCCCACCCACCGGCCGCAGTTCGTCGGCCTGCTCAGCGGCGTGATCCTGATCGTCGTGGGCCTCACCTACTTCCCCGCCCTCGCGCTGGGTCCGCTCGCGGAAGGTCTGCACTGATGTCGTCCCCGACCACCCTCGAACCCCCGGTGCCCACCGGGGGAAGCCGCGGCCCCTCCGGGCATCGCGTCACCGGCGGCCTGCTGGATCCCAAGCAGCTGCTCATCGCGCTGCCGGACGCGGCACGCAAGCTCGACCCGCGCGTCATGGTCCGCAATCCGGTCATGTTCGTGGTCGAGGTCGGCGCGGTGCTCACCACGCTGTCCGCGATCAAGGACCCCAGCGTCTTCGCCTGGGTGATCACCGTCTGGCTGTGGCTGACCGTGGTCTTCGCCAACCTGGCGGAGGCCGTCGCGGAGGGCCGCGGCAAGGCGCAGGCGGAGACGCTGCGCAAGACCAAGACCGACACCGTCGCGCGCCGGCTGGGCGACTGGAAGCCCGGCGCCGCCGCCCCCCGCGAGGAGGAGGTGCCCGCGGCCTCGCTGTCGCTGGGCGACCACGTCGTGGTGGAGGCCGGGCAGATCATCCCCGGTGACGGCGACGTCGTCGAAGGCGTCGCGTCGGTGGACGAGTCGGCGATCACCGGCGAGTCCGCGCCCGTCATCCGGGAGTCCGGCGGCGACCGGTCCGCGGTCACCGGCGGGACGAAGGTCCTGTCGGACCGGATCGTCGTCAGGATCACGTCCAAGCCGGGCGAGACCTTCATCGACCGGATGATCGCCCTCGTGGAGGGCGCGGCCCGGCAGAAGACGCCGAACGAGATCGCGCTGAACATCCTGCTGGCCTCGCTCACCATCGTCTTCCTGCTGGCCGTGGTCACCCTGCAGCCGTTCGCGGTCTTCGCGGGTGCCGAGCAGACGATCGTGGTCCTGGTGGCCCTGGTGGTCGCCCTGATCCCGACGACCATCGGCGCGCTGCTGTCGGCCATCGGCATCGCCGGCATGGACCGGCTGGTGCAGCGCAACGTGCTGGCCATGTCGGGCCGCGCCGTCGAGGCCGCGGGCGACGTGAACACCCTGCTGCTGGACAAGACCGGCACCATCACGCTCGGCAACCGGGAGGCCGCCGAGTTCCTGCCGGTCGGGGACGTCAGCGTGGCGGAGCTCGCGGACGCGGCGCAGCTGTCGTCGCTGTCCGACGAGACGCCCGAGGGCCGGTCCATCGTGGTGCTGGCCAAGGAGCGGTACGGCCTGCGGGCCCGCGCCGAGGGCGAGCTGCCGCACGCGGAGTTCGTTCCGTTCACCGCGCAGACCCGGATGTCCGGCGTCGACCTCGACGAGGACGGCGACCGGCGCTCGCTGCGCAAGGGTGCCGCGACCGCGGTCATGCAGTGGATCCGCAACAACGGCGGCCACCCGACCCAGGAGGTCGGCCCGATGGTCGACTCCATCGCGGCCAGCGGCGGCACTCCGCTGGTCGTCGGCGAGGTGGTCCAGCGCGGCGGCGAGAGCACCGCCACCGTCCTGGGCGTCATCAACCTCAAGGACGTGGTCAAGGCCGGGATGCGCGAGCGGTTCGACGAGCTGCGCCGGATGGGCATCAAGACCGTGATGATCACCGGCGACAACCCGCTGACCGCCAAGGCGATCGCGGACGAGGCCGGCGTGGACGACTTCCTCGCCGAGGCCACGCCCGAGGACAAGATGGCGCTGATCAAGAAGGAGCAGGAGGGCGGCAAGCTCGTCGCGATGACCGGGGACGGCACCAACGACGCCCCCGCCCTCGCGCAGGCGGACGTCGGCGTGGCCATGAACACCGGCACCTCGGCCGCCAAGGAGGCCGGGAACATGGTGGACCTGGACTCCAACCCGACCAAGCTCATCGAGATCGTGGAGATCGGCAAGCAGTTGCTGATCACCCGCGGCGCGCTGACCACCTTCTCGATCGCCAACGACGTGGCGAAGTACTTCGCGATCATCCCCGCGATGTTCACCTCGGTCTACCCGGGCCTGGACAAGCTCAACATCATGGGCCTGCACAGCCCGACGTCGGCGATCTCCTCGGCGATCATCTTCAACGCCCTGATCATCGTGGCCCTCATCCCGCTCGCCCTGCGCGGCGTGCGCTACCGGCCCTCGACGGCCTCCCAGCTGCTCAGCCGGAACATCTGGGTCTACGGCCTGGGCGGCCTGGCACTGCCGTTCGCCGGCATCAAGCTCATCGACCTGATCATCCAGTTCATCCCCGGTCTGCGCTGACCGGGGAAGAAGGCAGCCATCATGCCCAGTTCCCTTCCCGCCGCGGTGCGCAACCACCTGGCCGCCCTGCGGATGCTGCTGGTGCTCACCGTGATCACCGGCATCGCCTATCCGCTGGTCGTCACCGGGATCGCGCAGACCGCGTTCAGCCACCAGGCCAACGGCTCGCTCGTGCATCTGAACGGCCACGTCGTCGGCTCCAGCCTCATCGGCCAGAACTTCAACCTGATGAAGAACGGCAAGGACACCGGAAAGCCGGACCCGAAGTGGTTCCAGCCGCGCCCGTCCGCGGGCGGCTACGACCCGCTGGCCTCCGGTGCCTCCAACCTCGGCCCGAACAACGCCGACCTGGTCAAGACGATCAAGGAGCGCAGGGCCGCGGTCGCCGCGTTCGACGGCGTCAACCCCAAGGACGTGCCGGTCGACGCCGTCACCGCCTCCGGCTCCGGCCTCGACCCGGACATCTCGAAGGCCTACGCCGACGAGCAGGTCGACCGGGTCGCCAGGGCCCGCGGGCTCGACCCGGCCGCCGTGCGCAAGCTGGTGGCCGACAACACCCACAGCCGGGCCGTCGGATTCCTCGGCCAGGACTACGTCAACGTCGTCAACCTCAACCTGGACCTGGCCAAGGCCGGCTAGGCACCGTCCGTCAACCGCACATGAGCACGACCGCCCCCGGTCACCGCGGAGCGTCCCGGCCACCACGGCCCGGCCGTCCGCGGTGGCCGGGCGGCGGCGCGTCCGGTCAATTCACGCAAGGAGGGAGCCCGGTGGCATCCACCGCCGTCTCCGACCCGGATCAGCCGTCGTACGCACGGCCCGGCAGGCTGAAGGTGTTCCTCGGTGCGGCGCCCGGCGTCGGCAAGACGTACCGGATGCTCGACGAGGGCAGGCGCCGCGCCGCCCGCGGCACCGACGTGGTCGTGGCGTTCGTCGAGTGCCACCGGCGGCCGCACACCGAGGAGATGCTGGAGGGCCTGGAGATCGTCCCCCGCGTGGTGCGCGACTACCGTGGCACGACGCTGACCGAGATGGACCTCGACGCGGTCCTGGAGCGCGCCCCGCAGGTGGCCCTGGTCGACGAGCTGCCGCACACCAACGTGGCGGGCGGCCGGCACGCCAAACGCTGGGAGGACATCGACGAGCTGCTGGCCGCGGGGATCGACGTCATCACCACGGTCAACATCCAGCACCTGGAGTCGCTCAACGACGTCGTCCACAAGATCACCGGGGTGCCGCAGCGCGAGACCGTGCCCGACGAGGTGGTCCGCAGGGCCGACCAGATCGAGCTGGTCGACATGCCGGCCGACGCGCTGCGCCGCAGGATGGCGCACGGCAACGTCTACGCGCCGGAGAAGGTCGACGCGGCGCTGTCCCACTACTTCCGGGTCGGCAACCTCACCGCGCTGCGCGAGCTGGCGCTGCTGTGGGTGGCCGGGCGGGTCGACGAGGCGCTGCAGAAGTACCGGTCGGAGCACGGCATAGGAGGGGTGTGGGAGACCCGGGAGCGGGTGGTGGTCGCGCTCACCGGAGGGCCCGAGGGCACCACGCTGATCCGCCGCGCCGCGCGGATCGCCGACCGGTCCGCCGGCGGCGACCTGCTCGCCGTGCACATCGCCCGCAGCGACGGGCTGGCCGAGGCGTCACCGGCCGCGCTGGCCAAGCAGCGGGCGCTGGTCGAGTCGCTGGGCGGCACCTTCCACTCCGTCGTCGGCGACCACGTGCCCTCCGCGCTGCTGGACTTCGCGCGCGCCGAGAGCGCCACCCAGCTGGTGATGGGCACCAGCCGGCGCGGCCGGCTCTCGCACTTCGTCACCGGGCGGGGCGTCGGCGAGACCACGGTGGAGATGTCCGGCGACATCGACGTCCACATGGTCACCCACGAGCGCGCCGGCCGCGGCCGGCTGCTGCCCACCCCGAACAGCAGCCTGTCGCGGGTACGGAAGGTGGCCGGCCCGGTCACCGGCCTGGTGCTGCCGATCGTGCTCACGATGATCCTCAGCCACACCCGCGGGACCCTGAACCTGACCACCGACGCCCTGCTGTTCCTGCTCGCGGTGATGGGCGTGGCGTGCATCGGCGGCGTGGTCTCCGCGCTGCTGGCCTCGATCACCGCGTCGCTGCTGCTGAACTGGTTCTTCATCCCGCCGATCCACCAGTTCACCATCGGCGAGACCAACAACGCCCTGGCCCTGGTGGTCTTCGCGATGGCCGCGGTGACCGTGGCGACGATCGTCGACCACTCGCTGCGGCTCTCGCGGCGGGCGGCCAACGCGACCGCGGAGGCCGAGACGCTGTCCTCGATGGCCGGCAGCATCCTGCGCGGCGAGCAGGGCGTCGACATGCTGCTGCAGCGCACCCGCGAGGCGTTCGGCATGGAGTCGGCGGAACTGGCGCACCGCACGGACGTCGACGCCGAACTGGCCGCGGCCGGCGGCGGGCACAAGGCCGACCTGGTCACCGCGCCGGTCGGCCCCGACGACGTCCTGGTGCTGCGCGGGCGCCGGCTGGCCGCCTCCGAGCGCCGGGTGTTCGTCGCCTTCGCCGGCCATGTGGCCGCCGCGCTGGAGCGGGCCCGGCTGGCCGAGGCCGCGGCCGAGGTGGAGCCGGTCAAGGCGGCCGACCGGATGCGCACCGCGCTGCTGGCCGCGGTCAGCCACGACCTGCGCACCCCGATCGCCAGCGGCTGGGCGGCGATCAGCAGCCTGCGCAGCCGCGAGGTGCGCTTCTCCGACGAGGACCGCGACGAACTGCTCGCCACCGCCGAGGAGTCGCTGGTCCGGCTGAACCGGCTGGTGGACAACCTGCTCGACATGAGCAGGCTGCAGGCCGGCGCGCTCACCCTCAACCTCCAGCCGACCGCGCTCGCCGAAGTGCTGCCGATGGCCCTCGACACGCTGCCGGCGACGAGGACGCCGGTGGTCACCCAGGGCGTCGCGGAGACCGCGGACATCCTGGCCGACCCGCCGCTGCTGGAGCGGGTGATCGCCAACCTGGTGGCGAACGCGGTACGGCACACCCCGCCCGGCGGCAAGGTCCTGGTCAGCGGGAGCGCCCTCGGCGAGCGCGTCGAGCTGCGCGTCATCGACCAGGGGCCGGGGCTGCGGCCGGAGGACCACGACCGGATCTTCGAACCGTTCCAGCGCATGGGCGACACCGACAACACCACCGGGCTCGGGCTGGGCCTGGCCCTGTCCCGCGGCCTGACCGAGGCCATGGACGGCACCCTCACCCCCGAGGAGACGCCCGGCGGCGGGCTGACGATGGTGGTCTCCCTCCCCGCGGCCGGCGGGTCACCGCTACCGCCCGAGCAGGTCGGGGATGGGCCGGGCCGGCTGGACGCCCAGGACGTCTGAGCGGCGGGTGCGGAGGGTGGGGCTTCGGGGGTGCCGGCGGCGGGGTGCCGGCGCCGTCCCGCGGTGGGCGGGTCGCGCGGGGCGGGTGTCCGCACCGTCTGAGCGGCGGGTGCAGGGGGGTGGGGCTGCGGGGGGTGCCGGCGCCGTCCCGGGGCGGGCAGGGTCGGGCGGGGCGGAGGTGCGGGGGTGCCGGCGGCGGGCTGCCGGCGCCGTCCCGGGGTGGGCGGATCGCGCGGGGCGGGTGTCCGCACCGTCTGAGCGGCGGGTGCGGGGGGGCCACAGCGCCGTCCCGGGGCGGGTGTCCGCGGCCGGGAGCGGCGCGGCTCGGGGCGGTCAGTCGAGTCCGGAGGCCCGCAGGATCGCGCGGGCCTCGCCGTCCACGCGCCGGCCCAGCCCGGTCAGCACCCGGGCCCCGGTGCGCAGGGTGCCGCGCTCCTGAGAGCGGTGCACCCCGCTCTCCAGCAGGTGCCACAGCACGGGATCCGCGACGACGACCTCGGCGTCGATCTCGGCCCGGCCGCCGTGGATGTCGCGCAGCACCAGGCTGCACGCGAGGTCGCCGATCAGCCACATGCCGGACAGCGCGTCGGTCCGCACCCTGCGGGTGCGCAGCGGCCCGCGCACGGTCAGCCAGCCCTCCCCCGCGACCACCTGGGCGGGCCACAGCATGGCGAGGACGACCAGCGCGATGCCGCAGGTGAGGAGGGTGTGCAGCAGGCTGAGGTCGCCGGTGTCCCACTCGGCGAGCTCGGCCAGGACGAAGGCCGCGCAGGCACATCCGATCGCCCAGCGGCGGTCACTGCGCCAGCCGTGGGCGCGGGCGGTGTCGCGCACCGTCCCGGGTCCGGAGGACCGGCCGCCCGCGACGAGCGGTGGCTGGCTGTGGCGCCTTCCCATGTCTCCGACGCTAGGAGCATCGCCCGCGCGCGGGACCCGGCTCTTACGGTGTCCTGACGCGGAATTCCGCATCCCTGACGCCTTCTTGACACCGTCCGGCCGGGCGCCGCTCAGAGCGCCCTGAGCCGGAACCGCAGCCGGCAGATCACCGCGTCGGTGTCGCGCCGCACCGCGTGCGCGACGACCGCGCCGCGCTGGTTCTGCAGCAGCCGCTGCCAGGCGTGGCACGGCTCGATCTCCGCTATCAGCACGGTGATCCGGGTACCGGGGTGCGCGGCGGCCAGCGCCCGCACGTAGCCGGCCAGCGGGCGGCCGAGATCGCGGTGGGCGGAGGGCAGTTCGACGAGGTCGACGCCCGGGGACCACAGCGCCCAGTCGCGGTGCAGCGCCTCGGTGCGCTCCCGGTCCTCAGGGTGCGTGACGGTGACCGCGTGCACCTCGTCGCCGAGGGACACGGCCGCGGTCAGCGCCTCCGTGGTCAGCCGGGACAGGGACGCGACGGGCACCACGACCAGCGAGCGATCCCGGTGCGGCGCCGCCGGCACCCTGCCGAGGTCCAGGGCGGCGCCCATCCGGCCGTAGCTGCGGTGCACCATCTCGAAGCAGGCGACCAGCGCCGGCACCGACAGCACGATCAGCCAGGCGCCCGCGGTGAACTTGGTGGCGGTCACCACGACCGCGGCGACACCGGTGAGCAGCGCGCCGAACCCGTTCAGCAGCGCCTTGCGCCGCCAGTGGGCGACCCTGGCCTGCCGCCAGTGCCGCACCATGCCGACCTGGCAGAGGGTGAAGCCGATGAACACGCCGATCGCGAAGAGCGGGACCAGGGTGTTGGTGTCGCCGCCGGACGCGACCAGCAGCACGGCGGAGACGGCGGCCAGGGCCAGCACGCCGTAGCGATGCACCTGGCGGTCGGCCTTCAGCGCGAACAGGTGCGGCAGGTAGTTGTCGCGGGCGAGCAGGCCCATCAGGACGGGCAGTCCGCCGAAGGAGGTGTTGGCGGCCAGCCCCAGCAGCACCATCGTGGCGAACTGGACGACGTAGAAAGCCCAGTTGTGGCCGAGAGAGGCATCCGCGAGCTGGGCGAGCACGGTGGTGCCGGCCACCGGCTGCAGGTGGAAGCGGCCGATGAGCACCGCCAGCCCGATGAGCATCACGCCGAGCAGCCCGCCCAGGGCCAGCTCGGTGTGCTGGGCCCGGCGCACGGCGGGCGCGCGGAACGACGGCACCGCGTTGGCCACCGCCTCGACGCCGGTCAGCGCGGAGCAGCCGGAGGCGAACGCCTTGAGCAGGAGCAGCGCGCCGACGGTGGAGGCGTTCGACGCCAGGACCGTGGCGTGGCCGTCTGCGGCGGCGGTGCTGACCGGGGAGTCGCGGAACAGCCCCACCGCGATGATCGCCAGGATCGACACCACGAACACCGCGGTCGGCACCACGAACGCCTTCGCGGAGTCGACGATGCCGCGCAGGTTCACGCCGGTGACCAGCGCGAGCACGCCCAGGCACAGCCACACCCGGTCGCCGTACAGGGCGGGGAACGCCGAGGTGAGCGCCGCGACGCCGGCCGTCACCGAGACGGCCACGTTCAGCACGTAGTCCAGGATCAGCGAGGCCGCCGTCACCAGGCTGGTACGGCGGCCGAGATGCCGTTTGGCGACGGCGTACGAGCCGCCGCCGTCGGGGAACGCCTCGATCACCTGCCGGTAGGAGGCCACCAGGAAGGCCAGCAGCCCGGCGATGCTCAGCGTCACCGGCAGGGTGAAACCCAGCCCGTGCGCGCCGGCAGCCGCCAGCACCAGGACGATCGCCTCCGGCCCGTAGGCCACCGACGCGAGCGCGTCCAGCGACAGCGCGGAGACGCCCTGCAGGGCGGACAGCCGGTGCCGGTCCCCGGCGGAATCGTCCGGGCCGGTATGCGGGGGTTGCGTGGGCTCCCGGCCCGCGTCCTGCGTGGTCGTCGAAGCGGGCATCGGCGTCTCCTGAGGTGAGTCGGACACCTCAGCGTGCGCTCCCGCCGACGTTCCTTCTGCGGGCCCATACGCGGTCCTTGCGCGGCGTGGCGCCGCCTTCACGCGTTCTTGACACCGTCCTGCGCGCCGCCGTCCCCGGCGGGATGCGTCCCGGTGCCGGCGGCCGGGGCCGCGCTGCCGACCTCGGCCAGGGCGTCGCGCAGTTCCCGCAGGTGCGGGGGCTGGGCTCCGGGGCGGGTGGTCGCCAGCGCGCCGGCCGCCACGGCCTGCCGCAGCGCCTGCGCCACTTCCTGCGGCGCGGCCGGGATCCGCACCGTCCGGGCGCCGCCGGGACCCGGTGCGAACATCGCGGCCAGCAGCGCGGACTGGAAGGCGTCGCCCGCGCCGATGGTGTCGGCGACCGCCGTCACCGGGGCCGGCACCGGCACCTCAGCGCCGGCCGTGAAGCCGGTGGCGCCCCTCTCGCCGCGGGTGAGCACCGCCAGCCGGGGCCCGAGCGCGAGCAGGGACCGCGCGGACCGGGCGGGGTCCTGCCCCGGATACAGCCAGGCCAGGTCCTCCTCGCTGGCCTTGACCACGTCGGCGGCCCGGGCGATCCGCTCGGCGGCCGCGCGGTAGGCGTCGCGGTCCGGCTGCACGGCGGGCCTGACGTTGAGGTCGACGGCGACCGCGGTCCCCGGCCGCCCGTGCAGCCGGCGGCAGGCGTCGAGCACCCGCCCGGCGCCCGGTTCGACCACCGCGGCCAGCGACCCGGTGTGCAGCAGCGCGGTGTCCTCGGGGACCTCCAGGCGCTCGGGGTCCCAGGCGGCGAGGAAGTCGTACCGCGCCGAGCCGGTCGCGTCGTCCACGTAGGCCAGCGCGACCATGGTGCGCCCGGAGCAGGCGGGGGCGCGCAGCACGTCGAGCCCGGTGCCCGCGAGGTACTCCCCCACCAGGGCGCCGGGCGCGTCGTCGCCCCAGGCGGTGATCAGCGAGACCGGCACGCCGAGCCGCTGCAGGCCGATGGCCACGTTGGCCGGGCTGCCGCCGGGATGCGGGGTCACGGTGCCGGCGCCGGTACGCCACACCAGGTCGACCAGGCTCTCGCCGACGACGGTGATCCGCCCGGTGGTGGTCATGGCTCCTGCCTTTCGCTGCCGTTGGGTGCTCGCGGCGGCCTGGCGGCCCCCGCCGCCTGGCGGCCCGCTCGGGCCCAGGTCACCGTACCCGGCGGCCGGGCAGGGGCCGCGCGCCGGCCGGGGCGGGAGGGTGCCGCCGGCCCGGGGCCCGCGCCGGACGTGCTCCTGGACGTGCTCCTGGACGTGCATGCTCCCGGACGTGCTTCTGAACGTGCTCCCGGACGTGCTCCCGGCGCCGTCACGCGCACAGCTCGTCGCCGAGCGCGCTGCGGGCGTAGAGGACCGCGCGGCCGTGCCGGGCCCGGTTCACCAGGCGCGCCTCGAACAGCACCCGCAGGTGCTGGCTGACCGCGCCGGGCGTGACGTCGAGGCGGCGGGCCAGCTCCGTCGTGGACGCGGGCTCGTCCAGCAGCAGGAGCAGCCGCGCCCGGGGCCCGCCCAGCAGCCGTGCCAGCGCCGGCGCCGCGGGCGGCGGCTCCAGGTGCTCCGCCATCGTGGCGCGGCCGCGCGCCGGGTAGGTGATGACCGGCGTGGCGCCGGGGTCGATGAAGGTGCTGGCGCCGCGGGCGAAGCAGGTGGGCACCAGCACCAGGCCCCGCCCGTCCACGTCGACGTGGTCGCGGGCCAGGGCCAGCGGCTGGTCCCACTGGATGGTGAGCGTCCCGTCGGCCCAGCGCAGCCGGTGGGCGAGATCGGCGAACAGCGCGTCCGCGCCGCCCTCGGCGAGCATCCGCGCCCGGTACACCAGGTCCGCCTGGAGCACCGACCGGGCCCGCGGCCACCAGGCGGGCGCCAGGCACCGCTCCCAGTACTCGGCCAGTGCCTCCGCGATCCGGTCGAGCAGCGCCTCCGGGTCGTCGCGGCCCTCCCTGAGCAGCGCGGGGAGGACGCGGTCGTGCGGCAGGAACGCCCGTTCCAGGTCGGGCAGGACGAGGTCGGGAGGGGTGGCCCGCAGCGCCGCCAGCTCGTCCTCGATGTCCGGCCAGGTGGTGGTGGGCCGGGGCGTGAGGAAGTCGGGGGTGAACCGGTTGGACGCGACGAGGGACCGCAGCAGCTCGCGGCCCGGCAGCGCCTCGAAGTCCGGGCGCATCCGGCGGAACCAGGGAGTCTGCTCGACGTAATAACCCGGGTGATCCCACATGCGCAGGCTCAACGTGGCCTCCTGAAGCGCCGAACAGGCGAAGGAGGTCGAGGCGAGGTCGGCAAGTGCCAGGCGGAAGCGGATCATTGAGCGCCAGGCTAAATCAGTTCCCGGCGGCGCGGGGAGCCGTTGTCATCGGAACATGGCCTCACCGTCCTCCCCGTCACCCGCACCGTCGTCCCCGACTGCCGCGTCCGCGGCGGCTGCTGCGCCCCCTGGCACGCCGCCCCCGCCGGCCGCCGGCGGCACCGGCCGCTTCCGGCGGCTCCTCCACGCGGACCCGGTGGTCCGGCGGCTGTCGTGGGTGGTGCTGGTCAACACCCTGGGCGACGGGTTGTTCATGACGGTCAGCGCCCTGTACTTCACCCGCGTCGCGGGACTGGGCGTGGGGCAGGTCGGCGCGGGCCTGACGGCCGCGGGCCTGTGCGGGGTCGTGGCGAGCATCCCGGCGGGCCGGGCCGCCGACCGCTGGGGCAGCCGCCGGGTGCTGATCGCGCTGAACGTCGCCGAGGCCGCCGGCATGGCCTGCTACGTCCTGGTGCACAGCTTCGCGGTGTTCCTGCTCGTGGTGTGCGCCGAGACCGCCGTGGACCGGGGCGCCGCCGCGGTGCGCAACGCGCTGTACGCCGACGCCCT
>Ga0123353_10001034_pt1 | contig 34091 bp, 30 predicted proteins | sample TergutLab28metaG_3_FD_92763 | JGI IMG/M metagenome (GOLD analysis project Ga0123353, IMG submission 92763) | Labiotermes labralis P3 segment gut microbial communities from Petit-Saut dam, French Guiana - Lab288 P3 | ecosystem: Host-associated > Arthropoda: Insects > Digestive system > Gut ... | reverse complement strand
TCTTTTTGTAGATGCTGTAAAAGTGCTTGGGCCGGCCGTCGATGTCGTAGCGGATGCCCAGCTCCTCGATCTTCTCGCCCAACTGCTGGATCACCAGGCGCATGGACTCCTCGCGCTCCGCCCGGCGCATGCCTACCTTGTGCACGAGGTCTTGATACCCTTCGGGATCCAGGTAGCGCAGGCTCAAGTCTTCCAACTCCTGCTTGATCCTGTACACGCCCAGGCGGTGGGCCAGCGGCGCGTAGATGTCCAGGGTCTCGGTGGCGATGGCCAGCTGGCGCTCCGGGGGCTGATGGCTCAGGGTGCGCATGTTGTGCAGCCGGTCGGCCAGCCGGATGAGCACCACCCGGATGTCCTTGGCCATCGCCAGTATCATTTTGCGCAGGGATTCGGCCTGCTGCTCCTCCCGCGAGGTGAATTCCAGCCGGCCCAGCTTGGTGACGCCGTCTACCAGCAGGGCCACCTCGGCGCCGAATTCTTTTTCGATCATTTGCGGGGTAATGCCCGGGCAGTCCTCCACGGTATCGTGGAGCAGGGCGGCGGCGATGGCCGCGCCGTCCAGCATCAGGTCTGCCAATATCTCGGCCGCCACGCTGGGGTGGATGAAGTAAGGCTCGCCCGACTTGCGGCACTGCCCTTCGTGGGCCTTTTCCGAAAAGGCGTAGGCCCTGGCCACCAGATCGAGATCGGCCTGGGGATGGAACCTCGCAACCTTGGCGAGGAGCTCCTCCAAGCCCATGATCGAATCCTCGTGCTTCACGAAGCGCCCCTCCTTTCGGTGCGGAATCCCACCACCGCGGGACGATGTGGGCATCGTCCCCTACAACCAGCCCCGCATTTCGTAGGGGCGGATGCCCACATCCGCCCGTTTAGCTACCCACAATCCCCCCGCAGCGCCCGCAACAGCGCGCTGTCCTCCAGGCTGCTCTTGCGGGGCGGCAGGAGCGCGACCCGCCACGGCGCGGGGTGCCACTCGATCAGCCCCAACTCCTGCAGCACGCACAGCGCCGCGCAGGCCGCCGGCTCGGTGCATCCCGCCTCCCCGGCCAGCGCGGCCAGGCTGGCCGGCGCGTTGCGCAGCGCCTTGTACACCGCGCGCATCGCCCCGTCGTCGGGCACGTGGGGCGCCAGGGCCGTGCGGATGGGCGCCGCTTTGCCGGCATCGCACAGGATGTCCGCCCGCGGATACAGCGCGCGCCAGGCCGCCAGCTCGCCCTCGTTAATGGCCCCGTCGAGCAGCACCACGCGGGCGTACTGCACGGGCCTCGCGGCATCGGGCGCAATCCCCGCAAACGAGGGCGCGGCGCACAGCGCGTTAAACGCCCGCGGATCCCGCGGCAGCCCAAACGAGTACTGGAACTCCGAGCGCATCAGCGCGAGGCGCACCATCCACTTGCGCAGGGCGGAAAGGGTGTGCGCCACCAGCAGCGTTCCTTGCGCGTCGGCTTCCACGGCGGAGCGAATCGCCAGATCCAGCGCGTCGGTGCCTAGCATGCGCGGGGGCTGCCCATCGTACTCCGCAGGCGTCTCCGCAGGCGTCTTCGCAGTGATATTATATAGGATCTGTTCGCAAATTGCACGCAAAAAACCGCTCTCTTCGCGGGCGCAGCGATCCAAAAAACCCCTGGAAGCGGCGTTGGGCAGCAGGTGGCGTATCTCGCACTGCACCGTGCGCCGGTCCTGCCACACGTTGATGCCGGCGGCAAACAGCGCATCCGCCCGCTCCGGCAGTTCCTCCGCCCTGGGCCCCATGCGGAAGGCGATGCCCTCGCGCACCTCGCCGTCTTGCCCCAGGTACAGCTTGAGGTGCGCGCCTTCGCGCCCCACGGCGCGCGCCTTCATGGGGGTCACGCCCCGCACGCAAAACAGGGGCGCGGGATTGCCGATGCCGGTGGGCTGCAGGCGGCTCAACTCCGCGATGAGACCCTCCCCCACCTCGGCCAAGGGCAGCTCAAAATCGTAGTGCTCGGTGGGCACAAAGGTATCGGGCTGGGCCTGGGCGGCGATGGCGGCGTTCAGGTGCTCGCGCATCGCCGGAATGGCCTCCGCCTGCATGGTGAGGCCGGCGGCCTGGGCGTGCCCGCCGAAGCGCAAAAACAGGTCGCGGCAGCCCCAAAGGGCGGCGTGCATGTTGATGCCGGGTATGGAGCGCGCCGAGCCCGTGCACAAATCGCCTTCCTTGGCCAGCAGGAGCGCCGGCCAATGGTATCGCTCCACCAGCCGGGAAGCGGCCAGGCCGATCACGCCCGGGTTCCAGCCCTCGCCGCAAAGCACGATGATCCTGTCGCGCAAAAAGTCGGTCTCTTGCGGAAGCAGCGCCTCCGCTTCCTCCAAAATATGCTGCTCTACCAACTGGCGCTCCTTGTTCTCGGCGTCCAGCTCCTGGGCGATGCGCGCCGCGTTTTGCGCGTCCCGGGTGGTGAGCAGCTCCACGCCCCGGGCCGCGTCGGCCAGCCGTCCGCCGGCGTTGATGCGCGGCGCGAGCTGATAGCCCACCTGCCCGGCGGTGAGCTCGCCGGGCTTTACGCCGGAAACCTCCATCAGCGCCCGCAGGCCGGGCCGCTCCGCCCGCCGCAGCACGATCAGCCCCTCGCTCACCAGCACGCGGTTTTCCCCGGTGAGGGGCACCAGATCCCCCACGGTGGCCAGCGCCGCCAAATCCAGCAGGGGCACGATGGCCTCCAACCCGCCCATCGCCTGCACCAGCTTGAGCGCCACCCCCGCGCCGCACAGCTTGGGGAAGGGATAGCCGCCCATCAGCGGATTGAGGACCGCCTCGCATTCCACCTCCGCCTCCCCCATCTGGTGGTGGTCGGTAACGACCACCCGCATGCCCAGCTCCCTGGCGCGGGCCACCTCCTTCGCCGAGGTGATGCCGCAATCCACGGTGATCATCAGGTCGGCGTCCGGCGCCAGGCGCTCGACGGCCGCCATGCTTAGGCCATACCCCTCCCCGTGGCGCGCGGGAATGTAAAAGCTCACCTTGCCCCCGCGCTTGCGCAGGTAGGTGAGCAGGATGGCCGTGGCGGTGATGCCGTCCACGTCGTAGTCGCCGAATATGGTGATGCGCCGCCCCTTGGCCAGCGCCTCTTCCACGCAATCCACGGCGGCGCCCATGTCCCGCATCAAAAAGGGGTCGTGCAGGTCGGCCAGGGCGGGGGAAAGGAAGGCCTTGGCGGCCTCTGGGGTATCGGCGCCGCGGGCGGCCAGCATCTGCGCCAACAGGGGATGAATGCCCATCTCCAGCAGCGCGGCCGGCGCCTCTTCCATTGTCCTTTGTGCAAAGCGGAGCATACGTTTCCTCCAAATGATTTTAGGGCATGTGATTCTGGGGCAAAAAACAAATGACGGGGAGCCTTTCTTTCAGAATGCTTCTTTCACAGCATCTCTTACGGAAAGGCTCCCAGTTGATTCGGTATGCCGCTTAGGCCTTCTTTGCCTTCAGGCGCGCCTGGTCGCGCTTGTTGAGCAGGAACGCCCACACGTAGCCGGTGATCATGTTGGAGGCGTACACGTCCGAAAGCATGCCGACGATCAGCGGCAGCGTAAACTCCCGGATCGAGTCCACGCCCAGGATGTAGAGCATCACCACGGCCACCAGGGTGGTAAGGGTGGTGTTGATGGTGCGGGTAAGCGATTCCTGCACCGAAAGGTTCACGACCTGGTCTCGCTTGAGATGCGCGAGGCCGGTTTTGCCGTTGTTCTCGCGGATGCGGTCGAATATCACGATGGAGTTGTTGATCGAATACCCCACGATGGTGAGGATCGCCGCGATAAACGTGGAGTTGATCTGCACGAAGCCGCGGAAGAACACCATAAAGGCGAGCACGATGCCCACGTCGTGCAGGATGCCGAACACCACCGCCATGCCCGAGTAAAGATCGAAGCGGATGGCGATGTAGAGCAGTATCAGCACCCACGCGATCGCCACGCTCAGAATGGCGCTACGGATCAGATCCTGGCCGGCCACGGCGCCCACCCGCCCGATGGAGATGAAGGTAACGTTCGGATAGGTCTCGCGCAGCCTTTCTTCCATGGCCGAACGCAGCGCGTCGGGGTTTTCCACGTCTTGAAAGCGCGCCTGCATCTCGGTGCGGTCGGGGCCCGCCATCGCAATTTGTGCCCCAGTAATTCCTTGCTCGGCCAGCGCCTCGCGCACCGCGTCGGTGGAGAAGGGCTCGCCCATTTCGTAGTGGAGCAATATGCCGCCGGTAAAGTCGATGCCCAGGTTCAGGCCGAAGCCAAAGACCGTCATCAGCAGCGCCAAAACGACGATCGAAACCGAAACGATCAAGCACGTTCTGGAATGATTCTTGATTTCAATTTTCATCGTGCTTCCCTCCTAACCCAAGTAATACTTGGCGTCCTTGATGCCCAGATCCACCACCAGGTTCAGCAGCGCCCGGGATACGACCACCGCCGTGAGCATGGAGGACACCACGCTGATCAGCAACGCATAGGCGAAGCCCTGGATGGAGCCGGTGCCGAACTGCACGAGCACCAGCGCCGCGATGATGGTGGTGATGTTGGCGTCTATGATGGCCCGCAAAGCGCGGTTGAAGCCCATCTTTACCGATGCGCGGAGGGAGCGCCCGCCCTTGTACTCCTCGCGGAAGCGCTCGAATATCAGCACGTTGGCGTCCACCGCCATGCCCACTCCCAGCACGATGCCGGCCACGCCGGGCAAGGTAAGCTGCACGCCGGTCGCCGCCAGCAGGAACATCACTAGCAGCACGTAGATCACCAGCGCCATATCGGCCACCAGGCCGGGCAGGCGGTAGCGCCACAGCATAAAGAGCATGATCAGTATGCCGCCGATCAAGCCGGCCAGCAGCGCCCGGTCCAGCGCCTCCACGCCCAGGGTGGCGGAGATGGCCGACATCTCGAGCTGCTCCACCTGCAGCGGCAGCGCGCCGGACTGGATGAGCATCGCCAGGTTGGTGGCCTCCTCGGCGGTCATGCCCTGGCTTTCGATGATGCCGGAGCCGCCGGTGATCACCGAGTTGACCACCGGGGCGGAGATCACCTGGCCGTCCAGCTCGATGGAGATCGTGCGGCCCAGGTTGGCCGCGGTGGCCCGGGCGAACAAGTCGGCGCCTTCGGACGTCAGCCTAAAGGCCACCGCGTACGCGCCCGCTCGATAGTCTGGCGCGGCAAGCTCTACGTCCTTGCCTTCCATGATCAGGTTGCCCGCCTCGTCCTTGAATTCCAGGTGGGCCGGCGTGCCGATGATGTCCAGGATCTCGTTGGGGTCCTGCACGTCGGGTATCTCGATGCGGATGCGGTCGTCGCCCTGCCTGGCAACCGTGGCCTCGGTAAATCCCTTGCTCGCCAGGCGGTCTTGCATCACGCGTTTGGTGCCTTCAAGCAACCTGTCGTATTCGCTCGCGTTCTCCGCCGTTCTGGTTGCGCGGTACACGGTGTACACGCCGCCGCGCAGATCCAGGCCCAGGCTGATCGCCTCGCCCCACGGCTTCATGTAGCGCACCATGGCGCCCCGCCCGAACCCGTTAAGCGCGACGAACGCCGTAGCCGCCACCAGCAACACCACCACGCACAGCGTGATCGCGCTGCGTAGGCGGGCATTGGACGCGCCGCGCATGCTGTTTCTCCTAGCCATTAAACCCTTCCTCCTCATCGCCATTTTGCCCTTTCACGCGCCGCGCGCCGCGCTACCCGCCCACGTCTCCCAGCGCAAAGGCAAAATACACCGCCTGCATGTAGCGGCCCGGCTGCAACACGTTGCCGTTGGCGTCGCGGGCCGGCCAAGGGCCGTCGCGGCGCGGCGCAAAGGCCTTTTGCGCCTGCTCCCCATCCCGCGCCGCACCCTGCCTGGCCCCATCGCGGGCAAGAGCCGCCCGGCCGCGCTGCAGATCCGCCGGGCTGCAAAGGAAGGTGAAGGGCGCGGGCAGGCGCGCCTCGGCTTCGGCGGCACAAGGAAATTCATCCACTTGGTCGGTGGCGAGGAACCGGTCGCCGCCGATCAGCAGCCCCAGCGCCAGGATCATCACAAAGGACGCCGCAAGGAGGAGCGGACGGCGTAGCAGCATGTCCCTCCTCCTTTCGTTGCGTTCAGAAATCCATACAAATAGAAATCTATAATAATAGATCGATTATACGCGCTTCACCCGGGCGCGTCAAGCTTCGCGGGCGTGTTTTTCAGGGCGGACGCACCAACTCCAGATAATACCGAATCCGTAGGGGACGATGGCAATCGTCCCGTTCACAACGGGCGGATTACCATCCGCCCCTACAAGAACGGTGGGTTTTCCGGTTGTAGGGCGCGGCGACCCGACGCGCCGCCGCAATGCGTTAACGACGCGTCATTTTGGGCGAATCACGGCGCGGCGACCCGACGCGCCGCCGCAATGCGTTAGCGACGCGTCATTTTGGGCGAATCACGGCGCGGCGACCCGACGCGCCGCCGCAATGCGTTAACGACGCGTCATTTTGGGCGAATCACGGCGCGGCGACCCGACGCGCCGCCGTAATGCGTTAACGACGCGTCAATTTGGGCGAATCACGGCGCGGCGACCCGACGCGCCGCCGTAATGCGTCAACGATGCGTCATTTTGGGCGAATCACGGCGCGGCGACCCGACGCGCCGCCGCAATGCGTTAACGACGCGTCATTTTGGGCGAATCACGGCGCGTCGAGGTCGCCGCGCCCTACGCTTGATTCGCGTTACGAATAGGCGCATCATCATGTTTATGTCTCCGCATGCTCCACCGCCCAAATCGCCATCGCGCACTCCAGGCGCTTTCGCTGCAGCGCGCACTCCAGCTCGTAGGGCTCACGAATGGTGCCGTGAAACGCCTGGGCGTTGGCGGCGCAGCCCCCGCTGCACAAAAACTTGGCCCAGCAACTGCCGCAAGCCGGCTTGTTGAGCACGTGATTGGCGGCGAACATCCGCTGTATGCTTTTATCAAAATCGCCGCTTAGCACGCTGCCCATGCGGTAGCCCTCCCGCCCCACAAATTGATGGCAGGGGTAGATGTCCCCCGTTGGGGTTACGGCCACGTACTCGTTGCCCGCGCCGCACCCCAGCAGCCGCTTTTTAAGGCAGGGCCCGCCGGAAAGGTCCACCACAAAATGAAAAAAGTTGAACCACCGGCCCCCGACCCGCCGCTCCAAATAGATGCGCGCCAAGCGCTCATATTCCGCTTCCAGGGCGGGCAGCATGTCCGCCGTCAGCGCGAAGGGGTTGGCCGGATCGGTGACCACCGGCTCGACGGAAATCTGCTCAAAGCCCGCGTCGGCGAGGGCCAGCACGTCCTCGGCAAAGTCCAGGTTGTAGGCGGTGTAGGTGCCGCGCACGTAGTATTGCCTTTGGCCGCGCTTGCGCGCCAACGCCAGCGCCTTGGGGGCCACCGACGCGTAGGAGCCGCGCCCGCCCACGGTGGGGCGCATGCGGTCGTGCACCTCGGGCCGCCCGTCGATCGAAAGCACCAAGTTGTGCATCTCGCGGACGATGAAGCCCATGTTCTCATCATCCAAAGCGAGGCCGTTGGTGGTGATGGTAAACAAAAAGCGTTTGCCGCTCGCCGCCTCCAGCGTGCGCCCATATGCCACCAGGCGGCGCACCACCGGAAAGTTCATCAGCGGCTCGCCCCCGAAAAAATCCACCTCCAGCGTGCGCCGGCCTCCGCTGCGCGCCACCAGCCAATCCAGCGCGGCCTTGCCCACCTTGAAGGAGAGCAGGCCGCGGCCGGCCAGGTGAAAGTCCCCCGCATCGGCAAAGCAATAGGCGCAACGCAGGTTGCAATCGTGGGCCGCGTGCAGGCACATCGCCTTCACCAGCCCCGCGCCCTCGCTAATCGCGTCCCTGTCCACATCCCGGCAATCGTCGGGCGCGCCCAACGAGCCCTGGGCACACAGCGCGTCCAGCTCGGCCAGCGCTTCGGCCAACGCCTCGCGGGAATGCGCGGGGGCCAGCGCGCGCAGTATGTCCTCGTCGGCGGCGCCCCGCTCCCGCAGGCGCAGCGCGTCCCAAGCCACGGCGTCCAGCGCGTGAAGCGCCCCGCTGCCCACGTCCAGCGCCAGGTTGCATCCGCAGGAAGAAAATGTGTGGATCAACCGCGTTTCTCCTTCAGCCGTGTTTTTCTGCCTATAACCTAACGAGGCTCGACGGGGCTTCGCCCGCGTCTTCCGCCTCTTTTGCTTTGCCGACTTCCTCATCCCAAGTCAAGTGCCTGAACGGTTCCGCCTGCGGATCGGCCGCCATCCAGCCAATAAAATCCTCCCACATGCCGGCGGTCCAAGCCGTGTCGACCTGCGCCGTGGTGTACACCTTTTCCGCCAGCCGAATGAAGCCGAAGATGTCGCGAACGTGCGATTTTTCCGCGCCGACGACCACCGTTTCGGCGTGTTGCGGAGGAATAAAGATGACGCCGCTGATCGTACCGAGCACCACGTCGCCCGGCATGCAGATCGCGCCGCCCACGCGGCAAGGGGTATTGAATCCCGTCATGGTCACATCCCCGATGCCCGTGGGATCCACGCCGCGGAAGAAGGTTTGGGTGGCGTCGATCTTTACGATTTGCTCAAAATCGCGGATGCCGCCCCATATCACCGCGCCGCCGCGCTTGGTGCGTGTGGCAATGGCGGTGGACAGGTTGCCGCCCACATAGGTGCCTTGGTACACCTTGTCAAACAGATCCACCACCACCACGTCGTCTTCGCCGAGCTGGTCGATGACCCATTGATTGAAAAAGCCGTGCCGCCCTTCCTGTTTGTGCCCGTAGTCGAGCAGCGTTTGGTGAAGATCGGGGCGCATGGGCACCATCACGGAGGTCACCGCGCGGCCCACCAGCTTTTTGTCCGGATGGACCATTCTAAAGTTGCATTCCGTTTGGTACTTGTAGCCCATGCCCCAAAGCGGCCCCCACGCCTCCTCGAAGGTGATGTTGCGCACGCGGCGCAAAATATCGTCGGACACCCTGGGCCTGCCGTCTTCAAAGCGCTCCCCCGTCCATTCGGGGGTGAGTTGAACGATGTCCTCCCAGCAGTTGAACTTCATGGTGGCCTCCCTTTCCGCATAGCGATTGATCGCGCCGTTATACCAGCATCATCCCCGCGTCCAGCCGTATCCCCGACCCCGTCATCATGCCCGCGCCGGGGCCGGTCAGGTACAAAACCAACGCGCCCACGTCTTCCGGGGTGCAAATGTTTGCAAGCGGCATCCCCGGGTTCCCGTGTACCTCCTTGGGCCAATATATTTTGAACGCATGTTCGCCGGTCTTGGCCTCGATCTTGCACGCCCCCAGATCGATGGCGTTGACGGTGATCCCGTACGCGGCCAACTCCAGCGCGGCCTCTCGCGTAAACATGCGGATGGCGCCCTTCGTCATGGAGTATCCGGCGTCAAACAGCCCCGGCCGCTTCCCGTGGATAGAAGAAATATTCACGATGCGCGGGGCCGCGCTGCGCTTTAAGTACGGAAGGCATTCCTGGGTGGCGCGCCAATAGCCGCCGATGTTGATGTCCCAGAGCCAGCGGAAGGTGTCCGCGTCGTACTCGCGGATAAACCGGTTGATTTGCATCGCCGCGTTGTTTACCAATACGTCGATCCCGCCGTAGCGGTCCGCCGTGGCTTCCGCCATGGCGCGCATTTGCGACCGATCGGCCACGTCCGCCTTGTACAAAAACCCTTCGCCGCCCTGGGATAGGATGTCGCCCAGGGTTTTCTGCGCAAGCGCTTCGCTGCTGTGATAGCCGATGCACACGCGGACGCCCGCCTCGCACAGCGCGCGGGCGATGCCCGCGCCGACGCCCTTGCCGCCGCCCGTAACCAGCGCCACCCTCCCTTTATGCGTCATATCTGCGACACCTTTCTATTTGATTGCCGTAGTACATGGTATACCCTTCGTCGGCCCGCAGATCCGCGCCGTTTAAGGGCGCCGCCGCCTGGGAGAGCAAGAACTCGATGAGCCCGCATAAACTGTCGGGCCCGGGCATGCGCCGCCGCGGATAGCGGAACGCCGCGCCGATGTACTGGTTGCTGACGGCGCTCCTGTTCGCCATATCGTGCGCCATGACGCCGCGCTGGATATACACGCAATGCACGCCTTTCGCGCCGTAATCCAACGCGGCTTCGCGGCACAGCATCTGGGTGGCGGCGCAACCGATGGTGTGCAAAAAACCGTGCCCCATCGGCTTTTCCGCGTGCATGCTGCCCAGGTAGAGGATCGCGCCCCGGCCCATCGCGGCCAGATGCTCGCCGGCCGCCGCCGTCACCAACATGGACGAGAGCGCGCCGCCTTCAAACGCGCTCCCCCACAAGCCGTCGTCGGCCTTCTCCACGGATGCGCGCAGGGGCGGCGGAGCGGAATGAACCACGCCCCGCAGCGCGTCCGCGAACGCCTTTACGGCCGCGTTTACGGCGCCGGCGTCGGCCAGATCCACGCGCGTACCCTCGCAGCCCGGCATGTTTTCCCCGCCCAAGTCGTTGAGCGCCACCCGCCAGCCTCGCCCCGCAAGATACCCCGCGGCGGCGCACGCCACCGGATCGCGGTTATCGGTAAACCACACGAGTTTCATGTATCGCCTCAACTCCAAAGCCTGTCGTGAGACCAGTTTTTGTCCCATCGTTCGGTGGACGCCCACAGCTCGGGAAAATCCGGATGCAGGTGCTCGCGCAGCACCTCGTCGTTGTAATCGTCGATGCCCAGGCCGGGCCGGTCGGGCACCTGAATGTACCCGTTTTGCACGAGCTTTTTCGCCGGCGCGCCCGACACGATGTCGTCCCACCAATCCACGTCTACCGAGTGATTTTCGCAGGCGAGAAAGTTTTCCGTCGCGGCCGCCGAATGCGCCGCAGCCATGGCCGTCACCGGCGACTCCGCCATGTGGATGGCCATCGCCACGCCGTATTCCTGCGCCATGTCGCCTATCTTTTTGTTCTCTAAAATGCCGCCGCTGGAAAGAAGGTCGGGGTGGATCACCGCCACGGCGCCCGCCTCCAGCAGGGGCTTGAAATTCTCCTTAAGATAGATGTCTTCGCCCGTGCAAATGGGCACGGTGGTCGCGCCGCTCAGCTTTACATACTGATCGGTAAGCTGCCAGGGAACCATGTCCTCGGCCCACGCGATGTTGTACTTTTCGATGCGGCGGCACAGCTTGATGCACTCGTTGACGCCTAGGTGCCCGAAGTGGTCGATGGCGAGCGGAATCTCGTAGCCGATCACCTCGCGCACCTCGCGCACGTATGCCTCGAGCATATCAAATCCCTTTTCGGTGATCGAAATGCCCGTGAACGGATGGGCGATATTGTAGATGTCGTAGCCGCGGTTGCGCGCGCGCCGCGCGTGCTCGGGATTTTTTTCGTCAAACCCCGGCCATCTTCCGTTTGCGTTCATCTCGTCCACAAAGCCGAGAGGGGCGCAGATGGTACCCTCCTCACCGAACAGCTCGCCCAATCCCAGGTCCATTTTAAGGTAGGTAAACCCCATGTCCATGCGCGCCTTCAGCGCCCTGCCCATGTCCGCGCCCGTGTGCTTGCCGGACACGTCCGTATCGCAATAGATGCGGATCTTGTCGCGGAACTTGCCGCCGAGCATTTGGTACACCGGCACGCCGTACGCCTTGCCCGCAAGATCCCACAGCGCGACCTCCACCCCGCAAACGCCGCCCGCCTGCCGCGCGTGATGGCCAAACTGCTTGATCCGGCGAAACAGCCGGTCGATATCGCACGGGTTTTCGCCCAGGATCCGGTCTTTGAGCATTTCGGCATACACGCGGTGCGCGCCGTCGCGCACCTCGCCCAGGCCCACGAGCCCCTGATTGGTGTATATTTTCATCAGCGTGCAATGCATCGGCGCGCCCACGATATCGGTAAAGCGCATGTCGGTGATCCTCAATCCGCTGGGCCGGGAATGGGTGTTTACGCGATCGAGCGCCTGCTCGTAGCGGGTATCCATGAGCATGTCCTCCCATCTCAACCATTTGAAGGCCGCAGAGGGAATCCCCCCTGCGGCTTTGATTCTTCGGCGGCCGGTGAGGCCATTATTTCGCGGCAAGCCACGCTTCATAGTCCGCCTGCACGGCGGCAAAATACTCGCGGAACCCGGCCGCTTCCGCGGCGGCGACGATGGCCGCAAGGCCTTCGTCAACGTCAACGCCGCCTACGCGCATGGGCTTCTGGTACTCTTCCAGCGCGTTGTTGATGGCGGTGATGGTGTCGAGCCAATTCTCGGTGTCAAAGCGGTAGCCGTTGGCGATGTGGGAGGGCACTTCCTTGGTGGCGCGGAGCAGGTCGTACTTGTCCAGGGGCTCGTGCTCGGCCAGGTAGATGCTGAAGTAGTCGCCCATCATCCAGCCCATCATGTTGCCTGTCCAGGTGTTGCCCTCGATCGGCTTGACGAGCTTCACCGGCCCTTCCTGCACCACTTCGTAGGTGACGCCCTCCACGCCCCACACCAGCAGGTTCACGATGTCCGGGTTGGTGTGCATCTCGTTGAGGAACATCATCGCGCGGGCGGGATCATCGGAGGTGGTGGCGATGGCGTACATGGAGCCGCCGGAGTGGTTGGTGGTGCCGATGAGCGGGAAGGTCTCGAGCTCGTCCAGTTCGATGTCCGGGGTGAGCATCTGGGACATGATTTCCGTGGACTTGCCCTTGCCCGGCTTGAGCGGCTGGGTGGTAAGGAAGTAGTCGCCCAGTTGCAGATGCTTGTTGTTGTACTCTTCATCCGCGTTGATGGCGTCTACCGGTATGAATCCCCGCTCATACAGATCGCGAACCACCCGCAGCTCCTCGATGTAGTAATCGGTTTCCCAGGCAAAACGGAGCACCGGGTCGTCGTTGGCAATGTCCATCCAGCCGAGATCGCCGGGAATGTAGGAAACCCAATCCAGGTGATACCAGTTGCCGTCCGCCAGGATCGGCATCACGTCGGGCTCGTTCTCTTTAATGATCTCCAGGAAGGGCAGCCAATCCTTGTAGGATGTCCAACTGGGATCGGGCACCAGGCCGTACTTGTCCGCCAGCGTTTTGTTGTACATAAAGCCGCCGTTTACGGCCAGCTCCTTGTTGGTGGGGATGCCATAGTTGATGCCCCTCACCTGCGTGCCCTCGATAAAGGCGTCGCCCAGCTTCACCGGAATCTCCGGCGCGTACTCGGCAATCAGGTCGTTGAGCGGGAGGAAGTAATTGTTGGCGATGCCCTCCATGTACTGCCACCAATCGGCGGTGAACAGGAGGTCCACCTTCTCGCCCGCGTTGAGCAGGCTGACCTGGGTCCACCACTCGCCCCATGGGATCATGGTGATGTTGATCGTGGCGTTGAACTTCGGCTGGATGATCTTGTTGATCTCTTCCATCACCAGCAACCGCTCGCTGGACACGCCGTTGGTCAGCGTCCAGAATTCGATCACGTACGGGTCGAGTTCATCGGCCGTGCTTCCCGCAAAGGGGATCGCGGCGAGCAACATGATCGTTGCCACCGCAAGTGCCAGGGTCTTTCTCATGTGTTTGCCCTCCTACAAATTTGTTTTTTATATCCACGCGGCAATCTCTGCGCGCGATATCTGCCAAACATTCCTATTATTATATACCTAATATACCTACTCTTTGATCGCTCCGATGGTCAAGCCGCGGATAAAGTACTTTTGGAAGAAGGGATACGCGAGCACGATAGGGCCGACGGTTACGATGGCCATGGCCATGCGGAAGGATTCGTTGGGCAGGTTCTTTAAATCGACGGTGCCGCCGGAGGAGCCGATTTTGAACGCCATCTCCCGGAGCATGGTGATGGAACTGAGGGTTTGCTGAATCAGGCGCTGGAGGTTGTAGAGCGTCGTATCGCGGATGTAGAGCAGGTTTAAAAAGAAGTCGTTCCAAATGCCGATGGTGGAGAACAGGGCCACCGTGGCGATGCCCGGCAAGGACAGGGGCAGCACGATGCGCAGCAGGGTGTACCACTCGCCCGCGCCGTCGATCTTGGCGGATTCGATAAGGGATTCGGGTATCTGCGTCTTGTAAAAGGTGCGCATCACGATCACCCAGAAGGCGTTGAACCCCATGGGCAGGATCATCGCCCAGATGTTGTCGCGGAAGCTCAGCAAGTTGGTGTTTACCACATAGGAGGCCACGAGCCCGCCGCTGAAGAGCATCGTAAAGAACAGAAAGAACATAAAGAACCTGCGGAACTTGAACGTGGGGCGGGAGAGGGGATACGCGTACAGGCACACCGTCACCACGCAGATGGCCATGCCAACAATGGTGGTAAAGAGCGTGACGCCGTAGGCGTTGGCGATCGTGGTGCCGTCGCGGAACAGCATGTCGTACGACTTGAGGGAGAATGCCCGCGGGATCAGGTTGTAGCCATAGCGCATGATGGATTCTTCCGAGGAGATGGATATGCTGAAAATGAGCAGCAACGGAACGATACAGGCCGCCGCGTACAGGAAAAACACCCCGTTCATAACGGTATTGGCGATCGGCGAGAATTGGTTGGGCTCGCGCCGCCTGAACCACAAACGCATCGGAATCATGCCGCGCCTCCTTTCTACAGCAATGTGTTGTCCGGGCTGATCTTGCTTACGATCCAGTTCGTTGCCAGGATCAATACAAACCCCACCACGGACTGGTACAGGGCCACGGCGGCCACCATGCCGATGTTGATCGTGCCCTTGCTCAGGGCCTCGTACACGTATACGTCGATCACCATGCTCACGTTTTTGAGCAGGTTGCTATTGTGCCGCAGCAAGTAGAACATGCCAAAGTCCGCGTAAAATATGCGGCCGATGTTCAGGATGGTGAGCAGGATGGCTGTGGGCTTCAAAAGGGGCAGGGTGATGTGCCATATCTGCCTCGCCCTGCCCGCGCCGTCTATGGCTGCCGCCTCAAACAGCGCGGCGTCCATGCCCACGATGGTGGCCATGTAGATGATCGATCCGTTGCCCGCGTACTTCCATAGGTTGGCGATTACGAATATAAAGGGCCAATACTGCGGGCTCGCATACCAGTTGATGGGGTCCCGGTTCCACGAACGCAGGAGGGTGTTGACCATGCCGTACTCGTAGTTCAGCAGCGCGTACACCAGGTAGCTCACCACCACCCACGAAAGGAAGAAGGGCAAAAAGTACATCGTTTGATAGACCTTGGCGGTTTTGCGGTTGGATAACTCGGTGATGCCCACGGCGATGCCCACCGAGGTGAGCAGGCCCAGCGCGATAAACACCAGGTTGTACAGCACCGTATTCCTGGTCATATTAAAAGCGTCCGGCGTGGTGAAAATAAAGCGGAAGTTGCCCATCCCCACCCAAACGGACTTGAAAAAATTCTCGAATATGCTCTGGCCGTGGAGCTTTAGGTTTTTAAAGGAGAGCAGTATGCCCGGCATGGGCAGGTACGCAAAAATAATCAGAAAGATGATGCCGGGAACCAGCATCATCAGCAGCGCCATATGGGATTTGAATTCGCCGGTGCGCACCTTGAGCCTTGCCAGCCCCGATCCCACGATGTTGAGCACGATGGCCAGGAACAACAGCCCCAAGTAAAGCCAGAAGCCCCAAAGCAGCGAGGATTTGGTGGTTCTTTCGAACCACTCAAAGTGGATCACGGACAGGGCGGCAAAAGCGCCGGAGAGCACGATGAACGCGATGGGATAAAACGGTTTCTTTGGAAGAAAAGAAAATAAGAGCGCCACCCCGAGCAACGCGACCGATATGAGCATGAGCCCGTGGGGATCCAAGGCGAGCGCCTCCAAGGCGGATTCCAGCCCTGTGCTCCTAAACAGGATCTGATGCCCGGAGATGACGATGTTTTCGACATCATTTACCCGGGACACCCAGAGCGTCGGCGCGAACAACAGGGCAGCCGCAGCAACCAACAGCGCGGCTTTCAGCAGCCGCCAATAAAGCCTGCTGGACGTCAGATCGGCCAAAGAAATCCACCTTTCCTTGTTCATTTATCGTAAAAACGCATCGCCGGGCGTTCCTTCGAAGCCCTGCTTAAAGCAGCCTCCTCTTTTCGCCCGGAACGAATGAGACCCGCTGCAACAAAAAATCTTTTTTATACTGTACCATATTGCACAATCACCTTGCAAGAGGGAGTTTCAAATTTCACGGGATTTCGCGGGGTAAAATGTATTTCCGAAAACATTTTCTGCCAACTCCTTGACATTCTTCGCGGGTTGGCGTCAAAATGACAAATAAGAGGGGGGATCGGGCGTGAAAATTTGCGTGATCGGCTGCGGAAACCATTCCAGCGGCGTACACGGGCCGTCCTATCAACAGTACGCGGAGCGGAACGATGAGGCGGAGCTCTGCGCCTGTTGCGATATAAACCCGGGGGCGGCCGGGCAATACGCGCGGAGCTTCGGCTTTCGCCGCGCGTATACGGATTATTTGGAAATGCTTGAGCGGGAATCGCCGGATGCCGTGGGCATCGTTCTGCCTGTTGATGTAATGCAAGCGTTCGCGGAAAAGGTGCTGTCGCTCGGGGTTTCCTGCATCATCGAAAAGCCGCCCGCGCCGGATGTGGAGGGCGTTATGCGCCTGGCGGACGCGGCGAGCCGATCGGGCAGCCAGCTGCGCGTCGCGTTTAACCGAAGGTTCATGCCGGTGATCCGCGCTTTGCGCGAGCAGTTGCTTCGGCAGGCCGAGCCCGTTCAGCACATCTGCTATGAAATGCACCGGGTAGGCAGGTTCAACGAGGATTTCAGCACCACCGCGATCCACGGCATCGACCTTGTAGGATTCCTGGGCGACGCGTACGAAAGCGCCGGCATCACATACCAACGCGTCGGCGTTCCCGGGCAGGAGGCCACCAACTTCCTGCTGGATTGCGTGATGCGCGGCGGCGCCACGGCGCGGCTCTCGTTTTTGCCCGCGGTGGGACGCAATGCCGAAAACATTGCCGTGCACGCGGGCGGCCGCACGTACATGGCCCGGCTCCCGCTCCCGTGGAAGGAGCGCGCATTCGGCGGCTGCCTGTCGGTGTACGAAGCGGGCCGGTTGGCAAAGCAGATCACGCCCGCCGGCATGGGGGAAGGCTCCCGGCTACATGAAGCAGGCGGATTTTATTATGAAATTGCCTCTTTCCTCGACGAATTGCGCGAGACCGGCATGAACACCCAGGGCCGCATCGAAACGGCCCGGCAGTCGGTGGAGCTCGCGCACGCGATCAGGAACGGCATCGAAACGGTGTTTGCGACCACCTCATAGCACCGGTCGTTTTGTATTGTTTTCCAGTGTTAGCTAGAGTTAACAAGCGTTGATTTTCCTTGCTTTTCTTGTTTTTCATATCGGCTAATTCTATTGAAGTTGATCCCCATTTAGGGCGACGGCCACCCGCTCCGTCCTCAAATTCCGTTGCAGTAGTTTGGTGATCGATAGAGGCAAATCGTCTCCCCGGTCAGTGCTTCCTCTCGGATTATCCGCAACGTTACGAATCGAGGGCACCCTTGTTCGTATCGTCGGTTCTTTTGCTCAAATATGCTCTCGGGTGTATCATTGGCGAGAAAGAAAGCTATCCCTTCATGTATCATAAGGTAATCACCTCTTATCATCGAACCGGGCTGCTCATGACCACGGTAGTAAAATACCATGCGATTAGATTCGATGATTTCTTTCAACCGACAAATCCCCGTCCAGCGATCTTCCAGCACCGCGCCCGATCTTATCAGTTGCGCATGGGTTACATTCTCTGCAAGGACAGCATGAAGTGTTTTCTTTTTGTTTGATAGCATGGCTATGCCTGCCCTATGGAAGCCCGCTAGGTGGTGAAAAGCCACCACGGGAAAATGTATGCTAATATGGCGAAGCTGCTCCTTTTTACCCAAAGTGAAGTGATAGCGATAGGGCATCAATTCCTCGTATGCCATGGCGCTTTGCTTTAGTAAATCGCTCATCATGCCCTCCGCCACAAGAAAAGCGCAGAAGCTATGAACTCCTGCGCCTGCGTGTTTTCTTTCGGCCAACGGCCTATTCAAGTTGTGGTTCCCACGCAACCCCCGGAGAGCTCCCCCAAGCGCCGCGACTTGAAACGGCACCGGCTTCAACGCTCAGGATGAGCTCAAGTCTCACCCATTGACTATACTATACCGAAACCGGAGTAAAAATGCAAGCCTTCACAGCGCTTATTTTTACCTTGATTTCGTTCCGTTTAGCATTACGCTGGAGGCTCATTCATCCACAACCGGCCACTCCTTCAGGCCCATGCGGGACAGCAGGCCTTGGTACTGTAGGCGTTGATGGATATACCGTTACCGTGTCACGGGCGCTGTTCCCATTCAATCCAGCACATCGGCCCTGCGCTCGTTGGCCTTGACGGCTCTGTGCTCGCCGTAACAGTCGCCCACCGAGTACCATATGGTTTTGTACTGCCTGCCCAGATCCAGCTCGGCCACGCAGAACCCGGACGGATGCGCCTCGCCGCCCGCGCAGGAAGCGATCACCTCGCCGAACGGGTCGACGATGAAGCACGGGGTGTCCTCCCGGGAGGGGGTCGATGTCATCACAAACACACCGTTGTCCGAGGCGCGGGAGCGGGCCTGTATCCTGGCATTCCAAGCCGATGGAACGAGCAGTATCTCCGCGCCGCCGGCCGCCATGCGGCGGGCGATCTCTGGAAAGCCCTGATCCCAGCAGATCATCATCCCAACCTTGCCAAAATCGGTGTCGAAGACGCAGAACTCGTCTCCCGGCGTGTAGCCGGTTTCGGCCTCGGCCAGAGGGAGCTGTATCTTGCGGTATATGCCCTCCACGCCGCCGCCCCGGCCAAACAGCACCGCCGTGTTGTAATAAACGCCCTCCTCCAGGAGGGTGAGGCCCACCACGATGTACATGCCGTACCTTTGGGCCCTTTCCCCTATGCGCGCCACCTCCGGGCCGCCGATGGTTACCGCGCTCTCCCAAAAGGGCGTGTCCACCGTGAGCACCGCCTCCCCGAGGCAAAGGATGTCCGGCTTGGCCCCGGCGGCTTGATCGATCACAGCCAGCACCGCTTGAAGGTTCTTCTCTTTGCCGCCGGGCAGGACGGTGAACGCCGAGGCGGCCCGGCAGGTTCGCTGCGCAAGGGCCGGCGCCTCGCGAAACTCGGCATCGCTCCATGCAACCTGCCCGGTCTCCGACCATTTGAAGCAGAGCTCGGCCCGCGCCGAGACGGCCCCCTCCGGCGCGGGCAGAACGCGGCTGAACAAGATGCCGCCGGGAACCTCCCGGCGGCCTATATAGTCGCGCTGCACGGGGCGCCCCTCGGCGTCGAGCCAGGTGAGCAGCACGTGCAGGTTCGTCAGCGCGTCGCGCACGCCGCTCGGGCGGCAGGTAACGGAAAACCGATAGGTCTGTCCGCCCGCCGCATGTTCAATCGCACCCATCCAACGCCCGAAACAATTTCTGCGCCCGTTGGACCTGTGGATGAGCACGCCGCCTTCGAGGCGTTCCTGAACCGGCGCGAGGTCGGCATGCGGCGAAAGGCTGTGCCATGCGATCATTGTTATCATTCTCCTTCCCTTGGGCCGTTGCGGCGCCCTTTCGTATACAGGAAAATCCCGGGCGGTCACATTCCGACCGCCCGGGCATCGCGATACGGTGCGATGGCTACCGATCCTTTTGCTGGCAAGACTGGCTGGCCACCGTGCAAGAGGTTTTGCACGCCGACTGGCAAGAGGCCTGGCATTCGCCGCAGCCGCCCTGCCGCAGGCCCTCGCCGCTTGCGTTGAGGCAAGGCCTTTGTACGGTTTGCACGTGTTTCATTCGTTATCCTCCAAGCTTTGCGCAGATTCGGTCTCTTGCGGTTTATTATACACGGTCTCTTGCTCGGATGCAATCATTGGATCGCGTCATTTCATCCAAAGTCATTTCATCCAAAGTCATTTCATCGGAAGATTCGAGAACACCATGCCGCCCAGCCCGCCGGTGGCGATCCCCATGCCGATGTCGGCCGCGTATGCCGTCCAAGAAAGAGGCTCGTCGCTGAGCAGCGCGTACAGCCCCACGCCCAGCGCCATGTACAGCAAGCCAAGCAGCGCCCCCCGGGACGCGCCGTGCACGCCGCCCTTTCCCACGCACACCCACACGCCCAATACAATCGACGCCAGCTTGAGCATCTGGTTGAAGGCGGATACCAGCGTGTCCGTGGGCTTGACGGCCTGCATGAGCAGCGCGAAGAGCACGATGCAGGCGAGGGTTAACGCCACGGCCATCAGCAAGCCCTTGCCCAGGCCGCGGGTAATCGGCGTGCTTCCGCGGCTGCTGGCCCGGTAGCCGGGAAAGAGATCCTGATGACTTCGCATACAAAAAGCCTCCTGTCCGCACATGGTTCAGCCTATGCGCGGACGAGAGGACTTATACGGCGATTTCGCTTTACACCAGCGTCTCCGCGTCGTTGGAGATGGACATCTCTTCCTTGTTGCGGATCGCCCAGCGCGCAAATACCAGCTTCACCTTGTCGTGCCCCACGGACAGGGTGAGCACGTCGTCCTTGATGGACTCGATGGTGCCGTAGACGCCGCCGATGGTGCACACGCGGTCGCCCACGCCCAGTTGTTTGAGCATCTCTTTGGCGGCCTTGTCCTTTCTGCGCTGCGGGCGGATCATCATAAAGTAGAGCACGCCAAAGATCAGGATCATCGGCAGGAACATGGTGAGCATCGAGCCGAAACCCTCTTCGGGCACGGGCGCTTCGGCCGCTCCGGCCAGGAGGGGCATCAGGGTATACCACATATTGTAAAACACCGCCTTTCATCATTCGTACAGATTATATCGGCTTTGCGCGCGCGATGCAATACATTTCGCTCTTTTTGTTTTATGCCGGCATTCTTGCGCAAGCAGTTCGCTTGCTGTATGATGTAATAAGCGGTGATTGACGACCTCGGAAACAGCAGCGCTCGGAAATGAGGAAAAAATGAAAGCTTTTATCCGCAAGTGCAAGGCAAAATGGATGGACACCGGCGTACCAAACCGTTGGGATTGGGCCATATTTGGCATCACTTTTTTTCTGAGCTATTTTGTATTTGCACAGGGCTACGATTTGCTGATCATCACCCCACAGGCAAACGAATTTATTGATATGCTCTTTACCGGCCGAATTCTTCAATACCACGACATCGTTCCCCACGCAAACTACAGCGAGTTTATCTATCTTGTTTATGGTCTCCTCCTTTTACCGCTCAGGGCGGCCGGTTGGCTGTTTGGCGTGGAACTGCATTCGAGTCAGCTCTTTGTTATCTTTTATGGTAAATTCATCATATCTGTTTGGTGGGCCGCAACCTCATTCATCTTCTGTAAACTCGCAAAAATACTCGGCGCAACAAAAAACAATACAAAATGGGCGTTGTATCTTTTTCTTACATCCCCAATCTTGCTGTACAGCTCCATCTTGTTCGGTCAAGTTGATATTTTTTCAGTTGCCTTTACGCTTTTGGCATTGCTGCATTTTTGCAAAAAGCAATACTGGCTTTTTACGCTCGTCATGATTCCTGCAATTTGCTGCAAGGTTTTTGCGCTTTTTATCTTTATCCCACTCATTCTTTTGGTTGAAAAAAGGATTCTTAGGTTGGGACTTTATACATTGTGCGCCATGTCCGGGTTTATCGGTTCGAGGTTGCTGTATATGGGCAGCGAAGGATTCAAGCAAACGCAACAATGGGCGGAGGAAGTCTACGGTTTTTACGGCAGATTCTTTTCAGGAAACTTTTTTGGTCATAAGATAAGCATTTTTGCTTTCTTTTTTATTCTTATCTGTTTCGCGTGTTATGCAATGAGGGTAAACGAAAAAAAGATTTTTGCATACGTTGTCTCAATCCCAATCATTATTTACAGTTTTTTGTTTATGTTTTACGAACCGTTTCATGTGCAATGGTTTACTGTCATTACACCGTATGCCGCTTTGATGATCTTACAGCAAAAAAACAGAAGGCTGGCACTGATTGCTGATCTGCTTTTTCAGTTCGGGTGCTTGGCAGTTGCCATTTTTGTGTTTCACCCGCACATACGGCATTTAATGAATAATGCGCTATTGCCTGTGATTTTTCAAAGGACTTATGAAGGCCCTTTATTGCTAGATTACGCTATTTCCGTTTTCCCCCTAGCGGTAGCGGCTATCAGGACGTTGTATTTTGCATCGCTCACCATTTTGGCCGGCATGGCCGCATATCAGTTGCTGCGGAAAGATGATGAGTCCTCCATCGACCGGCCACTTTTGTTAGATCGCAGCTTCATATGGCTGCGCCCGGGTATTCTCGTTATTGTGGTGATGATTCCTTTGCTTGTTTTGCATACCATCAGGTGAATAACCGACAAAAAATCTTCCGGTTGGCTTTTGCTAAAAATTGCGCGACGTATCGTAGTTTGCCAGGAACCCACGGTGGAATTCCGGGTATCGGTCCTCGTCGATGGCTTGGCGGATCCGCTCCATCAGGCGGGCCAGGCAGCGCAAATTGTGGATGGACGCGAGGCGCGGGCCATTGATCTCCCGGGCCATAAACAGGTGCCGGATGTACGCCCGGGAAAAGTGGCGGCAGGCGTAGCAATCGCACGCCCCGTCGATGGGCGCGAAATCCCGCGCGTACCGCGCGTTTTTGATCACCAGCCGGCCGGTGTCGGTAAACAGCGTGCCGTTGCGCGCCACCCGGGTGGCCAGCACGCAATCGAACATGTCCACGCCGCGGAGCACGCCCTCCACCAGGCAGTCCGGGCTGCCCACCCCCATCAGGTAGCGAGGCTTATCCGCCGGCAGGTGGGGGAGCGTGCGCTCCAGCATATCGTACATCACCGGCTTGGGCTCCCCCACGCTCAGCCCGCCGATACCGTAGCCCGGAAAGTCCATGCCCGCCAGGGTTTTGGCGCTCTGCTCGCGCAGGTCGGCAAAAAACGCGCCCTGCACGATGCCAAACAATGCCTGCTGTTCAAACTCCGGATGAGCGATCGCCGCCTTGCAGCGCTCCGCCCAGCGGTGGGTGCGCTCCATCGCGTCCTTGGCGGTGGCATGATCGCACGGGTAGGGCGAACAGACGTCGAAGGCCATCACGATGTCGGCCCCCAGCGCCCGCTGGATTTCCATCGAACTCTCGGGCGAGATAAAGCGCTTGCTCCCGTCCAGGTGGGATCGAAAGGCCACGCCCTCCTCCCGAATCTTGCGCAGGGCCGCCAGCGAAAACACCTGGAACCCGCCGCTGTCGGTGAGTATGGGATGGGGCCAGGCCATAAAGCGGTGCAGCCCGCCTGCCTCGCGCACCAGGTCCTCGCCGGGGCGCAGGTGCAGGTGGTAGGTGTTGGCGAGGATGATGTCGGCGCCCAGGGCTTCCAACTCGTTGGGGGTCACCGCCTTTACGGCGGCTTGGGTGCCCACCGGCATGTACACCGGGGTGCGGATGTCGCCGTGGGGGGTGCGCAGCGTGCCCCGGCGCGCGCCGGAGCGGGCGCAGGTTTTGTGGAGGGTGAAGGTGAGTGGTTTATTCAAGAATATCTGCATGTGTGCCTGTCTCCGATAGGATGAGCGTCAAAACATCTTGATCCACTTTATAAATCAAAACCCAGTCGTTTTGAATATGGCAATCCCGATAACCTTTTCGGTTCCCTTTTAGTGGATGATCGCGGTGTTGTGGTGGCAGCGTTTCCCCATTTGCTAGCTTTGCGACAACGCCATTCAGGAGGGATAAATCATATCCCCGCTTTTTCAACAACCTAACGTCTTTTTTATATTGAGAAGTCGGCTGAATCTCATATTTCGTCATCTTCACTCTCCGCATCCAAATCCGCCATCATTTCTTCTACGCTCTTGTACTTTTTTGTTTTTGGATCAGCAATCTCGCGTTCAATAGCGTCAAAATCGAATTTTCTATAGTCGTGAACATGCCCGAACTCGCAGATATACGAACCATATCCGTCGTTAAACTCGATCGGCAAACGCCGTTTGACTTCAAACGGCAGGCCCTGTACAATGCGCACCTGATGAAGCAATAAATTGAACGCTTCGCTGAGGGTCAGTCCTAAAGACGAGAGGATCGCTCCCGCTTGCTCTTTGACTTCGCTATCTACACGTAAATTGATGGTTGTATTTTTTGCCATGTCAACTCAGCTCCTTTCCATCAGCTTACCACGAATTGTTTACATTGTCAACAATCAGAGTATCAACATCGCATCCCCAAACGAAAAAAACCGATACCGCTCCCGCACCGCCTCGGCGTAGGCGGCCAGGGCCTGCTCGCGGCCCATCAGGGCGCTGATGAGCATCAACAGCGTGGATTCGGGCAGGTGAAAGTTGGTGATCAGCGCGTCCACGGCGCGAATCGCCACACCGGGCGTGATGAATATCGCTGTATCGCCACGGCCCGGATGCACGACGCCCGCCTCGTTGGCCACGCTCTCCAACGTGCGCACCGTGGTGGTGCCCACGCACACCACCCGCCCGCCCCGTGCACGCGCCGCGTTGATGCGCGCCGCCGCCTCGGGCGTCACCTCGTACTCCTCGCTGTGCATCCTGTGTTCGGCCACCTCCCGCGCCTTCACGGGCCGAAAGGTGCCCAGCCCCACGTGCAGCAGCACCGGCACGATGTCAACGCCCATCGCTTTTACGCGCTCCAATAACTCCGGGGTAAAGTGCAGCCCCGCGGTGGGCGCGGCCGCCGAGCCGTCGTGAACGGCGTACACGGTTTGGTAGCGATCCCTGTCTTGCAGCGGCTCGTGGATATAGGGCGGCAGCGGCATCTTGCCCAGCTCGTCCAATATTTCCTCAAACACGCCCTCGTACGCAAAGCGGACCACCCGCCCGCCGGCCTCCGTGGCCCGCAAAACGGTGGCGCGCAGCCTTCCGCCGCCAAATTCCAGCGCCGCTCCCGGTTTGGCTTTGCGTCCGGGCCTCGCGAGGGCCTCCCAGGTGTCCCTGTCCAGCCGCTTGAGCAGCAGCAGCTCCACCGCTCCCTCGCTGCCCGCCCTGTTGCCAAGCAACCGCGCGGGAATGACCCGCGTATCGTTGATCACCACCGCGTCGCCCGGGCGCAGATAGTCGGTGATCTGCCGGAACACCCGGTGCTCGATGGCGCCGGTGTCCCGGTGAACCACCAGCAGGCGGCTGGCGTCCCGCGGCTCCACCGGATGCTGGGCGATCAGCTCCTGGGGCAGATCGTAGGCAAAATCGGATGTTAGCACGTTGATTCTCCTGTGGAATGCCTAATTGGTTTGTTTGAAATGAACATACCCGCGTCCTTTTGAATGTCGATGAATCCATCTTTTGCAATCAAAGCCTCTACATGCTTATGAAACGCTCGAACCCTGCCGCCCACAATGATCTCGCTCACATTCCCCATCCCTTGGGACGACAGGATGTAGTCCACAAGCGGTTTGGGCCGGGTAACATGCAAGCTGTCTTCATACCTTTTGACTTCAACAGAATCAAAAGCTTGGGCCAACAACGTTTGCCCGCTCTCCAGCCCAAACGCATTAAGAATCGCGTCCTGGGCAAAATCGATCCCAGGATTAAAATCGTGTAAAAGACCGGCAAACTCTCTCATGTTGTCCTTTCCGATGGTGGTTGCGTAAAAGACGCCGTCCGGTTTGAGCACCCTCGCAATTTCCATGAGCGCCATACCGACATTGGGCACATGATAGAGCACGTGGTTTGCGATGACGATGTCAAGCGCATCGTCGGGGAAAGGGATGCTCTGCGCGTCGATCACGGCATATGCGTCCACAAAGCCGAGCCCGGCTGTGTTTTGCCGGGCAGCGTCAAGCATTCCGGACGAAAAGTCAGACAGGGTCAATTGAACGCCGCTTGGAACCCCATCGGCATTTTCTTTCCAAACAGCGGCGTTTCCACAGCCCAACTCCAACATGGTTTGATTCGGTTTGAGCGCGTAGTTCTGAAAGACCCAACTTGTCCATCCAAGCTTGTTTGTGCTGAAAAGCTGGTGCAGCAACATGCGGCTGTTCAGGTTATGGGCCGTGCCGTACTGCTTTTTCATCTCATCTTTGTTGTTGAAGTTGGCCATATTTTCACCTCGGTGGATTCACTCGTCCAGCAGGCTCACCTGGCCGTCGGTCTCCGGCGCCTTGGCGGGCATCGCGATCTTCATGTGCTCGTAGGCGGCGGGCAGGCAGGTGCGGCCCCGGGGCGTGCGCATGATAAAGCCGAGCTGCAGCAGGTAGGGCTCGTACACGTCCTCGATGGTTATGGCGTCCTCGCCGGTGGTGGCGGCCAGGGTATCCAGGCCCACCGGCCCGCCGCCGAACTTTTTCATCATGGCGGAGAGCACCGCCCGATCGACCCGGTCGAGGCCCAGCGGATCCACGTCCAGCATGTCCAGGGCGTCCCGCGCCACCTCCAAGGTAATCCGCCCCTCGGCCCGCACCTGGGCGTAGTCCCGCACCCGCTTGAGCATGCGGTTCACGATGCGGGGGGTGCCCCGGGAGCGCCGGGCGATCTCGCGGACGCCCTCGGGTTCGTACGCGATGCGCAGCACGTCGGCCGAGTTGCCGGCGATCACGGCCAGCTCATCCACCGAGTACAATTCCAGGCGGAACAGGATGCCGAACCGGTCGCGCAGGGGCGCGGAGAGCTGGCCCGCGCGGGTGGTGGCCCCCACCAGCGTAAACTTGGGCAGATCTAGGCGGATCGAGCGGGCGCTGGGCCCCTTGCCGATCATGATGTCCAGCGCGTAATCCTCCATCGCCGGATACAGCACCTCCTCCACCGAGCGGGAGAGGCGGTGAATCTCGTCGATGAACAGCAGGTCGCCGGCCGACAGGTTGGTAAGGATCGACGCCAGATCGCCGGGCCGCTCGATGGCCGGGCCGGAGGTGATGCGTATGTTCTGCCCCATCTCCGCCGCCACAATGCTGGCAAGCAGCGTTTTACCGAGGCCCGGCGGCCCGTAGAGCAGCATGTGATCCAGCGCGTCCTTGCGCCTGCGCGCCGCCTCCATGTAGATGCCCAGGCTGTCCTTGATCGGCCTTTGTCCGATGTAGCCGCGCATGGTCTTGGGGCGAAGGGATCGCTCCGCCTCGTCGTCTTCTTCGCGATAGCCGGGCATGATCAAACGGTCGTCTTGCATGGCTTAATGTCCTCCCAAACTCTTCAGCGCCAGCATGATGAGCTGATTGGCGGTGGCGTTTGTGTCGGCCAGATTCCGCGCCTGGTTTACGGCGCGGGCGGCCTCGGCGCTGGTATAGCCCAAGGCCAGCAGCGCCTGGATCGCCTCCTGCTGGGCGTCCGATGCCAGCGGCATGGCCGGAGCCTGCGCCCCCGATGTGGGCACGTCGCCCACCTCCATCTTGTCCTTGAGTTCCAGCACGATGCGCTGGGCGGTCTTCTTGCCGATGCCCGGCGCGCGGGTAAGCGCGGTTTCATCCCCCATCGCGATGGCCAGGGTCAGCTCGCGCACCGGCAGCGCCGACAGGATGCCCAGGGCGGTGCGGGGCCCCACGCCGCTGATGCCGCACAGCTTCAAAAACATGCCGCGCTCCTCCCGGGTGGCAAAACCGAACAGTTCCATCGCGTCCTCGCGCACCGAAAGGTGGGTATAGCAGCGAAAGAGCTCCTCGCCGGAAGGCGCTGCCGCCACCGTGCCCGCCGAGCAGAGCAGCAGATAGCCCACGCCGCCGGCCTCGATCACCAGCTCGCCCTGGCGCCTTTCGGCCACCCGGCCCTCGATAAAAGCGTACATACCGTTCCCCCTATAACAATGCCTTCAAATTGCGGGGCAATACCTCTTTAAAGTACCGCAGGCTGCCCAAGGGTTCCATTTGCTCGGCAGACAGTTCGCCCCGCAAAAACGCCCGGGTCTCCTCCTCATCGAAGACGGCGACCGTCCTTGCCGCCAGGAACGCCCGGTTATGCGGGCAGGTGTGCTGACATGCGGTGCAGCCCACCAGCGCGTTGTGCCAATCGGCCTGCACCCATCCCGGGAACGCTCCGGGCAATTCGTTGAGCATGGTAAGGCAGCGGCCGGCGTCGATCAGATCCTTTTCGTGGGATAATGCGCAGGTAGGGCAGCTCTCCACGCAAATGCCGCAATCCGCACAAGCATCCATCGGCTTTAGCGGAAAAAAGCAGCCGGAATCGCAGGGGAGATCGCTGTAAAATGCCGAAAGATTCAAAAAGCTCCCCATGCCATCCACGTACACCGTGTTGTTGCGCCCCAGCGCCGCCAGCCCGGAGCGAACCGCCAGGGGCTTGAGGGGCAGGCCCTTTGCCAGGGCGATATGGCAGCCGCTCTCTTGAGCGGCTTTGGCCAGAGCGGCGTGCACCTGCGCTTTGCTTTCCTCAAAGTCGATGTATGTCGCCGGAATCACGACGCTCCTCTTCGCGCCGTCCACGGTAAATTTGACGGCGGCGGGCGGGCTGGGCGATGCCGCCACCAGCACCGAGCGGGGGGTAAAGCCCAGGTCGTCCGGGAGCTCAAATCGAAAGTAGGGAGCCGTGTCGATCCCCCGCCGGCCGAAGTCTTGCTTCACATCGGCGAGCCGTTCGACCGGAATCGCGGCCAGCTTGCCGCCGAGGGCCTCCACCGCGTTATGAAGCGCATTTTTGCGCACCCCGTTCCCTCCCCTACTTCATCCTAAACCGTTCCGCCGCCACCCCGGTGTGGGCGTGGGTAATCGCCACGGCCAGGGCGTCTGCGGCGTCGTCGGGCTTGGGCACCTCGGCCATGCCCAGCAGCATGCGCACCATGAGCTGCACCTGCTGCTTCTCCGCCCTGCCGTACCCCACCACCGCCTGCTTCACCTGCATGGGCGTGTACTCGAACACGTTCTCGTTCTTTTCCACCACCGCCACCAGCGCCGCGCCCCGCGCCGCGCTCACCATCATGCCGGTGGTTACGTTCTTGGCAAAGAACAGCTCCTCAAAGGCGATCTCGTCGGGCTCATAGGTTTGCATGAGCTGGCGCACGCCCAGGAAGATGCTGCGCAGGCGGCTGGGCAGCGCGGAGCCGGGCGGCGTGCCCAGGGTGCCGTACTGCACGGGCTTGAGCTTGTCTCCTTCCTTTCGGATCACGCCCCAGCCCAGGGTGGCCAGGCCGGGATCGATGCCCAAGATCGTCATGCGGCCTCGTTTCTCGCACAAGAGCGAGGGCCGGCTCAGCCCGCCCCCGCTCGTCGCGGTTGGAAATCACTGTTCGTTTGTTATGCGGCGGGGTGTTTCGCTCCCTGCGGGGAGCGACCAGGGCTTTGCGGTCGCCCTGGACCTTCGCACCGCCTCCCGAGTTATCTGCGTTATGCCTTTATTTTTTAGGTGGCCGCCGCAAATAGGCCGGAACGTCGGGGGTAAACCCGCGGGGTTCGTCATCCTGGGGCTCGGGCTCCCCCGCAAAGGGAGACTGCCCTTGGCCGGAAGAGGAGGCCGCCGCCGTTTTTTGAAAGGGCGAGGTGCGGGGCGGCGGGGTGCGGCCGGTGTTGATAAAGGAGGGCAGCTCGTCTTCTACAAAGGCGGGAGGCGCGGAGGCTTGCTCCTGCGGCGCGAAGGGCTGCTCGATCACCGGGGTGTACGAGGCGTCGTAGCGCGAAAAAGCGGGCGCGGGCTCCTGGATCGGCAGCGCGCTTTCCTCCTCCGCCGAAATCCCGGGCGGCATGGTAGACGGATGAATGAGGGAGGCGGAGGGCGGGTACGGCGATTGCGACGGCGGATACGCCATGCGGTCCCGCTGCCTGGCTTGGTTCTTGGGCGGGAAGGGCGTCTTTTCGAACCCGGTGGCGATCACGGTGATCCGCACCTCGTCCTTCAGGTCCTCGTCGATGCCCGCCCCAAATATGATGTTGGCGTCGCCGTCGGCGGCCTGCATCACCATCTGCGCGGCCTCGTTGATGTCGATGATGCTCATGTCCTCGCCGCCGGTGATGTTCATGAGCACCGAGCGCGCCCCGTCGATGGAGGTCTCCAGCATCGGGCTGGCGATGGCGTTCGTGGCCGCGTCCACCATGCGGTTTTCGCCCTTGCCCACGCCGATGCCCATGTGCGCCATGCCGCCGGACTCCATCACGGTCTTCACGTCCGCAAAGTCCAGGTTGATGAGGGCCGGCACGGCGATAAGATCGGATATACCTTGGATGCCCTGGCGCAGCACGTCGTCGGCGATGCGGAAGGCTTCCAGCATGGTGGTGCCCTTGGTGGCCACCTGCAGCAGGCGGTCGTTGGGGATCGCCACCAGGGTATCCACCCTTTGCTTGAGCTCGGCGATGCCGCTTTCCGCGTTCTTCATGCGCTGCTTGCCCTCAAACAGGAACGGCTTGGTGACCACCCCGATGGTCAGGCAGCCCAGGTCGCGGGCGATTTCGGCCACGATGGGCGCGGCGCCGGTGCCGGTGCCGCCGCCCATGCCGGCGGTTACAAACACCAGGTCGGCCCCCTTGAGCACCTGGGCGATGTCCTCGCGGCTTTCCTCGGCGGCGCGGCGGCCGATGTCGGGCACCGCTCCCGCGCCCAGGCCCTTGGTGAGTTTCTCGCCAATTTGAAGCTTGTGCTGCGCGCGGGAGAGCATGAGCGCCTGCCTGTCGGTATTGACGGAAACAAACTCCACGCCCCGCAGGCCCGCGTCTACCATTCGGTTGACCGCGTTGTTGCCCGCCCCACCGCAGCCGACCACCCGTATGGTGGCGTACGCGTGCTGTTCCACCTCAAATTCAAGCACAGACGATCCTCCTTTTGCTGAAAATCCTTCGAATCTAACCCTTCGAATTCTCAGCCCTTCACTATCTTTCGAAAGAATCCGGATACCCTGCTAAGGGGCGTCAAGCCCTCCTCTTGCGACTCCAGCGAGCCGAACACCAAGTCGATGAGCCCCAGCGCGCTGGAATAGACCGGGCTGTTAAACTTGGCCGCCTTGGGCGAAGGGGCGCGGACGGTGCGCCCCAACTGGGCGGACAGGTAGGAGCGGCCGCCGGGCATCATCGCCAAACCGCCGCCGGTTAGGTAGATGTTGCTCCAATTGTCCAGGGGCACGCCGCAGTGATCCAGGCAATCGCGGATGTACTCGCTGATCTCGTCTACCCTGGGTTCGAGCACCCGGGCGATCTCCTCGCGATCGGGCTGGCCGGCCGGGGTCCGCGTCTCGCCGATGTCGGCGCCGGAGGGCTGGAACGAGTACGAGCGCTTGATCTGCTCCGCCTGGGTCATGTTCACTTCCAGGCCAAAGGCCAGGTCGGCGGTGATATGCCCGCCGCCCACGGCGATCACCTTTTGAAAGATCAGCGCGTCCCCTTCCACGATCATCACCTCGGTGGAGAGGTAGCCCACGTCGATCAGCACCGCGGTGCGGTCCCGCTCCTCGGGCGGCAAAAACAACAGCGCCTGCCCCACCGAGGAGGAGAAGAAGCCGTTGAGCGTTAAATGCATGGATTGTATGCGCCGCGACAGGTCGGAAAGAAAGAACTCATCGGCCACGATAAAGGAAACCAGCGCGCGCAGGCCGCTGCCCTTGAGCCCGATGGGCTCCATCGTTTTCTTTCCGTCGTCCACGGTAAACCAGGCCGGGCTCCGGTGGATGATCACCCCGCGGATGGGCTGAAGCTCCTCGGTGGCCCGGGCAAACACGCGCTCCACGTCGTGAAGGGTCACGCGCGGATCGGCGCCCTGCAGCGTTACCGAGGCTTCGATGGCGTACACGCGGCAAAACTCGCCGGGCACGCCGATAAACACGTCCCGAACCTGGCGGTGGGCCTGGGCCTCCGCGGCGGCGATGGAATTGCGGATCGCCTGATCCACCAATTCGTCGGCCGCGTTCCAGTAGCCGTCCAGGAATCCGTCGTACGCGATGGTGCCGGCGCCGATGATGTCGCAACGGTGATAACTGCCGCTTTCCGCGATAAACGTAACGATTTTCGATGTGCCGAAATCGATCGCAGCGGCCAAGTTCTTCATATCGTGCAGTCCCCCGTTCTATTCAAAAGGCGAAAGATCGGCTCTACGGGCGCGCGCTGGCAAAAATTGCGCGTACCCATATACATGATTATAACCTTTTTATGCCTCACATGCAATAAGCTTTCACAAAAACAATGGTCATTCGTACATTTTCGTATGCTATTTTCGCACATAATGACGAATTAGAATCCCAAATCCTTCCGCGCGCATTCGCTTTAGCGCCCCACCAGCTCGTTTGGAACCGCCGTCGGCTCGGTTTTGTAGTCAAACTCGGGATCCCTTCCGTGCACATAGTCGGCGATGTAGGGCACCGAAACATCCAGCGAGCCCACGTACATGCCCATCTGCGTGAGCTCGGCCAGCACGGCGCGCATCATGCCGATCTTGGGCTCCATCTGCTCGCTGTCGCCCAGCTCCACGATCAGCCCCTGCTTGGTAACCAAGTACAGGTTATCCAAATTGGCCACATTCAATTCAGACACGAGTGCCGTCACCATTTGCAGCTCCAATTCATTCAGTATCTCGTTCATGGCGATCAGCTGCGCCGGGCTCCGGGCGGTCAGCGGCATGCCCACGTCGTCCCGCAGGACGTCCATGCCGGTAACCACCGGGATTTGCAGCTGCGGATCCAGCGAGCCGGCGATGTCCATCACCACGTTGATTTCGTCCAGCAGCACGTAGAGGCCGTTTCGCGACAGCGCGGCCCTGGGCGCCCGCTCCCGCACGTGGAGGATCAGCGTATGGGGGTAATCGATGTGCAGGGATTCCAGTATCAGAAAAAGATCAGCCTGCAGGTTGCGGGCAATCTCTTGCTGATCCAGCGCAAAGATGCTCTGCCCGGGGTGCAGGCCGGCCCGCGCGGCCACCTCCTGGCCGCTGTAGCGGGTGCTGCCCTCCACCCGCACGTGCCGCAGCACAAACACGTTTCTTTGCAGCAGCAGCACGCCGATCACCATCGCCAGCAGCACCACCACCGCGGCGATGCGGCCCGGGCGCCGCACAGGGCTTGTCCGCTCATAATCCGCCATTGTGCATTCCTCCCTCGGTATTCGCGCCGGCCGTTTACGCCGTGTCCGACAGCCGGCGGATGCCGGCCCCCAACGAGGCCAGCGTGTTCTCGAGCGCCGCGTATCCCCGGTCGATCAGGGACACCCGCTCGATCACGGTAACGCCCTGTGCGCCCAGGGCGGCCAGCACCAGCCCCGCTCCCCCCCGCAGGTCGCGGGCGGCGACGCGGGCTCCCTGCAGCCTTTCCACGCCGCGCACCACGGCGGTTCGGTCGTGCACCACGATATCCGCCCCCATGCGATTGAAGTCGCCGGCGTGGGCAAAGCGGTTCTCAAACACGTTTTCGGTGATCACCGTGGTGCCGGCGGCGGTGGCGGAAAGGGCGAGCATCTGGGCCTGCATGTCGGTAGGAAAGCCCGGATGCGGAAGGGTCTGCAGCTGGCCGAAGCTCTTCAACCGCCGGGGGGCGCGCAGCTCGAGGGCGGAGAAGCCCTGCCGTATCTCGCAGCCCATGTCCCGCAGCTTGCTGGTTACCGCCACCAAGTCCGCCGCGTGGGCGTTGCGCAGCTGCACCTCCCCGCCGGTGATGGCGGCGGCGGCCAGCAGGGTGCCGGCCACGATGCGGTCCGGGATCGGCCGGTAGCAAACGCCGCGCAGCTTTTGCACCCCTTCGATGTGGATGCTGTGGGTGCCCGCGCCGCTCACTTTGGCTCCCATGGCGTTCATAAAGCGCTGCAAGTCCACGATCTCCGGCTCCCGCGCGGCGTTGTGGATCCAGGTGGCGCCGGGGGCGAGTGCGGCGGCCATCATCACGTTCTCGGTGGCCCCCACGCTGGGGTAATCGAAGTGCACCTCGCCGCCGCGCATGTCGGCTCCGTCGCAATGGATGTGCCCGCCCTCCTCGCGGAAGGTGACGCCCATCGCCGTTAGGCCGCTGATGTGCAGGTCGATGGGGCGCATGCCGATCTCGCAGCCGCCGGGGTGGGACACCGTGGCCGTGCGGAAGGGGCGCAGGAGCGGCCCCATCATAAAGATCGAGGAGCGGAGCTTCTTGGCCAGCGACTCGGGCATCACCCACTCCCGCATGCCGGCGGTGTCGATCACCGCGTCTCCGCCTACCCGTTCGGCCCGGCAGCCCAAGGTGCGCACGATGTCGAGCATGTTGTCGGCGTCGGCAATGGGCGGGCAGTCCAGGATGGTCACCTGGCCGTCGGCCAGGATCGAAGCGGCCATGATGGGCAGCACCGCGTTCTTTGCGCTATGTATGGCTACGGTTCCCTCCAAG
>Ga0123353_10001033_pt1 | contig 34117 bp, 42 predicted proteins | sample TergutLab28metaG_3_FD_92763 | JGI IMG/M metagenome (GOLD analysis project Ga0123353, IMG submission 92763) | Labiotermes labralis P3 segment gut microbial communities from Petit-Saut dam, French Guiana - Lab288 P3 | ecosystem: Host-associated > Arthropoda: Insects > Digestive system > Gut ... | reverse complement strand
TTCGGATATAAAGGATTTACAAGACAACTACGAAAATTTATGGGTGTCGGCAGAGGGCATAATGAAGAAGCTGGCGAACTTATAGCCCCAAGAAAACGGCGGTCACTCCATTACCCCAATGGATGTGACCGCCGTATTTTTTTGTCCGATTAAGCCACGGTATATGAAAATTACATAAAAATGAAAGGAGGCTCACCCGATGGCAACATCACGTTTGCTTAAAATCCATGTGAACAAAGGCAAAACAATCGCTCAAACCATCACGGATAGAACGGACTACGCTGAAAATCCGTTAAAAACTCGCCACGGCGAATTAGTCACAGGCTACGGGTGCGACCCCCGCACGGTTGACACGGAGTTCTTGATGGCGAAAAAGGAATATTTCCGCATTACAGGCAGGGAGCAAAAGCGGGATGTTCTCGCATATCATTTACGGCAATCGTTCAAACCGGGTGAAATTACTCCCGAAGATGCCAACCGTGTGGGACATGAATTGGCTTTACGCTTTACCAAAGGAAAACACGCTTTTATCGTTGCAACCCATATAGACAAAGCCCATATTCATAATCACATCGTTTTTAATTCGACTAACCTTGACTGTACTCATAAATTCGTTGATTTTTGGTTTTCCGCTCTCGCTCTCCAAAGGCTTAATGACATGATTTGTATAGAAAACGGTTATTCAATCGTCAAAGAACCCCAACTACCAAAGGGACATTACGGTACTTGGCTCGGCGGGAAAAAAGAACCGTCCTCCCGTGAATTACTGGAACAATTTATCGAAAATGCACTCCAACAGAACCCTGCTACATTCGAGGATTTTATCAAGCTACTGGAAGTTGAAAAATGCGAATATAAGCGTTCCCGCCGTTCTGTCCGTCTACCGGGCAAGAAAGGATTTATACGGCTTAATAGTTTATCCGAAGATTATACCGAAGATGCCATTAAAGAAAGAATCGCTGGCTTACGGTCTGCTCCCAAACATGAAACCGCCGCCGATGCACCGCTCCCGACCCAAACTGCACCCGTACCACAAGAGCGGAAGTTCAGCTTGCTCATTGATGTACAAAACTCTATCAAGGCTCAAAATTCGCCGGGGTATGAACGGTGGTCTAAAATATTCAACCTAAAACAAGCTGCCAAGACCCTCATGTTCTTACAGGATAATGACCTTGACGATATAGAAAAATTGACCGAAGCGGCTCGAAAAGCCAAAGACGATTTCAACGATTTGCAAACCCGCATCCATGCCGCCGATGAGCGATTGAAAACAATCCCCCTCATACAAAAGCACATCGGCACTTACGTTAAGACCAAAGACGTTTACGCCGAATACAAACGCCGCAAGTTCAGTAAAAAGTTTTACGCCGAGAACGAAAAAGCCATTGAGGATTGCAAAGCTGCCAAAGCGTTCTTTGATGAAATGGGCTTGGCGAAACTACCGACCATAAACTCCTTGAAACAAGAATACGCCACGCTGACCGCCGAAAAGAAAAAGCTGTACGCTGGTTATTCAACCGCACGAAACCATATGCAAGAAATTTTAATGGCACAGCAAAATGTTCAACAACTGCTCGATTACCGTGATACCGAACAGGGCAGACCCAATGACCGTGATGTACGGTAAAACGCTGTTCACACCCTTTGTCGTTGGCTGTTAAAAAGTTTTTGAAAGGGGTTATGTTTTTATGGTTTTAAGCAATCGGCACGATTGCCAGCAGACGCAAAGCGGCTTAAAGCAAAAACCGCCTCACGGCGGTTTTTGCTCAAGGGAGTTTGAGGGAATCCCTCAACAAGCTGTATTTGTGTAACAAATACACTGCTTGCCAGTCTTTTGAACTTGCTTTTCGCCGTTGGCGGTTTCAATGGATTTTTCGGATTATGTTGCGGTTTTGTGTGGGCTTGAAAAAGAAGGGAAGATAAATCAATCCCAATTTTCACCCCGTAATTTGTAATATGAGTTGTATTCCAATTCAGAGCATGGGACGATTTTGAACCATTTGCGAGGGGTCAACTTGGCGTAGTAGATAAGAACAATCTTACCCTCGATTTCACATTCGTATCTATCGCCCACCGTGCCAGACTTCTGCTCGGCAAGGGCGGTCATGCTTCGGATATTATCTATCCTTACATCCATTGGTATACCGTCTGCATCAAGCCACTTAAACGCAACAGGCCATGTTTGCCCGTTTACTTCGGTGTATTGATACATTTCAAGTGGAATACGGATGGCAAAATCATATTCAATAAAACTGGTCGCTTGCATATCCATGTACCGCCTTTCATATAATACGTGGCTTCTTGATTACCCTGTAACAAGGTTAGGGAAACTGGGCATACCTTCTTTAAAAAATCCAACAGGAAAAATGGTGTGATTCTTCTTTGCATCCACTTTGGATAAATCCGTATCCAAGTACATTAAACCTCGCTGAACAATTTTATTTCCGAACCTTGCCCGTAAACCATTAATCGTTTTTTCTAAATCTTCAAGCTGCTCGTCTTTCTTGGCATCTTCAAATAAAGTCAACTGCCGGGGCGTGTCGGCGTATATAAGGTTGCTTCCCCGCACACCCACTTTTCTAAGTGGAGCAGGCCAATGTCCGTAGTGTTTTTTGAAAAGAGCAAAAGCGGCTTCGGCGATTTCACCCGACAAGCACGTTGGTCTGTTTAATTTGGATTGCCGTGTGTGGCTGAAGGTGAGGTTTGTACCAACATATGAAAATTCTACGGTGCTGGCGTAAAAACCTTGCTCCATTAACCTCGCCCCAACGGATTCCGCAAGGGCATAGAGCATTATCTTTACATCTTGGTCGCAAGATAAATCCCTTGGGTCGGTGGTGCTGTTACCGATACTTTTTACGGCAAACTCAAACTCAATGTTGGAAACTTGGAATTTATCTTCACCATTCGTATATGCATATACGACATATCGGTAATTTTTGCGCCGTTTAATAAAAATGATATGTGCGTCTTATTTAGTTTTATTTTATTGGCAACCTCCGAAAACCTCATTTATTGAAAACTGAACAATGTATTTATGCGGTTTTTGAAGTGCGATTTTCATCACAAGGAGGATTTTCGGAGGTTGCTTATTAAAATATTAGTTTTAATAAGCCCAATCTTCAAAAAAACGCTCCATTGAATGTGCCCAAATTGACCTGTGTGTGACTGTAGCCATACCATCGCGTCGCCTCGCAACACAAAGATTGAGAGGGCAGGCAATCATGCGTTCTCTACCGGGAAATACTAAGGAGTCACCAAACTCTGCAAGACTTACGGTTTGTGCAATATCGCAACAAACATAACGATAACTTATTTTCGATTCCGCATTAAATCTTCGCAAAATAGTCTGTGTATCTGGATGAACACCCACAGGGTTGAAAGTATTAACTTCCCTCACTAAATGCCCACGATTACTCTCAACAAGTATTCTATACGTTTCGACAGCAAATACTCCCCCCAATGAATGTCCAGTAATATAAATATGTTGGATGTTGTTTCTCTGTATCAAATCGTTTATTCCACCAGAACGTGTAAATTCGTTCGGTAAATCAAGAATTTGTTGGTGATTGCCATCTCGAATGTGACCAATAGTACGCACCCAATTATGAACGGTCGCCAATGAAGGCGGGGGTGTACCTCTAAATACAATTATTGCGGTGCTTTCATTTTGAAGTATTAAATACCAAAGATGGTCAGAGGGGCGTCTTTGATGTACTACTCGCCATCCACGAATTTCTTTTCCTATTTCGTAGTTTGCACGTTCATAGGCTGCTTGAGAAAATTCTGCTAACAATCGCCATCTGACAAAAATATCAGGATGGTCTTGTCTATTTTGGTTACCCGGTTGTTCGGTTGTGTCGGTGTCATTATAAATTCTAATACCCGCTATTCCAGAAATATATCTCGCAGGGTCAACTGGCACACCCCGCACTAAAATTTCAAAATGCAAGTGTGGTCCCGTCGAAACACCAGTAGAACCTACATCACCGATATGTTGACGTTGTGTAACAGACTGTCCGCGTGTAACGTGTATACGGTTTAAATGTCCATATAATGTTGAATAACCGTTGCCGTGGTCTATGATAATACAGTTCCCATATCCACCATTCCATCCTGCAAATGCAACCGTACCAGAAGCGGCAGCATCGACCCTAGCCCCCATCCGTGTGCCAATATCAATCCCGGTATGAAAAGTGCCAACTCTCCTTGTAACAGGATGAACCCGATTACCAAATGAAGAAGTAAGCGCTCTATACCCATATTCGGGTGTAGGCCAAACCGGACGGAAACCAATTTCAAAGGGTACACTTTCCCTTTCAAACCTCCGTTGACGTCCATCAAGTTCTAATCCCACCACACGCGGTCGATAAAAGCCATGAGGTAAGCCAGTTATGGTTTTGGAAAATGTAGTGATTTCACCATTGATAGAATAGTTTGCTTCTTCAATTCTAAATTCAGATTGCACTACTCGTCGATTCGTATTATCCCAAGTATCTAAAATTACATTTACTCGTCCAACCATAAAATAATTGCCCCGGATTGTAACCGAAGAACCAAATACCTCAACTGACGTAATATCAACTCTCGAACGCACTACAAGTGCAAGCTGTCCTACACGCTGACCTGTTCCTCCGTCAAGAGAATGTGATGCCCATATATCTATAGTATAAGTGTTACCCCTCCAAAGACTTTCTGAGGGTATAAGCGCATTTAATCTGACAGACATCGGGGCGTTATCAGGTGTCCACGACACAGTATAACCTGTTTCTCTAACAATTATGGTTACACGAGCAATACCTACCGTTCCTTTGGATTCGATAACTGCGCCATGCGTATAATATAAATTCAAATTATCGCCTTCGGGTATCAAAATTGTTTTCACACGGGCTTCTTCTGTTTCCCAATTCGGAAGTATAGACCTAAAAGGTTGCATATCTTCATCATCGGGGCTTGCGTGTCCTTGTGCGATTTCGATTGTCCTGCCTAAGTTAATAACTAACCGTTCACCCCTCGATGTGAACCAATGCAAAACATTTCCCCAAAAGTCCAGTTGCTCTATTTCATTATAGGGTATCACATCTCCCATAGCCGAAAAATATTGTGTTACCAATGTCATGTTTAATACAGCGTTATGAGAACCTGTTAATTCGGCACGGATACCAACTTCTCTATGCGTTGTTTCTTGAAGTTCACCCAAAACAAATAAATTGAGCGTAACATCATCAAGCCTCATTAAAACACTAGGAGAAATTTGTCCGTTTTGGATTTCGCGCAAGAAAAAAATCATAGCCATAACAGTTTTATCGGGATTGTCTGACCATGCGGCAAGAAGTCTGTCACGGTACGCCATATCACTTGTGGTGTTAGCGATAATTCCAATGGTAGTGTTAAACGCTCTATAGGAAACTAAAAACGCTTGTAACCCTAACGCCATGCTGTGAGGGTTCAATGTGCTGAATAAACGCCCAACATCATCGCCAGCCAGTTCACTTAGAACAGCACCGATTTCGTCAGATAACGGAATATTATCGAATCTGTATAATCCTAAAAAAGCGTGACCATTGCTGTTGTTAAAGTGGACAACAGCTTCACGAATTATGTCACGCGATTCCGTTGAAACAGAATCTTCGCCGTTAAGACGTTCAACTCTAACAGTATATGTCGCTTCAAATGCAGCGATAGCATCTTCGACCATTCTACCTGTGCTTATGTTGCCAAACGGAAAAATCGAAGCAGTAAGTAAGGCGGGCTGAACGGGTAGGGATGTTGACTGTTGGAGAGTGTGACGTACTCCCCCTGCTGATTGTATAAATATTATATATTGTTCGTCAGCATAAACGGGTTGCAAATCAATGGATTGTTCACCAACAACGTGCAACAAAGCGCGTGTATCGCCGAAACTATTTGTTACCGTCACAATAATAGGTGAACTTGAACGAAAAGTATATCTTTGTGGAATACGGTCAATAAAATTTACAACAATTACATCTCTTGCTTCTGGTTGGTCGATATTACCTCGTAAAAAGGCAGGAGAATCTTTAAGTTCAACCATTGTAATTGCCCTGTTGTGGATGGGAATACTTGTTTCATTAACTGCAAGCACATCAATAATCCGACCTGTTTCGGCATCCATTACATAATCTAAAAAACTATCACCAAATCTAAGTGAAAATATATAAACTAAGCGATATGCTGAATCATTTATATTCTCTGGATAATAATACCAAAAAGGAAAAATTTCGTATTCATTAAAAATTAAATCAGAAAAAATAGACTCAAAAATTATTTTAGCTTCATGTGAAGATAATATATAATCTGGAAAATCAATCCATTCAATTCCAAATTGAGCCATACCTACAATTTTTTGAGCAAACCCGTCAATACCAATTATAAGTTGTTTTCCAGCCCCATATATCGGGATGCCATAATGATTTTGAGAAAAATATATGACAAACGTACCATCATTTCTTTGATTAAAATTAACGGGTATAAAATCACCCCCAAATTCATCATGCATTTGTACAAGAGAAACTGCATCTCCGATATTTTCTATAAATATATTTTCTCGTATCCTTGTTTCTTTCGTATTACTATCCCGCGTAAGAACAGTTACGGCACTTCTTTCACTCGAAAAAGCAGTCATAAATTCGCCTAATCTAACGTGCAAATCACGAATACCGTTCATGTTAAGTGGATTCAACCAAACTAACACAATTAATATCCCTACCGCAAATCGGGCTATACGTCTAAGTAGATTACCTTTTAAATAGTTAAAAGGTGCGCGAGGAGTATATACAAATGGTTCTTTATTAACCGATTCTTTTCTAAAAATAAATTTGTAAATACGTTTATATTGTGTTGGAAAATATTTAGGAATAATAATCCATGCAAGTAAGCCGACCCAAGTAAAAATAACTAAAACCTGTGTCGGTGATAACCCTGTAATGAATAAACGCCCACGGTCATCAGCTCGAAAAAATTCTAAAACAAAACGAAGTATTGAATAGCATAACAAATATAACGACACTCTGTGTTTTTTTATTACATATGTAAAAACAAAAAACATGACAACTAACGCTATAGCTTCTATTTCGCGGGCGGGGAACAGTTTAAACAAACCCTCGCTGATTCCTGTTTCGACACCGAAGGAATATCCTGCGAGGCTTGCGCCGATTCGTTCAAAAATTGAAAACATAATAAAGGCAGGAACAACTTCATGTAACCATTTGTCTTTATCTGCACTTTTAAAACGCAAAAGAGCAGATGAACCAAAAAAGGTAAGCATACCAGCGTAAAAAAACATTCCACCAAACGGTATACGCATAGGCATGGGGATATTGAAAATGCCGGGATGAAGAAACCAACTAAAAAAGTTGGCTACAGAAAAAGACAACGCAATGGATATGAATAAAAATAATTTTCCGTGAATTGTTCCATTCTGTTGTTTCTTTAATTCTTTGAACCCCATCCAAAAACCTATAAATAATAATATAAAATAGATAGGTAATCCAAACCAATCAAAATCTACTATAGGTCTAAGCACAAATCGTCACCCCTTGATGTTGGCATCCTTATACAAAAGGACAGAGCATTTATCGCCCTGTCCTTTTGTTAGGCGTTAATTAATAATCTCAAAAAATGTTACATTACCTTGTGAATTGTACACCCTCTATTGTTATCGTTCTTCCGCTAACCGTGCCAGTCCTTGTGCCGGATATATAAAGATTGCCACTTTTAACTTCAAATGTACCTAACGGCATTGACATTCCGGCCATAACCATTGACACTTCACCGTTATCGAAAACATACGAAATAGTACCAGTGGCATCAGAATAAGTTCCGCTTAGTGAGCCTCCGCCACAAGCAGCCATTGTGACAAGCATTAACACAATAACTACTACTAAAGTAATTTTCCTTTTCATTTCACATAACCTCCTGATTTTCTTATTTTGTTCTTTGAATTAACATGGCTACGCTATTCAATTCTGTCGGACAAACTTCATGTTCAACGGCCCAATAAAGTAATTTCTATCTGAACCTAATCGAAACTCAATTGATTCACCCCCGGATGTTAAAATTAATCTGTCGCCACGTACACGGTAGTTAAAAACAGTACGCATTATTCCCATGTCATGGACAACTTCACGCCGTCCTCTTTGGAACTCATAGACTGACATCATTGGCAAATCCCTCATTACCACACCTTCAATTTCAGGATAGAATCTGCCGGCTGCTATGGTTTCACCCATTAAAAACGTATATGCAGCAAATGCTATTCCTGCGAGGACACCAATAATTACTAACCATTTTATCGCTTTTCCAAGACCTCCTTTCTTTGGCACAGGAACTGGAATTTGCGGTACAACACTTGTTGAATCCATATTTGCATCTTCCTCTCAAAATTTATTAAATTGTTATGATGTATCAAGGTTTTGCTTTTTACAACAGGTTAGGCGTATAATGTTCAACACTTACGTAGCTTTCTTTTCTAGCACCAAGAAAAAGATTGAAGCAAGAAGCGACAACACAAAGAGTGCGGCTGACATATAAAATCCTACTGACAAATATTCGATGTCATAATACTGCGCATTAAGTTGGGAAATGAAAATAGGTATCATTATCACACCAATTGCAAATAGTGCAGTAGAAATTAAGAGCAGTTTCACGTTATCCAACTTAATTGTTTTTTGTAAAGCGAATAGCGCGAGTTGTGCAATAGGAATTAATATGAAAAAAATTGTGATGCCAATTCCGGCAAGTTCTTCTTCATAATTTCCTGAAAGCATATTCCAACCGTTCATTGTGATGTCGGGAAAATCCATAGCGGGTAACAATCCACCAAACATACCGCCAAAAATATCTCCGATTTCTATTTTTATCCAGTTAAGGAAAAATGCAACTATCATAAGAACTGATGCACCCATAGACGTTGCCATAACATATATAGGCAAACCAATTTTCGCAGGAGCGTATTGTTTTGGTGCGGCAGTTTGAATTGGTACACTACCTGTCGTTGCATCAGAATTTATTGTTACCGCACCGCTAGTGTTGGTTTTACTTTCATTCGCGCCAATTTTTAAATCTACACCTTTTGCGGATAACAAACATCCCGCAGATACAGCACCTGCGACTAAGTAAAATATCAAGGTTAGCCAAAAACCTGCCGCATTGCCAATATTCCCTTGGAATGTATTATTGACACTACTTCTTACAAGGAAAAGCACTATGAAACCTAGCGCAAAACCTCCAGTCGAAAGCAAAAATAATTTTCCTTTAATAAAAGCAATTTTTTCTTCAAGCTGTTTTGTAAAATGAAAAAGCACAAAAATTACCACTGGGATAAGCAGAAGCAGAATCGCCATGAAAGACCCGCTTGCTCCTTCATATCCAAATGTCGTAGTCCAGCCATTCATTGATTGCCCGGCAGTAATTCCAAACAATCTTATTTGTATTGAAAAGAACGGCATGAAAAACGCAATCGCAAGTAAAACAGAGGCTACCTTAAATATGAGGCTTGCCTTGAGTGTTTTATTTGCAATTGATATGGTTGCGTTGTTTTCGTCCGGGGCATTTAGTTTTATCGGCCCAATGACGATTTCTTTAGCACCGATAAAACTGACAGTTTTTTTATCAGGTGCGCTTCCTCCGATTGGTGCGCCGCACGAACCACAAAATTTCATGTTCGCTTCGTTTTTGTTGCCGCATTTACCACAAAACACAATGATTCCTCCTACCTTCATTTTTTTACATTTCTATCGCTAAAAGGCAGGGTTTTTCAATGAAACCGAAACACCCTAACTCTTTGACGCATACGAATTGACATCGTAAATAAGTTCATCTAGCAACCTTTTTTGGTTTTGCATACCAGTAAAAGCAGTTAAAAGCGGAATAAAACATAAAAACAGTCCAAGAAGAATCGCAACCGTTTTGTCTGACCAAGTTAATGCGTTTATGTTGCATATCAAATTATTGTTGTTGACATTGAATTGAAGCGATACCTTTTCTTCCATTCCAATAAGCTGATTAAGCCCACTTGAATTTTTAGATACAGTAATTTGACCGCTTCTTGGGTCTGACTGCACATAATAACCTTTGTTTTGAAATTTTTGAGATAAAATACCAAACATTTCATCCATCGAAAAATTCGATGATACTTGAAATGACCGTGTATCCATCATATTCAATTCCCCTTTCTATATTTTATTTTATCGTTAAAGCGGTTAAATCACCGCTCAACAACCTATAGACATACACAAGTACAAATAGAATTAACAACAGGGTAAATATAATTTTTTCGGTTTTTTCACTTAAACGCTTTTTTAAGTTAGTACACCAAACTGCATATATCACTGTTGGAGCGACTGCGAAGAACAAAGGGTGATACCCCAAGGCTTTTTTAAAATCAAGCCTTAATGCAGCTAAGTGCGCTCTGGTGATTCCGCAACCCGGACATGGGATTTTTAGAAAATATCTGATAGGGCATTCATATATGAATACCAAAAACAGAAATATCACCAAAATCCACAAGTGGTTAAGGGAAAACTTTAATACTCGCTCCTTATCCACTTTTAAACAGCCTCCTGCTTCAAGCCCATTTTTATTTGATTTAACCGATTGATACCGATTAATCGCTAATTTTCTGACCACATTCTGTACAAAACGCCATGCCATCAATTAACTTTGCACCGCATCCTTTGCATTTATTTATAAGTTCTGTGGTTTCAATTTTTTGACCACACTCGGTACAAAATGCCATGCCATCAGCTATGACCACCCCACAACCGTTACAAATGCGCTTATCCGTACTTACATTTAACGTAGGCTCAACACGGACACGGACACCACAACTTTTACAGAATGTGTCATCCGGGGGGACATCTGTGCCACATTCACACTTAGTAAAGCCTTTCAATTTCTTTATTTGTTCTGAATAATCTTCAATTTTTGATTGTGACTCTTTAACATTTGCCACCAAATCAACAATCAACGCATCAGGATTATCGGGATATTTTTCAAAACTGATTTTACCTATTTCATGAAAACAGGCGTTTATCCGATTTTCTTCTTCGGCAATTATGCCGTTGAGTTTCGCAACACCTGTTGACTGATTGATTTTTTCGTTGATTTTATCCAAAACAGCCATAAAAACCCCCTCCCTAAAGGATAAATTGAACCTCTTGAACAACGCTACAGGCGCGAAGGATAATATCAATATTTTACGCCTGTAGCGCAAACAACCTTAGCCATAAAAGAAATCTTGCACTTCACTCCAAGTCACTTAGGCATAATCTGAACCGTTTGCGGGTTTAAGCCCCCCGGTCAGAATACGGACGAAATCTACAATCCACAAGATTCCGAACACGCCACCAGTTAGGAGTTTCAAAATTCCCATACCTGTGTAACCGAGATAGAATCTATCTATCCCAAGACCCCCAAGAAAAAATGAGAGCAAAGCTGCTGTTGTTTTGCTTTTCATGTACGTTCCTCCTGTTTTCATATATTCATTGGAAATTTCCAATGTTGACGATGATTAATAAAGCATTTTATTTACGCAAATATATACAAAGATTATCGAGCTAAATGTTGTATGGTGAATACACATATGTATTCCCCCCGCCGTGGTTAGTCAAAGTCTTTTATTACATCATCTGCCCAATCGTTCTTGCTTGAAATTAATTTCCACCATCAATTTAACAACCTGTATTCATAGTTTTATGCGTGATTAAGCGCGTTCCATTTTTCGATTCGCATATTCATCATGCAACATGAGGTATTGTTCTAATTCAAATGTATATGCGCCTGTCCATTCAAGAATTTTAGCCGTACTTTCATTCTTCAAAAATAAAAATATTAAAGCTAAATACTGGCTCCAATTCATATCCTGCACTCTGTTTTCAATCATCCCATAAGTTTGACGGGATACACCTAACTTGTTAGCCAACTCCTGTTGAGTAATCCCTATCTTCGCACGTAACACTTTTAGTTCATTTGTCAAAATGTTTATTAATTCCCTTTTTTTCGTTTCAGTAAAACTTAAATTCATAGCATCTTCCTTTCCGACGAAGTAAGGGTGTTGTTACGCAAACTAACAAACTTAGGAACACAGGTTTAAGCACTAATACTTGGGCGTTCCGATGTTAAAAAATTTTTCTACGTTATCCGTCATAATCCTCATCGCCACCATGATTTGGCGAATTTCTTGATTAGCAGCAAAATACATAATCAAAACAGTAAAGGTACTCCATTGCATATCGCGTTTTTCATTTTCTATCGCACTTATAGTCTGACGGGATAAACCTAATTTATCGGCTAGTTCATCTTGCGTTAATCTTGCTTTTTCTCGCAACGTAGATAAATTCGATGCCATCGTCCTGCACAATGACAATTTTTCCTCATTGGTCACGACCATCACCTCCTAATAAATTCTTTTGCTGACATAGCCCCTCTCCTTTATGGTATATATTTCCACCACGGTATCGTAAAGTATTGTCCTTGACGAAAGAAGCCGTACAAACACGCTAAAATAGCTTGTTTATACGGCTTACTGACGATAAAATTGACGAAATTATTTTTTATTTCTGGTGTGCCTTTCCAATTTATCCATGCCCTCGCGTTTTTGGTCAAACGAGGAGTGAACATAACGGTTAAGCGTAATATTGACATTGGCGTGTCCCAATATTTCACTAAGCGATTTAATGTCCATTCCTGCTTCGATACAGCGAGTAGCGAATGTGTGACGGAGAGAGTGGTAATTGGCATCAGGAATATTTGCTGTTTTTACAATTTTGGCAAAGTGATTTTGCATTGTACGTGGCTCTGTAAAATCAGAATCAGTTGTAGATAAAAAATGGGTGTGATTGTTGTTCGCAAAACTCCGTAGCATAGGTGATAAAAATGATGGTATGGGAATTTCTCTAACCGAACGAAGGCTTTTTGGAGTGTCGATGTGAATTTTCGTTTTGTTTCCATCATCATTAAAATTTTTAATTCGTTGGAGTGTTTGCCGAATATACAGCATATCATATTCAGATGATATGTCTTGCCAAAGCAATGCGCAGACTTCGCCAATACGGATACCCGTATATAGGCACAGTAATATACCCAATTTATGGATATTTATGTCAGTAGTCAACGCTACTTCTAACGATGTTTGCTCTTGGCGGGACAGTACCCGTATAGTCTGTTGCTGGTGTTTTGGATAGGTAAGAGTAAGACGATTGGTGATTAATTTTTCGCCCCAAGCGAAGTCCATTACGGATTTTATTATTGAGAGAATATCCCGCACGGTTTTTGGCGATAATCCACCTTTTCCATCGGTACGACCGCTTTCCAGTTTACCTTTGGCAAATTGGTTAATTTCTAAAGCGGTCACGGCTTGAATATTACGATTTCCAAGCTGTGGTAGAATATGAAGATTAAGTACAATTGTGTAGCCAGCGTATGTAGATGGCTTCACTTTTAAAGAGGTTACTAATAGCCATTCTTCAACAACATCAGCAAAAGTTAAAATAGGGGTACTGATGATGATGGCACATGGCTTTTCCAACGACTCGGCGGCAATAACCGCCGCAAGCCGCCGCTTGGCTTCTGCACACGATTTTCCGTAAACAGAGCCATAAATTGTTTTGCCGTTGGAATCACGATGCTTTGGATAACGTCCTTCCCAGCGTCCGTCCTTGCGCTTGTAAATATTTTTTCCTGATTTTGGCATTGCGATTACCTCCGAATAATTCGTTTTTCTTTCCATACGGATTTTATTCGGAACTTTCATCTAAATTTTGACCAAAAAATTGACAACTAAAAAATTGGCATAAATAAAACGCTCCACGAATATACCAAATAATGACAGCGTTTTTCGCTTGGATTGCCTACAAATTGCGAGTTTTCCGCACCGTTCAATTTTTTTCGATTTACCTATTGACACATTAAACAACATACCGTAAAATGGTAGTTGTCGGATTGACGGACAAATATCTTTCGTCAAGGACAATACTTTACGAAATATGCGGCTGTGCTGAAGCAAGCAGAGCCGATTTTTTTATGTTTAAAATTTTGTATTACGCCCCCCCCACATCTTTATGTACGCTTCCGACTTGCCGATTAAAAAGCATACATATAACATAATATCCGATATAACAGGATATGTCAAGCAAAATTGCCGATTAGATAGGGCATTATTTAAGCATCTGTCCGTTAAAATAAGATACGGAGGTGCTTTGATGTGCTTGATATAGACAACTTAAATAACTTTTTGGCTCAGAGAATAGCGCAGTTACGTTTAGCAAAAGGCGTTTCAGCGAGGGATATGAGCCTTACTCTTGGTCAAGGAGCAGGCTATATAAATTCCATTGAAAATAAAAAATCGCAACCTTCCATGCACGTATTTTTTTATATTTGCGATTTTTTTAAAATTACGCCGAAAGATTTTTTTGATGTCGGACAAAATAATCCAGAGTTATTACAAGCATTATTTGATAAATTAAAAACCTTTAATCAAGAAGAATTAGAAAGCGTGGGTGGAGTTGTGGATGTAATAAACAAGAAAAAGTTGTAAAGCTATAAAATTGTTGGTTTGGATATTACACCTTGATTATTTAAAATATTATTTGCATAAAAAATGCTAAGAGGCTTGAAATCCCATAGCGGTATTTCAAGCCTCTTTTTTTGTCTTTTTTTACCAATCCTGATTGCATTTTTATGTGAATTTATAGGATTTATACAATTATTTTCTAAGGATTGATAATTCTAGTTCGGGAAAACTAAGTTTAAAGTTATTTTGCTGTAGATGATATTTATTTTCGTTTACAACTATTTAAAGGGGGTTGCATAAAAATGAAAATAGCGATATGCGATGACTCCCTCAATGACAGGTCAATAATTAAACATTGGTTTATTAAAAACAGGCATGACATAAAAACAGACGATATAAAAGAATTTTCGTGTGGCGAAGAATTATTAAAATATGTAAATGTTAATCATCTTGACATCATTTATCTTGATTGCCAAATGAAAGGGATAGACGGAATAACGACCACCCAAAAAATTCGAGGATTATCGAATAATGTCATAATAATCCTTGTTTCAAACTACATGGATTATGCAGTATTAGGTTATGAATTAGATGTATTCAGATATGTCTTAAAATGCGACTTCAAAGAAAAAGCGTCAGATGTTTTCGATAATGCGTCACTTAGGGTTGGTAAAGCCGAAAAGAAATCATTTTGGATAAAGATATGGGGCAAACCGACTAAAGTAATTATTGAGGATGTCATTTTTATAGAAAGCCGCCGCAATAAAGTCATTATTACCCTTAAAAATAACTTGTCACATAGTCAATATCAAAAACTTGATGTTATGGCTGAACGGTTAATGGGACAGGGTTTTATTCGCTGTCACCAAAGTTATCTTGTGAACAGCAGATATATCCGCCAATTTGATAAAACTGCTTTGGTTCTCGAAAATGGCAGTAATATTCCTGTGTCACGAGATTTTCATAAAACAGCATATGATTCTTTTTCAATGATGGTATCGGAGGGTATGTAATGTTTCAATATGAATGTAGCATTGTTGTCTTTGAAGCCTTCGTTTATGTTTCATTTTTACGGTTTTTTATCAAGCGCGAAATAAAAGTAAGGTGGCTTGTACTCGTTTATGCTATTTTTATGGTTGGAATGTTGGCGTATAGACTATTGGATGATAATACCCCATTATTTTTTATTCTCAGTATCGGAAGTATAGTAGCCTTTACCATGATATACGGTGTCCGATTAAAAACATCTTTGTTTCTTGGGGCAGCAGTAAGCATAGCAAGTTTGGCTGCAAGGGAGTTATCCTACTATTTTGTGGAAATGACATATAACCAATCATATAATGAAGTCGGAAAAGATGGTGATTTGTATATCATAGGTTCATTGGTCGCTAAACTTATTCTATTGGTTATTTTACGGATAATCATTCGTATTTTTGTTGAGCATGACAGAAAATTAACGATATATCAATGGTTGGCAACAATGTCTGTGCCTATTATATCAATATATACTGCACATAAAATTATTTCGGTAGCCCATCATTTCCACGATTCTGACTGCATATATTCTTTCGTTTTTTTAACCGGGGTTTCTGCTATAAACATGGTGGCTTTTATTTTGTATGACGGAATGGCAAAACGAGCAGAAGCATTAGTCAAGCAAGAGCAAGAAAATACCCGATTGGAAGCTGAAAATAACCGCTACAATAAAATGATTTCATATGCGAATGATGTTTGTTCATTCATGCACGATGTACAAAGCCATATGAAAACAATCGTTTTGCTGACAGAATCGAATAAACACGATGAAGCGGCTGACTATATCCGTAAATTGGACATCAAGGTTACGGATATGTATGAACAAAGTATCTTATCTCAATACCCCGCCGTTGATACGGTGCTTCGACAAAAGACAGTTGAAGCGAGAATAAGGGGTATCACCCTGCTGTGTGACATCACCGTTCCAGCAAATATGCCCATTGACCCGATTGACCTCTGTATTATATTGGGAAACGCCTTGGATAACGCGATTGAAGCCTGCTCACAAATAAAAGGCGAAACAACCATAACCCTCAAAATGTTTTTAACACGGAATAGGCTGTCTATTACCATAACCAACCCATCTATGCCCGTTATGGTTATTGAAAACAAGTGCGAAACGACTAAAGCTGATAAAGATTTACATGGGTATGGCATGAAAAATATTGAAAATACAATTCACAAATATAAAGGAAACATGGTTGTTGAATACGAAAATGGATATTTTTGCATGATAGTCTTGATTTTATTTAATGACTAAATACCCATAATATGCCAATCTACATCCATTAACCAAATGTCCTCTAAATCATTCCGAAAATCCCAAACCCGTTGAAACGATTTTTTACAGATGCTATTTTGTTTATAGGCCGTTTGGCTTATAACAAAAAAGCATTTTTTTGTGCCAAAATTTCCTTTTGGGGGGAGCAAATATATGGATGAGAAATTGGTTTGCCCGTTTTGCGGATGGTGGTTAATGAGCAAAAGCAAAAAAGTAAAAACCGTTGTGAAATTAATCACCGATTCATTCGCTAATGTTGATTTCAGTATCAAATGCAAGCGTTGTAAAAAGGAAATTGGGATTACCAAATCATAAACACAAATCAATGACATCTACATAGTACAGTGCCGATGCGAATGTGACATACGAGCCTGACAAGTAGCTTTTAAAGCTGTTGTCAGGTTCTTTTTTTATGCTTTGAAACTGCTTGTGAGGCTCTTTTCGTAACGAAAGGAGCCGGAAATGAAACCCTTAATAACGCTGATACATACAAGGTTTGTCGGCTGCCGTTCGCCGCCTTCCCCGTTCGTTTGACCCCAAACAAAACGAGCGGAGGAAAGAACATGAGCAATTTCAAGAACAACGATTATGCGGTGAACATACACAACGAGGGCATCGTTTATCGCTGTGTCAAAGGAACGAAGGTAATCACTTTGGATGATTATTTAAAGGAAAACCCGACCAAAACCAAAACGGATTTTATGGAATGGAAAGCCTTGTCCGACAATGACTACTACGAACAGGACAGGCGCGATTATCGCCAAACATGGAAGAACACATCTTATGACACGCTCTGCGAAACCGAAACCGTGGGGTTCTCTGTCCCTTCTGCGGAAGATGAAGCCTTGAAACTCAAAAATTTTGAATTGGTTTACGCCAAGCGTATTTCATTCGCCACCCTTGCATTGAACAAGCTGACCGAAGTGCAACGGCGGCGGTATGTCATGTACCACGCCCACGGAAAATCTTATCGTGAAATCGCCGAAGTAGAAAAGGTTCATTTTACTACGGTGGAAGAAAGCATCTTATCGGCTGAAAAACGCATCCAAAAATTACTATTGAAGCATGGCTAAAAAACACCCCTACAAAACGCGCATTTTTTCACGCCGAATGAGAGGAAGTTTTACTCCCTCCCAGCACCTTGAAAAATACCGCTCTGTTTTGCGGTCATACACAATATCTCAAATACATTCCGGCTGTGACCCACAAGGGAAAGCGAATGGATGTAACCGCCGCCATGACCGCCGTAAGGCGAGAGCGATAAACGGTTCACCAAACAAGCCTATTGGTACGGCTTGTACGCCATGACCCACCGCCGGAGATAATGATACTTTCGCCTTGAACGCTTATCGGCATTGGGCGACCCGCCATCAGCATGGGGGGAGTGCGAACCTAACCGTGGCAACACGATAGGCTGGCATTATGACACCTAACCAAAGGTGGTTTGAGATATTCCCTCTGCCGGGGGTGCGTGGCAAATTCGGCAGCTTGATTAAATTCAAAGCATCGGGCTGGGTGGCGTTTACCGTAACCCAGCCTGTTACTGTGAATTTAATCACAACCAATCATTATAAAGGAATGGAGAGATTTGAATGGACAAAAAACAAATCAAACGTGGGGATATGTTCTACGCTGACTTAGACCCGACTGTAGGTTCTGAACAAGGGGATTTTCGCCCGGTGCTGGTGGTTCAAAACAATGCGGGCAATTTGCACAGCCCAACGGTGGTAATCGTGCCGATAACCCGTAACCTCAATAAAACCACATTGCCGACCCATGTGGTACTGCCGCAATCGAGCGGCCTTGGAAATGAATCACTTGCTTTGGTAGAACAAATACGGACGATTGACCGCTCACGCATGACAGGATACATAGGGCGTATCAACGGCAAGGTTCAAGCCGAAATTGATAACGCTCTATTGGTATGTGTAGGCATTGAAAACCACCGCGCCCCGAAAGGCGAAATGATGGTGCTGACCCTTTGCCCTCGATGTGAAAACGATTTTAGGGACAGCGGTTATGTCCTCGTAAAGAAGGGTTGGCAAGAATTTAAAGAAGATTGTGACTTCTGCAAGGTTAGGCAGGGGTTGACCTTCGGAATATTCGGTATGTCGTGATGGTGTGTATATATTGAAGGTTCAAACCATGTGCAGGGAAACGCCGGAACACTACCCTGCACATTCTTGAGCCTTTATAAACAACCGCACAAGCTGCCTTTTCCCAAGTTGGGAAAAGGTTTTTGTTTTTCGGGAATGTAGACAAACAGCAACAGCATATTTTTATATACAAGAGGGGGTTAAGCATGGATTATGCGGTTTCTTCCAATGATTTATTAGTAGACATCCGCACGGTAACGGTTGATAAAACCTTGCCGAGAGAAGCACGAATAATAGAATTTGTTCGCCAAATAAAAAATCCGTATAAGTTTAAATGCGGGAAATTTATCGTAACTGCTAAATATGCCGATAACGGTCTTTCTTTAGAAGATTGTTTGCTTCAAATGATTAATTGATAAGGCTGGTGACAAAGTTGACTTTCCCATAGGGTTTGCGCCAAAATATCATTGGAAAAAGATTGTGCAAACCCTCAATCCTTGATTTTCGGGAAAGCGGAAAATTGAGGAGGCTGTATTATGCAAGCAGTTAAATACAAGGCTATCAAGTATATTCGCCTTTCTGACGCTGACGAACACGGTGGTAAGGAAAGCGACAGCGTTGGAAATCAAAGAAAGCTAATAGATGAATTTTTGAAGAAGCACCCCGAAATTGAAGATGTCGGAGAAAAAGTGGACGATGGTTGGAGCGGAATCCTTTTTGACCGCCCCTCGTTCAAAGAAATGATGTCGGAAATCGAGCAGGGTAATGTAAACTGCGTGATTACGAAAGACCTCTCGCGTTTCGGGAGGGAGTACATTGAAACCGGGCGTTATTTACGCCGTATCTTCCCTGCGTATGGGGTAAGATTTATAGCGATTAACGACAACATAGATACGCTTAATGACAGCGGCGATGACCTTTCCGTATCTCTTAAATCTATCATAAACGATGCCTATTGTCGTGATATATCCGTTAAAGTGCGTTCAGCCCTTGCAATCAAGCGTAAAAGCGGCGATTTTGTAGGGGCTTGTCCTGTTTACGGATATATCCGTAACGAAGATAACCGTAACCAGCTTGTAATTGACGATTACCCTGCCAGCGTAGTGAAGGAAATTTTCCAATTAAAACTGGATGGTCATAGTGCTGACCGCATTGCTGATATGTTGAATGAGCGGGGCATCCTATCTCCATTGGAATATAAAAAGAACAGAGGGCTTCCGCACCCCAAAAAAGGTTTTGCCGATAATGAAGGAGCGAAATGGTCTGCTACGGCGATTTTCCGTGTCTTAAATGATGAAACCTACACAGGCACGTTGGTTCAAGGTAAGGTAAGTACGCCTAACTATAAATTGAAGGAACTGCAAACCAAACCCGAAGATGAATGGAATCGGGTGGAAAATGCCCATGAAGCGATTATCAGCAAGAACCGTTTCGATTTGGTGCAAAAGATTTTACGGCTCGATACCCGCACATCACCCAAGAATGATAAGGTATATACCTTTTCGGGCATTTTAATTTGCGGTTGTTGCGGCACTCGCATGACCCGCAAAACCGTCCCATACAAAGGAATCAAGTATTTTTATTATTTCTGTCCCACCGGGAAGAAAAACGGCTGTGCGGATTCAGTTATGGTAAAGGAACAGGAATTATTGGATTGTGCTTTAGAGAGCGTAAAATCTTTTATATCTAATGTTGCTGAACTGGAACGTCTGCTTGCTTCATTAGACGCTGACCGTGTAGCAAAGGAATTGGCAAGCAACCTCACGGCACAATTAAAAGAGAATGAAATCCGATTGTCAAAAATCCGTGAATTTAAAGCCGGGTTGTATGAAACCATGATAAATGGGGATTTAAGCAAAGAAGAACACAAATCACTTAAAACCAAATATACCGCCGATGCCGATATTTTGACCGTTGCCAATGCGAAACTGCGGGCTGAAATTGAAGATACTCTTTCCCTTAAACATGAACGCATGGCATGGATGGAACATTTCAAAACATTTGAAAATATCCAAACCATAGACCGCCGTGCGGTTATCTGTCTTATCCATAGTATCCATATCCGAAGTAAAACGGAATTGGATATAACCTTTAATTATGATTCCGAATATAAAAATGCTTTGGCTTTAATAAAAGGTTCTTTGGGTGATACGAAAGGGGGTGCTGCGTAATGGCTCGTAAGAGTAGAAAGAACATAGATGCCATTGCCAACCCTGTTCCGATGACGTTCATGTATCGTGTGGGTGCTTATGTACGGCTTTCGGCAGAAGATAAAAAAGTCAAAGGTGATTCAATCGAAACCCAACAAGCCATTATTAAGGCATTTATAGAGGAACATCCCGACCTTGAGCTTGTTGAAACCTATATTGACAACGGATTGAGCGGTCAATCTTTTGCCCGACCCGCTTTTACCCGTTTGGTTGAAGATATGGAAAGTGGGAAAATCAACTGCTGTATCTCGAAAGACCTCTCGCGGTTGGGAAGAAACGCCATTGATACAGGTTACTATATTGAAAAATTCTTTCCGGCTAAGGGCATCCGTTATATCGCCATCACAGACGGCTTTGATTCAACCGACCCCAAAAGTGGCGGGGTTATGGTTAATCTTAAAAATATGGTGAATGAACATTACGCTTTAGAAATCGGGCGTAAGATACGGCAGACCAAACAAATGAATATCCGCAAGGGAAAATTTGTCGGACGGTTTGCACCATACGGTTTTATGAAAAGCAAAGAAGATAAACACCAGCTTGTCCTTGACCCATACGCCGCTCCGATTGTCCGTACCATTTTTGAAAAAGCGGTAGAAGGTGAATCGGTTGCAAATATTGTTAAGTGGCTTAACACGGATGGTATACTCCCACCCAAGCGTTATTACCATACCATTGGACAAGCTACTGATAATGAAATTGACGGTAATCACATACATTGGAACAAAGGCGGTGTTTACACCATCCTAAAAAATCGGGTTTACTGCGGTGACATGGTGCAGGGTAAATTTACGACACATAGTTATGTTCAAAAAACCATACCCAAATCCGACTGGATTATCGTTGAAGATACCCATACAGGCATTGTCAGCAGGGAACTGTTCGACAAGGTTCAAACATTATGGGGTAAATATCAGCAAAGTAAACGCACTCCGTTTTCTGAAAATATTTTTATAAGGAAGGTATTTTGCGGTCATTGCGGTATGTCCCTCAAACGGCGTAACAACGGTAAAAACGAAGTAAGGTATGCTCTTGCTTGCACTACCCGCCATATATATTCGATAGAAGATTGTGTTCCTGTGAGTATCTTGGAAAATGAATTGAAAGAAGCCCTTTTGGAATTATTAAACAAGCAAGCAGATATTTTGGGTATCGGCAGTGATTGTGCGATTCAATCATTGTCAACGGAACAAACCGTTATCAAAGATGAACTAAAGCAGTTACAAGCCGACATTAAAAAAACCAGCTACTTCTTTACAAGCCTGTATGAAAGCCTAATGACCCAAGACATCACACAAGATGAATACAGGGAATTGAAGGCTGGCTATGAAGTAAAAATTGCCGACTTAACAGCAAAAGAAAAAGAATTGCGGAATAAGATGGTTGAACAAATCGCAAAAGATTCCGCAACCGCCAAAACCGTTTCGCATCTTGGTGTCGTTCGACAAATTTCCGATTTAACTACCGATTGTTTAGACAAGCTGGTAGAACGAATCCTTGTATACGAGGATAAGCATATCGAAGTGCAATTCAAATTCACGAACGATATAACCGTTTCAAGCGAATCTATGAAAGGGGAGTGTGTTGGACATGACGGCACTAAACAAGCAATCTAATCCAAAATTAGCTACGTCAACAAAAGCCGCCGATTATGTGGTAGCAAAGTACATTCGCCTTTCGATTGACGATGGTATAACAGAAAGTCTGAGCATACCTCATCAGCACATGATATTGGATGCTCATATAGATGAACTGGAAATCTACAATGCTACGGTCATTGAGTTTGTGGATAATGGTTTTACAGGTACGAACATGGAACGCCCCGCACTACTAGAAATGTTGGAATTGGTACGGAGCGGGCGGGTGAACTGTATCGTAGTCAAGGATTTTTCAAGGTTTTCAAGGAACGCATTGGAAAGTGGATATTACTTGGAACAAGTTTTTCCGCTTTATCACATACGGTTTATATCGGTTAGTGACCGCTTTGACAGCAACGATTATGTAAATGACACAGGCGGCATTGATGTGGCGTTCAAGTTTTTAATGCACGAATATTACAGTCAAGACCTTTCCAAAAAAGTGAAAAGTGCCAAACGCATAAAAATGGTTCGTGGTGAAAATATCGTTGCTACCGCCATTTACGGTTATTACAAAAATGAAGCGGGAAAATGGGAGCCGGAGCAAGGTACGGCTGATGTTGTCCGTTTGATTTACGAAATGGCATTGCAAGGGCTACCCCCAACGATTATCAAGGATAAGCTGTTCGAGGCTGGCTACCCTACGCCAAGAGAACAACAGGATTTAAAATGGGGCAAAGACATTGTGCCGACTTGCCATTGGGAAACACGGAAAGTAAAGGAAATTTTAAGAAATGAGCAGTACATTGGCACTTATATATCGGGCAAGCAGAACTCCAAAGCGGTAGGTTCGAGCAGTAAACGCTTGACCGCCAAAAACGAATGGATTGTGATTCCCGATAGTCATACACCGATAATTAATAAAGAAATTTTTTCCGAGGTTCAAACCCTCATGGATAAACTTTTGTTGGGTAGAACTACCTCTAAGAAAGTAACAGAAACGTGGAAAGACGAGGTTTTACCCCTCATTGATGAACCTAAATTGAAAAAGAATCAAATTAAATACCCAAAGCGTAGGCGAATGATGAAAGGAGAATTTATCGCCGCAACCGCTATTTACGGTTACACAAAGCTGGATGGCGGTGCTTGGGATATTGACCCGCAAGCTGCTGATGTTATCCGTCATATCTTTGACCTTGCATTCAAAGGGTTTTCCGCTCCCGATATTGCCGACCAAATAAAGACAGCAGGGCATCCAATGCCAAGTGAGTATATCAAACTTGTTAAAGGTAAGGTATTCAAACCGACCTATAATTGGAAAGCGCAAAATGTACGCAATATTTTGAATAATATCCAGTATACAGGGGCGTATGTGTCGGGGCGTATTTTAACAGATGCCGACACAGGTAAATATTATCGTCCTTCACAAGACGAATGGATAATCATACCCGATAAAAACCCAGCAATCATCGGAAAGGAAATGTTTGATGAAGTACAAGCCGTGATTGTTGAGGGAACGAAAAACCGCCGGAAAAATCAACAACCACGTAATTATTTGCTCCGTGGTAAGGTTCGGTGCGGGTGTTGTGATAGAGCAATGTCTTATGACCCATTAACAAATCCAGTATTCCGTTGTTATCAAGCTGCGGCTGACCCAACCGCCCAATGTTACAAGTTAAGTGTGGATGTATCGGAATTGGATGCGGTAGTGTTGGATATAATCCGCAAACAAGCCGAGGTTGTTTTAAACACTTCGGATTTAACCGACCTACGAAAGACCAATGGTAATGTACAGCAGATAGCCGATTGTGAAGCAAGGTTGAAATTCCTTGTTAAACAAAGGCAAGGTTATTATGAACAATTTATCACAAGTGAAATTGACCGCCCGACACACCAATCTCTTAAAGCCGATTGTACGGCACAGATTGAACAGTTAAACAGCCAGCTTGCCAGATATAGGCAATCACAATACGATAGGCAAGCAAACCAGCGTACCGCAACCTTCGCAAAGTCCGTGTTGAGCGGTACTACTACAGAACAGGAAATTGTGGATATGCTTATTGAAAAAATCCATGTGTTCCCGAACTTCCACATTGAAATTACATGGATGGTAACGGGCTTCAATACAACATGAAAAAAGAAACCGCACTTAAAGGAATAACTGAGTGCGGTTTTGGATTATCTATGTAATAATTTACCATCGAAATTTTTTAGTTTTAGCTTGACGTAAGCCTCTTTTATCAATATCGTGTTGATGTATCCTTCTTTAACGTCAGCCAGCATCCGCTTAAAATCGGGCCGATTTTGGTTTGTGCCCGAGAAACCGTCATCTTGGTACACCTCGGCCAATTCCCATCCCATTTCTTTCACATGCTTCATGAGCATGAGTTTTTGATTTTCGATTGATACGGATTCACCGGCTCGTGAATCTTCCTTACTCAATCGAACATAGACACCAACCCGGTATTTTTTGTATTTGCCTGTAAAATTTTGCATGGGTTTATCCTCCGGTTTTCGTATTTTCTTCCCGTAGGATTTTCCGTATCGTTAAATCTTCTAACGCTTTTTTTAATTCGATTTCACCTTTATAAACGTTGGTGATGCGATAAAGTGTTTTATCTATTTGTTTTTCATGGTATGTAGTAATCACAGGCGTGTTAAATGCGCCCTTGTCCGTTGATTTCATAATAAAACCACCTCGGACAATTTTATTCCGCGAAAATCCAAAGAATACGCAAAAAGCCTGTACAAATGACAAAAGTACAGGCCTTTCGTGTTTTATGGCAACAATACAAAATTATATAAAAGTCGTTTTTAAGATAAAACAGTTTAGCCCATATGCCGGAAAAATAGAAACACAGCATCGAAGGTTCCATACGTATCTTGCGGAATGTAAAAGGTTAGTTTTGCCGAAAATGTGAAGTTCATGCCACCGTTCCCGCGTAAATGTAACCTTTGCGTGTGGGTTTTTCGTCCATCTTGACGAAGGAAAAATTTTCACTTTCCGTTGCGATGTGGCAGATAGCGATGCCCATGTCCACGCGCACCATTTTGTCATAAATAAGCCCAAGCAGAGGATTTAACTTTTTGTAATAGCAATGGATTTTTCCGTCGGTTGCGATAAAAAACCAATTCTGCATGTTCATTGCGCTGGGGGCAAGGCGCGCCGCTTCCAAGCGCGGATCGTTGCCTTCCGAGATTGCCGTCAACGGCTTGCGCTTGAACGCTGAAAGTTCTCGATGCAGCGGCGCGGCGGGTTTGCCGAAAGCCATCGCGATTATATGTGGTAAATTAGATTCCAACTTTTCACCCGATTTTGACGCGCCAAGCCAACACGCACCCAACCCATTCGCGGAAAAGAACAAATCCAACTGCTGGCCGACGAAGCCGATGTTTTCAAGGCAGCCGTCCTTTTCATCGCTTGTGAAAATCAAGTAATGCGGGGCTTTTATGCCGAACAAGCCCTTCGATTTACTTACGATTTCGACGGAATATTTTATGTCCGGGTACAGCGGCTTCACCCTGTTAATTTCTGCACGGACGGCGTCAAAGGTTACAACATCCAAGGGTGTAAGGTCGTATTTCCTCACGGATTTTCGCTTGCGGATGATTTCGTTCATAGGGTTAACCCTCCGTTTTTGTTATATTTAAATTTTTTGTGAACATAAACATAGACATGATGGTAATGCCGCCCACGGATTTACTTTCCAATCAAATGTATTTCCCGGCCAATTATTAACAGCTTTTTCATCTTCAACGTCTACACATAAATAATTATGGCATGATAAATCATTCGGGTGACTGTGAAACTCCAACATTTTTCTTATGATGAAGCCATTTATTGCGATAGCGTTTACAAAATCCTGTGTTCGCCATAAATAATTAGGCACTGCATCGTTAGCCCATATATGCACATCTGTATAATGCTGTTTAATTTTAACTTCGTATGTTGTCATATCAAAGGGTCTTCCCATTGGGTGAGTTTCAAAAAATATACTGTACCCACCCGGTTTCAACACCCGATTGATATTTTGATACATTTTTGGCATATCGCTAATCCAAACGTGTGCGCCGTTTGAGGTGTACACCAAGTCATATTTATTGTCAGCAATTTTGTCTAACGTCATTGTGTCTTGAATTACAAACTCAATGTTCCAATCGTTTTCATTTGCAATTTTTATTGCATTTTTAATTTGATTTTCCGATAAATCACAAGATGTAACCTTTGCTCCGAGTAAATTAAATGCGAAAACAGCAACATTGTCGCCGCTTGACGGAACAAGAACATTTTTACCCCGTATATTCCCCATGTAATTTTGTATCATGAGGAATACGTCTGTCGGAAAGCCCGTTGAGGGGTTTGCCATAACCGCTTCATGGTTCGGTCTGTTTTTTTCAAACCAATTATCCGAGCAATTATTCCAATATGTTTTGATTGACATTGTTCATCCTCCTGACGCTACACTCATTCCTGACGTACCATCAACTGCCAATTCACGCCAAAGCGGTCAACCACAGAGCCGTAAAGCGTTGACCAAAATGTGGTGATATTACCTTTACCCCCGCCGCCAATGCGTCCTCGTAAAAGGCGTTGGCTTCATCGCAATTTCATAAATGCGCTACTTTACCTAAATTCGTAATAAACGTGCGAGATAATACCACTCGATTTTGCAATGATCATCGAGCGCGTTTTGGAATGACTTGTTAAAATACAACCGTATAAACGGGTCAAGGATTCTTCCCAACCCGGAATATCCAATTCGTAATTCGTGTTTTAACATAACGCCATCCGGTGAATCATGAAGCCCCAATGTAACGAACGCGGGAAGGCGTATCCCGGCCTTTTTCATCTGCCATGTAATCTTGTTCGGGCGTCCAGCCACCGTTACAACGGCATAAAAAACCAATCGGTGGTTTTTACCCAAGTGTTCATCTATAAACACGACATCACCGAGGTGATTTTCCGCGCCGCGCTTTACGATATGAAATTGCAAATGCTCCCCCGGCCACCATGCGCTGTAGCGTTCATCGGTCGGGTTTATCATAAAATCATAGAACTGTTCTGCGCGTGCGTTTGGCACAACTAATTCAACCGTATGGATAATCATGTCAACTGCCCATTATTTTTACATAAAATTTCCTGTTTCTGGGTGGGTCAAATTCCGTGAAATATATCCCCTGCCATGTACCCAAAACGAGTTTGCCGTTTTCGATAATGATTGTCGCGCTTGAACCCACCGCCGAGGCTTTGAGATGCGCTACGCTGTTGCCTTCGCCGTGCGTGAAACCCGCATGAACAGGGAAGGCTTTTCGTAAACCAAGCAATAAATCATACACAACATCCGGGTCGGCATTTTCATTTATTGTAATTCCTGCCGTTGTATGGGGACAGTACACTACGGCAATGCCGTCGGTCACACCGCTTTTTGACACGGTTTCGCGTACTTGGGAAGTTATATTATAGAAATCTTCGCGTTGTGCGGAAATAGTGTACTCGTAAAACATGGGTTATTCCTCCATAATTATTTTTGCTGTTGACAGATTCAACCTATAGATTTAATTTCCATGTATAAAATTCCATTCTAAATGAATATACCTTGCTTTAATATTTTCGCTTGCGTTATAACCTGCTGTGCCATATTTATTTATCAATTCAATGTATTTCATCTCGGTAATTTTTATTAATCCGTCGTCGCAAAAATCACAAGGGCCAATGTAACATACACTATAACGTTGATTAGAATTAACTGTTTTGATCATATCCAGCGAACCTACACCGATTCCCGGGCCGACTACTTGGAAATATTCGTATGTTTCTTCCGCATTGCCGCGCCATGTAGTCGTAATAACACTATAGCCGTCAGTACTCATTGTTAGTGTGGTACTGACAATATTTCTATTCGCTGCACTAAAAACATTACGAACGCCGGAACCGTAATTATCAGGTTCATCATCGGTCCTTAAATCGAATAACTCAATAACATAAATACTGATAATTTCTATAACCCCGTTAGATTCAACACCAATCAATAATTCAAGGTGATCTAAATGAAAGCCGCTCATGCTGTGCAAGGAATACATAAGAACCGGCAGATTATCCCACCCATACTTATACGGAATCCAATGTCTGTTATTTAACAGGGATTCGCTGACTTGCTCGCCCCAATTTAGTTGAATTTCTGCTAAGCTGTCGTTAGCAAGTTCTTCGTCGGTAATTATATAACCACTTTGTTCAAGTTTTGCATAAGCATTAATAATCGGTGCAAATAACTCCGCGTAAAGGAAACCGGCATCAGCATCAGTGGGGGGTGCTGTTGGTTGTTCTGTATTTTTCGGTATGTATACATCAACTGCCGGTTGGGTTTCTTTATTATCATATTGTTGTAAATTATCATATCCATTTGGTGTATCTGCATTACAAGCTGTGAAACATAATAAAACAAACAGCGTAAAAATTACGACCATTTTTGTGTTGATTTTCATAAATTCCACACTTGTTTCCTGTGCGGATAAAATGTGTATAAAAGCATGATTAATCACTCTCGTTCTTTTATAGTTACACGAACAATATCGCCCGCTTGTTTGCCGATTTTCGCTCGGATATCCTTGCGGATGCCGATGATGTAACAAATCGAGCCGTCCGGGTTCTTCACACCCATGTTTACGATACTGCCGCTGTAAGGTTCGCCGTCAAAGGTTGCGTGGACGGGTAGCCGCCCCTTGCCGAATTCGGTTTTTATATCGAAGGGAACGGCGATGTATGCGCCGTCTTGGTCGGGGACTTTTTGTATGACTGCGTTAAATTCATATGTTTTCATTTATCCCCAATCCTCACCGTTTAGGCGGTTTTGAAATTCCTTTAGCTTTCGTTTGCGTTCGCGGAAATCGGGCAGGATGTTTTCAACAATCATCCAAAACCGCGGCGAATGGTTCATTTGTTTTATATGCGCCAATTCGTGGACGACAACGTAATCAATAACGGCATCATCAGTCATTATCAACCGCCACGGAAAGTTCAAACTTTTTTGTGCCGAACAACTGCCCCATCGTTTCATCGCGCTGTTAATTTTTACGGTTGTCGGCGTGACTTTCATTTGCGAGGCGAAAAAGTCCACGCGGTTTGATATGTGTAGCTGCGCAAGGATTTTGTACAGCCGGACACATGTGGATTTTATCTGCTCCGGCGATAATTCCGGCGGCATATAAAATTCAAAATCATCAGTGAACCCGGCGTGTGTTCCGACGCGTTGTGTGATTGGATACGGTTTTCCACGTAAAAAAACAGAGCTTCCGTAATCAATTACGAACTTTTCTTTTCGTTCTGTTTGCGCTTGCTGTTTCGCAAGGCTTTTCAAAATCCAATTTTCCTTTTCCATTACAAAGCGGTCAATTTCCCGTTTGGGCATCCGTAGCGGGGCGCGGACTTCCACTTCGCCGTTACGGACATAAATGGCGGCGGTTTTTCTATGGGAGCGCGTTAGGCTATAATGCATATTTTATTTATCGCCTTGCCCTTCGCCAATTCATCTACGAGTTTATCCATCCAACGGATTTTTTGCATGAGCGGGTCTTCGATTTCCTCCACGCGAACGCCGCAAATCACACCTTTGATGAGCGGCGCGTTTGGATGAATTTCCGGCGCGTTGGCGAAGAAGGCTTCGAGGGTAGCTTTGTTTTCGATTTGTGCCGCAAGCCCTGTCTCGTTATACCCGGTCAGCCAACAAATGACCGCATCCACTTCGGATTTTGTACGGCTTTTGCGTTCTGCTTTTTGGATATATAACGGATAAACGGCGGCAAATGTCATCGTAAAAATTTTATCGGTCTTCATTCCATTTCACCCGGTTTACATGATGTACCATCATTTTATCGCTTTATCTGTAAATAAAATCCCGTCGAGGTGATCGATTTCATGGCAAAAGGTAGCCGCCAAAAAGCCTTTCCCCGTTACCGTTATCGGGTTGCCGTGCCTGTCAAGCGCGGAAACGGTCACTTTTTCGGGGCGTTCCACATATCCGCGAGGTGAATCGGGCGCGATTGAACCTTCAGGCACACGCTCCGTTTTTGTGCTTGCCTCCGAAACAGTTGGATTTATGAGTTCGATTACGCCGTTATTATCCAACACAACCACCACGCGACGTAAAATGCCCACATGAACGGCGGCGCATCCGTATCCCTTCGCCCGTTCGAATGTGTCGCGCATATCGTCCAGCAAAGTCCACAAGCGGTCATCGAATTTGGTGACGGGTTTGCCGGTTTTGCGGAACAGGGGGTCGTTCCAATTTGTAAGGTTTCGAATCGCCATTAAAACCCTCCATAATTACGGTAAATTCTTGGGGTCAAAAACCCAGCGGTCTCCTTCGCCTTCATAACCGCATTCACCCATACGAGGCGAATTGACAACGGGTAAAAGTGCATCTTCATCCGCTTCTTCGGCGCATTTTGCGCAATAAGCCACACCTTCCCAAGCGTCAACGTATACGGCAGGGGCTTGGCATGTTTCACAGAGCTCGGCAATGGGTTCGTTACGCGCAAGAAGGAGGACTTTTTCACGCTGCTTCGGTCTGGAAATTTTGCCAACAACCGTCAGCAATATCTCCGTTGTCGTACCGAAGTCATATTCGTAAAGCAGTTTATCGCCCACATCCAGCATAGATACCTTTCGCGCCTTACCAAATTCGCGCCCGCCCTGACGGAACGCACTCAAATGGCCGCAACATTCGCACCATATTTGCCGTAAAAATTTATCCACCATCGTAAGTGTTGCATCAAGCGGCACAGCGAAAAACAGCCAATAATCCTTATTGTACGCGCCTTCGGCTTTGATAAGGAGGCAGGATTCATCGCCGCTGTTGTGGTCTTTGCAAATGTGATTTTTCATAACGGTTTTCGCGGCGGTTTTGCCGCACATGAAGCAATTTCCGTTTAGTGTTTGCTTGGGCATGATTGTTCGCTCCTTGAAATTTGTATAAATTTTCCGCTAATTAAGCGGCGGTTCTTGCGTTTGAATTTATGCCTTCAATAACCGCTCTCAATTTCATAAATGTATTTATATCATCAAAAACTTCGCTGATTCTACCCATATCGGCAAACGGGCTGTCTTGTAAAATCGTTAAATCCTTCATCATGCCGTTTTTTACGATGTAGTTCACAATTTGTTTTACAAAGTGCATTTGACGGCTGTCAAAACCGGTATCATTAAGGAAATCGGAAAACGCATCGGTTGCCGCTTGTTGGTTTAACCCAACAATGGAACGCACCAATTCCCCTAACGGGGTATTTTTATACTGTGCGTAATATTGTTCTTTCGTGCCCAATTCACTCCAAAAAATATTTTCCAGTGATTATCCCTCCCGCGCAATCTCTTCCGCGAGGTATTCGTCGCTGCGGCAATGCATGTCGGAAATGCCTTCCCGCATTTCCTGATAGGTGTACGATTTATAGAATTTATCCATCGCTTGCGGTAAATCAATGGTTAGCCGTGCGGAAAGGGAGTTTATCACACCGGTATATTTAATGCTTAAAATAGCTTTGTCAGCAATCATTACAGAACCTCGTTTCCTGTAAATTTAACATACCGGTCAATAATAGCTTGGTTCCGAAAACAATATTGGATGTTGGGTTGTTCATATTTTAATCTGTTGATTGCATCGACCTTGTTGAGCCAGCCTGATTCATATAGACCCAATGCATTAAAAACCCTATCGTTTGCCACACCGCCAATCACGATGTCGTAATCCCCGCTGTTTTTTTCTCTCCTGCAAGCAAGTATAAAATCCAGCCAGTCCTCCGAATACGCGTCAAAAGTCAAAACCTTGGCTTCGTCGGGCAAAGTATCCATATCTATTTCATAAGACGAAATAACGCTTTGCCCCCGTTTACGCTTGAATCTGTTTGCCCAGCTAACGGCCTGTTCCCATAAGGGTGTTGTGTAGAAGCCCTTGCCAAAATCAACGTTATTACGCGAGAAGGAAATATCGGGCTTTTCGACAGATAAATATGAACCGTGGAATAGTATCATTTTATTAAACCTTCCTCCCGCATAATGTCGGTAATATCTTCTACGATATATTCTTTGCCTTGGGTATGCAGGGCATCGTAGCATTTGACGATATATTCGTCCAATATATCGCTTTCGTGTTTTAATTTGGTGTATACATTTGCGCCGTTTATGTTTAAATGTTCTGCTACGCTTTCGATACAGAAAACGGCGAAGTCCAGTTCGTTTTTATTCATCGTTTTATCTCCTAAATAATGATTGCAACATCGATTTTGTTCGGTTTTTAATATATGAAATTGTAAGGATAATGGGCAACACAAGTTAAACCTGCATCGTGGTGTCTGCGAAAGTGGCGAATTTTGGGTCGGATTTTAGGAAGCTGAACATACCCTGATTGTATCATTCGTTTATTAAAATACCAAATAAAAACCCCACGCCATGTAAACGTTTACACGGGGTGGGGTAAAGTATAAAACGATTGTATTATTTCATCCTCGTTACGCTGGTGGTGGTTGCGTCCATTCGATTGATGCGCTCCAGCGCGCCGCGCTCGGGGTGCATGATGTTGTGGGCAATCAGCTTGTCCACCGCGGCGGTGACGGCTTCGGGGCTTAGGCCCGGCGTAACGTTTTTGATACGGAACTGCCTGCGACCGCCGTTGTCGGTACTGAATGCCAAGGTGTAGTATGTCACATATTCACCTCCTTTCGTTGTGGATTTGCGTTTCATATAGGGTTTAACGTTCGATATCGGATAGGGTGCTGATGCGTGCCGTTACCGGCCCGCCGTTGTGCAGCTCCTCGATGCCTTCAACGAAACCGACGGCGTCCGAAGCCGTCATATTCGGGTTAACGCCGTTAAGGCTGCATACGCTTCTGCCGGCTGCATCCGTAATACGGATCGCCGAAGAAGCGTGGACAATGTTTGCCAAACTTATCACCTCCTTTCTTTTCTGTTTGCTTACTTCGTTTATGCAAAAAAATTCGGACGGCCGTCTTATGATGTGCCCTGCCGGGGAAGGGCCCGCGCAGGTAGGGTGCCCGTACTGCTTCGCGATTTAAATATTACAGTATGGCGTTCCCCCCTTCGTAAGCGGGACACGGGTGTTTCATACGTAACGGACGCAGGGGGTTATGGCGCAGCGGCGCAGCGGAGCGGACACATGCCGGAGGGCACGCGTCTCCCGGGTTGGCCGGTTCGGCGCGGAACGCCTTTCATCTGTTACGGGCGTAGTGTAGCACAGACGTTTTGACAAAACCTCAGAAGCCGTCGGGAAAGGGGAAATTGGGCAGTAGTGGGAAGGGAGTAAATCAATGGATTAAACAACAGTGAAAACAAAAAATCAAAAGATAGGGTCATAAAGCGCAAACGTTCGTCCAGCCTT
>Ga0123353_10001032_pt1 | contig 34125 bp, 16 predicted proteins | sample TergutLab28metaG_3_FD_92763 | JGI IMG/M metagenome (GOLD analysis project Ga0123353, IMG submission 92763) | Labiotermes labralis P3 segment gut microbial communities from Petit-Saut dam, French Guiana - Lab288 P3 | ecosystem: Host-associated > Arthropoda: Insects > Digestive system > Gut ... | reverse complement strand
GATGTGGTGACGGTCACCGGATTGCCCGCCGGGCATACCCTTGGGCGTGTGACCATCGACGGCGCACGGCAAACCCTGCCCACCGCATCGCCGGTGCCTCTCACCCCGAAGGATGCACGCATCTATTTCGGTGGCGCGGATGTCACCAACCGCTTCGATCTGACCGATGCCTATGTGTCAGGTACGCTGACCGTGGACAAAAAGGGCGACGAGACCGACCCGGAGACCGGCCTGGAGCGCCCGCTGACGGTCACGGCCAAGGATCAGACCCATCTCTTTAACGGGCAGCCCCAGGGCAAGATAGGCGTCATCACCGACAAACCCGAGGATGTGGCTACCGTGCCGGGCCTGCTGCCCGGCGATAAGCTGGCCAGCGTTATCATCGGCGGCGTACAGCTCACCGATATCGGTACGACGGCGCTCACACCTTCCGCCATCGTGATCCGCGACCGGGACGGGGCGGGAAGCGACGTGACCGACACCTACAAGATCACCGGGCAAACCTACCGCCAGGGCACACTGAGCGTGCAAAAGGCGGCGGTCACCGTCAAACCGTTGGATCAGCACTATATTTACGACGGTACCCTCCAGGGCGGCGGCACGGGCGCGTTAATGCCCCATGACGCGCAAAATCCGCTGGTGGAACTGACTGCCGGAACCCTGATGCCCGGACATGTCGTCGCGTGGGTGGGTATACTCGCCGAATCTCAGCGTGATCCCGGTGCGTATCCCGGCGCGATTCGCCTGACCGAAGCCCGCATCTTCGCGGGCGAGACCGACGTGACCCACAACTACGTCGTGACCTACGGGGCAGACGCCATGCTGACCATCCACAAGAAGGGCAGCGGTGAGACCGATCCGGAGACCGGCGGCGAGAAACCCCTCGTCATCCGGGCGCTGGATCAGGCCTACATGTACGACGACACGCCCCATGGATACGTGGGCGCAAACCTGGATCTTGCGGCGATCCCAAACATCGTGGCGGTGGCGCAGCTGTTGCCGGACCATTACGTGACATTGGTGAGCATCTCCGGCGCCCAGCGCACCGACGTGGGTACCTCCACAATCACACCCTACGCAATCAAGATCGTGGATGCGGCCGGGAACGATGTAACCCCGCACTACCTCATTGCAGCCGCCAGTTACATTCCCGGCGCGCTGACCGTGGAGAAGCGCGGCGCGGGCGGCACCGATCAGCCCTTAAGCGTGATAGCCAGCGAGCAGAGGTTCCAGTACAACGGACAGCCTCAAGGCGTGGTGGGAAATAACCACGTCAATGACCCGGCGGCTCCGCTGGTCACGGTAAGCGGCCTTCTTGATGGCCATTTGGTGGACAGGGTGAGCATTCATGGCACGCCCCAGGTGAACAGCGGTATCTATACCGGCGCATTGACACCGGCCGATGTCCGCATCATCAAAACACAAGGGAACCAGGATGTGACCGGCAATTACCTGATCGCCGAAAGCAGCTACGTAAAGGGCGATCTGGTGATCCTGCCTCGCGGCTGGGACAATCCGGTTCGGTTGGTGGCACGCGATCAATCCTACATCTACAACGGGCAGCCCCAGGGCGCGGTGGGCGTGCAGGCTCCGGCAGAAACCGTGGCCTTTACCGACCCCGAACTGTCCTTCGGCGATAGGCTCACCCAGGTGACCATCACCGGCACAAAACAGACCGACCCGGGCATCTACGCGGACGCGCTGGTTCCATCCGACCCGGTGATCTGCAACGGGGCCAATGCCGACATCACTTCGGAATACAGATTCGCCGACCAGGCCCAGTTTGGCAAGGGCACGCTGACCATCCACAAAAAGGGCAGCGGCGAGACCGATCCCGAGACCGGCGGGGAAAAGCCGCTGACGGTCACGGCCAAGGACCAAAAATACCTGTACGATGAGACGCCTCACGGTGTGGTGGGCAAGCTGACGAGCGGTTCCATCATCGCCCAGCACATCGAGGTGAAGGGGCTGCTGCCCGGCCACACGGTCAAGAGCGTCACCATCGACAGCACACAAGAGACCGAACCCGGCGCCTATCCGCTCACGCCCAAGGACATCGAGATCGTGGATCAGGACGGAAAGGAAGTCCATCCATTCTACCTGATCACCCCGGCCAGCTATATCCCCGGCAATCTGGTGATCTACAAGAAGGGCAGCGGCGAGATCGATCCAGAAACAGGAGTGGAGAGCCCCGTGCGGATCACGGCGGCGAATCAATCCTACGTGTATAACGGCAAAGCCCAGGGCGTCGTTGGAAACAATCTAGACGTGGACGCCGCCCATCCCATCGCCACCGTGCAGGAGTTGATACCAGGTCACCGGCTGGCCGGCATCACCATCAGCGGCCAGGCCCATACCGAGCCGGGCGAGTACAAGAACGCGCTGATTCCGTCCGATCCGGTAATCATTGACCAGAATGGGCGCAATGTGACCCATTGGTACCTGATCGCACCTGGCAGCTTTGTGCCCGGCAGCCTGACCATCCACAAGAAGGGTTCGGGCGGCGGCAGTGGCGACGGCCCGGAAGACCCGTTGATCGTGCGCGCCCTGGATCAGAAGTACGTGTACAACGGCGCGGCACAGGGCGCCGTGGGCGAAATCCTCGGGGCGGAGATAACGTCCTTGGCCACCGCCGTCGGCCTGCTGCCCGAACACAGCCTGTACAGCGTCACCATCGGCGGCGGGCGCAAGACCAATGCAGGCACGTATGCCAACGCATTGAAGCCTTCCCAGGTACGGATCGTGGATCAGGTTGGTGGAGATGTGACCCGGTTCTACCACATCGCCGAAGCCGGTTTCCTGCCCGGCGACATGATCATCGGCCGCAAAGGCAACGAGGATGGCCCGGTGCGCGTTAAAGCGCTGGATCAAACTTACCAATATACCGGCAGATCCCGGGGCAAGTTTGGCGAAAGGCTCAAGTGCACGCCCGATACCCCTTACGTCGAGACGGCGGGGTTGATGTCCGGAGATCACGTATACCTGGTGAACCTCCACGGCAAGTGGGAGAGAGCGGTTGGCCGGTACGAAAACGCGATTATGCCCGCTGATGTGATCATCATGAACGCCTTTGGCATGGATGTGACCCGCAACTACTGGATTGTGCCGGAGACTTATCTCCCGGGCGACCTGGTGATCACCGAGCTGATCGGTCAAAGCGGGTTTGGCTCCGCAAGCAGCGACGGCTTCCATACGCTGGGCATCGACCCAAGGGATCCGTTTAAGGTGTACAGCGGGATTACCACCCGTGATGCGGGGGATTGCCTGGAATAGCATATGCAAACAGAAGGTATCCGGCCTGGCAACTGCCAGGCCGGGCGCTTTCTCCCGGTGGAACTGTGGTGTTACCCAACAGTTGGGAAATCACTTTTTTGTTCTGTAACCAAAGAATTATCCCCTATCCACAAAAAACAACAGGAAACACCAGCGCTTTCACCTTAGACATGAAGTCCGCATTAAGGTTCAGAGGTGTTGACCTGTGTGTAACAGCAGGGTTTAAGCTAGTACTGTCCAGAGATCGCACATCAAGGAAAGGAACGAGAGAATATGGATGCAATGAAGAGGCATTGGGTGTGGATGTACCGGCGCGCGCTGTTGGCGCTGTTGGCCATTGCGCTGGTGTGCGGGAGCGCTGTGGCGCAGGCGGAAGACGGTGATCAGGATCTGCCGATGTGGGACATGTCCGCCGATCCGATGGGTATACCGGAGGAGCCCGGCCTGCTGCAAAGCAAGGAGACGACCGTGCCGGGTGTCGCAGACGAGCCCGAAGCCGGAGAAACCGGCGGCGTGCGGCGCGAACGGGTGTACATCCGCGTGGACGGCGCCAGATTCTATGCAAAGAACCCCATGAACGAAAGCTCACTGGAAGGAACCGTTACCGGCATCGCCCTGGCGATCCGTTATCCGGTGAATGAGGAAATCAACCGCAACACGGCCATCCGCGCGGTGTTTGTCACCGGGGACGGCGCGCTGCGCGAGGGCGTATTCGCCGCGGGAGATATCCTGGTGATGGAGTACGCGCAAGCGATTGAGAAGATCGGCGAGAACGCGCTTCGCTGGTATGCTGATGACCGGGCCTGGCCACTTGCAATGAGCGCCTTGGCGCGGGCCGGAGGCGAGACGCCTTACCCTTGGGTCTCGCCGCCCAATGCGCCGTTTGAGCCGACGCCTGAGATGGAGTTTATTTGGGAGCCTGAACCAACGCCCCCGGCAACGCCCGAGATGCGGGAAGAGACAGAGCCGATCCGGGCCCATGAAGGATCTTTATATGTTCAGTTAAATGATGCGCCCGTATACGCCAACGAGTGGCTGACCCCTGATTCCCTGCTGGGGCAGGTTTCCGGCATCGCCCTGGCTACGGCCTGCGGCGGCGGAGACACATGGGCCGGAGAGCCGACCCTTGTGGTGATGTTTAAGACCAAGACCGGCCTGCATACCGGCTTTGTCCGCGCTGCCGATGCCGTGGCCCTGGATTACCAGAGCGTACACGAAGAGATTCTGGAAGAAGGCGCCTCTTGCGAGGTATGGCCGCTTCCCACGCCGACTTTTGAAGCCGACGAGGGGCTAATGGATTTTGCCGGGGAATCGCCCGCCCCCTACGTGATCATCAGCCAGTATGTGGGGGGTGAGCTGGTTGCCGGGGCCTGGGTGGAGCTAAGGGCAGAGGTGTTTCACCTCCCAATAGAACGGATCTCCGGTTACCGGTGGAAGAACAACAGCGATGGCGAGTTCCGCGAGGTGCCTGGGGTTACCGGCGATACCTTCACTTTCCTGGCCGATGAAAGCAACACAGGCTGTGAGTGGATCGTGGAGGTGCTGCTGCGCGAGACGCAAAGCGAGGAGGATGAATGATGTTCCCCAAACGTGCAACTGCCTGTCTTTTGATGCTGTGTCTCACGCTGGGCACATTTTCGCTAGGGGAGGCGGCGGATGAAAACGCCCCCGTGGTGGTGGGCGCCAGCACCATGCCCGGCGGAAGCATGGGGCTCGGCCTGTGGTCGGACAACACCACGGACATCGACATCCGCCAGCTGCTGCACGGCTATGAAACCGTTTCTCTGGGGCGCTCACAGGGCATCACCCTCAATGGAACCGTGCTGCGCAATGTCCGCGAGGAGGTGCAACCCGACGGCGACGATGTGGTGATATTCGAACTTGCCCCCGGCCTTACCTACAATACCGGGGAAGAGATCACGGCGAGGGATTACGTGTTTACGCTGCTGCTCCTGGCTTCACCGGAACTGGCGGCCTTGGATGCCAAACCCGGCCGGCTGGAGTATTTGCGGGGCTATGAAGACTACCATGCAGGCATCACCAAGGCGCTGTCCGGCGTGCGCCTGCTCTCGGACACCTCCTTCTCGCTGCGGGTGAAAGCCGAGTCGCTGCCCTATTTCTACGGAATCGGGCGGCTGGAGGTGCGGCCTTATCCCATCTGGGTGATCGCGCCGGGCTGCGCCGTGGCGGACGACGGCCAGGGCGCGTACCTGACGGGCGGCTTTTCCACCGAGATGCTGGCGGAGACGCTGCTGGACCCGGTAAACGGCTACGAGGTGAACCCTCGCATCACCTGCGGGCCGTATCAGTTATACGCCTACGATGCGGGCGCACGGATGGTCCGCCTGCGGATCAACCCCCGGTTCATCGGCAACTATGCGGGAGAAAAACCCACCGTAGAGCGCCTGGAGATACGTTACGCGCCCAGCTGGGAAGTGCTCCAAAAGCTGCAAAGCGGCGAACTGGACATTGCCATACGGGTAGCGGATAAGGAAGCGCTGCGCCAAGGCCGCGAATTGGTGGATCAGGGGATCGGTCTGCGCGCCGTGAGTTACCCCCGCACCGGGCTGACCGTGCTGGCCTTCGCCTGTGAGCGGGGCCCCCAAGCTTCGGCGGCGGTGCGCAAGGCCGTGGCGCTTTCCCTGGACAAGGATGCTATCACCAGAGAAATCGGCGGTGAGTATGCCCAGCGCGTGTACGGGTATTACGGCAAGGATCAGTGGCTGGCGGAGCGCATGGAGCAGGAGTTGGCTCAGTTGAATATTTCGCATGACCCGGCGGCGGCCAAAGCGCTGCTGGAAGGCGAGGGCTGGACGCTCAACGGGGAGGGTAATCCCTTTCGGGACGGTGTGGATCCGATACGCTATCGCGCGAAGGACGGACGCTTGGTTCCCTTGCTCTTGTGGATCGCGCTGCCCGAGGAGAGCCCCGCCGCGTGGCAGATCAGCGACATCCTTACGGGCTCCCTGGGCGGCGTGGGCATCGGCGCGCATACGGTGCACATCCCCTTCAACGATCTGCTCGTCCAGTATTACCGCCAGCAGGAGCGTCTGTTTGATCTTTTCTACCTTTCCAGCAACTTCACCTTTCTCTTTGACCCCTTCTATAAATTGAATCCCAACGAGGCGTTCTTGGGCATCGCCAACAAAACCGGCATCCAGGACGCGGAACTGGACGCCCTAGCCCAGGATCTGCGCGCCACGCCTCTCCTCAACCGGGATCTCTTCGCGCAAAAGTGGCTGGCTTTCCAGCGGGGTTTTGTGCGGGCGCTGCCCATGCTGCCCCTCTATTCCAACACATACTTTGACTTTTACACGGAACGGGTGGTGAACTACGAGGCGGATGCGTATGCCAGCTGGGCGCTGAGCGTACCGGCTCTGCGGGTACAGTGAGGGGGAATGAATCATGAACAGCCGTTCAAAAAGAATGCTTGCCGCGCTGCTTGCGGCGCTGATATTCACCGGCCTGGCCCTGTTGCTGAGCGGCCTGCTGTTGATGCGCGCAGCCGCCGTCCAGATCGAACCGAAGGCCGGTGGCACGCTTGAGTCCGAGCCGGTGATGGTAGAGCCCGTGGGAATTGTACCGTTGAGTCTCGCAACGGATATTTGGAGCGCCCCATTTAACAGCACCGTAAGAATCGACGGCAACGACTGGTATGTGGTCAGAAAGGCCACCGTAGGCTCCGGCGCATCCCAAATGAATTGCGTTATGTTGATCAAAAAAGGAGCCATTTCGACCGGCCAGCCCTTTAGAAACACGGCAAATAACCAATATGACGGCTCCGCCCTGCAGAGCCGCATGACGGATCGCCTCAATTCTTACCCAACCATCAAGTCCATGGCGGTTAAGGTGGATTTAGGGGACCATGCATCGTATACCGCTGTTTCGGTCCCTAAGCCGGAGATGGCGGGAAGCCAGACGAGGGACATCATGTTTGCCCCGAGTCACAGGGAAATGTTTGAATGGAATGGAAACCGCCTGTCTCCGCTCATCAATGAAATTCAAAAGGGTTATGCCAGGGTGTTTTGGACGCGTACCGCTGTTAGCGACGGGATAAACGTATGCGAAGTTCAAATTGGGGCCGGCTGGCTCGGTTTTGGCGCCCATCCCTTGGGCACGAACATCGACGAGGTTCCTGCCGTGTGGGTGAATACATCGCCCACATCGACGCCTACACCCACGCCAACGCCAACGCCCACGCCTACGCCCACGCCTACGCCAACGCCCACGCCTACCCCGACACCAACGCCTACGCTGACACCTACACCTACCCCCACGCCTACCCCAACCCCCACGCCTACCCCAACCCCCACGCCTACGCCGACACCCACGCCGACCCCGACACCCACGCCGATCCCGACACCCACGCCAATACCGCTAACCCAATCCCTCATCACCGCCAGCAATCAGCAATACGTGTACAACGGCCATCCCCAGGGCGCGGTGGGAACCATCACCATCGCTGTGGGCGACCTAAACCCTCCGGCCACCGCATCCAACCTCAAACCCGGCCACCGGCTCGCCCAGATCACCATCGTCGGCGAACCCAAAACCTATGCCAACGAAACCTCCGTGCTCGCGCCAACCGCGCCCAAAATCGTAAACGGCAGCGGCAACGACGTGACCGGCGAATATACATTCACCTACTATCCCGGCCTGCTGCAAATCACCCGCAGAGGCTCACCCAACGGCGGCGCGATGAAGGTGATCGCCGCAGACCAGACCTATATGCACAACGGGTCGCCCCAGGGCGTGGTGGGGCCCCAAACCAACCCGCCGGCAAGCATCGTCACAGCGGACAACCTGGTGAACGGCGACAGGATTCTCACCGTACACATCGGCGGCTTGCAACAGACCGATGTGGGCGTCTATGGCCTTACGCCCTCCAGCGCGGTCATCTATAACGCGGCGGGCACGATGAACGTAACATCCAACTATGATATCGACTCCACCAGCTACATCCCGGGTAAGCTAACTATCACGGCCCAACCGCCCACCCCGGCCAGCATCACCGCAAGCATCCAGCAATACGTGTACAACGGCCAGCCCCAAGGCGCGGTGGGCACGCAAACCATCCCGGCGGGCGATACCAGCCTGGCCACCGCCACCGGCCTCAAATCCGGCCACCGGCTGGCGCAGGTCACGCTCATTGGCGAGCAAAAGACCTACGCATATGAGACATCCACCCTTTTGCCTGCCGCCCCTAAGATCGTGGATGGCGGCGGCAACGACGTAACCGGCGAGTATACCTTCACCTATGCTCCCGGCATGTTGTATATTACGCGCAGGGGCGCCGCTGACGGCGGCCCGATGAAAATCGTTGCCACCGACCAAACCTATGTATACAACGGATTACCCCAGGGCGTGGTGGGCGACGTGATCGTTTTGATGCATCCAACGGGAAGCATCGTGACGGCGGACAACCTTGTCGGTGGCGATTACATTGGAACCGTCCACATCGGCGGTGCGCAGCAGATCAACGTGAGCACAACGGATCTAGCGCCTTCGTCTGCGGTGATCTTTAACGCCGTTGGCGCGAACGTGACGGCCAACTACTTGATCGATGCAAGCAGCTACATCAAGGGCACGCTGACCATCAAACCCAAAGGTTCAGGTACCGACCCGGACACGGGAGAACAGATACCGATCCGCATCCATGCAACCAACCAGACTTACGTGTATAATGGCCAGCCTCAAGGCATCGTGGGTGTCCAGATGAACCCACCTGCCAGCGTTGCAACGGCAAACGGCCTGCTGAGCGGCGATTATGTCCACACCGTGAACATCGGCGGCATGCAGCTGACCAACGTAGGTACGGGTGAACTGACGCCCTCTAACGCAGTGATCCATAACGGGACAGGAGCGAACGTAACGGCGAATTACCTGATCGATGCAAGCAGCTACGTCAAGGGCACGCTGACCATCACGGCTGCAGCAACAACTGCTGTCACCATCACCGCCAGCAACCAGCAGTACATATACAACGGCCAGCTTCAAGGCGTGGTGGGCATGCAGATCATCGCGGCGGGCGATACCAGCCTTGCCACCGCCACGGGCCTCAAAGCCGGGCATCGGCTGGCGCAGGTGACCATCACCGGCACGCAAGTGACCAACGCAGGCCAGATCTCGACGCTTACCCCTTCCGCGCCCACAATCTTGAACGGCAGCGGGGCCGATGCGACGAGCGAGTATGCCTTCACTTTCGTGGCAGGTACATTGACCATCAAACCCAAAGGATCAGGTACTGACCCGGACACCGGTGAGCAGATACCGATCCGCATCAGTGCCACCAACCAAACGTACATCTACAACGGCCAACCTCAAGGTATCGTGGGCATTCAAACGAGCCCGCCGTCCAGTGTTGCCACGGCAAACGGCCTGCTGAGCGGCGATTATATCCACACCGTGAACATCGGCGGCATGCAGTTGACCAACGTGGGCACGGGTGAACTGACGCCCTCTAACGCGACGATTCATAACGGGATCGGAGCGAATGTAACGGCTAACTACCTGATCGATGCAAGCAGCTACATCAAGGGTACGCTGACCATCAAACCAAAAGGCTCAGGTACCGACCCGGACACCGGTGAGCAGATACCGATACGCATCAATGCCACCAACCAAACCTACGTGTACAGCGGCCAACCCCAGGGCATCGTGGGTGTCCAGACGAACCCGCCCGCTAGCGTTGCCACGGCGAACGGCCTGCTGAACGGTGATTACATCCGCTCCGTGAACATCGGCGGCAGCCAATTGACTAACGTGGGCACGGGTGAACTGACGCCCTCTAACGCAATGATCCATAACGGGGCAGGATCGAACGTGACGGCGAATTACCTGATCGATGCAAGCAGCTACGTCAAGGGCACGCTGAACATCGTGGCGTTTATGGGCGACAACGTAAAGATCATCGCCAACAACCAGCTCTGCGTGTATAACGGCGAACCCCAGGGTACCCTTGGGCAAATTAATCTTTTGACCCTAGCTGGCCCCTCACCGGTGCGCACCGAGGGTATCCTCACCGGCCATACGTTGGCGGAGATTGTGATTGCCAGCACTCCCACGGCCCCTTGCATTGAACCCGGCGACTACGCGCTAACGATTATTTTCGCCAAGATCGTGGATGCCTTCGGCACTGACGTGACCATCGGATACGGACTGACTCCGATCCATTACCTGCCTGGCACCCTCACCATCCAAAAGCGCGGCGACGGCGTGGATCAAGACGGCTACTCCCTCCCGCTGAAGATCAAAGCAAGGGATCAGGTCTATACCTTCAACGGCCTGCCCCAGGGGGACATCGGCCTGAAGACCACCGCCGCCGATGTGGCCAATGTGGTGGAGCCGCTGCCTCCCGGCGTGCTGCTGCCGGGGGACAGCCTCTCGGGCATCCGCATCATCGGCGCGCAGCGCGTCTACCCCTCCGACCCGCCTTCGGCGCTGACGCCCAGCGAAGGCCGGATCACCGACGCGGGCGGCAATGACCGCAGCAAGTACTACATGCTCGACGCCACCCAGGGCGAGGCGCTGTATCGCATCGGCTTTCTTACCATCCGAAAGCGGGGCGACGGCACGGTCGATCCGGATACCGATAGGGAGGGCCCGCTGCCCGTGCGGGCAAAGAATCAAACCTACACCTACAACGGCTGGCCCCAGGGCATCGCGGGCGTGCTCATGAACCGTGGGGAGATCGACGCGGCGGCGGAGGCTCCGCTGGCCCCCGGACACGTCATCTCCTTCGTGGCCGTGGCAGGCGGCCCCCAAACCAACGCGGGGACGTATACGCTGACTCCGTCGGAGGCGCGGATCATGTTCGGGCTGGAGGACGTGACCCAGCACTACGAAACCATGGACTACCGCTCCGGTATTCTGCACATCCAAAAGCTGGGCGCGGACGGCCCCGGCGCGATGATCATTGCCGCCGATCAAACTTACTACTACGATGGCACGGCAAAGGGCGTCGTAGGCCCCCAGGCTGATCCAGGGCCTGCGGTGGCTACCGCCCAGGGGTTAGCCAGCGGAGACCGTCTACAGTACGTGTACATCGGCGCGCCCGCCCAACGCGTGGCGCCCGGAGACTACACACTGCTGCCCCAGCAAGCCGCCATCTACAGGGGCGCTACCGATGTGAGTGGCAACTACGAGCTCGCTGCAACCAATTATCAGGCGGGCACGCTGACCATTCGCAAGGCCAGCAGCCCCGGCGACCCGAACCAGGCTATCATTGCCGCCAAAGACCAGCACTACGTGTACAATGCGCAGCCCCAGGGCATCGTAGGCGATATTCAAGTGAATCTGAATGCTGTGATCGCTGCGACGGGGTTGCCCGCCGGGCACACCGTGCAGCGGGTGATCATCGACGGTGTGCGGCAAACGCTGCCTACCGTGACGCCCGCCACCCTCGCGCCACGGGAAGCGCACATCTACTTCGGTGGGAACGACGTCACGGACCGCTTCGACTTGGGCAACGCGTACCGCACGGGCACGCTAACCATACACAAGAAGGGCAGTGGCGAACCAGATCCCGAAACAGGCGGCGAGAAGCCGCTCATCGTCCGCGCCTTGAATCAGGTGTTTGTGTACAATGGTACACCTCAGGGTTATGTGGGCGCAAATCTCAACCCTGCGGACATCGCCATCCCCATCGTGGAGGCGGTGCAGTTGCTGCCCGGCCACAGGCTGGTCGGCATCACCATCACCGGCCAGCAACGCATCGAGCCGGGCGTGTATCCCAATGCCTTGGTTCCTTCCAATCCGAAGATTGTGGATCAGAGCGGCCAGGACGTAACCCACTTGTACCGCATCGAACCCAGCAGTTTTGTGCCCGGCGCCCTCACCATCCACAAGAAAGGCAGCGGCGAACCCGATCCTGACACCGGCGGCGAGAAACCCCTGACCGTAAGCGCCGCCGACCAGAGCTACACCTACAACGGATCGGCCCAGGGCCGGGTGGGTGAGGTGCTGCTGGCCGACGATCCGCAGTTGGCCTCCGCCATCGGCCTGCTGCCCGGACACAAGCTTCAGAGCATTACCATCGACGGCCAGCGCCGTACGTGGCCCGGCATCTACCGCAACGCGCTGACACCCTCGCAAGTGAGGATCGTGGACGAGAACGGCATGGATGTCACCGGGTTCTACAACATCGCCGGGCAAGGTTTTATCCCCGGGGCCCTCACCATCTACCGAAAGGGCATCGGCGACCAGCCCATCCGGATTATCGCCTTGGAGCAGACCTATAGGTACAGCGGAAGCCCCCGCGGCAGGTTCGGGCAGTCCCTCAGCAATACCCAGGCCGATCCGCTGGTGACGACAAACGGCCTGCTGCCCGGCGACCGGGTGTCCATCATCACCCTTTCGGGCACGCGCAGGACGGGGGTGGGCCGGTACGAGAACGCCATCACCCCCAGCGCAGCGATCATCACCGACGCCTTCGGGCGGGACGTAACCGCCGGATACTTCATTACATCTGCCAGCTACATACCGGGAGCCCTTGTCATCACCGGCACCGGCATCGGCGGCGGTGGAACGGATGGTGGAGGCGGCACTGGCGGCGGCATCCGCCCGCCGGGCAGGGGACCTGGCGGCGGTGTGCTTGGCATCATAGGTGAAACCGGCCCATTAGGCATCGACGCAGACAATCCGTTCCAGCTATTCGCGGGCATCGTCTTCCGGGACGCCGGGGATAGCCTGGAGTAACCCCAATCACAACCCCTCGGGCCCCCGCACTTCAGCGGGCGGCCCGCTTTTTTTGTTATATCGCACAAAAGTTTAAATGCAACTTCATAAATGCAAAGAGGAATTTGACAAAAAACGGCGAAACTCTTCAGAAATGGCGAAAAAAGCCAATACGCTCAATATGGAGGGGGAATCGGGATGAGACGTTTGGTGCTGTTGCTGTGCTTGGTTTTGTGCGTGGCGCTCATCACGCCTGCGCTGGCGGAGGACACCATCCGGTTAACTGTGTGGGGTTCCCAGGGTGATCAGGACATCCTTGCCGCGCTGATCCAGGAGTTCAAGAGGGATCGCCCGGATCAGGGGTTCGAGATCACGTTGCAAGCGGTGGAAGAGCCGGATCTGTGGGACCGGTACTGGCAAGACCCCGAGGGGATGGCCGATGTTTTCGCCTTTGTGAGCGACCGGCTGGACGGTCTGATCGAAGTTTCGGCGCTTTTGCCGGTGGGTGAAAGCCGAGAAGTGATAATCGCTGAAAACACAACCACCTCGGTTGCGTCGGCCACAGTGAACGATGTACTGTATGCCTACCCTATGAGCGAGGACAACGGGTACTTCCTCTATTATGATACATCCGTCCTTTCCGAAGAGGACGTCCAGTCGCTGGACGGCATTCTGGCAAAGGCGGAGGCTTTAGGCAAAAAGGTGTTTATGGATGTGGCCAACGGATGGTACATCGCGTCCTTTTTCTTTGGCGCGGGATGCGTTCTGGATATCGACGAAGCGGGGCGGCAGGTCTGCGACTTTAACAGCGAAGCGGGCATCGCCGCAGGGGAAGCCATCCGTGCCTTCACGGCCCATCCGGCGTTCATGCCCGGAAAGGATGCGACCCTTGTTTCCGGCATGGGGGATACGATCTGCGCGGGCGTGTCGGGCACCTGGAACGCCGAAGCCATTCGCAAAAAGCTGGGCGACAACTTCGGCGCGTGCAAATTGCCCACGTTTACGCTGGATGGCCAGCAGGCGCAAATGGGTTCTTTCAGCGGCACAAAGCTGATGGGGGTCAGCGCATTGACCGCCCATCCCCAAGAGGCGGACGAACTGGCGGCTTACCTCACCGGCGAGCGGGCGCAAACCATTCGCTACAAGGTGCGGTCGCTGGGGCCAAGCAACATCCAGGCGCTGGCCTTTCACGAGATTCAGGACAATGCCGCCCTGGCCGCCCTGATGGAACAAAATGCGTACAGCGTACACCCCCACGTGGTAGGGAACGCATTTTGGGATGCGGCCTTCGCTTTTGGCCAGGCCATGGAAACCCAAAGCCAGGAAGATATGTCTGCGCTGCTTAACGCGCTTGTGAGGGCTGTCGCAGGAAATTAACCCAAATGCGACGGCCTTATTCATGATGAGGGGGAGTAACATGCGTTTGATCCGAAAATGGGTTGGGATTTCTTTGGTAGTTCTTCTGATTATGCAGACGGTTTTGATGCCCGGGATGGTTTGGGCGGGTGATTCCGCCGTGGAAGAAGAGGATGCGCCGACGGAATCGGTTGCAGAGCCGCCTGAGGCACAGCCTAAGGCCGATCCCCTGCTCGATCCCGCGCCCGTAAGGGTTTCGGCGCCTAAGTCCGTAAACACAACGGAGATTCCCCGTTACCTAGTGGATTTCTATAGTTACGACGGCACGCGCATCGCCTCTCAATATGTAGAAGAAGGCCAAGCGGCGGTACAGCCGCGCCCGCCCGACCGGGAAGGGTACGCGTTTGCGGGCTGGCAACCCAGTGTCGACTGTGTCACCAGCGATATGGACACCACCGCGACCTACAAAAAGCTAAAAACCCATACCGTGGTGGTCAACTATTACTTTAAGGACAGCGGAGAGCCGGTTGCCAAAGCCATCGAAGAGTTTTACATGGCGGGCGAAGCGGTGAACCAACTGTATAAACCCGTGGAAATACTGGGATACGCGCCTGAAATCCCCTCGTTTGCCCTTGAGACCAACGGCATAGACCGGGATTATATCTTTGATTTTGTGTATGTGGCTAATTCTGATACCACCTACACCGTGGAGTATTGGTTTGAAAAGCTGGACGGAACGTCCGCCGCCGATCCCACGCTGACCCGGCGGCTGACCGGGGGCACCGGCGCTGTGGTAAAAGCGCCCCTGCTGCCGGAGGATCAGAGCGTAGGCTTCAGCGTGCGTTTTGTGGGAGAGGGGCGCATCGCTGCGGACGGGAGCACCGTGTTGCAGGTACAGTACGAGCGCCAGCGTTTTGTGCTCACCTTTGAAACCGATGAGGGCGGCACGTACCTACAGCCCCTGGTACTCAAATATGGGGAATACATCTTCCTTCCGAACAATCCCAAGCGGGACGGTTACACCTTCACTGGCTGGCTGACGATGCCTTCGGGGGAGGCGTTTGCGCCTGGGGTGATGCCTGCCTCGGATATGACGCTTCAAGCCCAGTGGCGGGCGGAGACCGTCTCCTATCTGTTGGTTTACTGGCTGGAGAAAACCAATATTGCGGGCGATCCGGGGACCGACCCGGAGAATTACGCTTTTAACAGGCAGGAGACCCGGCAAGCCCTCGCCGGTTCCGCACTGTCCCTCCAGGCCGGTGATGTGGGCGCAATCAATTATGCGAAGTTCGGCCATGGCGAGCAAAACGTCGTGGTGAAGGGCAACGGATCCACGGTGGTGAACGTGTACTTCAAACGTATCGTTTATACCGTTAACTTCTCGCTGAACACCAACGATCCCAACATCACCATGACGCTCAACGGCCAGAGGTACACCATACGGGACCCTTATCTGATTCAAGTCAAACATCAGCAGGATATTGGCGGCATCTGGCCTTCGCTGAAGAATACCGTATTCAACTCCTACTTCCGTGGGTGGAAGGTTCCTTTTAGCGAAAACTGGGTGACCCACCGGTTTATCTTTACCGACGACATGATACCGCCTACAGGTACGTCCTTTACCATCAATGCCATTTGGGACAGCAATACCTCTCTGGCCCGTGCTGACTACTGGCTTGAGGCCCTGCCGGGAGATACCGGCAAACAATACGTGTACAAGGGCGTTACCTATACCCTCAGCGCTTATGATTCCCAGGATTTTGCGCTTTTGAACGGCTCCACCCTAAACTACAAAGACATCAACGGCATGGCCGAAGGCCAGAAGCCGCCGGAGTTGCAGTTTCGCAAGGGAGGCGCTTACATCGGCGATTATTCCACCACAAATCAAGACAATTACAACAGTGAGTTTAACTTTTTCTACCTGCGTCTGCGCTATACGTTGTCCTTCAATACGACAGGCGGCATCAGCGCGCCGTCCAGCGTCACCGTACCCTTCGGCGCCGCCCTGAGCGCCCATGATCCCGGATGGAATGCGGCTACGGTGTATACCGACCTCACCGGCGTAACGTATTCTTTTGTGGGCTGGTATCAGGACGCCACCTACCGCACCCCCTTTAGCTTCACAGGCGCCATGCCCAACAGAAATATGACCCTGTTTGCCAAGTGGGCGCCCCAGGCGTTTACCGTGATCTTCATGGACGGTGAAACCGAGCTGGCCCGGCAGACGGTGGACGGCGGAAGCCTGATTGAACAGTACACGCCTGTACGCGAAGGGTACGTGTTCATGGGCTGGGCAAAAGACCCGGAGGGCACACAGCTCTTTAGCTACGCGGAGAGGATTTATCGGGACACCGTGCTGTACGCGGTGTGGAACGCGGGGTATACCAACTACACGGTGCGGTACCTGCTGGGCGGGCCCGGCGGCGAACCTGTCGAAGGACATGCGGATAAAGAAGTGCGGTCCGTACATGTGGGCAGCACCGCCACCGAACCCGCCGCGGCGATCCCTTCTTACTTCCCGGATTCCATCAGCAAATCGCTGACATTGCAGGCCGATCCCGCCAAGAACATCATCGAGTTCTACTATACACCGCTCCCGGAGGTGGCTTATACCGTGCGGTATGTGGACGCCGCCACCGGAGAGGAGATTCCGGGGGCGCCCGAAAAGCACGCCACCACGTCCAGCGCGCGCATCGTAGAGAATTACCTGCCTATCGCGGGTTTTGCGCCCAGGCTGTATCAGATCAGCGCGTGGCTGTCCGCCGACGTGTCGCAGAACGTGCTGGTATTCCTGTATGACGCGAATGAACCGGGGCGATACACCGTGCAGCACATGATTCAAATCGGCGTTCGCGGCGACGGCAGCCCCATCTACCGCCAGTACGGGGAGACCGAAATGAAGACCGGCGCCATCGGCGCCATGACCCAGGCCGATCCGCTGGATTTGGGCCCGAAGTACGTATTTGTGGGCGGAAACGAACCCCAGCTCATCCGGCCCGATTCCCAGATTCACATGATCCTGTACTATGATGCCCTCTGCACCGTAGCTTTCGTAGCCACCGAGGGCGGCCATCTGACGGGAGCTGATTACTTTGGCGACATCCCTGCGGGCGTCTTCTTTAACGCCATCACGGCGCCAACGCCCGTAGCCGAAGAGGGATATGTGTTTGCCGGCTGGGATCGCCCGTTCCCCGAAAGGATCGAACAAGACTGGCTGTTTACCGCCCGGTTCGAACCGATACACGAGCTCGCCATCAAGGCCGGGAGCGCCACCAAGGTGTACGACGGCGCGCCTCTGACAAACGAAACCTATACGTACAATCAAAGCGCGCTGTTTGAAGGGCATACCCTGCGCATTTATACCAGCGGTTCCATCACCCTTGTGGGCAAAACAAACAATGTGCTCACCGAGCCGAGCATTCTTGATCAGGAAGGCAACGACGTAACCGGCATGTACCGCATCACGTTAGAAGACGGCGAACTGGAGGTCACACCGGCGAATATCTCCCTGGTGATCACAGCGGCCAGCGACGCCAAGCCATACGACGGCGCCCCCCTCGTGAATCCAGGCTATGATTTTGACGAGGCCGCCCTCGTCCCCGGCGATGTGCTGCAGGCCGTTGTCACCGGCAGCGTCACCGCGCCCGGCAACGCGCCCAATACCGTCGATTCGTGGACGGTGGTAAACGGGCAAGGTGAGGATGTTTCGGTGAACTATATCGTGCACACCGTGGACGGCCTGCTCACCGTAACCCCCATGGAGGACGAACTGGTCGTCACCGCCGCCAGCGCCACCAAGCAGTACGACGGCGCGCCGCTTACCGACGCGTCTTTCGCCTATGATCAATCGCTGCTAGCTGCCGGCCATACGCTGGCCGCCGTGGTGGAAGGTTCTATCACCGAGGTGGGAACAGCGGAAAACCGCGTCGTCTCATGGCAAATTATCGACGCGAACGAAACCGATGTGAGCGCCAACTACCGCGTGGCAACAGTGGACGGCCTGCTGACCGTGCTGCCGGTGCAGGCGCCCATCCTGGTGATTGCCGCCAACGATCAAAAGGTTTATGACGGCACGCCGCTCACCAACCCCAATTTCACTTATGATCAAAGGTTACTGATCGCCGGGCATAAGGTGGAGGCCCAGGTACAGGGTTCCATCACCGACGTGGGCGAAGCGGACAATCACATCGAATCCGCAAAGGTCGTGGACGCGGAGGGTAAGGATGTAACAATAAACTACATCCTGCGCACCCAAGACGGTTTGCTCACCGTACTGCCGCCCCAGAGGGTACTGGTGATTACCGCCGCCAGCGACAGCAAAACGTACGACGGCACGCTGCTCACCAATCCCAACTATACCTTTGATTCCGATCTGCTCATGGCGGGACATGAACTGACCGCCGAGGTGGCCGGCTCCATCATCAACGTAGGTACGGCGGATAACGTAATCAAGATGTGGCGTATCACCGACGCCTCCGGCAATGACGTGTCGGCCAATTACCGGGTGTCGGCGATCAACGGCTTGTTAACGATTCTCCCCAAGGAGGCCATGTTGATCCGGGCGGATAGCGCCGTGAAGTTCTTCGACGGCACACCCTTAACCGACCCGATCTACTTCTATGATGAGACGCTGCTGGCCGAAGGCGATGAATTGACCGCCGTGGTGGAAGGCAGCATCGTGGATGTGGGATCGGAGAAAAACATCATCACCAGCTATAGGATCACAAACGCTTCGGGCGATGTAACTCAGGACTATACCATCGTTACGGTAGACGGGACGCTGACCGTGCTTCCTAAGGAAACCCCGCTGGTGATCACTGCCGCAAGCGCCCAGAAGGTATACGACGGCACGCCCTTATCCGACGCTACGTACACCTTTGACGCTTCACTGCTCTCCGAAGGCCATGTGCTGATAGCCACGGTGATGGGAAGCATCACAAAAGTGGGTAAGAGACCCAATGTGGTGACGGAATGGCGCATCGTGGATCAGGATGGCCAGGACGTGACCTTCGACTACACCGTGCAGACCGTCAACGGAACCCTCACGATCCTTCCGGGGGATGGAGGCGAGGGTACGGTTGACCCGCCCACGCCGCCCGAGCCGCCTACCCCGCGTGTTGGCGACCCGGGCGAGCAAAAGACAACGGGCATTATGCCGCCCCACAATGCCGGTCACAACATGCAGTGACATCCCACTCGGGAATGATAGGCGATAGGAGGATTACAATGCGCAAATTATTGCTTTTGCTGCTCTGTGCCTTGCTGGTCGGCGGATCGGCGGCCCATGCCGCGTCCGTGCAGGACTGGCTCCAGCGCACCGCGCCTGGGGATGATCACAGGCAGGTGCAGGCCGGTACGCAGCTTACCGTAGGTACCGCTACCGCTATGAGCGGCTATTTTGCCACGGATCTGTGGGGCGTCAATACCGCCGATTTGGATGTGCGCAACCTGCTCCACGGTTACCAAACCGTGGTGTGGTCGCAGGAGAGGCCATGGTTTAACGGGTTGGCAATCAAAAGCGTTACCGCCCAATCGGTGATGGATGGCGCACAGGTCTTCGTGATGGAAATCGCTGATGGGTTGACCTATAACGACGGAACGCCCATCACCGCGCAAGACTATGTGTTTTCGTTATTGCTGGAAGCCTCCGCAGCCGTGGAGGCGCTGGGCGGGGCAGCCCGTGACCTGCGCTACATACAGGGCTTCGAAGCCTATAGGGCAGGGGAAACGGGGGTGTTCGCGGGCGTATACCTGATCTCGCCCATGGAGTTTGCCGTGGAAATCACCCAGGATGCGCTGATGGATTATTACGGGCCGGAGCTCTTGCGGATCACCCCCTATCCAATCTCGATTATCGCCCCCGGGTATGAAGTGCGGGACGAGGGGAGCGGCGCTTTCCTCGTAAAGGATGAAATGCCCGGCGGGCTCACCACCGAACTACTCGCCGAAACATTGCTCGATCCGGCAGAGGGGTACGCCCGGAACCCCAGGGTGACTTGCGGTCCCTACATGCTGGAGGATCTTGCTTTGAGCGAAGGGCGCGTATCCTTTACCCTGAACCCACGCTTTGCGGGCGACGCCTGGGGTGTCCGTCCTGTGATCGAAAAGCTGGACTTCGTGGTTGTGGATGAAGCGGATATTGCACAAAAACTGGCCTTTGGCGAAATTGGGCTGATCAACAAGGCGTTCAACCCGACTGTGGTGTCCCAGTGCCGCACGGTGCAAGGGCTATCGGAAACCATGTATGACAGGACAGGCCTCGCTTACCTTGCTTTTGCCACGGAGCGTGGAGCGGGAAGCAATGCCAATGTGCGCCTGGCTATCGCTATGGCTTTGGACCGCGACGCCCTTGTCAGCAAACAGCCGGATTTTGTGCGGGTGCATGGCTTGTATGGTCCCGGCCAGTGGATGCTGCGAGAGGCCTCGAAGGACGTATTGGATGCGCTGCCCTCGTTGGACATCCCTTATGATCCGGAAGGCGCAAAGAGGCTGGTGAGCGCGTACTGCGCCTCCGAAAACATACCGGAACCGTTGCAAGTGGTATTTGCCCGGAGCGCCCAGAGCAGGCTGGCGGATACCGTGGAGTGGGCGCTACGGGACGGGCTCTCCAGCATCGGCATGGAATTGCAGGTGGTGAGTCTATCCTTCGACGACCTGCTAGCCCAATATTATCATCAGCAGGATCGGGTGGCGGATGTATACTTCCTGGGGGAAGATTTTCCCGCCGCATTCAATCCCCTCAACGGATTGTCGGGCGAAGCGGATGCCCAGGGGTACCGCAACGCAACATCGGTGAACGATACCGCGCTGGCCGCACGGGCTAAGGCAATGCTGCTCACCGGCTTTGGCAATCGTTCGGGCTATACGGACGGGTGGCTTGCTTTCCAGAGCCGTTTTATGGAGGTATTGCCGATGATACCGTTGTATTCCGGCGCATATCATGACTTTTATACCGACGGACTGGCGGGGTATGACGTGGCCGTCAAGGGAAGCTGGGCGTTGGCGATTGTAGGCGCGTACTTTGAGCGGGAATGAGAAAAAACAGGATAAGCGAGAGTTGTTGATAGCGCTACAATGCACCAAATAGTACAGGTTTAAGTATTTATTTCCTTTAATAATCCACTATTTACACAATTGCAGAAATTGTATTGGAATAGTGTAAGAGCGCATGTTTTCGCCAATCTAGTTTTTCTTTGTCGTATCCGGGAAAGCCGTCTATAAGTCTAAAACACGATAGAAATCCTTGTGGCTCCCAAGTGTGGTTGACGCCAATTTAATCTTTATTCTTCTTTACATTTCATGTCCCTATGCTATAATAGAATAGTATCTGATACTACTCCCTGACAGAAAACCTTGGCATCTCGCAAGTCTTTTGGGTTTACGCGTTGCCTTCTCCACTCAGCGTAGCGCTGCTACGCCTCATTGCGGCGGCTTAGCGTAAACCCAAAATCCTTCGCGATCTGCGCAATGTTTTCAATCAGAGAGTAGTATAAAGACAATCTTAAAAGGGCGGCGATGTGATGCTTCAATTCTATTCTGCCAACGCACGTGGCGCCAACACCGTTCGTGTGCTGGATCAGTGCATGGAAAACGCCTTTCAGGGAAACGTTCCAAAGGATATACGGGCTGTGATCGCATACGCCACCATGGGGCACAAGCTCGAAAAGGTAAACGCGTATTTCCATAAGGTTTTGCCGGGGATTTTTGTGATGGGCTGTACCTGCGGGGGAGTCGTCGGCCCGAGCGGCGTCGGCGAATCCATGAATGAACTTGGTATCTTTGCGATATCCGGCCCTGCCGAGGAAGTGGCTTATGCCAGTATCTCGGATGTATCGTATCAAAACACCGCCGAAAAAGCAGAGGCCTTGGCGAAAGAATTGCAAGCGAAGCTGCCTGGCATCAATGCTGCTTGCATCATCGTTCCCGGTCTGGACTGCGCCATCGACGGCGTTGTGCAAGGCTTTGACAGCGTGTTGAAGGGTGTTCCTTTGTTCGGCGGCGTCGCATCCGATAACATGAAAAGCATTGTTTCTTATCAACTGCACGATGGCAAGGTAGACCGGCATGGTATGTGGATGGTCGGATTTGCAGATCCTACGCTAGCAACCGTCAACCGCGCCACCCATGGGTTTACCGTCATTGGCGAACCCATGGAAGTGACCGCCTCCGAAGGCGTCCGGATTTTAGAACTGGACGGAAAGAATGCCTGGGAAGTCTACACCGCCCGCACCAGGATTACGCAGGATGCCAGCATCAGTGAATTGATGCCGTTCGGCGCCGTGGCGGAAGAGTTGCCGGAGGAAACTTGGGCCGAGTACGGCAGCAAATACTTGCTGCATGGGCTTGCCCGAAAGGATCATGACGGAGCGTTGGTATACCGTGCCCATTTCAACCCCGGCGCAAAGCTCCGCCTGGCCATTCGTGATGAGGCGCTCATATTTTCGGAAATCCGCCGCATTTTGGATGAAATGCGCGCCCAGGCGGATGGCGATTTCCTGGCGGTGCTGCAAAGCGACTGCATTATCCGGGGCCGTTTTTCACTGGACGCCATCAGCAAAGACGAACTGGCCGACATGATGCAAAATACCCTCGCCCGCGACGATGGCGGCAAAGCCGCCTGGCTTGGAATGTATGGCTTCGGTGAATTTGTTCCCCTATGCGGGCACAATCAATATCACACCTTTACGACATCGCTGATGGCCATATATCGCAAAAAATAGGAGAGCTGAAATTGCACGCACAGCAGATTATTGATGAGCTGCAGGCACGAATGGCCCGATATGAAAGCGTAGAGCAGGACCTGCGCAATATACGCCATCGTCTGGATACGCAAATCGATATGTTCACCCGCATTCACGCCTATGGGCAAATGGCTTTCCGTGAAAGCGGGGCGGGGCTCTACGACCTCATAAGCGAAGGGGTCGTGGATATTTTTCAGTTGGAAGTCGGCGCTGTTTTTGCGCTGGATTTTGTGCGCGGCGAACTGGTATGCCTGGGTTCATCCGGGTTGGAGGAACAGGCCGTCACATTGCCTTTACCGGACGATAGGCGCCTGACCTTTTGGGCGAATACCAAATCTTCCCTCATTTGCGCGCAGGCGGGCGGGCAGGAGGATGTGTGGGCACCCCTCCTTCTGGAAAGATGGATTTTCATTCCTTTGTTTGGTAACGACCGCAGGTTGCTGGGCGTGCTTTTGGGAGGGATCAGCCAAGCGAACCAAGCGTATTATGATATTGAAATGGGGGACATCCAATCTTCTTTTATGGTGTATGGCCAGCAGATGAATGGGATCATCAACAACATGCAAGCGCTCCATGCCACACAGGAGGCCGGCCAAGCCAAAAGCCGATTCTTGGCGAATTTAAGCCACGAAATCCGCACGCCCATGAATGCGATCATCGGTATGACGCAAATCGCCTGCCGCAGCCATAACATGGAAGAGATTATCCGCTGCATCGGGCAGATTGACAGTTCCTCCCGACATATGTTAGGGCTCATTAACGATGTGCTGGATATTTCCAAAGTGGAGGAGGGTAAGCTGTCTCTGGGCCGAACACCTTTTGACCTGACAAAAATGATGGAATCGATGCTCACCAACATCCATCCTTTAACAGAAAGCAAAAGGCAACAGTTAAACATCAAGTACCATCATGTGGCGCAAACCTCCTTTTTGGGCGACGAAATGCGTCTGATGCAAGTGCTGATTAATTTGGCCTCGAACGCGGTGAAGTTCACGCCGGAAGGCGGGCAGGTGCATTTGACCGTCGATCAACTGAAACAAGATGAAGGCAAGGTACTGATGCGGTTCTCTGTGCGCGATACGGGGATTGGGATCGCGCAGGATATGCAGGAACGCATTTTTCAGCCCTTTGAACAGGTGGATAATTCCTCTTCCCGGCGTTTTGGCGGCACCGGCCTTGGGCTTGCAATCAGCCAACGCATTGTGGAGCTGATGGGCGGGCGCATCCATCTGGAAAGCCAGCTGAACGAAGGTTCGCGCTTCTTTTTCTCCATTTGGCTTGAGATAGATCCAAACCGGCAGCCCGATGAACCGGAGGCGGCCGCTTCCCCCGCTGCGGCTTCCTATGACTTCTGTGGAAAGAAAATCCTTGTGGTGGACGATGTGGACATCAACCGCGAGATTGTCCGCGCGTTTTTGGATGATACGGGGATACAAATCGCGGATGCCGAAAATGGAAGGGAAGCGTTGAACATCTTCGCGGCTTCCGGCGAAGGCGAGTTCCATGTGATCTTAATGGATATGCAAATGCCGGTGATGGACGGCTGCGCTTGCACAGAGGCTATACGGGCTTTGCCCCGCGCGGACGCGGGGAGCGTCGTCATTCTGGCCATGACGGCCAATGTATTTAAGGATGACGTGGAGCGAGTGCTGGCCTCCGGCATGGACGGTCACATCGGCAAGCCCATCGACTACGACGGATTGATGCGTGAGCTGGCGCGGGCCTTTGCCTCACAACGACGAAAGGGTGTATAGAATTACCCTGCATTCGTCTTGCCAGCGCCCCTTTTTCAGTGTACAATGGTGCCCGGGTTTAGATCGATATGAAAGAGGTTTCTTTATGCAAGCATTGCTCTTGAAATTCCTGAACATGTGTTTCAAAAACCGTCCAGAGGTAGGCGTACGCATTTTTAATGCCAATATGAAAATAAAATTTGAGAGGAATGCTTTTAAGCGAACGTTCTTGATGATTCTATCGGTGCCAACCGCTATCTTCCAATCGCGGCGCAAACGCCCTGCTAAAGCAAGCTCGCCGGGGGAAAATGATGTTGGCGTATCTTGATCACATCGAAAGCAACCCTCAAACCATTGTTTGCATTCCGCTTCGTTTCCCTTTTAGGAGTAAAATAGTGAAATGATCGTGCATTCAAAAAAATTCATCCAGCAGATTATAGTAGCGGACCTTTTCTTCGTCGGGTTCGATCCCTAATTCGCCGAAAAACAAAGCCTTGTATTTCGAATACTGTTTTTCGCTGTACAAACCGTACTTTGCATATTTTTTGCTCAGCGCGCGGTAACATAACGATATATCCTGCCAACGGTCCGCCACGCCCCCGTTGCCCCAGTCGATGAGCCCTGTGATCATGTTGCCCGAAACAAGGATGTTGGGGAAGGTAAAATCCCCGTGGCAAAAAACCAAATCCTCCTTCGGGCGGTTCCTTTCAAGATAATTGTACAAATCCATCACGCCCGCAAACCCTTGGCTGGAAAGGGTTTCTGGCTCAAAATCGCTCGTGTCCACAAGGTCGTTCTCCACATCGTATTTTGCCTCAAGCAGCTTTTCCGCGACGGTAAACCGGCAGGGGCAGTCCGCAATATCTATTTGCCATAGCATTTTTAAGCCGCTGGCCAGCGCCTTCACCGTCTCTTCCATGTTTTGCAAGCTGCTGCCCGTGCAAACCATCTCCCCGGGTAATTTGGACATCAGCACAAAACTGTAGCCGTTTTGTGCCTGCGCCTCTATGATCTTGGGAACAGGCAGCTTCCCGTCAAGCCAGCCCAGCAACTCGATCTCCTGAGCGGAATTGCGGGAGATTTTTTCGATTTTCAGCACCATCTCTTCAAAAAGCAATACGTGGGATTTGGATTTGCCGACGTCGTCGCCAATCCATTGCAAGCCCCTTATTTTATTCGCTATTCTGTCAGGCATCTGAGCGATGTCCAGCATCATTTTCTCACCTCTATATTGTTATAGCACAAAACTGCGAGCGGTTCCACAAGAAACATGGTATAATAAACAAACGCTTTATACGGGAGGGAACCGATTGCCCAAGGTCAGCGTTATTGTGCCGGTATACAACGTGGCGGCCTTCCTGGCGCAATGCCTGGATAGTATCCTGGCCCAAACCGAGCCGGACATCGAAGTGATCCTGGTGGACGACGGCGCCACCGACCAAAGCCCGGCCATCCTGGCGGCGTATGTGGCCCGCGATAGCCGCTTTTGTTGTGTGCGCAAAGAAAACGGCGGCCTGTCCTCGGCGCGCAACGCCGGTATGGCCCGAGCCACCGGCAAGTACCTGCTCTTTGTGGACGGGGACGACTGGATCGCGCCCACCTTGGTGGCCGATGCCTGGGCCGCCGCCGAAGCCCATAACGCGGAGCAGGTGCTATGGAACTACCAAAAGGCCTATCCGGATCACATGGGCTCCCCCTATTTGCGGGTTAAGGCCCAGGTGATCGATATCGGCAAGCTGGGGTTGCCCGCCTACTTTTACCGCTACTGGTTTCCTTATGTCCATGGGCAGGAGGCCTGGAGCAAGCTGTACCGGCGGGATATCGTGGAGGCAAACCAGCTGACTTTTACCCCCACCCAAGAAATATTTGCCGAGGATACGCTGTTCAGCGCCATGTACCTGCTGCACACCCGTACCCTGGTGGCCCTGGATACCCCCTACGTGTACTACCGCCAACGAGCCGACGGGCTGATGAGCGCACCCAAGCCGCGCTTAGCCGCGCGCCTGATCGCTTTGCCCCTGCGCTACGCCGCGTATGCCGAAGGTACCGGCCATGGCCGCGCGCTGCGCCATGTGCTGCCCATGCTGCTCTACAAGCTTGCCGTCACCGGCCTGGCCCGTGATCCTTCCACTGAAGATGCGGCACGGGCTCTGCTGGACGCCAAGGACGACGCTGCCCTGCGCGGTTTGCTGCGCAGGCTGCTGTGGGGGACGGCATTGCCGGTCTATCTGCTGCGCACCGGCAAGGGCGCCCGCACCCAGCTGCGGGCCCGTGCCTTTGCCTGGGCCTGGCTGCACGGGCATGCGGGGTTGGCGTTGCGTTTGGCGGGCAGGAGGAAACTGCGCGGATCGTGAAGGACGTTGGGCGGCCACACAGGGCCGCCCGACCCATTACAAATTGTGAGAGGATCAATACTGTATGCGGCTTATTTCGGTGGTCATGCCCTGTTACAATGCCGCTCCCTATTTGGAGGAAGCGGTGGCTTCGGTGTGCGCCCAGGCGCTGCCCGACGGCGTGGCGATGGAAGTGATCGTGGTAAACGACGGCTCCACCGATGCAAGCGGTGTACTGCTAGCCAGGCTGGCCGCTAGGGATCATCGCATATGCCCGATCAACCAGGCCAACGCCGGGGTCTCTGCAGCGCGCAACGCCGGGCTGGACGCCGCGCGGGGCGAGTTCGTGGCCTTCGTGGATGCCGATGATTTGCTGCTGCCTGGCGCGCTGGCCGTCTTGTACGGGCGGATCGCCGCCGATCCGGGGCTAGATATCGTAAGCGCCTGCCACCGGGAGCGGTATCCGGGCGGGGGAACCCGCGTGTTTCAGCCCGGCAAGCGCTGCCGCAGGCGCAAACAGGTGCTGGCGCGGCTGATCGAAGGCGACAGCGTGTACAACAGCATGTGCAACAAACTCTACCGGCGGGCGTTGCTGGAACAACCGCCTGTCCGTGCGTTAAAAGGCCTGCGCATCGGGGAGGACGCGCTGTTTAATCTGGAAGCCTACGCGCGAGCGGGCCGGGCGGCCCATCTGCCCGCGATCACCTACGAATACCGAATCCACGACGCATCGGCCATGCGCGGCATCCCCAAGGCCGAGCATTACGCGCGGCACCTGCCCTGGCTCACCGGCATGGGTAACCTACTCTTGCGGTTGGGCCTGCGGGAGGCCTTCTTCCGGCCCTACTGCTACAGCCACGCCCTGCGCCTGTACAAGTCCGTGGGGTTTGGGGGTGTGCTGCGGGCTTTAAACCGCCAGATACGCCCCGCCGCGCTGGAGGGCGTGGATCCCGCCAAGCTGCGGTGGAACGCGCGGCCCCTGTACGCCGCGTTGCGCAGCGGGGTTTTCCCGGCGGTGTATTGTTTTGCATTTCCCATGCGGCGCGCCCGGGACGCGGCCAAACGCGCCGGCCGGTGGATCGCCTACCTTGCGCTCCTTCCCATACGGCGATTGCGAAAGAAGGGCGGTGACGGGGCATGCGCGTAAGCGTGATCCTTCCCGCGTACAACGCGGAGCGGCACATTGGGGCGTGCTTGGCTGCCTTGCGGGCGCAGACCCTGGCCGATATCGAGATCATCTGCGTAAACGACGGTTCGACCGATGGCACCGGCGCGCTGATGGCTGCCCAAGCCGCCCTCGATCCCCGCATCCGCGCGCTGCATCAGGCCAATGCCGGGGTTTCGGCGGCGCGAAACGCCGGATTGGATTTAGCCCAAGGCGAGTACATCGCCTTTGCCGACGCCGACGACCACCTGCCGCCCCAAGCCTTCGAAACGCTGCTGAAAACCGCCCAAGACGCCGACATCGCTATCGCTGACCATGCCGTTCAGCGCCAAGACGGCTCCTTGGAAACCGTGACCTGCCCCCCCGCAACCGATCGCGGGTCGGTCCTCAGCGCCCTGGTGCGCTGCGACGGCCACTACAACACCGTATGGGGAAAATTGTACCGGCGGGCCTTTTGCGTCGTCCACTGCCTGTGCTTTCCTCAGGGTATGCGCATCGGCGAGGACGCCGTGTTTAACCTGCGCGCCTTTGCCCTGGCTCAACGCTGGACCCACGTGCCCGAACCTCTGTATGTGTATCGGCCTCATCCCGGTTCCGCTATGGCCCAAGCCGGATATCCCGCCCACCTCCCCATGCTGGAAGCCATGGACGCTTTTTTGCTGGAGCAGAACCTAAAAACCGCCCACTACCGCGACTTTCTGGAGGTGCACGCGGGTCTGCTGGCTAAGGACGGCAAGACCCGGCTGGATCAAGCCGGAAAACAGCGGATCAACGGCGGCGTTCACCCCAACCAGCTGCCGCTTAAGCAACGGTTATTGTATACTGCGATTGCCGCTGGGCTGGACAGGCTGGCGATCAAACGAGTAATGTAGGGGACGATGGCAATCGTCCCGCCATAACGGGCGGATTGCCATCCGCCCCTACAAGGATGCCTGCTGTGATCACTTCAACCCTTGATTCCCATTGCACAATGTAATTTTACATTCCGATCGGAGGCAACCATGTTTCATCCAACTTTTCTGCTCTACGGCCACGGCGGGTCCGGCAATCGGGGGTGTGAAGCCATCGTGCGGAGTACGGCGGCGCTGCTGGCCCAAGCCTGTCCCGCTGGGCGGGTGGAGCTATGCTCGGAGCGGCCGGACAGCGATGCTGCGCTGTTGAGCGCGGACATATCCCGCATCCGGCCCCACCACATGTCGCCCTACTCGTTGGATCGGGTATTGGGTTCCATAGAGCACCGGATGGGGGGAACCCACGAGGCTTATCTGGCCCGCACCCAGGGGCCGGCGCTGCGGGCGGCCCGGCGGGCGGCGGTGTGCCTGTCCGTGGGCGGCGACACCTACTGTTATCATCCGCCCGCTTCGCTGTACGCTATCAACAAGCGGCTGCGTGCCTGGGGTAAACCGATCGCTTTGTGGGGCTGCTCGGTGGATCCGGAGCGGCTCACCGGCGAGCTGTTGCAGGACTTAAAGGGCTATACCGCGCTGTTCGCGCGGGAATCCATCACGTATCAGGCGATGGCGGACGCAGGGCTTTCGCCCACCCGGGCCGCCGATCCGGCTTTCACATTGGTTGCGGAGGAAACCGAGCCCCCGGCGGGTTTTGTGCCGGGCAACACGGTGGGCATCAACGTGAGCCCCCTGGCTTTGGGCCACGCCAAGATCGGCGCGTTGGACGCGATGGAGGGGCTGATCCGCCACATCCTGAAAACCACCGACTGCGCCGTAGCCCTCACCCCCCACGTGCGCTGGGATCACGACGACGACATGGAGCCCCTGGGCGCGCTGGCCGGGCGGTTTGCCGATGAATCTCGGGTACTCACATTGAGCCCCGGTTTGACCGCGCCCCAACTCAAAGGGCTGATCGCCCGCATGCGCTGTCTCATCGCCGCCCGTACCCACGCAACCATCGCGGCCTACTCCACAGGGGTGCCCACGCTGGTGTTGGGGTATTCGGTGAAGGCCCGGGGCATCGCCCGGGATTTGTATGGGCAGGAGGAGGGCCATGTGCTGCCGGTGCAGGAGCTGGAATCCCAAACCGAACTGATCGCCGCCTTCGACGCGCTGCTGGCCGGGGAAGAGGCCGAGCGGGCGCTGCTGCGCGCCCAGGTTCCCAAGCAAATTGAACTGGTACGGGCGGCTGCAGATACCGTAGCGGCCTGGACGGAGGCGCGGCTATGAACAATCGAAAGCAATACCAGATGGGCACGGTGCTCTCCTACACGATCATCCTGCTCAACATCGCCAGCGGGCTGGTTTTTGTGCCGGTTCTAATGCGGTTCATGGGCCCGGCGTACAATTTATACGAGGGCATCGGCGCCTTTGCCCACTACATCGCCATGATGGACTTTGGCCTGGGCACCGTGGTGATCCGCTACGTGGCAAAGTATCGCACCGAGGGCGACCGGCCCGGCATGGAGCGTTTCCTGGGTATGATCCTCACGCTCTACACCTGCATCGGCGTGTTGGTGGTGGCGCTGGGCGGGCTGGGCTTCTCGTATTTGGGCGACTTATTCCCCAACTTTTCCCATGGAGAGCTGGAAGTCGCGCGCAAGTTATTTGTGATACTGATCGCCAACAGCGCCTGCTCCATGTTGTTTAACGTATTCCCCGGCGTGCTGGCCGCCCACGAGCGCTTTGTGCCCGCCCGGACGATCAGCCTGGTGCGCATCATCGTACGCATTGGGCTGGTGCTGATCGTGGTGGCTACCGACGGCGGCGCGGTGCGCATCATGCTGGTGGACACCGCCCTCAACGTGGCCAGCATGATAGCTTATGCGCTGTACACCTTGATCGTGCTTAAAGTGCGCGTGCGGTGGCGCGGCTTTGAGAGCAAGTTGCTCAAGCAGATTTTCTCCTTCTCGATTTTTGTGTTCCTCAACGTGGTGATGAACGAAGCCTACTGGCGGCTGGACAGAACCATCATGATGCGGGTGGCGCTCCCCTTGGTGGCCGTCACCAGCACCGGCGGCAAGATGGCGGAATATTTGATGGAGTTTTCCAACGTGTTTTCCGGGCTGTTTTTGCCCCGGGCGGTGCAAATCGTAACCCGAGGGGCAAACAAAGCCGAGCTTACCGGCCTCATGGTGCGGGTGGGGCGGCTGCAACTGATGGTGATCAGCTTGCTGGTGATCGGCTTTGCCGTGGTGGGCCGCCAATTCATGGAGTTGTGGGTGGGTTCGGTGCCCGCGCTCAACGGGCGGGTGGACGAGTGTTACGCCATCGCCCTGATGCTGATGCTGGCGCTGCTGGCGCCGCTGTTCCAAAGTTCGGGGATCAGCATCCTCCAGGCCTTGAACAAACACGCCTTCCGGGCGGTGATGTTGTTTTTTATCGCCATCCTTAAGGCGGTGCTCAGCGTCTTTTTGGCCATTGCTTACGGCCCCATCGGCGCGGCGGCGGGCACGGTGGTGTCGCTGATCATTGGCAACGTGCTGATCAGCAATTGGTATTATCACTATAAGATCGGGCTGGACATCCCCCGCTTTTTCCGCGAGGGGCTGCGGGGTATCCTCCCGGCGCTGCTGCTGATCACCGGCATCAGCTGCCTCACTTTCTTCATGCCCCAGGATTCCTGGAGCAGCCTGCTGGCACGGATCGGCGTGATTTTGCCGGTGTATGTGTTCGTCATGATCACGGTGGGCATGAACGCTTCGGAGCGGGAGATGCTGCGGGATGCCGTGGGCGGCGTGGGGCGGAGGCTGAAGGGCGGGAAGGGCCCATGAAAACCCGATGCGACGTCCGGGATTTCTCTACCTGCACCGGTTGCGGCGCGTGCCGGGCAGCCTGCGCTTTGGGCGCCCTGGGTTTGGAGGCAGATGCCGAAGGTTTTGCCTATCCGCGCATCGACAAGGCAAAATGCACTAATTGCGGCGCGTGCCGGGCAGCCTGCCCGGTGGATCAAACAAAAGCCACGCCTTGGCTTGCTGGTTATGCCGTGCGCTGCAACGATGAAGATATCCGCAAGGCCAGCTCCTCGGGCGGTGTATTTACCGTGCTGGCGGAAAACGTGCTGGGCCGGGGCGGGATCGTGTTTGGCGCGGCGCTGTTTTTCGAAGAGAGCGGGGCTGCTTTGCGGCACATCGGCGTAGAATGCGCTGATGGGCTGGCGGCGCTGCGCGGCTCAAAGTACCTGCAAAGCGACCCGGGCGATACTTTCTGTCAAGTCCAAGCCGCGCTGGCTGCCGGGCGGCAAGTGCTGTTTTCCGGCACGCCCTGCCAGGTGGCCGGGCTGTACGCCGCGCTGAAAGGCCCGCAGGCCGACTTGCTTACCGTGGATCTGGTGTGCCATGGCGTACCCTCGCCGCTGGCATTCTCAACGTATGTGCGGCATCTGGAAGCTTGGCACGGGCAGCGGGTTAGCACGCTGTCTTTCCGGGACAAGCGGCGGGGCTGGAAGGATTTTTGCCTGGCCGCCACCTTTGCCGACGGCAGCCAGCACGTGGCCGGGCAAACCGAGGATCCCTACATGATCGCCTTTTTGCGCAATTATTGCCTGCGCCCCAGCTGCCATGTTTGCCCGTTTTCCGGCGAAAAGCGCCGGGCCGACCTGACCCTAGCCGACCTGTGGGGCGCCCACCGGCTGCTGCCCGCCCAGGATGATGACAGGGGGCTTTCGCTTGTATTGGTAAACAGCCGGAGCGGCAAGCAAGCACTAACGGCAATACAGGATCAGCTATGGCTGGAACCGGCAGAGGCCGACGCCTTTATTCGCGAAAACCCCAGCATCCTGCACCCCAGCCAACCGCACCCGCGAAGGGCGGCCTTTATGCGCCACCTGCGCAGGCGTGGCTTTGATGGCATAGCGAAATATTATTCGCCGCCCGGCCTGTTGCGGCGAGCGGCGAATAAGGCGTTACGTATTCCGGGTGGAGTCGTACGGCGGGTGAGGCGGTTGTTTGCATAAACATTCACCGCCAGCCATGTAGGGGCGCACAATGTGCGCCCGCCACCACCGGCGGGCCGATGAGAGCATCGGCCTCTATAAACGGCCACATATATGGCCCTATGTGATCGTTCACAAACCCACGGGCGCACATTGTGCGCCCCTACACCGGGGATGGCGGGCCGATGAGAGCATCGGCCCCTATAAACGGCCACATATATGGCCCTATGTGATCGTTCACAAACCCACGGGCGCACAATGTGCGCCCCTACACCGGGGACGGCGGGCCGCTGTGGGCATCGGCCTCTATAAACGGCCACATATATGGCCCTATGTGATCGTTCACAAACCCACGGGCGCACAATGTGCGCCCCTACACCGGGACACCGTCCTCCTCATCGCCCGCCAACCCCCATTCCCGTTTGATCGCCAGCTCCAGCACCGCCGCTTCGATCATGTCGGTCACCACATCCATGTCCAGCTTGATACCGGCATCCTCCAACCGCCGCTCCACATAGCGCAGCTTCTCTTCGCCACGGCCCCCGCCTTGATACAGCTGCTCGGCGGCATACACGGCGGTTTGGATCAACTGCTTGGCCATGCGGCGTTGTTCCGCCGTCGTCCGGGCCTTGATCCAGGGCACAACCTGGGTGGTGATCCATGCCGCCACCAGGGACAGCACGGCCACGGCCACACCTGTTAAATCGATCATTGAGTAACCCTCCTTGTTCTGAATATGTCGTCGATGCGCTTGTGGGCGGATCGCATGGCTTGCTCCATCACCGCCACGCGGCTTGCGGCGTCGTCGATGCGCCGGTCTTGCTCCCCGTTGACCCCCTCCTGCTTGTCGATGGCGGAGCGGATGTACTTGATGTCGTGCCGCATCTCGATGATGGCAGGGTTATTCTCCCGCCCCTTTGCGCGCAGGTTGGCCACATTGCTCACAAGGGCCACGATCACCCCTG
>Ga0123353_10001031_pt1 | contig 34148 bp, 19 predicted proteins | sample TergutLab28metaG_3_FD_92763 | JGI IMG/M metagenome (GOLD analysis project Ga0123353, IMG submission 92763) | Labiotermes labralis P3 segment gut microbial communities from Petit-Saut dam, French Guiana - Lab288 P3 | ecosystem: Host-associated > Arthropoda: Insects > Digestive system > Gut ... | reverse complement strand
GACATTATCGTCAGGGGAGACACGTTCTTCAACAATGTCCAATATCATAAGGAGTATCAGCCAGGTCAATCCCTGATTGGACTGGACGAGTATTACAAAGATCCTCTTTTTTCAAACCTGAAAGGAACCGGATACACAACGGTCATCATTGATACAGGAATTTACTATGACCACAACGATTTTCTGGATGATTACGGAAACAGTAGAATCGTTGCTTCTCGCAATATTGTCACCGGCAACGACGACGATGCCAGTTACCAGTCCATTTTACCCGCCAACTTAGCCGGTCATGGAACCCATGTCTCCAGTATTGCCGCCGGTAGGGATTACGGAATTGCTCAAGATGCCAATATTATTATGTTGAAAATTGTCCCCGACAAATGGGAAGATAATCCTACTTGGTGGGAAGAAAATCCTAATTGGGACTACCAATCGGAGCGCGAATCGCTGATCGGTGCTTCGCTCGAATGGGTGATCAAAAATGCTTCAACTTACAACATCAGAAGTGTCAATATATCGTTAAGAAATGAAGAAGACTATTGTATAAGGGACTACTATGAACCCACATATGATTGTCTTCTTAAAAAACTCGAAAAGATGGGAATTATTGTAGCGGCTGGGACTGGAAACAGTTACAAGGATAATACTACAGGAATTACCTATCCTGCTGCAAACCCTTCAGTCATTTCTGTCTCTTGTGTTTGGGCTCAAAGCGGAAAAACTGGAGTTGTCAGCGATGATTCTGAACTTAATATATCTTATGATTCTATATGTGATACCATCTGGAATGAAGCACAACGATTTCCCGGTATCGTCGATATCTTGGCACCGGGAGCTGTGATTACGGCCGCTTGGACTAACGGACCAAACTCTACCGAAGATCATGTGGGAACCAGTATGTCAACTCCCGTCGTTGCCGGTGCGGCGGTGCTGGCTCAACAGGTTGCCAACACGTACCTTGGACGCAGTTTGTCCGTCGAAGAATTTCGTTGCCTTCTTGATCAGACCGGTGTTTCTGTCGAAGACAACTTGATTCAAGAAGGCCTGGAACCGACAGGCGCAATCTACAAACGGATTGATATTCATGCTTTGGCACAAGCCATCACGACATACGTTGTAAACACAAACGACAGCGGGCCGGGATCGTTGCGCAATGCGATTTTTTATGCAAATGCCGAAAACAACACCATCACATTTGCAGAATATCTCAGCGGCGAAACAATCACGCTCAATGGCGAGCAGCTTGCAATCACGAAAGACCTGATCATCAGCGCCGCGAACCTGGAAAACGGCATCACCATCGACGCCGACGGACAATCCCGGGTGCTCAGCATCCAAAACAGCGCCGTGACATTGGTGGGGTTGACCATCACCGGAGGATACGTGGCCGGTGATGAATACATGGTAGTAGGTGGTGCTGGGATTTACAGCACCGGCACGAATTCCGCATTGACGATCATCGACTGCACCATTTCCGGAAATTTTGCCGATGACGCCCATGGCGGCGGGATTTACAGCACCGGCACGAATTCCATATTAACAATAATGGACAGCACGATTTCCGGGAATGGTGTCGGCAGCAAAGGCGGCGGGATTTACTGTACCGGCACGAATTCCACATTGACGATAACGGACAGCACGATTTCCGGGAATACCACTGGCATCCTCCTCGGCGGGATTTGCAACACCGGCGGCACATCGACGTTGACAAACTGCACCATTTCAGGGAACAACGGTGGCAGTGGCGGCGGGATTTACAATTTCACCTCCACGTTGTCATTATACAACACGATTGTCGCGAATAACATTGCCACTGTAGCCAATTTAGGCCATGATGTCTTCGGCACGATTGATGCATCCAGTGCGAACAACCTGATCGGTGTCGACACAAAGATGACAGGTCTGACCCATGGCACCAACGGCAACATCATCGGCACGACGAGCACACCGGTTGGTCCGGGACTTGGTCCGTTACAAGACAACGGCGGGAAAACGTGGACCCATGCCTTGCTCCCAGGCAGTCCCGCGATTGATGCGGGGGATAATGCTTATGCCTCCGGTTTACTCTACGACCAACGTGGTGAAGGGTTTGCAAGAATATTCGATAGCACGGTCGACATCGGCGCCTACGAATACCAGGGTGCAGTGCAAGGGATGTCTTCACCACAGACCACACTCAATAACGTAGCACAAAGGCTGGTCGTTTCTGACGAGACGACAGTGAGTTTTCCTGTCATTGAGTCTCAGATTCGTTGGGACGCAAAACAAAAACCCCTGGTAGGATTTCCGGGGCTGCCGACGAACGACTCTGAGTATTTCGTCACAAAACTCGAAAGACGGACAACATCTTTGGCCAATCCGAATGATGTGATTTTTGCCCTTGAAGAAGCCGAGTCGGCAACGCTGGATTTCCAGGCGTTTTCTTCCGGCACGAAGACCAATGATCTGAATCTCACACTCACGGAGACCGTCGATCTTGATTTCGTCACCGCGATGTTTGCCCAGCGGCAGTTCCACTCACGCAAAATGAGGATTTAAACAACCAAACAAAATGACGCCATTTTAACGTCGTGAAACAATAGAAAACACAAAACTTGTGGTTCTCCCGTCAAGCCCGCGTGTACTATTCACACAACCTTGATGGGAGTTTTTGTATTTTTTGACAACCCATTTTCACTCACACAACACTGTGGCACGAGGTTAAATCTTCCTCTTACGTCGCTTGAATTGGGCAAGGCTTTGGTGACCGAGTTCATTCACTTTGATGGCATTCGACCGCTCCAAGCCTTGACAATACAAAAAATATAGAAAAACTATAATAAATTAGAAATGCCTAAATTCCTCCATAAATTTCAAAACTTCATGAAAGAATAAACTTTTTATAAACCCTTGTAAATAACGATCTTAAAATTTTCAACACTGCCTAAATTGTCATCCGCTCGGTACCTGGGCGATGGTGATTGCAGCCCGGGGCGCGGCCTATCGTTTTCTCAAACGGCGTTGTGAACGTGTCAGGTTTTGGAACGTCCAAATGCGACCGGAAGCAGAATCGGAGGTTGATTTTTGATTGCCGTCAAGGCACAAAACTTAAAAAAAATGCCCAAAGCTGTTGTTCTTTTTTCCGGTGGTCTTGATAGTCTTGTGACGCTTCATTTTTTGCGAAGTCTTGGGGTGGACGTCGCCCCGCTGAATGTCGTGACACCGTTTCATGACGTTTCGGAGGTCGCGCGACAAAGAGCCGAGCAATACGGGTTTGAATTTCACGTCCGCAGAACCGGCGAAGAATACCCGGAACTTGTCGTCAGTCCCAAGTGGGGTTACGGCTGTGCACTCAATCCGTGTATTGATTGCCGGGTCAGAATGTGCCAAATCGCAAAGGATTTCATGAAGGAAATCGGTGCGGATTTTGTCGCGACCGGTGAAATTGCCGGTCAGCGTCCGAACAGTCAGAAACAGCACCAGCTTGCCCTCATTGCCCGGGAGTCGGGGCTTGACGGTTATCTGGTCCGTCCGCTTTCCGCCCAGGTGTTACTGCCGACAAAAGCGGAAACCGAAGGACTCCTCGACCGCGAAAAATTGATGAAATTTTGCGGTCGGGGACGCGGAAAACTGATCCGCCTTGCCCAGACGTTCGGCATCAAGGATATTCCGCAGCCTGCCTCGGGGTGCCTGCTTTGCGAGAAAACGTTTGTGCCCCGAGTTCGCGACACAATACGGCACAACCCCAAACCAAGCAGTTGGGACTTTGAGATACTCCGATTCGGTCGCGTCTTGCGGCTCGACAATGAAGTGCATTGTCTCATTGCACGACGTCTCGCCGATTGTCAGGGTCTTGCAGAACTGTTTACGCGAAAAGACCGTTCCCCTTGTGTTTTGCTGGAACCGGAAAATTTCAATGGCCCCGCTCTTTTGATGGTCGGCCCCATGGGAAATCACCATCTTTCTCTTGCCGGCGCATTGGTTTTACGCTTTTCCAAACCGGACAAATTCGATCCGGCTAGCGCCTTGGTTCGATTTCGTGATGACCGGACCGACCAGGTCATCACGATTTTCCCGTCGGAAGAAGCCGACCAATTTGCTTACTTTTGACGACTGTCCCGACTTTCCCGGGAAGATGTTTTATCGGAAACTTTGTGTTCTTTGTGTAGCCCTTTGTGCCCCTTGTGGTAAAATATTTTAACCACAAAGTTCACAAAGATTTTCACAAAGGACACAAGGAGAAATGCCAATTGATTAGCGTTTTATGGTATAAAAATCACCCGGATTGCATGGTTCGTTCGACTTTTTGAACGATTTCCATGATAGACGCGGAAATTTCCGTGGTGCTCATCTCGATATTTTCCTTGATCCACTGGTCCACCTTTTTCTGGGCGGAAACCACGGTGCTGTGACTTCGGTCGCCGAAATATTTCCCAATTTCCGAGAGGGCCGACCGGGTATGTTTTCTCGCAAGCCACATCGCCAGCATTCGCGGATGACTCACCGTTTTCGACCGGGATTTCGATTGCAGGGAATGACTTCCAATCTGGAAGGTTTCACAGACCGCTTTTTCGATGTCTTGCAATTTCACCGGTCGGGAGTTGTTCCGGATCAAATCCCCAAGCGTTTCCGCGGCGACAGAAACGGTGATGGGCGAACCCGTCGTGAGAAGAACGGCGTGAAGACGATTCAAGGCTCCGGAGAGTTGTCGGGCATGAGTGGTCAATCGTGAGACGACAAACCGGCAGACCTCTTCCGAAATTGCCAATTTTCTTGCGGCGACCATCTGCTGAAAGATTTTCAAGAGGGTTTCCCGTTCAGGAGTTTGGATTTCACATTGCATCCCGGCTTCCAGACGGGTGATGATTTCCGGTTTAAGCACCCCTTGCAGGTCCGTCAGCGACCGGTTCCCGGTCAGGACAATTTGGACTCCTTGTTTTTTAAGCGTTTCAATGGTACGAAAAAATTCATTCTGCGTCGAGTCTTTTCCTTCAAAAAAATGAATGTCGTCGATGAGGAGAGTCGAAATGTCACGAAATTTGTTCCGGAACAACGGCATTCCCTGCCGGAGTCCTTCGATAAAAGCCGTGGTGAACTGTTCCGCCGTCAGGTAAAGCGACGGCTTTGATCGCGGGTTGCGGCGCACCTGATTTTTGATCGCGTCGAGAAGGTGCGTTTTCCCGACACTTGTCGGACCGTAAATATAAATCGGCGTGATCTTGCCGGGATAACGAACGGCAAGGTCGACAGCCCGAACCACCAGCCGGTTGGAAAGGCCTTCGACGAAATTTTCGAGCGTCTGTTGCAAAACGACCTCGGGGCGGTCGTTTTTTGAAGGAAACACGAGCGCCGGCTGCTTTTCCGTGACAGCCGGTTTGATATTCGGTTTGATATTTTTCCGACTTTGCTTTGCAGGGGCTTCCCCTTGTTGATAAACCACCAGTCCCTGTTTACAGACCACCGGAAGTTTTGGTGCCGACGAGGAAAATTTTTGCGACGACGGGCTTTGCGAGCCTTTTCTTGAACGTTTCGTTTCGGGTGACTTACTTGTTTCCGGTAATTTGGCCGATTTTGACACCGATGACTTTAACGCCGACGATTTTAGTACCGACGACAAAGGCAACGCCGATGGTCGTTTGATGCTTTCCCGCAAAACAACAGGAGACTTGTGTTTCAATCGAGGCGGCTTGGACTTGGCAGATTTTGGCACAGAAAATTCCGTCTCGCATGGGAAAGGTGGTTTGTTTTCTCTATCATTCCCATCACATCCATCTTCTGCATCAAGAATCTCCAGCGGCATCTTTTTTCCAAGAACACTCAGGCACGCTTTTTGAATCAACGGTTGAAATTGTCCCCGAATCCATTCGGCGGAAAAATGATTGACCGCATGAACTTGCAGACAGGAATTTTTGAGTACGATTTTCGGAGAGGTGCCGAACCACATTTCGAAGCGGAGTTTCCCTATTTGGGAGCGAATCGCTTCAAGTAATGTCAGCTCAATGTCCATCCCGATTATTGCCACGGAATCTCCCTTTTTCGTAATACCGGCTTGAGTCTATCACAACCGAACCAACCCGAACGCCATGCGGATAAAACAGGCGTTTCCCCTTTTTATGTGTCCCTATAGCATCGGAACTCCGGCAACCGAACCTGAACAAGAGATGTTCCCGAAGCATTATCGTTGAACTGATAGCAACCCGTTCAGGCTTTACCGTCTTTACATTCAATCCATTTTAACAGCTTCGAACCTTCTCTTTTCATGAACCTTTATCTTTTCATGATTCAAAAGAGTTCGAAACCAAGACACGAAATTCCATTCAATTTTACTCAAACTTTTTATTTTTTCATGACACTTGATTTTTTCGTGAAAAACTTCTAAAGTCCCGTAATTTTCCGACTCGTGTCGTCACATTGGATGTGTGTGAGTGAGCCAGATTGTATCGCTTTCCATGACGCTGTCAAATGAGTTCATGCCGAACTTCTTGTTGTTCGTTAAGGACCATTTCCTTAACTCCTTGTTAGTCAAGGAAACAATCTTTTTTTAGTTTTTTTAAGTTTTTCTCAAGTCATTTTTTTCAAAATTCAAAGATGGGGATAACCTGTCGCTGAAGAAACAAACGTATAATGTTTAGCAAACAACGAAGGATTCGAATCTGTCTGTCAATTCGTCAGTTACGTTCATATTCATAAGAGGCAAACATTGACTTTTTTGTTCGGCTCCATGATAATGAAGTCTACCGTAGCCGGTATGGGCGGTAGCCTTCGGCCTCGCGCAAGCGTCCTGCGTTGCAGGGCTTTCCATGTCCAGCTTTCGGGGATTTCTAACCGGCTTGAATATATGAACATGAAAAAGAAAAAGAGGAAAACCGCCATCCGTTTTAAGACAATGACCTGTCGTGAAGGTGTCTATTACCTGGCGGCCATTGCGTTCGTTTTTATCGCGGCACTCATTCGCCAGATGAATCCGATGCTTTTGTTTGCCTCACTTTTAATCTGTCCGTTATTTTTGGCTTGGCGGATGGGCCGACAGAACTTGCAGCAGCTGACGGTCAAACGGAAGGTTCCCAAGCGAGTCCATGCCGGCGACACGTTTGTTGCACAAATCGAATTACGGAATTCTCATCGCAAATTTTCCTCTTGGTCCATTGTTGCGGAAGACCACATCGAAACGGTCCGATCAGGCTTGAATCTCAAACAGCCGATTCAGCATCCGGCGGTGTATTTCGAACATGTCGAGCCCCGAGGAGAACGTCGCAAAAACTATATCGGCAGGCTTCCTCATCGCGGACTTTACCGTTTGAGGCATATCACGCTTTCGACACGTTTTCCTTGCGGTTTTTTTCGCAGTTGGACCCAAGTGGAGGAATCGGAAGAGATGCTGGTGCTTCCCCGAATCGGCAAACTTTCGGCATCCTGGATTTCACGCCAACACGAAGCGACGGAAAACAAACAGCGGAGAAAATACATGCCGAGCCGAGTCACGGGAGAGTTTCTCGGAGTCAGGCACTGGCAGCACGGTGACGCCAAACGTTGGATTCATTGGCGGGCTTCGGCCAGGCACAATCAACCGGTTATCAAACAGTTCGAACGGCATCAGAATCAAGACACCGCCATTTTGCTCGACCTTTATCACCATGGCGATTACAATCATGGCGATGTTGCCTCACGCGCTGCGGAAAACATCGAACTGGCCGTCTGTTTTGCGGCGACACTGGCGATCGAAATCATTCGACGCGGCGGTTGTAATCTTTTGTTCGGCACCTATTCTCAGAAACATGAAATTTTTCATGGACAGGCAACGGTATCCTTGCTTGAACAGATTTTGGATCATTTGGCGGTGATTGCCCCTTCGTCGGACGATTGTCTCGCTGAAATGCTTTTGGACGCGCTTGCCGAATCCGACCCAAATGCCGATCTTGTTTTGATCACCGATCGTCCGGTCAATCTCAACGATCAGGAACGCTTCCGAAGATATAAAAACGATCCGCGACTTCGTATTTTGGCGCAACGATTACGAGTCGTCGATGTTTCCGACCGGAAATTTTCTGAAATATTCGAAGTTTAACCACAATTCAAAGTTTAATCACAAGATGAAAGGAAAATGATGAAACGAGTCTTTGGATTTTTGATTGTCGCTTTGATGACGATGTCGATGACAATGCCGAGGGTATCGGCGGCTGTTTCGCTTCCGGCAATTTTCGGCGACAACATGGTCGTTCAACGTGACCTTGCCGCCCCGGTTTGGGGATGGGCCGATGCCGGTGAAAAGGTGACCGTCACCATTGATAAACAGGAAAAAACAGCTGTCGCCGATGAAAACGGCAAATGGATGCTCAAACTTGACCCAATGCCTGCAGGGGGGCCGTTTACAATGGTCGTTTCGGGCAAGGAAAAAGAATTTGTCTTCAAAAATGTGATGCTCGGCGATGTTTGGGTTTGCTCCGGACAGTCAAACATGGAATGGTGGGTCCACTCGTCGCAAAATCCTGAAGAGGAGATCAAAAACGCGAATTATCCGAACATCCGTTTGATCACCGTCCCCAAAGCGAGCAAACCGGCTCCTGAAAACAACTTCGTGGGGAGCTGGGTTCCTTGCTCCCCGGAAACGATTCCGAATTTTTCCGCCGTCGGTTATTTCTTCGGTCGTACACTGCATCAGATAACAGAAGTTACCATTGGTTTGATCAACGACTCCTGGGGCGGCTCTTCCTGCGAAACGTGGATTCCGCATGACGTCGTTTCGCAATATGAAAAGTACGAGCCGATCATCATTCGCCGTGAAAATCACCTGAAAGAGCACCCGGAAGCCGGAGACAACCAACAGGCAGGTTATCTTTTCGACGGCATGATCAACCCCATTGTTCCGTTTGGCATCAAAGGGGCCATCTGGTATCAGGGGGAAACCAATGCCAGCCGTGCCTATCAGTATCGGACTCTTTTCCCGCTCATGATCCAGACTTGGCGCGAAGTTTGGGGACAAGGTGACTTCCCGTTCTATTTCGTGCAGCTTGCGAATTTCATGGAACGGAAAGAACAGCCGACCGAAAGTGCCTGGGCGGAACTCCGTGAAGCGCAAAGCATGACGTTGAACCTTCGCAATACCGGTCAGGCGGTGATTATCGACATCGGCGAAGAGAAAGACATTCACCCGAAAAACAAACAGGATGTCGGACTCCGTCTCGCCCTTTGGGCACTGAACAAGGATTACGGTTTCAACGATCTTGTGTGTAACGATTGTGTGTATTACGGACCGATGTTCCAATCAATGAAAATCGTTGACGGACAGGCGATTCTCACATTCAACCATGTCGGGACCGGTCTTGTCGCTCGGGGAACCATTTTGAAAGGTTTCGCCATTGCCGGGGCCGACCGCAAATTTGTCTGGGCGGATGCTGAAATCAAAGACGGGAAAGTTGTCGTCTCTGCGAAAGAGGTTCCGAATCCGGTGGCCGTCCGATATGCCTGGGCCGACAACCCGGAATGTAATCTTTACAACCGCGAAGGACTCCCTGCCAGTCCGTTTCGTACCGACATGTGGCCCGGCCTGACGATCAACAATCATTAGACTGTGAATGTTTGGGTAAACTGAAAAGATACTGCTATTACAGCAATTTACTATCTTCTCATTTCGCCCAAACTACCCCAATAGAGATTTTGAACATGTCAACAGATTGACATTTTCCTTTGTGTTCTTTGTGAAGTCTTTGTGAACTTTGTGGTTAAAATATTTTACCACAAGGAGCGCAAAGATTATACAAAGTGTATTATCATTGAAGCGAGACTATAGCATGGACAAAAAATACACCTGTTATTGCGGTCTTTACTGCGAAAACTGTGCGGTCAAGTCGAAGATTGAACCGACGGCGAGAGTTTTGCATGAGGAAATGGTCAAGGCGGGGTTTGAAGACATCATTCCGCTGATTCCAGGCGGCGACGGTTTTTGGCCGTTCCTGAAAGGTATGGTCGAACGCGGTCTCTGCACCTCATGCCGTGAGGGAGGCGGAAACCCTGCTTGTGCCGTTCGTGTCTGTGCCAGGGAAAAAGGCGTCGAAATGTGTGCCTTGTGCGATTATTACCCTTGTGACAAATTCGCCCGATTTTTTGAGGGATACCATGTCCTGCAACATGACAACGCCGTACTCCGCGAGAAAGGTTGGGACGCCTGGGCCAATCTTCAGGAGGAACGTCTTACGCAAGGGTTTTCCTATTCCGATGACAAAAAGTAGCTGCCGAGCTTCGGGCGGCCTCTACGTCGGCAGAGGTTTTTTTATGGAAATTTTTTATGGAAATTAAAGGCACAAACCCATGAGCAAAGTCACAAATAATATTGCAGTCAATAAGACCCTTGCAGAAACGATCCATCGCGACGAGGTGCGCCGCCGGTTGAATTTTGCCGTCGCCGCCGAAACCGAAGAACTGCTTAGTGAGTTGGTCACAACGCCGGAAGGTTTGAGCGTGGTTCTTGTGCCGGACGTCCGCGACATGTACGGCGACAATAAGGTGACACGCGGTAAAAAAATATCGTTGCCGCAACGTATCATCGCGGCTTTTATCAATCCCTTTACCGCAATTCTGCTCGGGTTGGCGGTGGTGTCGACGTTTACCGACATTATTCTGGCGGAACCGGGCGAAGCCGATCCGATGGCCGTCATTATCATTACGACAATGGTGCTCGTTTCCGGCGTTCTGCGGTTCGTCCAGGAAACACGGAGCGGTCACGCCGCCGAAAACCTGTTGAAAATGATAACGATCACGACGAATGTTCAACGGCAAGAGACGGGGAAACGGGAAATTCCTCTTGACGAGGTGGTCGTCGGCGACATTGTGCATCTTGCGGCCGGCGACATGATTCCCGCCGATATGCGAATCATCCAGGCCAAAGACTTGTTCGTCAGTCAATCGGCCATGACCGGCGAGAGTGAGCCGGTGGAAAAGCTCCCTCACGCGGTCAAAGACGGCGGCGCACTGACGGAAATGCTCAATCTCGCCTTGATGGGTTCCGACGTCATCAGCGGAAGCGCAACCGGCGTTGTCGTTGCCACGGGAGACGACACGATTTTCGGCGAAATGGCGAAAAGCATCACCGTCAAGCATGTGCAAACCAGCTTTGAAAAGGGGATCAACACGGTATCGTGGCTGCTGATCCGTTTCATGTTGGTGATGGTTCCCATCGTTCTGTTTGTCAACGGATTCACCAAAGGCAATTGGATGGACGCCATCCTGTTCGCCTTGTCCGTGGCCGTCGGACTCACCCCCGAAATGCTTCCGATGATCGTCACCACCTGTCTGGCCAAAGGCGCAGTGACGATGTCACGAAAAAAGACCATCATCAAGAACCTGAACTCAATCCAGAATCTTGGTTCGATGGATATTCTCTGCACCGACAAAACGGGAACGTTGACGCAGGACAAAGTGGTGTTGCTCTACCATCTCAATGTCCAGGGACAAGAGGATGTGCGAGTGCTGCGTCATGCTTTCTTGAACAGCCATTATCAGACGGGGCTGAAAAACCTGATGGACATTGCCATCATCCAAAAGACGTTGGAGGAACAGAACAACGTTGCCGAACTGAACGGGCTCGATAAAAAATTCACCAAAGTCGATGAAATTCCGTTTGATTTTGATCGTCGCCGCATGAGTGTCGTGGTGGCCAACGGCAGAACGCAGATGATTACCAAGGGCGCGGTGGAGGAAATGCTTGCCGTTTGCAGTTCCGCCGAGTACGAGGGCAAGGTGATGCCGCTGACCGACGATCTCCGAAACTTCATCCTCAAGGAAGTCGACGACCTCAACAAAAACGGTATGCGCGTCATTGCCGTCGCGCAAAAACACGATCCGTCGCCCGTGGGCGCTTTTTCGATCGCCGATGAATCGGAAATGACGCTCATGGGTTATCTGGCGTTCCTTGATCCGCCGAAGGAATCCACCGCCGGCGCAATCAAGGCTTTGCAAGAACATGGCGTGGACGTGAAAATCCTGACCGGCGACAATGACAAGGTCACACGCTGTGTCTGCCGTCAGGTCGGCATTCCCGTTGACCGCATTTTGCTCGGCTCGGATTTGGATACGATGACCGATGAAGCGTTGGGACAAACCGCAAAAGAAGTGAGCGTGTTTGCCAAGCTCTCGCCGCAACAAAAAGCGAGAGTGATTACAGCGTTACGCAGCAATGGTCATAGTGTCGGCTACATGGGAGACGGCATCAACGACGCGGCCGCGATGAAGGCTTCCGACGTGGGCATTTCGGTGGACACCGCCGTGGATATTGCCAAGGAATCCGCCGACGTCATCCTGCTTGAGAAGGATTTGATGGTGCTGGAGCGGGGGATCATCGAGGGACGCAAAACCTACGTCAATATGATCAAGTACATCAAAATGACGGCAAGTTCCAATTTCGGCAACATGTTCTCGGTGTTGGCGGCAAGCGCCTTTCTGCCGTTTTTGCCGATGTTGCCGATTCAGATTATCCTGCTGAATCTGATTTACGACCTTTCCTGCACGGCCATTCCGTGGGACAACGTGGACAAAGAACTTCTCCACAAACCGAGAAAATGGGACGCTTCTTCCATCGGCAAGTTTATGCTGTGGATCGGCCCGACAAGTTCGGTCTTCGACATCACAACCTATCTGCTGATGTACTTTATTATTTGTCCCGCTGTCTGTGCCGGACTGATGTACCATGAGATTACCGACCCGGAAATGCTGGCACTTTTTGTTGCCGTGTTTCATGCCGGTTGGTTCGTCGAATCCATGTGGACGCAAACGCTGGTGATCCACATGATCCGCACACCGAAGATACCGTTTGTCCAGAGCCGTGCCTCGGCTTCGCTGACGTTCCTCACGATGACGGGCATTGCGGTCTTAACAGCCATTCCCTTTACGGGTTTCGGCAAATCCATCGGGCTTGCCGCCTTGCCGTTTGCGTTTTTTCCGTGGCTGCTGCTGACCGTCTTCCTGTACATGGCATTGGTAACGGTATTCAAGAAAATCTTCGTCAAAAGGTACGGAGAATTGTTATAAGGCAGTTTTGTGATCTGAATACGTGTTAGACGGCGGGAGGATTCATGTAAATTTTTCGCAAGACTCAAGATTTTTCAAGATTTTGCAAAAAATGTCAAGTTTTCAATGGATTTTGCTGCAAATGACCAATACTTTCCCATGAAAAAGGTTGAATTCAAAGTTCTATCAATAGAAAAGGAAAGTGTAAAATGAAAAATCTGGCCATTTCCCTTATCGGTTTCGGAATCGCATGTTTTCCCATGTTCGCCGTGGGACAATCATTTCCTGTCAAAGCGTCCGACACGCCGAGATTGAAAATCACGCAAGCAAGTGATGGTCGTGTCTGGGATCAGGCGACGCAACAGGTTCAGCACCGTGGCGGCTCTTATCACGGACCCAACCATGCCAACCATAACAACCATTATTATGGACCTCGCCACCGCGATTACGATGACGGTCACCATGGCAGCTATTATGACGGTTACTATGGTGGTTATTATGACGACGATTTAGGAGACAACGATATTTTTGGAGACGATGACATCGTCGTTCCTTCGGTGATGCCTCATTACCGTTCGGCTCCGCATGGTTATTATGGTTATCCCCGTCCCTACAACCGAGGGTATCAAAGAAACGGAATCTCCGTCCGGTTCGGCAGACGTTAAAATATTGGCCGTCACATAAGAATTTGACAGCAAGACCTAACTCTTTCTGTTCATTGTACTTAAATCAATGGGCGACACAAGATCCAGACCTGTGACCTTCTGGGTGAGTAACAAACCCATGAACGGTTACTCTCTTTTATTACTTTTGCCCCGGGAATTTTCTTCGTTCTTGGCGTTCTTTTTTGAACTGTTCGGGGACACCGTCGCCGGGACGCCATGAGTCGGGGCCGGGCATCCATTTTCCTTCTTTTTCCGCGGCTTTTCGTTGTCCACGCATTTGGTCGAGAAGATTTTTGGTGAAATCGGGCATGTTGTCGATCAATTCCTGCATTTTGTCGAGCTGTTCGTCCGTCAAAACGTCCATCAGCCGGTTTTTGAGTTCCGTCGCAAATTTTTTCCCCCGTTCCGCGTTTTGTTTGAACTTTTTCTGCAGGGCTTCATTCTCAAACGCTTTTTTTCCGGATTCACTCATCCGTTTCCACAATTCGTCCGACGATTTCGGTTTGTCGTCTCGGACACTTTCCGTCAGGAGATCGACCATCCCTTTGAGCTGTTCCTTGCGGAGTTCCATGGAATCGTCGAGCAGTTGTTCGAACTCCTGTTGCATGGCTTCTTTAACGGCTTCCATTTGTGCCCTTTGTTCATCCGTCAGACCAAGCGGCTCGAACATCGACGGCACGGGAAGTCCCATTTCCGACATCATGGAAAGCTTGAAGGTTTGCACCATCGTCTTTTGTTCGGGGGTCAGAGTCTCTTCAACTTCCTGATCCATATATCTGTTAGGCAATTGAAACAACAATTCATTCACCGCAACAAAATGACGTTCTTGCTCTTCCGTGGCACGCTCAAGCCAGGGATCGTCGGCAGGAAATGCCCGATTGGCCGCTTCATTGGCTTGCAGAAGTTCAGGGTCTCCTTCGGCAAATTTCTTTTGAACAAGTTTTCGAGCGATTTCGTTGGGTTTGTGAAGAAAAGCAAGTCGCTGCTGTTGTTCTTCGTTCAAATCCAATGCGTCGTCTCCCGCTGAATTGAGGATGATCCTTGTCGCAAGCCAATCCCCTTGGCCATTCCACAAAGCCCGGTAAGTCGGACGTTCCTGAGCTTCCTGATAAAGGAGCCAACGCGGCGATTGGAATTCACGCAGAAGTCTATCGACATCATTTTCCTGGGCCGATACTCCCGGAACCATGCCGGCAACCAAACATAATAGGGCAACGATTTTTTTCATGGGAAAAACTCCTGGGATCACTTTTAGATGATAAAGCTATTCCGCTTCCGGCATAAAACTTGCGAGGCCACCGGAATGTTGAAAACTGTATTTTATTATACCGAAACCGGTATATCTTTTAAAGCCGTTTGGGAATTGCTTTTCCGCTCCCGTTGGTCGCTATTTGGTTGGCTTATGTCTCCAAATCAATTCCGAATACGCTCTGGGGATTATGGCGTGGGGCGTGAAGCGACGGCATCCAGGGGAGTCGCCCCGGGCAAAATGGCGATGAGTTCCCGGGATTGCCGCGTCATCGGCACCTGAGGAGCGTAAGACGAAGAAAGTGACGCCAGAAGTTCTTCGTAACGGACAAGTTTTGGATTAAGCAAAACGTTATAATTCGGAGCAAGTTGCATCAAAGGCCGACCGGCCAGTGTCCCGAACCGTACTCCGACGGATGAAAACTGAAAGGAAAAAGTACACTGCTTGAACGCGACAGGCTTGTCAATCATCTGGTCGTACAATTGCGGTTCAATGGCCAGGCCAAGACGTTGAATCAGGCGAATCAAGCCGGATTGCTGAGCAACGCCGGAACCGTTGTTGACGGAACCTTCGATCTGTTCGATTGTTCCATTGGTAAACGATGCCGTTTTCAGCCAAAGTTGCTCCAGCTCACCGGTGATTTCAAATCCAACATAATTTTTCATGAACTGTCCCAAATCGACGTGAGAAAATACGGAGTTTCTTAATTCGTCACGCTGAACGGACTGCTCCGTTTCCTTGTTGTGCTGAAATTTCGTTTGAAAATCCCCCTGAAAGTGGCAGCGAGGACCGTAATTTCGGAAAAACGGAGAAAATAGCGACAAAAATTCGGTCGGTATGGTCAATTCCCCACTGGAAAAAACCGATGTTGTTTTGAATTCCGTTCCGTGTTCTTGCACAACCAGACATCGCGGAGAATTCGGCACCGTTTGGCCGGCGAACCGGAACTGGAGAGATAGCTCCGAAGTTTTTTTTCCTGTTTGATACTCACCGGAAATCCCTGCCAAGGTGAGAGAGGACATATTTCGATTGATGTTTCTCTTTTCAGGAAGGTCCCAATCCGGCGTCGGGGCAAAAAAAACATCCGCTTCAGAAATCACAAACGTTACGTTTTGTGACGATGATTGGGTAAAAATCGTGAAAAAATCCTTCTTTAGAATCGGGATGGATCGTGCTTGTGTCGCAAGATACGGAATCGTCAACTGCCAGGAAACAGAGTCCTGCTCATGCGAGAAAAAACAAGACGAAAGATAGGCGAGGATTCCCTGTTGCGTGGAGGAAGAGTCGTTTTTTGCGGAAAAATCTCTTCTTTTCTGCAATTCCCACTTGGGAATCACGAGAAGTGTCTTCTCTGTTTCCGGTTCGATAATCTTGAAATCGGAAAATTTCACCATTCCCGGTTTCGGAAATCGAACTTTACCAATTTGAACTTTTTTTTCAAGTTTTTTTGAAAAAAATCTCTCATAACTCTGACGGGAAGCCGATGTCCGCGACCAAAAGATAAGCCCAAGTGTCGACGCAAGAAGCATGGGGCCAAAAAGGACAAAAATCAGTTGCGTTACAAAACGCCGAGTCTGGTCACTGAGTAAAAACACGAAAAATAAGTAAAATGAGAGAAAAATAAGCTGCAAAAAAGAAAAACCGTTGCCGATTCTAACATTTTCGGCGGGATCACGCCAGATCGTTTTTCACGGGAAACTGTTTTCTATCGGCGTCAATCCGAGAATTGCCTGATTTGCAACGTTTTCACTTTATTTGTAACGTTTCCAGTCGATTCCCAGTTTTTTCATGCGGGCGCGAAGCGTGTTGGGATTGACGTCGAGAAGAGAGGCGGCACCATCGGTTCCTTCGATTTTTCCTTCCGTGACCTCCAAGACGTACTCAAAGTAACGGCGAAGAAGGGTGCCAAGCGGTTCAATGGTCTGAAACCGTCTCCAACGTTCGACACGGGAACCCACCGGAACGTCTGTTTGGGGAGGAACGGGGGCAGAGGTTCCAAGTGCCGCGGAAATATCAAGTTTTCGTCCGTTTCCGAGAATCGCCGCCCGATCCATGACCGTTCCAAGTTCCCGGACATTTCCCGGCCAGGAATAACCTTGCAGCCGTTTCAAATCGTCGTTGTTTGGCAAAACCAGGGGGAGTCCGAATCGTGTCGCCGCCCGTCGGGCAAAATGTTCGGCAAGTTTTTTCATGTCGCAAAGTCGCTCTCGAAGTGTCGGGATGCGAATCGGAAACACGGTCAATCGATACCAAAGCGGCTCACAAAACCGGGACTCCGAGACGAATTGTCCCAGATCACGGTCCGTCGCGGCAATCACGCGAACATCAATGTTGACCGTTCCGATTCCGTCGATCCTTTCCAGCCGGCCGTGTTCCATCACTTTCAGCAGTTGCAACTGGGCCGACAAAGGCAATTCATGAATATCATCCAGAAAAATCGTCCCGCCGTCGGTTCTTTCCAGTCCGCCGGGAACAATTTTCTGACCGCCGTTTTTTTCCGTGCCGAACAAGTACCGGTCGATCAACTCCGACGAAACGGCCCCGCAGTTGACCCGAAGAAACGGGTTCGCCGACCGGGGAGATTGCTGATGAATCGTCCGGGCGATCAGTTCTTTTCCTGTTCCTGATTCCCCAAACAACATCACCGGCGTGGTCGATGAATGAATCAGCTCCAAACGCTCGAAAACCTGACGGAGTCCGCTTTCGGCTCCGATCACCTCCTCAATGACATCCTGACGTCCCAGTTTTTTCAACAGCGACAACCGTTCCGCTTCAATGGCTTCCCGTTGTTGAATCAGGGTTCGATACCTGTTTTCCCTTTCGAGAACCCCGGCAATCACCTCGGAGGACTCGGAAAACAGCGATTTCATTTCCTCCGTGCATTTCGTGGTTTGCAGACCGGCCAGAAGAAAAAGCGTGTCGTTTTTGAGACCGACAGGATGAAACAGAAACGACTTCATTGTTCCGGAACCAAAAAGTTCGTGGCAGACTTCCGGAATATTCGGTTTTTCATGAAAAAACGAGACTTTCTTCTGGCGAAACGGTGAAACGTCCGAATCCTGGCATGGAATTCGGGAAACGATGTTTTCCGAACCTTCCGGAGAAACTTTTGTGATGACATCCAGAACACCGGATTTCTCCTGAAAGCAGACCAGCAACAAATGTTTGACCGGAAACCATTCGGCAAGAAGTCTGACCAACGTCAGCATCGCGTTTTCAAGACGCGGCTCCCGTTCCACCTCTTTCCAGACCCGAATGATGTTTTTTTCCAGACAATCCATATAAAAAAAGCAGAAAAACAGAAAAACCTGGACATTACCTAATTTGTCGGGAAGGGGTTTCGTTCGACAAACTGGGCCTGATGCCAGTAAGGATAGGTTTTTTCGACCCTACTGGCGTCATCAAGTCGTTGCACCTGTTCCGGAGTCAGGTTCCAACCGACAGCCCCGAGATTCTGTCTCAGTTGTTCTTCATTTCTGGCTCCGATGATCACCGTGGAAACCGTGGGACGCTGCAAAAGCCAGTTCAGCGCGATTTGCGGGACCGTCTTGCCGGTTTCTTCCGCCACGAGGTCCAAAGCATCGACAACCCGATACAAATACTCCTCGTCCATTTGCGGTCCGTGGTCACGCGACGACTGATTCCGCATTCGGGTGACTTCAGGCCAAGGTTGACCCCGGCGGATTTTTCCGGTGAGCCTTCCCCATCCTAAGGGACTCCAGACGACGGTGCCGATCTTCTGGTCCACGGCAAGCGGCATGAGTTCCCACTCATAATGACGGCCAATCAGCGAGTAATACGCCTGATGGGCCACACATCGCGACCAGCCGAATTTGTCGGACACGGCAAGCGATTTCATCAGATGCCAGCCGGAATAGTTGGAACAGCCGATGTAGCGGATTTTTCCCGCACGGACCAAATCATCAAGCGTCCGCAGTGTCTCTTCCGGCGGACTCAAAGCATCGAATGCGTGAAGCTGATAAAGATCAATGTAATCGGTGCGGAGACGTTTGAGGCTCATTTCCACGGTTTGTATGAGGTGAAACCGTGAGGAACCAACGTCGTTCGGGCCGTTTCCCGCGCGAAAGGTCCCCTTGGTGGAGATCAGCACCTGGTCCCGACGACCGACAATCGCGGCGCCGAGAATTTCTTCGGAACGCCCTCCGGAATAGTTGTCGGCGCTGTCGAACATGTTCAAACCGGCCTCAAGACAGATGTCGATCAGTCGTGTCGCCTCTTTTTCCTCCGTTTTTCCCCACGCGGCAAACATTTCACCGATACCGCCGAATGTTCCCGTCCCGAACGTCAACACGGGAACGTAAAATCCCGAACCACCAAGTCGCCTGTATTCCATGAGAGTTTCCTTTCTGAATGGAGAAATCGTTAGACGAAGTTATTTAGACAGAACCAATAGACGAAATGAAATCCGGGAACGAATTACAGCACGGTGCCTGGATGCCATACTTAAACCGGCATGGGCAAAGTGCCTTCGGCCTCACGAGTTTGCACTCTCAAAGACAAGTGGGGTCCAGCGGCCATCCGTTGGCCGCCGGAGGCATTTTTAAACGTCCTTTGTTATGTGCGTTCCGGGTTGGTTAATTTGGAAAGTTATGAAACCTTGCACAATATGACATTGAAAAATGTCTCCGACGGGCAACTGGCCGTTGCATCGCCCAGCGTGCCGCTGGGCCGCTCATTTCGCCCGCGCTTCCGGCTTCCCTATCGTTTGTTATGAAACCACTGTTATGAAACCACGGGGACCCGATCGAGATTGTCCCACTGGATGCCGACGCGGCGGAGGGCATAACCGAGTTCCTTCATGTAATCTCCGTAGCTGAACATCCAGTGGAATCCCGGCATTCGTTCCGCAACAAGCGACGACGGACATTTGTACCGGATGTCGATTTGTGTCCGGCAAATCGGCTTGAACGGCGCGTCGATCACCTCTCCCAGAAGTCCGACCCAGCGTTTGGCCTCGAAATCGGGGGCGATGTTCGTGCAAATCGTTCCGTTGGCATATGCGACTTTCGGTGAGGCGCCGTAGTCCGACTCGAAATGCGTCACGATACGTGCCGGTTCATGATTTTTGCCGTCCATCTTTCGCGGACCGGTGCAGTGCGCCAACGTAATGATCTGGTCATACGGATAGGTCGGGTCATTGAGGAAGACCGGTTTGCCGCAAATATTCCCCAAAAGCACCCCCGAGGGAATCACGACAAAGTCCGACTCACAGAATACCAGATAGCCGTCATCGTTAAGAGTGCTGAGCGTCAGGCAGGCCGCGGTTTTCGAGACCTGCATGATCGTTCCCATGCAGGCGTTGATCGTCATATTCTTGCACCCGGCCTCTTTCAAGAGCGAGCGGAACACCTGGTCGAGGATGAAGCAGTTGTCCACAAAATCCTGGGATGTTTCAAGCGTCGTGTTCGGAATCTTGAAGTAATCCGCGGCCCGTTTTTTGGCAAGTGCAACGATTTTCTGGTCTTCTTTGGCCGAATTAATGATTTTCTCAAGTTCTTTGTAGGAAATGTCGTGGAACTGGAATTTCCAAATCTTTTCGACGAGTTTCGGCACCACCCCCTCCGGCTGTGCCCAGGCACCCGCCCCGCCGATGGTCATCATCTTTGTCCCCAGCGTGTTTTTAAGCCCGCAAAGGGAACGAAGTCGCCAGGTCAATTCGTCGAGACTGTCGGTCACGACATCTTCCGGGAGAATGTGTGTCAGTTTCTGGGTATCTGTGTGCTGGCGCAAAAATCGCGGTGAAACGATCTCATACTGCAAATAAACCGGCCCGCTCTTCCAGCGTTGGAAAATAATGGCGTCTTTTTTGATGTTTTTGAGCGCGTCAATGGCACCGCCGGCACCGTAAACGAGCAAAAGGTCCGCTGCATCGACTTCCGGATGGCCAATCATTTGCCCCATGTCGTTCACGACGGAAATTTCAAGAAAATCGACCGGAAAATCGGCATCTTTCTTGATCCCGGCAAGTTCCCGGTTAATTCGTTCCACTTCTTCCAGAGCGGCTTCCTTGGAATCGACTCCGCCCCAGCCGCGCCAACTCACTCCCTCATGACGCTGAGGAAGATCGTGCAGCAGAATCGGCTTGACCAAAAGCGGTTGCCGCGGCATGGGCATCGGCAGCTCTTCGTCGCCGGTCGCCGCGAGAACGGAAGTGAGAGAAAGGCCGCCGAGCGCCATTCCTGCAAGAGACGTTCCTGCGAGGAAAGAACGGCGATTCAATCGGAATTTTTCTTCCGAAATCGCAGGAGCCGAAGAAGGACAACAGTGACAATTTGTGTGATCTTTCATGAAAATGTTCCTTTTAACGAGAGAAAACCAAGGGAAATAAAAAAAATCATGCCTGCTGAAGCATCAAAAATCTGTCCGAAAGCATCGAAAAAGTGGAAAAACCATCAACGCCGTGCTTTTTCCATTTTAAAACCTTGCCGGCAAAAAGTCAACAGTTTGTCGCGACACCCGTTTTTTCCGATTTTTCACCAATATTTCACCCCAGGACGTTGAAAATGTCTCCGACGGGCAACGTGCCGTTGCATCGCCCAGCGTGCCGCTGGACCGCAATATTCCTCGCGAGCTATGACACAAGCAATTGATACTTTACCGGTCGGGGAGCTTGATGCGGAACAGGATCATGTAAAGAATCGGAACAACAATCAACGTCAGCACGGTGGCGAAAATCAGTCCGAACATGATTGCCGCGGCCATGGAGTTGAATAGCGGGTCACGGAGAAGCGGAATCATGCCGACAACGACGGTCATGGCCGCAACGGTCACCGGACGAAGTCGTTCCACGGCGGCACCGACCAGCGCGTGGTAGGGAGAACCGCCTTTGCCAAGCTCCACATCAATCTGATCCATCAAAACGACACCGTTACGGACAATCATCCCCAAGAGACTCATCGCCCCGACCAGCGCCATGAACCCGAACGGGAGGTCGGTCAGGAGCAAACCGACGGTTATGCCGATAATGGCAAGCGGGAATGTAAGCAAAATGATCAACGGCTGCCTTAGGGCGTTGAACAACACCACGACGATGATCGCCATAAACACCAAGGCAATGGGAAGTTTCGACAACAAGAGCGATTCGGCCCGGACCGACCTTTCGTATTGTCCTCCCCACTCGAGTTTGTAATCGGGGGGAAGTTCGATTTTTCCGATTTTCGGACGCACTTTTTTCAGAACCTGGTTCCATTCATAACCGTGGGCGGGGTTACATCCGACCGTAATCGTGGGAACACCATTGCGACGATGAATCTCACCGTCCTGCCACGTAACCCGCGATTGGGAAATGACTTGGGCCAACGGAATGGCTTCCTGACCGAATCCCCAAATCGGAACATTCAAAATGGAACCGATGTCGTTTCGTTCTTCCCTGGTGCCGCGGAGCATGATCGGGAGAAGGTTGTCCCCTTCACTGTAAACGGCCATCGGAACTCCCTTGGTGGCCCACCGCAACGCCATGTTCATGTCATTACGACTGGTGAGCGTCTTGAATCCGCGCGTTTGAGAAAACACCGGTTCCCAGACCTTGAGTCGCTGCCGCCAGTTGTCGCGAACATCCTTGGTGATGGGTTCCGCCGCGAAAATTCCGGTGGCCTCGCCGGCAAGTCGTCTCAGGACCACCGGGTCAGGACCGCGGAACCGAACTTCAACGTCGCTTGAGGTCGAGGGACCAAGACTGAAACGACGGACATGAATCTGTGCCTGTGGAAACGTTTGCTGGAGCCATTGATCCGCGGCAACAAGCGTCGGTTTGACATCCTTGGTTTCCTTGACATTGACAAGAATGTAGGCGTAACTTGAATTCAGCGGTTCCGGCTCGTAAGGAAGGTAGAATCGCGGAGGGCCGCTCCCGATAAACGCGGACACTTGATTGATTTCCTCGAAATTGGCAAGAAGATGATCCTGGATTTTCTTGGCGTCACCGGCAACGGCATGAATCGACGCCCCTTCCGGAAGCCAGTAGTTGATCATGAATTGCGTCCGAAGCACGGGAGGAAAGAAAATCTGACGAATATGTCCCGCTCCGTAAACGGAAACCGCAAGGACCACAAAAAGAGCGGAAAGCGACGTCGTTTTGTGGTGGAGCGTCCATTCGAGGATTCGCCGATAGGCCTGATAAACGAAACCACCGTGGACATCTTTCCCCGGCTCATGTTTCACGTGAACAAACCAATAATAAACAACCGGCGTCTGCATCATGGCGACGATCCAACTGATTCCCAGAGAAATCGCCAAAACGAGGAACAAATCACGGCAATACTCCCCGGTTTCATCCGGTGAAAGATAGACCGGCAAAAACGCAAGTGCCCCGACGATCGTCGCTCCGAGAAGCTGGTTGCCGACTTTCCTGGACCCTTCGATACATGCGTCGTGACGACTGACCCCACGGTGCATCATGACCAAAATCATGTCGCCGACCACCACGGCATCGTCGACCAAAATCCCGAGCGCCACGATGAACGCCCCGAGACTGGTCCGCTGCAAAACGACTCCCATCGGAAGAAGCACGCAAAGTGTCCCGAGAATCACGACCAAAAGACTGCTCGTGATCAAAAGTCCGCTTCGCCACCCCATCGCAAGCATGACGACACAAGTGACGATGATCACCGCCTCCAGAAGATTTTTCTCAAAGGCATGAATGGCAATGATGACGTTATCGGGTTGATAGCAAACGGTGTCGAGACGATAACCGACAGGAAGCGTTTTGAGCAATTCGTCGGTCCGTTCACGAATGTTTTTCCCCATTTGGATCACGTTGCCGCCCGAGACCGGCGCAATGGCCAAAACCACCGCGGATTTGCCGTTCGATTGCATGATCATGTTCGGCGGGTCCGCATAAGTACGGCGGACCGTGGCAATATCCGAGAGTTTGATCGGTTCGCCGGACTGTTTGGAAAGTCCTGCCGCCTGGGCGACCATTCCAAGTGCCGGAGAGTGGTCCATCCCCCCGCCGAGCAGGTTGGAAATCATGCTTCCCTTGCCGTTCGGGATGATCAGGTTGCCGATTTCTTCAAGGGAAGCAAACTGACCGCCGGAATTGATCCGGATTCGTTCCCCGTGAACCGTCATTTCACCGGCGTCAAATTGCGAGTTGTGCCTGTTGATGGCCAGAACGACAAGGAGCGGATGAACGGCCAGTTCCGCCATTTTCGCCCGGGAAAGCTCAACTTCGATGCACTCCTTGCGTTCCCCCCAAAGTTCGACGCGACCGACCTGATCGACACAAAACAGTTCACGCTGAAACATCTTGGCCTGTTCATGAATTTCCGAATCCGTGAAACCATCGCCCGTCAGCGCCAGGAGTATCCCGAACACGTCCCCAAAGTCGTCACGGACTTGCGGCGGCAAAGATTCGACCGGCAATTCCATCATGGTCTCGCCCATTTTGTTCCGGAGTTCCTGCCATGCCCGGGGGAGTTTGTCCGGCGGAAATTCCCGTCGCATGTCGATATAAACGATGGAAAGTCCGGGACGCGAAATGGAACGGATGACGTCAATCCCCTTGACCTTCCGGATATGGCGTTCGACCACGGTGGTGACCCGGCTTTCCACCTCTTCAGCTGTTGCGCCGGGATAAAGCGTCGTGACAATGGCCGTTTTGATCGTGAATTCCGGGTCTTCGAGCCGTCCCATGGTCATATAGGCCCAGATACCGCCGATCACGGTCAGGGCGACGCAAAACCCGATGGTTACCCGGTTTTCGACGGCAAATTTTGGAATCATAATAAAAACGGTTGATGTTATTCTTTTGCTTAATGCAAGTTTGATGTTATTTCTTTTGCTCAATGGAAACGGACTGGTTTTCGTTGAGGAAACGTGCACCGGCGGTCACGATTTTTGCACCGATTTCGAGGTCACCTTCGATTTCCACCCCCTCATTGTATAAACGCAATATCTTGACAGGATGGCTTTTGACAGTCCCCGTCGTTTCATCAACACGCCAAAGAATCGAACTGCCGTCGGAAGGATTCCCAACAAGAGCGTCATGGGGAACCATCAAGGGGACCATTTTCCGCGTGAATTCAATGGTGACTTTTGTTGTCATCCCCGGAAAAAGACGGACATCCGACTCGCCGGGGAGTTCCACGAGAACAATCAAAGGATAAGTTTGCTTTCCCCATGGTGTTGCCTGTCCGAGTTCTTTGAGAGTCGCGGAAAATCTCCGATCGGGATAGGCTTCAAACTCACAAAAATAACCGGAAATTTCATTTTGGCGTACAACAATCTCTTCAGGTATGCCGATGACCACTTCCAGAGCGTCGGATTTGGCAAAAGAGACGATTTTTGTTATCGGTGAGACGACTTCATGATTTTCGACAAATTTTTCAATGATGAATCCGTCATAAGGGGCCTCCAAAACGGTGTCTTCGAGAGTATTTTTGGCCAATTGCAGCGAAACCTGAAGCCCCTCGATTTTTGACAGCATGGAATCAATGTCTTCTTTGCGGGAACCGACCCTTGCTTTTTCCAATTGTTGTTTGAGAGCCTCCCTTTTTGCCAAAGCCACGTCATATTCCATTTTTCTCACGTCGAAAATCGCTTCTGTGACGGCCTGGTCCTTCAGAAGTTTTTCAAATCTCTTGAAATTGACCTCTGTGTTTGTCACAACAGCCTCGGACGCCGAGAGTTCCGCCTCGAGTGCGGTAATATCTTCGATTCTGGCACCGGATTTCATCGCCGAAAGAGCCGACTCCAATGCGGAGAGGTCGGTTTCAAGTTTTGTAATGGCCAGTTCGTAGTCCCGGGAATCGATTTTTGCAATGACTTCCCCTTTCGCCACATTACGACCAAGCACGACATCCAATTTTTCAAGTTTTCCTGCGACCCGAAAGGCAAGATCGGTGATTTGAGTTGACTTGGCAACTCCTGCAAATGAGTGGTACTCCCGTTCGTCCGCCTTTTGAACCTCTGTCGTTCGAACCTTGACCACGTGAGAAGTTTCCGGACCGATTCCAGGCTTTGCTGACTTCAAGCACGAAAAACAAAACAAAATCAACAAAAACGCCAACAGGACAACAACGGCAATGGTTGTTTTAGGACATTTAAATGAACAGGTCATGGGAATATTGACTTTGTTGATCTTTTTTCAATGTTACCGGAAAATTTGATGTTATCGAAAAAATAGAATAATTAGAGAAAATACGAAAATTATTATACACCAACAGTTTCTTTTGTCACCTTACAAATCGAAAAAAAGCCGATTTTTGTCACATTCAATATACTTCACATAGTTGGTTTTTCTTGAAAATCCGACACAATCAAACCTCTGTCCGACGATTATCTATGGTCCGGCTCATTTTTGAGTGATAAAAAAACGGAAAATGACGATGTGTTTGAACAAATCAATTGTGACAGCCATAACAGCCCTGTCTGTTATACATATATCACGGGATATGCCAATTTCCCAATTGTTCGTTTTTTAGGGATCAAATTTAGGGATCAAAGATGATGGACCAACTCACAAACCGAAGACGGCGGAACATTTTACGACTCTTTCTATTGGGTATACTTCCTGTCTTTGCGTTATCCGTCGTAATCAATGGGAAGAGTGTCGTTCGTGGAGAGACTCTGCACGAGGCTTGGTATGCCGTTTCGACCCAAAGTTACCGATTACAGGCGGAACAGTACCAAATTCAAGCCGCCGACTCGACCGTCCGCATGGCCCAGGCGGCACGAAGTCCGATCGTCACGAACAGCACCTCTTATGTTGCGTTAAATGAGTCCCCCAAAACGCTCGTCAATTTGCCGATACCGGGGCTTGGGACCATGGAATCTCCGTTGGTCGACAAAACGTTCGTCACGTCAACAACGGCGGCCATTGTTCCCATTTATGCCGGAGGAAAAATCACTTCGGCCATCGGTGCCGCCCAGGCCCAGTCCTCCGCCGTGAGAGCCGGCCATGCCGTGACGGTCCAGGATTTGAAAATGGAGACCACCGAGGCGTATTTTCTCGTTTTACGTGTCCGTCAGCTTCATGAAGTGGCCGTGCAGGCGGAAAACTCGTTGATTTCCCATGAACGGGACGCCCAAAATTTGCTCGACAACAAGCTGGTCACGCTCAACGTGCTTCTCGCCGCGCAAACCGCCCGGGCGGCAGCTCTCCAACAGGTCATTCATACGCAAAACGGCGTTGCCCTTGCAGAAGCGGCCTACAATCGTCTCCTCAACCGTCCGCTTGATGCCCCCGTGTTTCTCGAGGAAATTGAAATTCCTGAGATGATCAGCGAACAGAGGACAGCCCTGGCCTTGGCCCAACAGGCAACGGCGCATCGCATGGAATTGGCCAAACTCAATGCACAATCGCGGGCATTATGTGAACAGTCGTTTATGGCCCGGGGCGACCGTCTCCCCATGGTTGCAGCTGCGGGGGGATTCAATTACATGGAAAACCATCACATGACGCCGAATGCCAATTTTGGAGGGGGAGTCTCATTCATGTGGACCCCGTTCGATGGCGGGGCAAGTCGAGCCAAACAGCGTGCCGCACAGCAGGAAGCAATGGCCGTCAACCGGATTCGTGATGAAACGCGAACACTGATCGAATTGCAGGTGAAAAGCGCGGAACTTTCCGAGCAGGAGTCGCGAGAACGACTGGCCGTTGCGGAAAAAGCCCTGGTTCAGGCGGCGGAAAACAAACGGATCGTCACAAGACAGTTCCAGGAAGGCCTGACCAATCACACGGAAGTCCTCGACGCCCAAGTTCTTGACACGCAAGCCAAATCCAATTACTGTAATGCTGTTTACGACGCGATTTTGGCAACCTTCAAACTCCGCCGCGCCTTGGGCGACTTGAATTAGCCAGCGTGCCGCTGGACCGCAGTTGCTCATGCTCACTTCGTTCGATTCGCATGGCGCAAGTGCTGCAATCAGAGCACGTGGCGTAAGCCAGTGCCTTGTATGGCTCTGGCACTCGCTAACGCGTCGTGCTTCGGTCTACAGCCTACAGTCTAAAGCCTTTACCGCCATGAAAAATACCTCGGCTTCCTGTTTTGTCGGACGTAATGTCCATCTTTATTGGTTTTCCGGTTCCGGAAACACGCTTCTTGCAGCGATTTCTTTGGCGAACGAGCTTCGTTCCTGCGGGGTGGAGGTCGAATTGCGGTCTCTCGAAAAATCGGACCCGACCATGATCGACCCGGACGCGATTTTCGCCGTCGCGTTTCCGACGCATTGTTTCACCTTGCCGGAATTCGTCCGCGATTTCGCGCTCCGCTTGCCTCGGGTTGACGGGACGCCCGCGTTCATGCTGACGACCGTCGGTCTCTGTTCCGGAGGGGTTCACGGACCGCTGAAAGCCATTCTGACCCAAAAAGGGTTCCACTGTATCGGAGCCAGACAACTGCTCATGCCCGACAGTTTCTTCGCGTTCATTCACGGAACAATGGCTCAGCGGATGATCCGGTCGGCACAAAAGCGTGCCGCTGCTTATGCCCACCGGCTTGTTGACGGAAAGACATCCTGGAGACGCGTCCCGGTTGTTTCCGATCTTTATGCCGCTTTTTTTCGATGGTTTTTCCGTGGACGCAACATGACTCGGTCTTGTCGCTATCCTGTCGTTTATGCCAGGGAAAAAAGTTGCATCCGGTGCCATCGTTGTGTTCAAATGTGTCCTGTCGAAGCACTGGTCAGTATCGGAAACGAACCGCCGAAACCGGAATTGCACTGTACCCTTTGTTTGCGTTGCGTCGCGGTCTGTCCCGTGAATGCCATGCGGTTGTGCCTGATGGGACTCCCCCCTTACCGCCCCAAACATGACAATGAACTGACGTCACTTTTCAAAAACATCTTTTCAAAATCCGATTGATCGGGAGTTTTTCCGCTCCCGTTGCTTTGCATGGTCACGTTCCGGAAGCGAATCGAACGAAGTGAGCATGAGCAACTGCGATCAAACCGTAGGTTTGCCCGCCGGGAGGCATTCTTTTAAAGTCCTTTGTTATGTGCGTTCCGGGTTGGTCGATTGGGAAAGTTGTGAAACATTTGCACCCCAGGACGTTCCAAGTGTCTCCGACGGGCAGCGTGCCGCCCGATCGCCCAGCGTGCCGTTGGACCGCAATACTCCTCAGTATTCCTCATTTCTCGCGAGTTTTATACCGGGGCCGGGATTTCTCATGAGTTTGAGTATAATAGGAAAAATTCTCTGATTTTGTCGATTTTTTGGGTAATACTGGCCGATAGATGTGTCACGTTCCAATCTCTCGAGAATTTTCTTTATGTTTGTAAAGAGATCATTGTCCATGAATGAAAAAATATCAAAAAACGGCAAGAAAACAGATCGATTTTCAAAAAAACGACGAATCGGCGGCGTGAAATCTCCTTATGGCTCCCATGATGAGTTCGACGAGATGGTTCCTCCTGCTGTGGCCATTGGGGAAATGGAAAAAGCTCTTCGTAACATTCAGGTTAAGCTGGAACAGGATCATTACGGGACGATTTCTTCTCCAAGGCATCCCAAAAACAATAAAAAATCCAAGAATTCTGTTTCAGCAAAAAATGATTACCTCTTCGTTCTTGGCATGATTGTTTTCGTGATCCTTTTTGCAATGTTTTGGATTGGAGAAAAAGGGTTTTCGCTCCGTTCCCCCATGATTGCCCAAAAAGTGAAAGTCGTGACGAAGAAATCTGAAGCATCACCGGTTATGAATCTTGGAAAAAATAATACGGCTGTTGACATTACCAAAAATTTGCAGTCCGCCCAGGCAAATGAATTATCACAACTTACCAAATTACCCGAATCAACGCATTCTATTGAATCCGTGTCTTTTTACACGACTTCCTATCATTTGCCGACGTCTCAACCGTCCACGATTCCTGTTAATGCCCATGATAATGCCTCTGTTGATGTTGGGGCGGATTCTTTGCCCCCTTCTTTGGCGCCTCATTCTTTTCCTCTGGCGACTCAATCACAGCAGGATGTTTCACTCAAGCAACATGAAGCCGAAAAACTTCTCGCCGAGTCAATACGGGTTTTGTCAACAAATCCGAAAGATTCCATGTTTTTTGTTCTCAAATCACTCCGGTTTTTTGAAGAGATAGGAGTCGAGGCCCCTTCCCAGGCACGTTGGGTCCTGAACCAGTCGATGGTTTCGCAGAATCTCGGCATGGCTCTTAACGGGTTTCAGGGGGGCATCGACACAATGACCTCAAGCGAAGACGGACAATGGCTGTTGATGAGCGACTGCGATGGGCGAGTATGGCTTTGGGACCTTCATCTGTATGATCAACCGGCCTCAGGATTTCATCTTGACACCGTTTCCGAAGGAATTGCCCAACTTCGATTCACGCCGAGTTTGAATCTGGCTGTTGCCATTACCAAGCAAGGGGCGCTTCGGTTTTGGGACCTCTCCCTTGACCAACCGGGAGACTGCCCGATCATTTGGACGGTTCCAAGATTTCCTTATTCCCATGTCGTCATCAGCAAGGACGGTCACTGGATGGCGGGAATCGGCGCGGAAAAAAACAATAACAATTCCTACAGAAATCCCTCCAATTCCTCGGAAACAACGGGGATGGTTCATCTGTTTGATTTGAATAAAATTGCAGCGGCCAGGATGGTTGTTGCGCCAACCCAGTTCAAGGCTCATGAAAAAACCATTCGAAGTCTTTTGATCAGCGATGATTCCCATTGGCTTATTTCCGGAAGCGACGACCGGACCATCCGACTGCTCAACCTCCGTGCAACCATTCCGGGTCAGGAGCAGTTTGTTCTCCGTGGCCATGACTTTGAAATCGATTGCATGACAGTCAGTCCCGATGGTCAGTGGCTCGTTTCCGGAGGCCGTGACACCGAACTCAGACTTTGGAATCTTCGCGACCCGAAAACGTTGTCCCATCCTCTGTTGCTCGCCGACGTTCCCGGAGGATTTTCCATGCTCAAATTCAGTTCCGACGGAATGTATTTGGCCGCCGGTTCTTATGACAAAAGAATTTGTATTTGGAAATTTAACGGGATACAAAAACCAAGGCCCGTCCACCTCCTCGTCGGACATCAGGCTCTCGTCAGCAACCTCCAGTTCATGAAAAAAGGAGATTCGCTTGTTTCCCAAAGCAGTGACGGTGAAGTCCGAATCTGGAATCTTGCCTCCGAAGTCCCGTCCGATCGCGTCGTCGTTTTCAAAAATTCGGAGACTTTGCCATTTTCTTCCGTGCTCTTGAGTGAGGATGAACGGTGGTTGATTCTTGGACATCCCGTCTCCGGGACTGTTGTTTCACGGGCGTTTCCACAAACCGGACTCAAACTCTGGCCGCTCAAATTTGACGAAATGCTTCCTTGTGCAATACTTTACGCGAAACATTGTCAGACAAAACTATAAGCTGCAGCACAAAGCTTAAAACGCAAAACGCAAAGATGACATTGAAAAACTTTGCGTTTTGCGCTTCTAAGTTTTCCGTGGCTAAAAATAATCGATCGTTCTTAAATTTTTTGAGGGGGCTATTGAGATTTTCTGCACAATCCTGCAAAATAGTAGGTTTGGTGCTGTTTGAAAAAAGCGCGGCATGACTGTTTGCCGTTGCTTTTTGTTCTGTTGTTCTATGTCTTCAAGAGGAGTTATTGAAAATGGCTGCATTTCCGGAAGTTTCCAAAGTTAAATACGAAGGTCCCGATTCCAAAAATCCGCTGGCTTTCCGTTACTACAATGAGTCAGAAGTTGTCGAAGGGAAAACGATGAAGGAGCATTTCCGGTTTAGTGTCGCCTTTTGGCACACTCTCCGCGGAACGGGCGCCGACCCGTTCGGCCCGGGAACAATGTTTCGTCCCTGGGAAGACGGCACGGATTCCGTCGAAAACGCAAAAAATCGAGTCAAAGTTTTCTTCGAATTCTGCGACAAACTCGGTGCTCCTTTTTACTGTTTCCATGACAGGGATGTTGCCCCGGAAGGAGCGACGCTTGCCGAATCGAACAAAAATTTTGACGCCGTTGCCGCCGTGTTCAAAGAAGAGCAGGATCGAACCGGAATCACGCTTCTTTGGGGAACGGCCAATCTTTTCAGCAATCCCCGTTACATGCACGGGGCCGCGACCAGTTGCAATGCCGACGCCTTTGCTTTTGCAGCCGCCCAAGTGAAAAAGGCGCTCGAAGTGACCAAAATGCTCGGTGGCCAGGGGTACACGTTTTGGGGTGGCCGTGAAGGGTACCAGTGCATCTGGAACACCGACATGAAACGCGAAGTCGACAATCTCGCCCGGTTCATGCACATGGCGATCAACTACGCCAAGGAAATCGGCTTCACCGGTCAGTTCTATTTCGAGCCGAAACCGAAAGAGCCGACCAAGCATCAGTACGATTTTGATTGTGCCGCGTGCATCAACTTCCTCCGGGCTTACGGCCTCGACAAATACGTCAAGATGAACATCGAAACGAACCACGCGACGCTTGCGACGCATTCGGTCGAGCATGAAATCGACTTCGCCGGAGGTCAGGGATTCCTTGGCTCCATCGACGCCAACGCCGGCGACATGCTTCTCGGTTGGGACACTGATCAGTTCCCGACGGATGTTTATATGACGACCAAAATCATGTATTTCCTCATGAAACATGGTGGATTTACCACTGGCGGGCTTAATTTCGACGCAAAAGTGCGACGCGAGAGCTTCGAGCCGGTCGATTTGTTCTATGCCCATATTGGCGGGATGGACGCCTTTGCGAAAGGGCTTAAAATCGTTGCGAAAATGCGCGAAACCGGTGAAATCCAGCAATTGCTCAAGGAGCGTTACAAGTCGTGGGACACCGGAATCGGTGCCGACATTGAAGCCGGCAAATGCGACTTCAAGAGTCTTGAAAAGTACATGCTTGAAAAGGGCGACGCAACCCCGAACGTCAGCGGACGTCAGGAACTTCTGGAGAATATTGTCAATCGGTATTCATTCTAACTCGATTTATACTGCCAAACGTCAATAAGACTGACATTTTCCTTGTGTCCTTTGTGAAATCTTTGTGAACTTTGTGGTTAAAAAAATATTTGACCACAAGGGACACAAAGGATGCACAAAGTTCACAAAGGTTGTATAAAGTTCGTTGTCGTTTCAAAAAATGTAAAATCATGGGCACCGAGCTCCGAAAAGTTAATCAGCGAAAGCGGAAATGGGCACGACTCGCTAGGGCTTGGGGTCAAACTGTTTTTTCCGCGGGAGTGTTACTTGCCGCAGTGAGTGTGCCGACATTTAAGGCTTTGGGGTACAGTACTAATGATGTGATCGTGAAGATTTTCGTGTTCGGTCCACTTACACTGAGTTTCTTTGCTATGATACCGCTTATTTACGGTTTTGCTGTTTTTAATCATTTTATATCAAAATCTAAGCGAAAATCCCGGAACCAACCATCATCGTCTGACAATTCTCAAAATCATTCATAAACAACCTTTTCTTCTGTGGACGAAATCCTGCCTGAGTTTGAAATTCTGCTGGAAGACGGGCCGCTTCTTGCGGTGAACAAGCCGTTCGGGCTGCTTACGCAGGCACCGGAAGGGATTGATTCCCTGGAATTCCGGGTCAAGGATTATCTGATCTGTCGCGAGCGGAAGCCGGGACGCTGTTATCTTGGGGTTCCGCATCGGCTTGACCGGCCGGTCAGCGGGGTGATTCTTTTTGCCAAACATGCCCGGGCGGCCAAGCGACTTTCCGAACAATTTGAATGGCGAACGGTTCAAAAAACGTATTGGGCTGCTGTTTCCGGTCAAATTGCCCAGGATTCCGGAACCTGGACCGATTACATGAAAAAAGTGAAGGGGCAACCTCTCGCGGTGATTACCCCGCCGATCGACCCGGAAGCTCGGGAAGCGATTCTTCATTTTCAGGTGCTCGGCCGCTTTGGCTGGGGAACGTGGCTCGAAATCACGCTTGAAACCGGTCGAATGCACCAGATTCGTCTGCAAACCGCCAGTCACGGCTTTCCCATTTTGGGCGATTTTCAATACGGCTCCCCGACAACATTTGGTCCGCAATTCGAGGACGACCGACTCCGGGGAATCGCGCTTCACGCCCGGTCGATTTCCTTTTGTCATCCGATGACCCGGGAACCAATCACGCTTGCCGCTCCGGTGCCGCCCCCTTGGCACGACCTCGGCATCTTTTAGAGCCGTTTGCAATCTGAATAGGCCTAAGATCGGGCGCGGTAATTGGTTAAGGATACTAATACTACAGCGCAATGTCTAAGTCCATTTACACTGATGAATTTTCCGTAAGTCGATGCCTCGTCGGGCGATTCGTTTTCGTGTCGTTCGTTGGTGGCAGAACGTTG
>Ga0123353_10001030_pt1 | contig 34199 bp, 34 predicted proteins | sample TergutLab28metaG_3_FD_92763 | JGI IMG/M metagenome (GOLD analysis project Ga0123353, IMG submission 92763) | Labiotermes labralis P3 segment gut microbial communities from Petit-Saut dam, French Guiana - Lab288 P3 | ecosystem: Host-associated > Arthropoda: Insects > Digestive system > Gut ... | reverse complement strand
TGCCGAGCTTGGTCTTGGTCTGTCCTTCGAACTGCGGGTCGGGAACCTTCACGCTCACGACGGCGGCCAGGCCTTCGCGGAGGTCGTCGCCGGTCGGAACGCCGTCGTCTTCCTTCAGCAGTTTGGCGGATTTGGCGTAGGCGTTCACCGTGCGGGTCAGCGCGCTCTTGAACCCCACCAGATGCGTGCCGCCCTCGACGGTGTTGATGTTGTTGGCGAACGAGAACAGCGACTCGTTATAACCGTCGTTGTACTGCATCACGATGCTGACGGCCAGGTGAGAGTCCTCGTCCATCTTTTCGATCGTGATCGGCTTGTGCAGCGACTGCTTGGTCTCGTTGAGGTGCTGCACGTACGCGATCAGGCCCTTGTTGTATTGAAAAACTTCCTGTTTTTCGGCCCGTTCGTCGGTCAGTTCGATCCGCAGCCCCTCGTTGAGGTACGCCAATTCGCGAAGCCGCGTGGCTAACACTTCGTACTTGAAGGCGATGTCGGGAAAAATCTCATTGTCGGGCCTGAACGTGACCTTCGTGCCCGTCTTCTTCCGCGTGCCGATTTTCTTCAACTCGCCGGTCTTCTTGCCGCGCTCGAACTCCATCTGCCAGACGCTGCCGTCGCGGCTGACCTCGACCTCCATCCACTCACTCAGCGCATTCACCACCGACGCCCCCACCCCGTGCAGCCCGCCGGACACTTTGTAGACGTCGTGATCGAATTTGCCGCCCGCCCCCAGCCGGCAGAACACGACCTCCAGCGTGGAGACCTTCTCCTCGGCGTGGATGCCCACGGGAATCCCCACGCCGTCGTCCTGCACGCTGACCGAACCGTCCAGGTGAATCGTCGTGACGATGCTGCTGCACCGCCCGGCCATCGCTTCGTCGATGGCGTTGTCCACGATTTCCCACACCAGGTGATGCAGCCCGCGCGGCGTGGTGTCGCCGATGTACATGCCCGGACGTTTGCGAACGTGATCGAAGTCCTTCAGGACCTTGATTTTGCTCTCATCGTAATTCGTCGAGTCTACCGATTCCGCGTGAAGATTCTCGTTCTTGGCCATATCCCTGGCCACCTCATTCCTATATACCATTGGCTTTGCGCCAATGTTGTTACCTTCTTGTCAGGCTCCGCTGACATGGCTTCATTATCGCAAATTCCCCGCGAAATTGCAACAAATTGCAGCGCCTGGGCCAGGCCATCGCATTCCCGTGTCGCGGGCGTCCCGCCCGCGTGTCGCGAGGGCGTCTCGCCCGCGTGTCGCGAGGGCGTCTCGCCCGCGTGTCGCGAGGGCGTCTCGCCCTCGCTGACCGTTCCGCGCGGCAGACATCACGCGAAAACAAAGGGGTTTCGCGGCCAGACGCGGCCGGGACGGCCGCGAGACGCGCGGGCAAGATGCCCGCGTCACGAGAATGCGCTTGCCCTGAGCGCCTGGGGGTGCATGACCGTTCATGCGATTTCGTAATCCCGCTCGGTCTTTACAAAATCGCGTAACCACACATTTTGGCGACAGGAACATCCCACCGCGCAAAGAGGCAAGCCGTCGCGAAAAGTTTTTCGACTATCCCGTGCCCTCTCCGCGTTGTCGTTTCCGCGCGAGCGCTCGCAGCGCCAAGCTCCACGCGACGGCGGCCGCCAGCAGGGGCAGCATCTGAAGGGCATAGCCGCGGTAGTTGAGGTCCCAGCCGTCGAGATACCATAAGGTGGCGACGAGCATGCCCACGGGCAGGTACAGGGCGGTCAGGAGGGAGCGGCCTCCACCGGCGAGCACCAGTCCTCCGGCCAGCACGGCCGCGACGGGGATTCGCAAATCGTGCACGGGCAGTCTCGGGACGGCGGCGGTGTTGTTTTCCAACAGCCAGAGCGCCCCGCCCAGCGCGGAGATGGCCCCGCCCGTGACCAGCGCCAGCGACCGCACCCGCGGCGGGGGCGTCGTGATCGGATGGTGCCGCGTGCGGCTGTGATGGACCATCATCGTCAGCAGCACGCCCGAGACGATCAGGGCCACCACGAGCATTCGTGTCACCGCCAGCGGAGCGTAAGTCCGCATGGGGCTGATCGCGTCGTCTCCGTCTTCGGCCGTCACGTCGGCCTCCAGATGCCACGCGTCGAACGTCCGCGGATGCACGGGAATTTCCCGGTCCGACACCAAACCGTGCAACAGCCCCCAGACCAGCAGCGCCGTCAGCGCCGTCGCCACCAGGGCCGGCAGTCTGGGACTCCGCGCCAGGATCGCGTTGACCGCCCCGATCGCCGCCCCGGCCGACACCGCCGCCGCAAAGGCCAACCACGGCCAAACGCCCGCGTGAATCTCACCCGCAGCCGGCAAGGCCGCCCGAAGAATCCCCGCCGCCACGACACTCCCCGCCGACCAGCTCATCCACACGCTCACGTCCAGCACACCGCAACGCATCGCCAGCAGCATCGCCAACGCCGCCGGCGTGTAATACCCCATCAACTGCCCCATCACGTCATAAAACTGCCGATCCGCTCCCACCCACAACACCGCCAACATCGCCAACAACCCAACCGTATGCACGGCCGCGGCCAAGACACTCCAAGGCCGCTCGCGAGGAATCAGGTTGTATTCCCAGGGGCGCATTAACTCAACTTCTTAAACCGCAAAAACAGCCACGTCAGACCGATGGAAACGGCGGAAATGACCATGACCCACACGAACGGCAGGAGTTTTCTCTCCTCGCCGGGGCCCACAGGCGCCTCAAACGGCAAATCGACGTTCATCGAGAAAATCGACACCACCAACTGCGGCAGCATGATGAAAATCATCACCAGCGTCAGCGTTTTCATCAGGACGTTGAGGTTGTTGTTCACCACGCCGACCCGCGCGTCCATCAGGCCCGAAAGCACCTGCGAATGCACGCTGGCCTGTTCCTGACACTGCGTGGTCTCGATGACCAAGTCGTCCAGAAACTCCTGATTCTCCGCGGAAAACCCCAGCCGCGGGGCGTGAATCTTGAGCTTGTCAATCAGCCGCAAATTCGACGTGATGGCGTTGAGATAGTACACCAAACTTTTCTGCAACGTGAAAAGGCTGACCAGGTGCTTGTTGTCCATGGTCCGGTTGACCTCCTGCTCCAACTGGTCGGAAATCATGTTGATGACGCGCAGGTGCTCCTCGTAATGGAACACGCTGCGGTAGAGCATGCGGAGGAACACGTCCTGGAGCGAGGCGATTTTTCCGAACCCGCGGCCTTCGAACAGCGGCGCGTCGTCGGCCAGCACGATGATCATGAAGTCCTTGAACAGAAACACGCCCGTGGAGGCGACCTTGAAGAGGAACTGGTCTTCGCTGGAGTAGTTTCGAGGCCGCTTGTAAATCAGGGCGGCGTGTTCGGGTTCGAACTCCAGGCGGGAGAGTTCGTCGGGGTCCAGGGCGCTGTTGAGGGTGTGTTCGTCGAGTTTGAGGGTTTCGACGAGGTATTTTTTTTCCTGCTCGGTCGGCGTGACGTAGACCAGGACCTGGGCCTGATCGTGCTGGGCGTTCACGAGCTTTCCTTCGGCAATTCGCAGATATTTCAGCATACACACACTCCGTCCGGGCCTTCAGGGCATCGCTACTCCGTCAGGGCATACAACGACCGTCATATCACGAACCATCGGGGCGGCGCCGGAGGTGAGAGACCGAGTTCCCGGCGTCATGGACCACGACCGCACGCGAGAGCACGACCCTGGCCCAATCCCGTGAGTATACCAATCCGCCGGGGCGTCCGCCACGAAAAAACATGTTTTGCCAGATCGTGGATTCGCGAAGCGCTGGCCCTCCGTAGCCTTGCGGACTACGGAGGGCTTGAGCACCTGGCGGAACCTGGGTGGGCCTTCCTTTGAGGCGCCGACGGACTCCAACAACGTCCGCCGACCCATCCTCATCTCTGGGCCGTGATGGGCTCTTCCAACGGCGAATCATACGGCATTTAGTGCCATATTGCAACAATAAAACAGGGCAATTAATAGCTATAAATAGGCATCTATTACCGTAAGATTATATTTTGCAACATATTACACGCTAAAAATTATTGAAGGACACCGAGAATTCTGTATGGTTATTCTCTGTGGAAATTGACCGAATCAAGTTGAGAGAGCTTCGACGTTCAAAGCGAATTACCAGCGCAAACTTTGCCGGCATGGTTGGTGTGGGTAAAACCTACATCAGCCAGATCGAAAACGGCGTACGCACACCGGGCCAGCCGCTGATCCTTCGCATGGCGGAGGCGTTGGGCGTCGAATCGGCGGCGATATGTCTTGCTCCGCCCGTGCCCCATGTGTCGGCGGCCGAGGTGATGCAGCGGCGGCTGAACGAGATTTATGGCCAACTTTCGCCCGCCAATCAGGCGGCGTTGTTGTCATCGGCGGAAACCATGTTGGTCGGCGAAGGCAAGGCCTGACCATTGTCCGTCGGGACGTATTGTGGTACTGTTATTCGCGTCACGAGCTAACACTTCCGCGCCGCGGGGCGCGGCGAAAAAAGGAAAAATGGTTATGAAGAACGGAAAACTCAAGGTGGCCGTTATCGGGTGCGGGTCGATCGCGCAGCACCGTCATTTGCCGGAGTACGCCGCCCGGCCTGACGTCGAACTCGTCGCGGTGGTCGACGGGAACAAAACGCGGGCGGCCGAGGTGGCGGCGAAATTCAACGTGCCCCACGCCATCACCGACATCAAGGACGCGCTGAAGCTCCAGGTCGATGCCGTCAGCGTCTGCTCCCCGACGGCCTGCCACGCGCCGCACTCGATCGCCTTCCTCAAAAAAGGCGCCCACGTGCTGTGCGAAAAACCCATGTGCGCGTCCATCACCGAAGCCAAAAACATGATCGCCGCCGCCAAGGCCGCCAAACGGCAACTGATGATCGGCCACAACCAGCGGCTCCACGTCGCGCACGTGCGGGCCAAACAGTTCTTCAACACCGGAGCGCTGGGACGCTGCCTGGGGTTCTCGACCACCTTCGCCCACTCCGGTCCCGAAACCTGGTCCGCCGACAAGCTCAACAACCACTTCTTCCGAAAGGCCGACGCCGTATGGGGCGCCATGGCCGACCTGGGCGTGCACAAAATCGACCTGGTCCGCTGGTTCCTCGAAGAAAACGTCGCCTCCGCCACGGCCATGCTCGGAACGCTGTCCAAGAAAAACTGCAACGTGGACGACACCGCCTTCGCCGTGCTGAAAATGAAGAGCGGCATTCTCGGTCAACTGTTCGCCGGGTGGGCGCACTATCCCGGCTGCGACAATTCGACGACGTTTTACTGCGAGAAGGGCATCCTGCGGCTGGAGGATGATCCGACGTACAACGTGATCGTGGATTTCGCTAACGGGGAGCGTCAGTTGCTCCAGACCAAAGCGATTCAGACCAACGACGAGGGCGGCCAGACGAGTTCGGGCGTGATCGACGCGTTCGTGAACGCGATCCAGTCCGGTACGGGTGTGCCGATCCCGGCCTCGGACGTGATCAACTCGCTCTCGGCGGTGGTTGCGTGCGTGGAGTCCAGCGCGAATGGGAAATTCGCGACCGTAAAAGCGTACTAAACACGCGGTTCGGTTGACGAAAATACGGCTCGGCCTGTTTGTGTTGTAGAACGTTATGCACGACAAAACGTTTTGTCATGCACAACATTCGACAACGTAAACAGGCCGAGCCAGATGTACGTTTGTCTGCAATGTCTACCGTCGTCGCCGCAGCAGCGTCAGGCCGCCCAGGGTCAGCAGGGCCATCGTCGCCGGTTCGGGGACAACAACCGTGGTCACCTGTATGGATTGACACGCGTTGTTGCCCGTCTTCCAACCGACGAGGGAGCCATCTTCATTCAGTTGGCTGAAGTCGCCGTTCACGTCGTACACGATGCCGGCCGTGATGTCCTCGACCCGGATGTTGGTCGCCCACCAGGCCATGTCGTTATAGGGGCCGATGTTGCGGAACAGCCGAATCTGGGCGTTGCCGATGGAATTGAAGGCGTTCAATCCCGTCTGGAAGGGACCCGTGGGACTTCCCGTCCAGTTCGTTCCTTCCGGCAGCACGAACGTGAGCTCCACATGATGCCACAGGCCGTCACCGAGTTGGCCCATGGTCAGACTCGGAGCGGTAATATCACCGTCCGGGCCGGTGCCGCCAGCCCCCACTCCTCGAATGGTCCAAAAATTCGTGCACAGGCCGGCCCCCGGCGAATTGGCCACGTCGAACTTGATGTCGTAACTGATGACAAGCGTGTTCCCCGGAATCAGGCCGTTCAAGGTGGGCAAGTAGATGTTGCCCTTATCTCCGAAGTTGGCCACATCCGTGAAGGCAAAATAGCCGATCCGTTGGCCCGCGATGGTGTCAGGCGCAACGGGGGAAAGGGACGTGGTAAGGGTCAATGCGCCTTCGGGGAGGTTATTTTGGGTCCAATATCCCCAACTGCCCATGTCGTAATAATACGCCGAGGCGGGCAAGGTGAGCCCGGCGGCCAGGAACAACGTCACAACAAGAGTTCGGTTCATCGGATTCTCCTCATTTCTTGATTTGTACTCGCTAGCCGCGTCGCCGCAGCATGGCCAGGCCTCCCAGGGCCAGCAGGGCCATCGTCGCCGGTTCGGGAACGGTGACAACGACCATGCCTGCGCCGCCACCGGAGTAGCCGACGGGAAAACCCGTCGCCGCGTCCATGTCATTGAAGTCGCCGTTCGCGGCATACTCAAAACCGGACGTCACGTCCATGATACTGACGTTGTCCACCAGCCAGGAAAGGCTATGGTCGTAATTGTGGGGCCCCGCGTTGCGGAACAACGCAAACGCGATGTTGTTGAACGTGTCAAAATCATGCGGGCCCGGCGTGGTAGCGTCGACGTATCCCGAGATGGAACTGCCCGTCCACACGTACCCCATGGGCGTGTCGAACGTGATGTCCACATGGTGCCACAAGCCGTCACCGAGCACGACCATGTCCAACTCGGGAAGGTTGATAAACCCATCCATGCCATGCCCAGGCCGCGTGTAGATCTGCGAACACAGCCTGTAGCCGCCGTTGTCGATGATCTTGATGTCGAAACTGACGACATACGTGTTCCCCGCCACCCAGCCGACGTTGGTCGTCAACGGGGTGTAAATGTTGCCGAAATTCCCATCGGCCGGCTGGAAGGAAAAGGAACCGTAGTTGTTGCCCGGAATCGTATCGGGCGCCTGGCCCACCGCGGTATAGGTGACGGACATCGGCACCTGCTCCGAGGTGGCCGTCCAGATTCCCCATTCGTTCCGGTCGGGGAAATAATAGGAATCATCGGCGTTGGCCACGGAAGTCAGTCCAACCGCCAGCACCATGGCCACAACAAGAATTCGCAGCATACCGCATCTCCTTTCATCTGTCAGATGTTTGAAAAATGGAACAAAACAATTGCCTGCTCATACCCACTTGATTGTACCGCCGACTCCCGGTTTGTCTACGGTTTTCCCGCCGTCCACCAGGCGTCCTGAACGACGTGGCCGGTCTTCACGTACCCTTTGACCCACGTTCCGTTGCTTTGGACCTCGAAGTGAGAAAACGGAATCGTCACGCGGCGGTAGGCGCCGTCGTTGCGAATCTGCCCGTCGATGTTCTGATGCGTCCAGAAACGCGGATCGCCGCCACGGGTCGGATCGTTCGGCGGAGTGTCCGGCCGAAGGGCGCCCTGGCCGACGCAGTGAAACAGCACCCCGCCGTAAAAGGCCGAACTGTAACGCAGATCGACCGTCCAAGGCTTGTCGCCCGTGCGGATGTCCACTTTGCGCAACTGGCAATATTCGTAGGTTTGATACGGGTTGAGACCGTACACGCCCTGGGGCCAACCGAAGTCGGTCAGCCCGCCCAGACCGGGACAAAAGGCGACTCGCACGTCACTGAGGTACTTCAGCCGGAACAACTGCTCCGGCGGGGCCATGCCACGGCTCCAGGTGTACCCGGCCGGCATGTCGGTCGGATAGGGTTCCCCCTCGGTGCGGTCATAGAGTTTATCGTACTCCTCGCCGCTCATGGTGCCCATCAGGTCCGGGCGGTAGTTCAGGAGGATGGGATACTGGGTGAAATCCGCGCCGTACATGTGCATGGCCTGGTGTGTGGACCGCAGATTGAGGGCACACTGCACCAGAATGGCCTGCCGTTTGGCCCGGCTGAGCGAGGGCATGAGAAGGCTCACCAGGATCGCGAGAATCGCGATGACCACCAGCAGTTCAATGAGCGTAAAGCCTCGGCGACGCATGATGTTTGCCTTTTTCGTGTATGACATTCGCGGTGTGCCATTCTAGCGAACGGCCCACGGATGGTTCAATGGAACCACAGCACAACCCCCCGCCGCGGTTTGGAACCGCCGTCATCCAGGGGATCGCGCGGCTGCGCGTTGCCGGTCCAGAAGAACGTTGTGGCGTACCCATTGTCGTAATGGTCGCCGAATCCGGCCTGGATATCGCGTACGAAGAGTGCCTTGGCGGGGACCATCGTTTCCCAGAACGGGCCCGCGAAATTCTGTTGCGCGTTCGGTCCCATCACATAGTAATTGCGTTCTTCCGGCCTGTAGGACAGCCAGCGGACGCTTGTGTCGAGGTGCGCTGTGTTGGCGCCTTGGGCCAGTTGCCGCGTGTGGCCGGTCCAGTTCATTTCCTGGAAGTTATGGTAGTCCACGGCGGCGACGTCGTCGATGACATTGCAGCCCAGCAGGATGTAGTCGCTCGGACCGGGGATTTTGTCCGGCGAGATGAAATAGACGCCCTTCACGTCCGGTGTCTGGCCGTAAATGAAACTGGAGAACCCGACGAATTGATAGCCGAGGTACCCCGCGCTGGTCCATCGGTCGACGTCGCGGTTCCAGTCCTCCCGGCCGATCAGGGCAGGGCAGCGGAAGTTGTACGGGGACGTGACGTATTTGTTCGACAGCAGCGCCAGGACGCTGCCATCGCCCGAGGCCAGATCAAACCGCGCCCCGCCGCCGCCCCGGGCGGGCAAAGAGCCGTAATCGTCCGCGTACAGCAGAGCGGCCGACGCCGTCGCGCGGGACTGCACGGCGCACTTGGACCGCATGGCGATTTCTTTGGCCTTGCTCAGCGCGGGCATCAAAATGCTCACCAGCAGCGCGATGATCGCGATGACCACCAACAACTCGATGAGCGTGAACGCCCTGTCGAGCGCACACACCTTCCGCCGCACGGCCTGTCGGGGCATAGACATGATTTCACCTCGGCGATTCCGACGGTATTATATAGCGACCATTACGCAGTGACAAGCGATACAAGAAGGATTTCATCGAATGAACCGGACGATTCAATTAGCCCATGGTGGCGGTGGGCAGCTTACGGCGGAGTTGGTTGCGGAGGTGATTTTGCCGTCGCTGGGGGCGGACGTCAGCGCGCAGGACCCGCGGGCGTTGGCCGACGCGGCGGTTGTGACCGCGCCGGCGCATTCTTGTGGCGCGGGCGTCTCGCCCGCGCGTCCCGAGGGCGTCCCGCCCTCGGAAACGCCCGCCAACAGGCAGGATGTTCTGCCACGGCAAGACCAGCGCGGGCGAGACGCCCGCGCCACGTCCGCCGGGGCGATGTGGGCGTTGACGACGGATTCGTACGTGGTGTGGCCTTTGGAGTTTCCCGGCGGGGACATCGGGCGGCTGGCGGTGTGCGGGACGGTGAACGATTTGGCCGTTTGCGGGGCGGCGGCGGCGGGGTTGTCGCTGGCGCTGGTGCTGGAGGAGGGGTTGGAGGTCGCGCTGCTGCGTCGGGTGCTGGTCTCGGCCGGTCGGTCGGCGAAGCAGGCGGGCGTGCGGATTGTGACGGGCGACACGAAGGTGGTCGAGCGGGGCGGTCTGAAGGGCATGGTGGTCAACACCTCGGGTGTGGGGGTGGTTTCGCCGTCGGCCCGGTTGGGGTTCGGCTGCGTGAAACCCGGCGACCGGCTGGTGCTCACAGGCCCACTGGGCGAGCACGGTTTGGCGGTGCTCTGCCACCGTCAGGGGCTGCGGACGGAACTGTCCAGCGACTGCGCCCCGCTGAACGGCCTGTGCCGCGACCTGATAGACCACCTGGGCCCGGAGGTGAGATGGATGCGTGACCCGACCCGCGGCGGTCTGGCCGCGGCGGTTTGCGACCTCGCCAACGGCTGCGGAATGGGCATCGAACTGGACGAACTCGCCCTGCCGCAGCACCGAACCGCCCGGGCGGCCTCCGAAATGCTCGGCCTGGACCTGCTCACCGTCGCCAACGAAGGCAAACTTCTCGCCGTCGTCTCTCCGCAAACCGCCGATCAGGCCGTGACCATCCTCCGCCGCCACGAAATTGCCGCCCACGCCGCCGTCATCGGAACCGTCACGCAATCCAGCCGCCACCCGCTGGTCGAACTTCTCACCACCATCGGCGGCCGGCGGATCATCCAAATGCCCTACGGCGAGGAGTTACCGAGAATCTGTTAGAAATTGGTTGACAAACAAACTACATGCAAATATCCTCTATAGGAGTACGTCATATATGGTTGATTTCGATGGATGTCCCTGTTCCGGGAAGTCGTTGGCCAAGTTGATCAGGCCGTTGATTCTGGCGGCGTTGTCGCGTCGGGCGATGCACGGGTACGAGTTGAAGCGGGAAATGGCCGAGGCGGTGTTTTCCGGTGGCGGCGTGCCGGATTTGAGCGGTATTTACCGTTGTTTGAACGATATGGAGAAACTGGGCCTGGTCGCGTCGACGTGGTCGGCCGACCACGCGGGCCCGGCGAGGCGTCGGTACTCGCTGACCGAAGGCGGTACGGCGTGTCTGGCCCAGTGGAAGGCGTCACTGGCGGACTTCCGGCATCAGTTGGACGAGACGATCGCATATTTGAACACGCCCGCGCCGTGACGGCCGCGTCCGGCGGGGTCGTTGTGTTCGGCGCGGCCCTGACAAGGAATGTGGTTCATGCGTGCGTATACAGCGGAGTTGGCGGGAACGTTCATTCTGGTGTTTTTCGGTGTCGGATCGGTGCATACGGCGGTGTTGTGCGGTGCGCAGTCGGGGTTGTGGCAGGTGGCGGTGGTGTGGGGCGTGGCGGTGGCGTTGGCGATTTACGCGTTTGGCGCGACGTCGGGGGCTCATCTTAACCCGGCCATGACGGTGGCGTTCGCGGCCTGGCGAAAATTTCCTTTGCGGCAGGTGCCGGGTTATCTGCTGTCGCAATTGCTTGGCGCGGTTTTGGCGGCCTTGTTGCTCTACGCGTTGTTTAGCGGCATGATCGCGCATTTCGAGAACGCCAACAACATCGTTCGCGGCGCGCCCGGCAGCGAGCTTTCGGGCATGGTGTATGGTGAGTATTTTCCGAATCCGGGGATGGCCAAGGCGAACGGTTGGGTTCCGGAGGTTGTCACCGTATGGACAGCGATGCTTGGGGAGTTCGTCGGCACGGTGTTTTTGGCCTTTTTCATTTTTTCGCTCACGGACAGTTGTAACAACGGAAAGCCCGGTCGGAAGCTGTTGCCGCTGTTCATAGGGTTGTCGGTGGCCATCATTATCTCGATCATCGCTCCGCTGACGCAGGCGGGGCTGAATCCTGCGCGCGACTTCGGTCCGCGGCTGGTGGCCTGGATGATGGGTTGGGGCTGCGTGGCGATTCCCGGCGCGCGGGGCGGATTCTTCACGGTCTATATTCTCTCGCCAATCGCGGGCGGATTGCTGGGCGGTTTCCTGTACGGCCTGTTGACCCACTACCGCCGCGACAACCCGCCGACGATCGGCGACGTCGAGGCGAAATGCGACTGTGATAACGACAGCGACAAGTGACCAGCGACAAGAGTAGGCAGCGACTGTTCTGATATCGTGTTCTCGCACCGTGCGAACGTCCAGAAAGACAAGACTTTCCTTCTCTTGTCGCTGGTCACTATTTCGAAAGGACAACAATCATGGCGAAACCGAAAATGATTCTCGTGGGCGGATTTCTTGGCGCGGGCAAGACGACGTTGTTGTGGCAGGCGCTTCAGCGGTTGCGGGCGCGGAAGATCGAGACCGGGCTGATTACCAACGACCAGGCGCCGGAGCTGGTGGACACGGCCTGGCTGGCCAGGGGGCAGTCGCCCGTGCGGGAAGTGGCGGGAAGTTGTTTCTGCTGCAATTTCCCCGGTCTGGACGCGGCCATCAACGCGCTGCTGGAACGCAGGACCCAGGTGATTTTGGCCGAACCGGTGGGCAGTTGCACCGACTTGTCGGCCACGATCCTTCAGCCGATCAAACGCCTGCGACGCGACCTCGACCTGTCGCCGTTCTCGGTTGTCCTCGACCCCGGCCGGGCCCGCGAAGCCCTGGGGCAGCAGGGAACCTCGCTGCATCCCGACGCCCTCTACATTCTCCGCCTGCAACTGGCCGAAGCCGACATCGTTCTTCTCAACAAGATCGACCTGCTGTCGCCCGGCGACGCGGATTCGCTGGCGGCGGAACTGGGGCAGGCGTATCCGCAGGCCACGGTCAGGACAATGTCCGCCCGGAGCGGCGCGGGCGTCGACGAGTGGTTGGCGGATGTGCTGAATCCGCAAGCCGCCGCCGGGCGAACCATTATCGAGGTCGATTACGACCGTTACGCCGAGGGCGAGGCGGTCCTGGGCTGGCTGAACCTCACCGCGTCCGCCACCGCGGCCCCCGCCGACGGGGCGGCGTACCTCGCGTCGCTGCTTCACAAACTGGACGCCGCCCTCCAGGCCGGCGGGATTTCCGTCGGACACGTCAAAGCACTGCTGACGCGCAACGGCGACATGTGGATCGGCAACATCACCCACGAGCGGGGCGGCGTCTCCGTCCGCCAAACCGCCGGTTCGCCCGCCGACACCGGCAACCGCCTGACCATCAACGTCCGCGTCGGCTGTTCACCGGAGAGGCTGTCGCAATTGGTCGACGAGACCATGCGGGCCATGCCCGGCACCGCCCTGGCCGTCGAAAAATGCCACTGCCTCAAACCCGGCCGACCGAACCCGACCCACCGCGACAAAACGACAGCGTAATTCGCGGCTACACCTTCCGGCTGCGGATGATCGACACCACCAGCCACAGGCCCAGGACGGCGGCGAGGATGTAGCCGAGGATGCCGAACGTCTGCAAGCTGGCCAGGCCCATGATGACCTCCTCGGGCCGCTGCACCAGCAGGCTCGACGCCACCAGAAGCCCCGCGATCACCATGCCGAAACTGATGCGGTTGGAACTGATGTCCAACATGCGGACCAGGTTGCCCAGATGCTCGTGCTCCAGCCGCACATTGTAGGCGGTTTCAAATTCTTCACTTTCTCATTTTCTTGCAATAAACTTTTCATTGCCGCGTTTGAATTATATAATGCCCATAACGGGGCGGTTGGAGAGGTATCGAGGAACTCACCGTGTTCCAGAAACGACAATATGGTCTTGTCGCAGCCATCGGCGTGATGCTGTTGGCGACGCTGCCGGTGTTGCCGGCGGCGGCGGATACGTTGACGGTCAACGGCGTAAAAATGCGCGCCGTGCTCGTGATGAATTTCGCCGCCAATAACCTCGTCGTCAAGCAGCAGGGCCGAACCCTCTATATCCCGATCGACACGGTGCAGCAGATCGAACTGGGCGGCGAGGATGAACTCAACCGCGCCGAAACCCTCGCCGCCAAAGGCGACAAAGGCATGGTCGCCGCCTACGAAACCGCCTCCAAAAAAGCACGAGGAACCTGGAAACCCGCGCTGGTCAAAAAACGCCTCGAAATGGCCCAGGCGGGCCAATTCCCGCTTCCGGTCAAAAAACAGCCCCCTCCGCAGCCTCCAAAACCCGAACCCAAACCGGAACCCAAGCCCCAACCAAAACCCGAGCCAAAGCCCGAACCCAAACCGGCCTCCAAACCCGAAGGGTACGTCGAGGTTCCGCCCGGAACGGACGAGACCACCCGCGCGATGGCGGGGCCTCGAAATCTGTTCGAAGCCTGCCGCGAACTCCCCGTCGATCCGAGGCAGGCGTCGCATTGGAAAAACCTCGACGACAAGCAGCGTCAACAGGCCCTTCGGGAGTACGAGGACGGCGAAAAGAAATGGCACGCCCGCTACGCCGTGCGGGGAAAACCCGTCACCTGGACGCTCACCGTCACGTCGGCCAAGAAGCGGGGCAGCCGCATCGTGATGGAGGCCCGCGAGGGCGAACAGATCGTCATCGAGGTCATCTTCAGCGAGACCGTCAGCCCGACGCTGCCCCAGCTCCGGTCCGGTGACAAAATCCGCGTGACGGCGACGCTGCGGAGTTTCACCTTCAAACACGGTGAAAAAACCATTTTCATCGACGACGCATCGCATCTGGACGTGTTTCTCAACGACGCCCGGCTGGCTGACGACGACCCGCCGGCGAAAAAATGACCGCCGGATTCGGGCAGCCTGAACGCGAAACAGGGGAAAATTTGATGCGATGGACTTGCGTGACACGGGCAACAGACACGGCGTGTCTCGCTTGCGAATGGGCCGGCGGCGAGGTACACTGAAACGAACGGAACGGGAATTGGACCATGGCACATACACGGAAAAAGGCGATGGTCATTGTCGTCGCGTTCGGAATTTTCGCGGCGGCGGTATTCGTTTTTTCGGGCCCGTCGACCTCCAGGGAAGCCAACGGGGCAGCCCCCGAGGAAGCCTCCAGGGTGTTTGGCGTGTGGCGGGCGGCCGAGACCCTCGTGGATGGCCAAAACACCACCGTCCCCGGCACGACCTTCTTCATGGAGATTTCCGAAGACACGTTCGCGTTCTGCTCCATCAACCATGGCCAATTGAACCCGCAGCACACCGGGGCGATCACATGGGGTTTCCACGACGGCACGCTCTGTTTTCACGAGGAGAAGCAGCGGAATAACCAACCGTTCCTGAAAAGGATAACCGATTCCGGCCCGGAGTGGACGCGATATGACATCACCTTCGTGGACGAAAACACGATTCACATGGAGGGCACGATCACGTCCGGCAAGACCGTCACGACCAGCGTGTCCACACTGGTGCGCTCCTCGCCGGACGAACGCGACGCGGCCATCATAAAGAGATTGGCGAATCACAAAGAATTCGACCCCAAACTCCGCGCCCCGGCGCCGAGTGGCGGTGAGGCCCCTGTTGCCGAAATCGGTGCCTTCGAACCGGCGGATGGAAGTCCGAATGACGAAACCCGAATGACGAAACCATGACGAAGCCCGAATGTCCGAATGGTTTGTCATGAGGCTGGATCGTCGCAAAGACCGGACCGGTCCTGGCCCCGGAAGGGGCCGCGTTGGGTAGCCCAGGGCCGCCCGTACTCGGGCGAGCCCTGGGGAAGAGGGCGCAGGAGGAATTCATTTCCCGTGCCTTGCGGCCAGTGGCGTCAGGCACGATTATACAATACAAGAAGAAACGAACCGCGAACCCAGGGCTCGCCGAGTACGGCTCGCACTGGGCTACCCAAAACGCCCCTGCCGGGGCTGTGTGCCGGTGCCTCATGCACGAGGCCGGGGAGGAATCGTTTTTCGTGCGGGACGTTTTACAGCGCCAAATGGCAAGGCCAGTTAACCAACCCGTTAACGAAAACGCCTCCCCCCGGACGTGTGGTTCGATTTCACCGTCGGGCCGCGAAAGACCGGACCCCGGATGCCGAATGCCGGATCCCGTGAAAGAAAATGCTTTCCCCCCGCGTAGGCTGTGGTATAGTCTTTGTTCCCGTAGTCGCGGGCTTCGCGTGGTGCGCGCGGAGGCGTGGGTCATTTTGGAGCGAAGTGTTCATGGATCAAGAGCGTAAGGACGACAAGTTTCGGGTCGAGCCCCAATTGGACGACGCGTTGCAGCGCGAGCTGGACGAAGCCTTGGGCGGCATGAGCCTGGATGAAATCATCGAACAACAGGACAAGGCCAAACAGGCCGCCACTCCGGCGACCGCGCCCGGCGGGGCGGCCATCAAAAAAGGCCGCGTCACCGCCATCCACGGGGACGATATCTTCGTGGACATGGGCGGAAAAAGCCAGGGCGTCCTGCCGCGGGGCCAATTCACCGCCGACGAACCCGAACCCCGAATCGGCGACCTCGTCGAGTTCACCATCGAAGGTCTCACCGAGGACGGCATGCTCCAGCTCAACCGCGAGGGCGCGGTGCTGGCGGCCGCCTGGGAAACCCTCGAAGAAGGCCAGATCGTCGAAGGACGCGTCACCGGCCTCAACAAGGGCGGGCTGGAAATGACCATCAACGGCATCCGGGCGTTCATGCCCGTCAGCCAGGTGGACATGTTCCGCACCGACGACCTCACCCCCTTCCTCAACCAGAAACTCCGCTGCCAGGTCAGCGAAGTCAACCGCGAGGAAAAGAACGTCGTCGTCAGCCGCCGGGCCATCCTGGAACTCGAGGCCCAGGAGGCCCGCGAAAAGGCCTTCGCCAGCCTCGTCGAAGGGCAAACCGTCACCGGCACCGTCCGTACCATTATGCCGTACGGGGCCTTCGTCACCCTCATGCCCGGCGTCGATGGGCTGCTGCACGTCAAGGACATGTCCCACGGCCGCGTGGAAGACCCCAAAACCATCGTCAAAGAAGGGCAGCGCCTGGAACTGATGATCCTCAAGGTCGACCGCGAAGCCCGACGAATCGGCCTGGGCCTCAAGCAGATCATGGCCGACCCGTGGGCGGACATCGACACCAAATACGCCGCCGAGCAGCTCGTGACCGGCCGCGTGACGCGGCTGGCGGAGTTCGGCGCGTTTGTCGAACTGGAACCGGGCGTCGAGGGCCTGGTTCCGATGGGCGAAATGAGCTTCGAACGCCGCGTGCACAGCGCCGGCGACGTCTGCAAGGTCGGCGACGTGATCAAGGTCCGCGTGCTGAACGTGGACGCCGGACGAAAACGCATCAGCCTGTCGATCAAACGCGTGGGCGACGACCCGTGGATGGGCGCGTCGACCCGCTGGCCGGTGGACAGCGCGGTGACGGGCGTGGTCAAGCGTCTGGCCGAGTTCGGCGCGTTCGTGGAAATCACCGCCGGTGTGGAAGGGCTGGTGCACATCAGCGAGATCAGCCACGAGCGCATCCGCACGGTGGGCGACGCGTTGCAGGTGGGCCAGTCCGTGCAGGCGAAGGTGCTGGAGGTGGACGAAGACCGCCGCCGCATCGGCCTGTCGATCCGCCAACTCCTCGCCGCCGCCGAACAAGCCGCCGCCGCATCCATGCCGGCCACGCCGGTGGTCGAGGACCCCGCCAAACCGCAACCCAAACGCAAGAAACCCCTCCGCGGCGGGCTGGAGTAACAACGTGACGCGGGCGTCCCGCCCGCGCGAGGCGGCGAAATCCGAAATAACTCGCAAAAACCAAACGAAGAAAACTTCGAACCCAAACGGCGACGCCATGTGTCAAAGCGCATGGCGTTGCCGTTTGGGTTTGGAGAGCACCTCCGCCTCGAGATTCCCGCTGGACAAACCGGCGGATGGCGATACAATTAACATTTACGCAAATCGTCCGGGTGTTTGGGTTTAGCGCGCCAAGCAATCCGCTGGACGATTGGAGGTTTTGAGGAATTCATTACGTTGTCCGTTTCTGCAAGAGTGTGACGTCGGTCCGACGAGGCCGGAAAAGGAAAAGGAGACATCCATGAACGTCAGCAGGTCGGTCGGTGCGGGAGTCCTTGTCGCGTCGCTGTTCTGCGCGGCATTCGCCGGGGCGGACGATTACAAAACGGCCGTCGTAAACGGCACGGAAATCTACCTAGTCAACGTCGCCAGCCGGGTGGATTTCAGCGGTCAGGTGATCACGTCCGTCACGCAGTTCGGAACCGGAGTGAACCTGTACGGGTATCCCGACGCTCTGATCAATGGTTTCGGACCCCATGATCCCATCCCCTCGAACTGGGAAATCACGAACCTCACCGGCAGTAACACAGGCGGCGTCGTGCTCAATCTGGGACAGGTCTATAATATTTCGCAGGTCTGGCTGCACTATGCCGCGGGGAATAACCTGAACTGCGCCTTTGAGGTTTCCACGGACAACCATACGTGGACGCCCGTGACCATTTCTTCCACCGGCCAGTTGGACGGGGGGGCGGGAGAACATGATTACTACCACGTCTTCGCGAACGCCCAGGAAGCCCAGTATATCCGGATGACGGCCAGTGCCGGCGGGAACACTTCCGCGAAATTGGCCGAGATTTCCGTGTACGCGGCCCCGAGCGCGAATCCCGCGATCGCCGCCCCGCAACGAAACAGCGGCTACGACATGGGACGCGAATTGTTCGCCAGCGGCGGCAGCACGTCGATCCTGTTCGATGGCGTTCTCGAGGAGAGAGGCAGCAACGGGTTCATCCTCGGACAGAACCAGAATGTGATCCTTGACCTGGGCGAAGCCGAGATCATCAACCGCCTTAACATAACCACCAGTTTCATCGACACGGATGGCAACCATCCATACCCCACCTTCGATGCTGTCGCCATCGCCCTCAGCGCCGACGGAGAGACGTGGCACTACCTGCTGCCCGGCGTCGACCTGAGAGGCAGTGGACTCTCGGGACTCTATGCCTGTGACCTCTCGGAAGCCTGCGATGAACTTGGGGTTGCCGACGGCGCCATGTATCTTCGAACCGGCGCGTACACCTTTGACGCGATGGAGGCCCGGTATGTCATGATCGTCAACTACGGCGACGACTACGCCGACCACAAGGGCAACCTCAAGACGATTCGGCAGCTCCAGATTTTCTCCGTGGGCGTTGTGCCCGAGCCGGCCACGATGGGCCTGCTGGCGCTGGGCGGTTTGGCGCTGTTGCGTCGGCGGGGGCGATAAGAGTTACACGTTTCGTCGTTCGTTCATCGCGTCGGAGAGGATGGATTTGTTGGCGTATTCGATTTGTCCTCCGGCGGGCAGGCCTCTCGCCAGGCGGGTGAGGGCGACGCCGGTGCCGGCCAGTTGCTCGGTGATGTGCAGCGCCGTGCTGTCGCCGGCCACCGTGGGGTTGGTCGCGAGGATGATCTCCCGCACCCCGCCGGCCCGGACGCGGCGGACGAGGGCGTCGAGGGTGAGGTCCTCGGGTTCCATGTCCTCCAGCGGCGCGATGTGGCCCATCAGCACATGATACACGCCGCGGTAGACGCCCGTGGACTCCAGCGCGAGCAAATCCTTGGGCTGCTCGACCACGCAGATGACGGCCTGGTCGCGAGTGGTGTCGGCACAGATGTTGCACAGATCGGCCTCGGCGATGTTGAAGCAGACCCCGCACGGGCGGATGTTCGTCTTCACGTCCCGGATGGCGTCGGCCAGCGCGAACGCCTCGGCCTCGCCGGCCTTGAGAATGTGAAACGCCAACCGCTCCGCCGACCGCGCCCCAATCCCCGGCAGCCGCCCGAACTCGGCGATGAGCTTTTCGATGGTTTCTGAATATTTGGCCATATGGAGTTTCTTTTTACCACAAGACACAGAGAACCACAGAGAGAAAAGGGAGAGAAAAGGGAATCGGAAGTCGGAAAACGTTTCGCGATAGCTCGGCCTGTTTGCGTTGTAGAATGTTCCGTTCAGCCGCGAATTACGCGAATTCCCGCGAATTTTGTAGGCATTACCCCGATTTTCGCTTCAAGCCCCCACGGCTGCGGGCACGGTCCTTTCCCCTCGGATTGCCTTCTTTTTGCAAGACTTGTTCCCGCGCGAGAGACAGAATGTCCTCCCGGGCGGCCTCGGGCAGCCGGCGAAAGTCGGCCAGCAGCACCTCCTCGTCGCGGGTCATCGCCGACAGCGACAGCAGCGTCTCGGACGCCCCGCGCGCCATCGCCTCCCGGCACTGAAACAGCACGTTCCCCGGCAGGCGCATGACGATCCAGAGGCCCAGCTCCGCCGCGGCGTTCTTCTGCATGCCGGCCGTCTCGATCCACTGTTCGAACCGCTCGATAAACGCGGGATCGAACTCCCAGCCACGCTTGATCTTTGACTCGTTCATGTCCCCCACACGGTCCCCCGATACCCTTGCAATCGCAATGAAGATTTTTCGAGAAAAAAGAAGATTTTGCCTTGACGCGCATTTTCAAGGCGATTATCCTCGTGCACGGTGGTTTCTGGAGAAGGTTCGCCCATGGGAATCCCCTTGAGGTAATCGTATGCCCGTCCTCACACATTCTCATTCCACAGCCGAGTCCGCGACGGATGCCAAGGACGCTCCGATGTCGCTGTGGGGATATTTCACGAGTTGTCTCGACCGTTACGCGGATTTCCATGGCCGGGCGCGGCGCAGGGAGTATGGGGGATTCCTGTTTTTTTTGTCCATGTTCGGCATCGTCATTTTCGGCATGGCCCAGATCATGCCCTTATTTTATGTGTTGCTTTTCCTTGGGGGTATGGTGTCGTTTATTCCGTTTCTCGCGGTCACCTGGCGGCGTTTTCACGACGTGAATATCAGCGGCGCCGCCGCTCTGCCCGCGTGTCTTGCGTTGCTGTTCAGCGGTGTGCTGCTGCCGCTGATGTGTGTGATTTGTCTGTTTGTGGAGGATTGGAACAAACAGGACTTGCATCCGATCGACATGCCTCTCGACCTGTTTGCCGAAGTGCTTTTCGTCATGTTCACCCAGATGCTCATCAAAATCTCTCTCTTGGGCGATGACTACGGACATATCACCGCATGTGCCATTTTGTTCATCGCCGGCCTGGTGTATTGGATGGCCGTGGTCACAAAAGACAGCACTCCTGGCGAAAACAGATTCGGCCCCAATCCGAAAGGATTGTGATGCGAGAAAAACCATGTGGCGCGGCCGGCTGCGCCGGCTCGGCCATGCCGCGGTCGTGGCCGCGACGCGCCGTGTTTACATGAATCCGGGCGGCAGTTCCATTCCGCCGGTGATTTCCTTCATGGCCTCGGCGGCGGCGGCGGAGGCTTTTTCCTGGGCGGCGGTGACGGCGGCCTCGATGAGGCCTTCGAGCATGCCCACGTCCAGCGTCGGGTCGGCGAGCAGTTGCGGGTCGATCTGCACGTCCTTGAGCAGGAGTTTCCCGCTGACGGTCGCCCGCACCACGCCGCCGCCGGACTCGGCGGAATACTCGCTGGCCGCCAGTTTCGCCTGCATCTCCGGCATCCGCCGCTTCATCTCCCCCGCCACCTTCATCAATTTGCCAAGATTCGCAATGTCACCAAACATGTATGTTCCTGTTCGTAGTTTTATTGTTTAGGATCGGTAATGTACAGATGGTACATCATGCCGAATTCCTAACCTGGGCTACAAATTCCTCCCATGTGCAACCTGCGGTGGGATTCTTTTTGAATTCCTCCATTCGACGAGCTAATTCTTTTCGCTGTTCGGGTGAGAGGACAAGGTCTTGTTCTTCTTCTTCAAGGCTTTGCCAGATTTCTTCCACCAGCCACACCCGGTCCTCGGTCGACAGTTTCAGTATTTCATTTACCAAGTCCTGGCGATTCATGATTGTTTCCCTTCGCAATTTGTTTTACGACCAAACATTCAGGACCGCCATTTCGGGCCACGTTGACGGCCATCAAATACGGCGACTACCCACACTTCAGCATCGACGACGCGATAGAGAACAAGATACGGAAAGTCCTTCACCACCGCTTTCCGCATGTCGGCCTCGTCTTTGTATTCTGGATACATCATCGGTCGTTCCAGAATCAAAGCGAACGTACGGATCACCGCATTCTCAAAACGATTCCCGGCCCCGAATTCCTGGTTCTCGTACCACCGTTTGCCGTCAAGCATTTCTTCCCAGGCGGTGTCGGTAATTCGCAAACGGTACATCATGCCGAATTCCTGATTTTGGCCACGAATTCGTCCCATGTGTAGGCCGGGGGAGGATTCGTTTTGCACTCCTCCAGTCGGCGCGACAGTTCTTTCCGCTGCTCGGGAGTGAGATCAAGGTCGTGTTCCTCTCTCTCAAGGCTCTGGCAGATGTCTTCCACGATGTCTATCCGGTCTTCGGCCGATAGCTTCCGTATTTCATTTTTCAAGTCCTGCCGATTCATGGTCGTTTCCTCTCGTCAACGTATTATACATCATCCTTCCGTTTCCGCATCCTCCTCCTGGCCGGTTTGTTGGGTGCCGGTGTCCTGGCGTTTGACGTTGACGACATCGCCGCCGAAGAGGTCCAGGACGGTGCGGATGGCGGGGTCTTTCATCACGGCGGATTTTTCTTCGACGGAGAGGTCGCCGAAGGTTGCTCGTGTTGGCGTGCCGGCGGCTGCGCCGCCTGACGCTCCGGCGATCGCTACCCCGCCGCCGAAGTCACAGCGGACCGGTCCGTCGGCCAGGGCCGAGAGCGCGGTGTTCATGCTCGCCAGCAGGTCGCCCGTGCAGCGGGGGCGGAGGGCGGCGTGTTGGGCGTCGAAATCCAATCGCAGCGTGCCGTCGCGGAAATCCATCACCTTCGCCACGCCCAGCACGCCCACCAGCGGCATCTGACGCCGCGCAATCAACGCGTCCACCACCTTCCGCCAATTCGCCCGCAGCCAGGCCGCCTCCCAAACAAGCCCCTCACCCGGCCCCGCCGGCGGCGCGCTCGATTCCGCCGGGGCCTGACTCACGCCGGACGCATACGCGCCCGGCGAACCCGGCGTGGTGGCCGCCGGAGTGGCTGGTCCCGCCGGCGCGTATGTCGTGTTGGTCCCGCTGGGCGCGTACGCCGTTGCGTCACGACCAAAGGCCGGACCCGCCGCCGGACCTGGGGACGTCAGGTTTTTTTTTTGCGTCCACGACCCCGCACCCGCACCGCCAGGCCCGCCGGCCGACGCGGGTCTGCCCCCGCCGCCACTTTCGCTACCACGGCCCGGTCCCGCGTCGCCAAGACGCTCCAGAAGGCTTTGCGGATCAATAAACTTGTCCGACTCCGCCAGCCGCACGATGGCCGCCTCCACCAAAGGCCTCGCCACGCTCGAACTGCGAATGTTCCGCGCCACCGTCTGCCACATGCCGATCGCCTGCACCAGCGACGGCACCGTGAACCCCTTCGCCAACTCCGCCACTGCCTGACGCTGCAACTCGGGCAACTCGATCAACTCGCTGCCGGGCCCGCACACCAGGGCGACCATCATGTTCCGCATCGCGTCACCCAGCGACGCCACCGCCGACGGAAGCGTCACGCCGCTTTCCAGCACCGCGTCGAGTTCCGTCAACGCCCCGGCCGCGTCCGCACGGGCAATGGCCGCCACAATCGCCATCGTCCGCTCGTCGCCGGGCGTTCCGAGAATGCGAACCACGTCGGCGTCGGTCACCCGTTCGCCGCTGGCGGCCAGCAGTTGATCCATCAAACTCAACGCGTCGCGCATCGACCCGGACGCCGCCCTCGCGATTCGGAACAACGCCGCCGGTTCCGCCGGAACGCCCTCGGCCTGGCACAGCGCGGCCAGGTGGCCGGCGATGTCCCGCGTCGGAATGTTGCGGAAGTCGAACTTCTGGCACCGCGAGAGGATGGTCGCGGGCACTTTTTCGGTTTCGGTCGTGGCGAAGATGAATTTCACGTGCGCCGGCGGTTCTTCGAGCGTTTTGAGCAGCGCGTTAAACGCCTCCTTGGTGAGCATGTGAACTTCGTCGATGTAGAAAATTTTGTAGCGGCTGCGAGAGGGTTTGAAGATGGCGTTGGCCCGCAGTTCGCGGATTTCGTCGATGCCGCGGTTGGACGCTCCGTCGATCTCGACCACGTCCACGTCGTCGCCGCGGGCGATGGCCACGCAGGCGTCGCAGATGTTGCACGGTGTGGGCGTCGGGCCGTCGAACGACAGGCAGTTCAGCGCCTTGGCCAGAATGCGGCTCATCGTGGTCTTCCCCACGCCGCGCGTGCCCGTGAACAGATACGCGTGGGCGATCCGCCCGGTCGCGATGGCGTTTTTCAATGTCTGCGCAACGGGCTCCTGCCCCACGACCTCATCAAACGTGGTGCTCCGATATTTCCGGGCAAGGACGAGATATTCAGCCATAATATTCACTCGTTAACGGTTGATTGGTTTACGGGCACCGTTATTTTTACCACAGAGACACGGAGAACCACAGAGAAAATAGAGGAAAACGGCCTGTTTTCTTCTCCTTTGTCTGTGGTCCTCTGTGCCTTGTGGTAAAAATAACGGTGCCCTACAGCGCGTCGGCGAACCAGATGGGGCTGGTCCAGGCGGTGTTTCCGTCGGCTTGTTCGACGCGGAGGTACACCCATTCCGGTGTTGCGTAGTGCGGCAGGCCGCCGTCGCCGTCGTAGACGAATGTGTCGCTGCCATCGCCGGGCAGCGGATGCTCGGCCTTGCGGGTGACGAGATAAACCGCCGAGATCGGGGCCGTGCCCTTCACGCGGACCGTCACAGCTCGCGGCATGGTCCGGCCGGACAGGACCGATCCGAACAATTGGCCGTCGATCCGAAAATCCATCACGATGCCCTTGCACGTCGAGCCATACACTCGCCGCGCGGCCAGGGCGTCGAAAATGGCCTCGCGCGTCAGCGCCGTCGCGTACACGGCCGTGATGCCTACGCCCTCGTGCTCGCCGCCGGAGGTGAACCCCATGCGGTAGCCCCGGTTCAGCCCGACGCGGACCGAATTGTCCCGCGTGATCTCGCGGCTGTACGTCTCGGGGTGCATACGGCAGTGCGCGTACTCGTACGAGCCCCGCACCTGGAAAATCTCCACCAGCGGAACGAACCGCTCGTCGTAAAAATTCCAGTCCAGCTCGTGCATGATGTCGCCGGGGTGATGCGGGATGGTGAGCGCCTGGCCGGGCGTCAGGTCGTTCCAGATGGACGTGATCGTCGGGTGGTCGTCCTGCACGCGAAACAGGCCGCCGTCGTCTTTGTACAACACATTGTAATGGCCGAAGCAGTGGCGGTCGTGCAGGGCCGAGCAACTCCACTCGAACCCCACGTACGACACAAATTGGCCGGGGGTGTCGGCCAGGTGGCCGGTCCGCCGCGTCCGCAGCCAGTCCAGGTCGGTCATGGTGGTGTGGTCGGTCAACATGCAGAAGTCCAGCCCGCCGACGTCGCGGCTGAAGCGGTGTTTGTCTTCTACGTCTGTACAATGAAACTTCGGGTGGATGCTGCACAGGGAGATGTTCGAGTGCATGTGCAGATCGCCCCAGAACAGGTGCAGCGTCTCGTCGCGGCCGCGAATGGCGGGGCGCGGTTCTTCGTGTTTCGGCACCGGCGCGGCGCAGGCGGCCGGCACGAATTTCGGCGCGAAACATGATGCCGGCAGCGCCGCCGACGGGGACAGTGGCGGCAGCGGCAGACTTCGCAGTTCGCAGCCGCCCGCCGCGTCATAACACAAAATATGCAGCGAGCCGTCGAAGAGGACACATGGCGGACTTTTCCGATGGCCGTATACGATGGCTGGCAGTTCGATCTCGTCGAACGCGTCGCCGGTCCACGCCTCCAGTTTCGCCGTCCATAAAAACTGCGGTTCCTGGAGCAAATACAACACATACAGCCTGCCGCCGTCCATGAACGCCCGCGGCATGCCGCCGGATTCCCCGCGAACGATCGCATTCTCCGTGGCGCGGGCATCTTGCCCGCGCGTCTCGAGGGCGTCCCGCCCGCGTCGGACTGGCCATGACGGAACATCCTGTCTGTTGGCGGGCGTTTCCGAGGGCGGGACGCCCTCGGGACACGCGGGCAAGATGCCCGCGCCACGAACCAGCGTCTGCGGGCCGTCGCCGTCGAGTTTGCCGACGGCCATGCGACTTTTCACTCGCCAACCGTGGCCGAAGGCGGGCATGGTCAGCGTGCGGCCGGTGTGGGACTCGAACCACGTGTAGTCCGTGTCGATCGGACGGGAGTTTTCCCACGCGAAATACACGCCGTCCGCCGAAGCGCTCAGCCGCACGGCCGTGTCGTTGCCCTCGGAAAACCCCACGAAACAGGGTTCGGAAAAGCGGCCGTCCACGTCGTCCAGCCGGCACAGGGCGATGCGATACCGCTCACCGTCGAAACACTCATATCCCAACACAAGCCCCCGCCCATCCACCGCCACGCTGGGCGCGTAACACCGCAAACCGCCGGCGGGGACCGCCTTCGCGGGCGTGACGATCAATTCGCCCGGCGTGATGACCACATATTCCAGCACACTGCCGCCGGACTGGCGGTTCTCCCAGACGACGAACAACCGCCCGTCGAACACCGCGATGTCGGGATGGAAAAATTTCCCATCCCGCGTGAGCTCCACCGTCCGACAGTCCCGATCACCGCATGCCAACACCACCGTATTCGCCCGGCCGCTGTACTTCACATAGACCGTGTACGGCACACCGTCCGCGCACACGGCCCGCACCGCGTCATAATCGCCCTCCTCCTCCGTCAGCCGAAACCGCTCCGATCCGTTATGCAGCCACACGTGCCCCACAATGCCGTCGCCGGCCTGCGCGGTCGCGGTCGAAACCACATATGCCGGCGCCTCGTCGTGTAAAAACACGTGCGCGCTCTGAACCTGCACGCAATCGCTCATTCGGACAATCCTTGCACAGAGGAATCAGTGAAAAAACCGTCGCCTCATTACAAAAGCGGATGACAATTCCCGCAAGTCTGGCAACAACAACACTTACGACATTTCAACCGCTTGTCTTGGCCATGCGCTTGGCGCGTTGGCGGAAAAGCTCGTTCCAATCGACTCTGACCTCGCCGCTGTGCTGGCGGCATGGGTTGCCCTGCCCGATCCCGTCAAAACCAGCATTGCCACAATCGTCAAGGCTACACCGCCTCGGACTATATCATAAAAATGAGAAAATGTCGCGCGTGAAAATATCGCGTGTATTCTGACCAAACGAACGACAGTCGTTCGTTTGGTCGGAAATTTTTGTTGAGGCCCCGTTGTGGTTTCGTCGAGATTTTTATCGAGGTCGGTCGTGGCAGCGTCTTGACCAAACTAACGTCAGACGTTAGTTTGGTCGGAATGAAAACCCGATCCCTTACATCGCCTATCGAGGAACTCGCGTTCGCCGATCACAAAATCGCCTTTGTTTCCGGGCCTCGGCAGTGCGGGAAGACGACGCTGGCGAAGATGCTGCTGCGGCAGCGCACGACGGGTTTGTACCGCAACTGGGACGACGCCGAGTTTCGTCGGGCGTGGGCGCTGAGTCCCTCGGGCATTGTTCCCAAAACCGACGGCGACGTGCCGCTGGTCGTCCTGGACGAGATTCACAAGGATCGCCGCTGGAAACGGAACCTCAAGGGCGTGTTCGATACACTCCAATCGCCCTGCGACATTCTCGTCACCGGCAGCGCCCGGCTGAACGTGTACATGAAAGGCAGCGACAGCCTGCTGGGGCGCCATTTGAACTTTCGGCTGCACCCGTTCTCGGTTCGCGAACTGAGCCACGCCGACGTGCCCACTCCCGACGCGATGTTGGAGAGCCTTTTCGGACGGGCCAAACGCCACGCGGCTACAAATGAGGAAAGTCTCGCCTCGCTCATGACCTACGGGCCGTTTCCAGAGCCGGTCTTCAAACAGGACGTTCGCAAAGCGCGTCTGTGGAGGCGAAGCCGCGAAAAACTGGTCATTCGCGAGGATTTGCGGGATTTGAGCCGCCTGCCCGACCTTGGCCGAATCGAGACGATGACCACGCTGCTGCCCGAACGAGTGGGTTCGCTCTTCAGCGGCACGTCGCTTAGCCGCGACCTGGAAGTGAGCCTCCCGACGATCAGCCGGTGGATGTCGTATCTGAAAAGTCTGTACTATCTCTTCGAGATCAAGCCGTACCACAAGCGGATCACCCGTTCGATCCGTCGCGACGGCAAGGTGTATCTGTGGGATTACGCCGTCAACCGCAACGAAGCCGCCCGGTTCGAAAATCTCGTCGCCTGCCACCTGCTGAAAACCTGCCATTTCTGGACGGACACCGGCGAGGGCGAATTTGAACTGTTTTTCCTCCGCAACAAGGACGCTCAAGAGATTGATTTTCTGATCGTCCGCGACGGCCAACCGTGGCTGCCGGTGGAAGTGAAATCCTCCGACACGACTCCCTCGCCGAACTGGTCAAAATTCCTGCCACTGCTGGGCTGCAAACATGCACTGCAACTTGTTCGCAAGCCAAATTGGAAAATTCACCAAGCCGGCCCGACGCAACTCCTCGTCGCCGGAGCCGCCGAAGCCCTCAGCTACTTCGCATGAAAACCTCACGTAGAAATTCAGCTTGCCCGCGTGTTCGGGCTCGAACGAGCGGGCCTTGAGGTCGATAACAACGTAGCACCGCAGGTGCAGGTGGTAAAAAAGGAGGTCGATGTAGAAGTCCTCGCCGCCCACCTCCAGATGCACCTGCTGCCCCACGAACGCGAACCCCGCGCCGAGTTCCAGCAGGAATTTTCGGATGTGGTCCATCAGTCCGCGTTCGATTTCGCGCTCGACCGCGTCGTCACGTAGCGTGAGGAAATCGAAGTTGTACGGATCGCGAACGACCTCGACGGCGAGGTCCGACTGCGGAGCGGGCAGCGTGGCTTTGAAATTCGTCACCGCCTTGCCCTGCCGGGCGTGGAGGTCGGATTCGATCCAATGTTCCAATATCGACCGTGACCAGCCGTGAGTGATGGCCTTCTGGGCATACCAGAGACGGACGGCGGGATTTTTGAGCTTCAGTAACAAGACGATGTTGTGTCCCCAGGGAATTTCTGCAACAGGCTGTTGCAGAATTGCCTGTTCGTTCAATTTAGTCACAAGCTGTGACTGATTTTCCCGGTTCTCCAATTTAGTCACAGGCTGTGACGAAATTGCCTGTGCCTCCAATTCTGGCGCAAGCTGCGCCAGCATTTCCTCCGTCCAGGCAAGATAGAACATTCGCATCCGCCAGATATTCGTCGTGGAGAAGCCCGCCACGCCGGGGAACTCGCGGCCCAGATCGGCGGAGAGCCGTTCGACGACGGACTTGCCCCAGCCCTCGACACGCTGGCGTTCGACGATGGACTTTCCGATGTGCCAGTACAGGGCGATCAACTCGCGGTTGACCGCAAGCGACGCCTTGATCTGCGCCGTTCGAATGCGTGTCTTCAGGTCTTCGAGCAGCTTGCCGTAGCCGGCTGGGAGGCCGTTGGCGGCTTCCCATCGTGTGATGGCCTGCTCCGGTTTCGACAGTTTTGCTTTCTTACTCGCCATAGCCATGCACCTCAATGTTCGGGTGAATGGTGGCATCATAATCTTCGCGGGCCACGTCTGCACCAATTCTTCAGACACTGTCTGAAGAATTGGCGGCTTGCCCAGCCTCACCTCCGTGCGGCCATTGCGGTTTTCTCTAGTTACAAGGGGTTTTCGGGAAATCCGTAAGTGTCTGCGGGGGAGTTTCGCGAATTATATGGTAGTTACGTCTAGTTACGAAACCGGCGCGCGAGTTACGGAGGAAACTCGAACATTGTTTCGCGGAATTTTCGTTTTATAAGGGGGGATTCGCCTAGTTACAGCCTAGTTACGAAAAAATTCTCTAGTTACAAGGGGTTTTTGCGTAGTTCCGCCGCTCGGCGGCCGCTAGTTACGGCGAGTTACGGCTAGTTACGTAACTAGGCCGTAACTCGCGCGAAAGTGAGTTACAGTTACGTAACTAAGAATTTTCCATTTTTCTGAAAATTTTTTCGCGCTCAGAAAACCCCTGATTTTATTGGTCGAAATCGGCCTTCGTCTTAGTTACGAATTCGTAACTAGGCTAGTTACAGTTACGTCCGAGTTACGTGCCTTACAACCCGGGCATCGGATCAAAGCCAGAGAGCTTTTAGGAGAATCCAATGCACGGGACGCATGAACAAGTGATGTCAGCAGGGCCAGCAAGGCCAGCCACGCAGGTGGGCAGCACATTCGGCGGCAAGCCCAGCCGCACGTTGAGCAACAAGCTCACCTCTACGCGGTTGTCGTCGTTGCGGCGTTGTCCTCGGTTGCACTTTTATCGTTATGAGTTGGGGTTGTCGCGTACTCGGTCGGCGGCGGCGTTGCGGTTTGGCGCGGCGTTTCATGCGGGGCTGGAAGCGCGGAATCGTGGGGCTGATGAGTTGGTCGCTACGACGTGTGCGCTGGCGGGGTATGAGATTGTGCCGGCGTGGTGCGAGCCAGTCGAGTGGGCTGTTGAGCGTGAGACGCTCAGGTCGCTGTTTGGTGGGCATCTGTGGCGGTATGGCGTTGGTGCGGACAATCTGGAGTTTGTCGCCGTCGAGTTGGCGTTTGATGTGCCGTTGCGGAATCCTGACACGGGCGGGGTCAGCAAGACCTTCACCCTCGGCGGCAAGATGGACGGCATCGTTCGGCTGGGTGACGGGCGGTTGGCGGTGCTGGAGTACAAGACGGCTGGGGAAGATATTTCGCCGGACTCTGACTACTGGCGGCGGCTGCGGTGTGACGGGCAGATCAGTTTGTACGTGCTCGCGGCGCGGGCGTTGGGGTTTGATGTGGCGACCGTTATTTATGACGTGACGCGGAAGCCCACGATTCGGCTGCGGCAGAATGAGACACCTGAGGCGTTTGGCGAGCGGCTGTTGGCTGACATTGGCGAGCGGCCTGACTACTACTACCAGCGTCGTGAGGTGCCGCGTCTTGAAGATGAACTTGTTGCGTACCAGGCCGAGTTGTGGCAGCAGGCGCAGCACCTGATGGAACTGCGCCGCCGGGCGGGCAAACTTGCCGATCCCTCGAATGCTCACTTCCGCAATGTCAGCAAGATGACGTGCGGGACGTGTGAGTTCGCCGAGTTGTGCCTGGGCGGCGTTCGCGTCGATCCGGCCTGCCCGCCGGTTGGCTATCAGACTCTGGGCGACGTGCATCCTGAATTGTCTGCGGCGGAAGCGGCCGCTGATGGAGGGTTGGTCCCCGCTGTGTCAATTAGGGCCTCTCTAGGAAGCAAGGGCACCGTCGAGTCGGCTACGAATGGAGGGTTGGTTCGATGACGAAACTTTCCATTCACAACATTCGGCTGGACGGTGGGACGCAGCCTCGGGCTACGCTCGTTGACGAACGTGTCGCAGAGTACGCGGAGTTTTTTCGCGCGGGCGCGGTTTTTCCACCTGTGGAGGTTTGCTACGACGGGCAGGACTACTGGCTGTGGGATGGGTTTCATCGTGTCGCGGCCTGCCGGGCGGCGGGGCTTGACGAACTCGATGCCCATGTCACTCAGGGCACGCAGGCCGATGCGCAGTGGTTGTCGTACGGGGCCAACAAAACGCACGGCCTTTATCGGAAGAACGAGGACAAGCAGCGGGCGGTGCAGTCGGCGTTGTCGCACCCCAGGGCCGCCGGGCTGAGCAATGTTCAGCTTGCCGAGCACTGCGGCGTTGACGAAACCATGATCCGCCGCTATCGCGCGAAATTCGAGTCCACTTCGGTATTACCGAAGTCAACTCGCCGAACCGGCCGTGATGGGCGGACGATCAACACCAACAAAATCGGCAAGCCGGACACCAAAACAGACACCGCGATGGGCACTACGCTGATCGCAAAAACGGACACGGCGACACCTGCAAGAACAGACACGGCGGTACCCGCTGGGCGTGCCGCTTCACAGACTGGACGCACCACTCCGTCGGTCGAACGTCCCGCCTCTCGCGCCACCGTGGCCGCCGATGCTTTCAAACCCGTTCTCGGTCACAGCACTCCGACGCCGATGGTGCCGTTGTCGCTGCCGCGAGAGAACCCTCGGATCGCCGCCGGCACGCTGGTCGAGTTGTTCGACCGCGCCTGGCTGACCGCGTTGGTCGAGCAGATCAACGCCCACCTTCAAGAGCACAGCCTTTAGAGCACAACATAGTTCGCAACCTTTAACCCCCTTTTTCAAGGAACTGGAGAAAACATGGTAACTGTAACCGAACCGCACAACGCCGTAATGGAAGTGACCCCCTCGATGGCCGCCCGCTGGCTGGAGGGCAACACGCACAACAGGCCCGTCAACAACGGCCATGTCGAGCGACTCGCCAGCGAGATGAAGGCGGGCCGCTGGCGGCTGACGCACCAGGGCGTGGCCTTCAGTCCGGGCGGCAGGCTGCTAGACGGCCAGCACCGTCTGTGGGCCATCGTGATGGCCGACGTGCCGGTGAAAACGCGAGTGTTCTTCAACGAACCCGCCGAAAACATCGAGTATTACGACGGCGGGCTGATCCGCAACAATGCCGACCGCATGAGCCTCAGCAAACGGTTCGGCAAGGCGTTCCGTCCATCCCGTCCGACTGCTGCGATGAAGATACGCCTTGCACAGGCCCGTACGTGTATTACACGGTCAACTGGGCGTTTCACTACAGTTGTGCGACAAAGGCGAGCACGCTGATGCCACCGACGTGTGGGGCGTTGTCCGCCAGTTCAGTAAACACATCCTGGACGCCACCGCAAGGCGGCTGTGACGGCACATGGACCGCGACAACTTCGTACCTTGTCGGTCCAGTCGGCGGCTGCCCGGACATCCCAGCCTGTACCCCGTGGCGGGCACCGTCGCCGGGAATGCCGACCATTCCATCGGATTGTTGCCCGCAAGACGAATGGTATTGCGTCTACACCGTCACAAAACACTCGCAATGCCCTGACGACGAAGGCAATCCGCCGGCGGATTCCGTGGGAAGCGGTGTGTGCCAACAGTATCCGCTACAGGGTGCCGACTGGCAACTCGCCGAGCGAGGGACGAACTACTGCAAATACACGAAGAAGGTGCAGTACGGCCGATGTTCCGCCGTCGCGGGGAGTTGCGGCACACCGAGCGACCCCGCCGCGATCCTGGCCGCGGCTGGCAATCCGCCGACCGGCGACTGCTGCACCGTAAAAGTGCCCAAACCTCCGTGCGACGGCATGTATGTGCTGGTGTCCAACAACTGTGAATTGAAGTGGATCAAGGTCGGCACATTCCAGTGCTCGTAATTATAGAAAAGGTGTGACGCCATGATGTTCCTCCAACTCCCAGACGGCAGCCTGTACATCGGTTCCACCATGAACCAGGCGGACTACTATTCTCTGTGCTGCACGGGTTCATCCGGCACAACCGTGAGCAAATGCTGTACGACGTGGCAGCTTTCGTACAATGTGTCCAGCGGCAAGTGGGAAGACCCGGTTCGAACGGGCTGGAGCACGCAGGATTGCGTTTGGATAACGAACAACGAATTGATGTCGCCAAGTGACGACACGTTCGACGTGAACTCGAATGGCAATCCGATCCTCACGCACTGCCTTGTCGGCGCGGCCTCCTGTAGCAGCAGAACCTGCGACTTCTGGGACACGGCATCGTGCTATGTGAGTACAGACCCATACACGCCGCCGCCGGTTCTCGGCCCGCCGAGCGCACAGTACCCGAGTGTATTCGATAAAATCTATTATCACGGCACATCGCAGGGCCGACTCGGTTTTGTCAGTGCGTGCGGCTGTCCTCCGTGTGTTGTCGTCTCTGGTCGAATTACGACATACAAATGCCCAGGCCCAACCCAGGTCGGAACGTTTGAATTTACGACAATCATCAATCTAACCAAAGGCACAAACGCAGCCTGCTCCGGCTCCGCTTCCGTCACCGGCGACGGCCAGGGCGCGTTCTCGGTAAAACTGGAGCGGCGAATCATTCCCGGCACGTACGGCGGCTACGTGACGCAGTGGTACATCACCGTCCGTGGCGGCCCGTTCATGACGGGCGAGTCAACCTACTACCTGCTCACCGGCACGCAACGTCCATTAACGGGTTGTTACCAACTCGGCCAAAACACAAGCTGCTCCGCCGCCCAGGCCGCCGGCAGAGACACCTACGCCATCGTCCAAAACCTCCGCGTCGCCGAAAGCGGAGGCGGCTGCCCACCGCCACCGCAAGAAGCACAGGGCGCTCAAGGCGCAGTCGCGACGGCAACAGCAGCCGCAACAATGTCCTCACCCAGTCCGAATTTCTCGACAGAAGGAGACGACGTGACAAAACAGGAAGCCCAGACCGTACTTCTCGACGCCCCGACATTCAACGCTCTCCCGCTGGAGGAACGCCGGGACATCATGCAGACAGCCTTTCAGGACGGAGCCATCCAAACCAACCCGCCCGCCTCGCCGACGCCGACCGCCGCGCCCGCACCGATACCGACCGTCATGCACGTCCCGGACAACGCCATCGAAACATGCCTGGAGTGCGCCGACCAATCATGCCCGAACATCACCGTATGCTGCGGCGGGCAGATCAACGCCACGTCGGCGAACGGCGGGAAACTCCGCACCACGCCCGACAACACGGCGGCGCCTTCTTCATTATGCGGTCGAATGGCCAGGTGGGCGTCAGCGGCCCGGCTTTGACTTCCTCCACCGGCCCCAATATCGGTAACGCCTCGCCCGCTCTGGTCGCCCTTGTTTGTGTGGTGAATGATGAGTAAGGCGGCGTCCATCGCTTCGGCGTGCCGTTGGAGCGTT
>Ga0123353_10001029_pt1 | contig 34214 bp, 32 predicted proteins | sample TergutLab28metaG_3_FD_92763 | JGI IMG/M metagenome (GOLD analysis project Ga0123353, IMG submission 92763) | Labiotermes labralis P3 segment gut microbial communities from Petit-Saut dam, French Guiana - Lab288 P3 | ecosystem: Host-associated > Arthropoda: Insects > Digestive system > Gut ... | reverse complement strand
GCGGCTTTGGATGAAGGAGAACGGCTACGAGGAACAAGGCTGGCCTATGTACTTTGAAGTTTATTCCCTCGGAAAAGGGTATGAAAACGAAGGCGGCCCCGAAGCGACGCTGTGTATGCCGGTAAAGAAGGTTATGTAACGTTATTAATCGAACTATGTATAGAAAGCCTTGAATGTAAAACCGTTCAAGGCTTTCTATGATTTTTCGATTAAAGCGCGTAATTTTTCCCGCAAGACCTCAAGCGATGTGATTTCCGACACGGGCTTAAAATGGCCGGCAATCGTGGAATGTCCCCATACGTGTATGGGTAGCCACGTCATGCACAAATCCACGATTTCCTCCGCGGCATATTTGCCGAAATAACCCTGCATGTACGGTTTTTCGAAGCAGAACAACGCGCTTACGACGTACACTTGTTCATATTGCGCAGGGGCGTACATAGCATCGGCGAAGTCCACGAGGTATACGTCCAAGTTTTCGTCCACCAAAATATTCTCCCCGTGGAAGTCCGCGTGGCAGTATACTTTTTCATACGCGTCGGCATCGGAGGCTCGCAGGTACTTGTACGCATCGGCGTCAAAGTCCCGTAAATACGCCATCCGTTCCGCTTGGAAGGACGCGGGGAAGCCTTCGTCCTCCCATGAAGGGTCGGCGAAGGCGTATTCCATCATGTCAATTTTGTTAAAATTTTCGCAGGGTTGGTTCAATTTGTCGGTAATAGCGCGTACCTTTTGCCCGATGATGACCTTTTCGTCGCAGGTCAGGCGTTTTTCCACGTCGTTAAACAACTCGCCTTTGATGTAATCCATTATCATGTATTTAAAGTTATATTTATCCTTAATTTCCCCGTGGGCGATGAGGCGCGGCGCGGGTACGCCCTGCGCCTCCGCCCACCGCATCCCGAACAGCTCCACGCCCACGTTCGTGCCGAAGGTCTCCCGCAGGGTAGCCCCTTCGGCGGCGTGGGGCGCGAAGATTTTGATAACGTATTCGCCGGATTTAAAAACGGCGTTCGTGCCGGGGGTCGTATTTTCCAGCGGTGCGAAGGGTAGCTTTTCCTTTCCAAAGATATGCGCGGCAAGGGGTGTAAAGGCTTCGGCGGATTGGAAAACCTTCCCCCACGCGTCCCAATCCGCAATCTCCCGGGTGAATAAAAATTTAGGCGTTATGAAATCACAGATTTTCTTGTAAGCCCGTGTCATGCGCTCGTCGGGGTTGGGGATGTCGTTGTACAGGGTGTGGATGTATCCTTTTTCGCGGAGGATTTCCATGCTTTTTTCCAATTTGAGGTTATACACCCACGCCATGATGAAGAACCGAAAGTCGATGACCGTTTGCCGCTCGGCGGAATCCGCCAGCCGCTCTTCCATGATGGCGTTGTATATATTTTCGGACAGCCTTAATTCATGGGTAAACGGGAGGAAGAAAGGGAGCATCCTTTTCCACTCGTCGCCCGACAGGCTGTAATTCTTGACGTTTACATAAAAGCCGTCGATTTTGTCCGCGTCGCGTACGATGTCCACGAACGTTTGCGTACGATCGTCGTGTGTATCCGAATATTTTTTATTATGTTGGCGGATGGCTGTCAGGATCAAGGCTTGGTCGGAGTTATCTTCTGACCCCGAAAGGGATAAGCCATCCAATATACCGGTACGCACCACGACACTTGCACCCATTTCACCGTGGTCGCTTTGCGTATCGCTGAACGCGCCCGCCAAAAGCACCTGCTCCCAACGGCCGATGTCGTGCAATAAACCGATGGTTTTCGCCAATTCGATACATTCTTGATTGTCGCCGAACACGGAGCGCGCCAGAATTTCAGAAAGCTCGACCACACGCAGGGTATGGTCGAGCTTAATCACGTCCGCGACTTCGCGTTGTTCTTGGGTTAGAGACAATGAACGGGTATAAGCGAGGAAGCGTTCCTTTACGGTTTCATACATCCCCTATATCACTTCCAAGGCGTTTCGGCCGCCTAACTTTTCAAATTTCACGTGCGGCTCGGATTGGTACCAATACGCCACCGACGAAATATCATCCTGCAGCGGCAAATACCGCCATTCGCTGCGCCAGCCGATGGCTTGCACGACAATACGCAAATCCTTTTTAAAACGTATCGGGTCCATGATATGGAAGCGGTACATGGAGTGGCGATTGCCTGCCACATTGGTTTCGCGTTTTTGCCCGAACAAACCAAGCGTCATCAAGTCCTGATATCCGAGGAAGGGCGCGGAATAATTGGCATTGTAACACCACGCACCGCCGAAGTAGTCCTCCGTACCCGTGCCGCAATAGCTGGGGAATTCTTTGTCGCCGTCAATAAACGCTTTCACCTCGCCCTCGCCCCACCAGCCGTTCGAATTCTGCTGCCAAGCGATTTGCGTGCCCACGTAGTGGCCCGCACCTTTGATCCCGTCGATGATCAGATAATCCTCACCGTAGGGCAGGGGGTTGGTGCGGCGGAACTTGGCGTGGAAATACGCCTCATCGTCGGCTACGGGGGCTTCATCCATGGAAATCGCGTAGAAGAAGCCGCCGCAATCCTCCACGCCGCGGTTCTCCACCGTGATCCTCGCCGATTGGCGGAAGGGCATGGGGAAATAGGAATTCATGCCGCCGGTGGGGTTGACGTTGATGGGCAAGGCGGTAATCGCCAATGCCTTCGAAAAACCGCAGCAAAAGAAATCACCCACGGGCGATTCCACGCTGGGCTCTGCTTCGCCGTCCCAATACATGCGCAGGATCAAATCGCGGAAGCGTTTTTGGTCCACGGTAAACCATATGTGCGTGATGCGCCCCGGGCCGGCGGTGTCCATGATCGTGGCGGTATGGCCTACGGGGATGGTAATGCAGGGGCGCACCTTCCATTTTTGCCCCAGCTCGCGGGCGGCTTTGTTGTTTTCCCATTGCTGGCCGATTTTTGCGACTTCCTCCTGCGGGGCGTCAACCGTGTCGGCCATGCCGCCCTTGCCTTTTTCGGCGTACACGTTTTCGGGGGAAAAGAGGCGCGTGGTGCCTTCGGTAACGCGGGTGATGTTCGATAAATCAAACATGGGGCAGCTCCTTATAAAATGTAATGAGATTGTAATGTTTCCATTATAGCGTATAATTGAAGCGCACAACATATCAGGAGGGAGATACCGCAAAAATGGGCGCAAATAAAAAAATCACCATCCAAGGTGAGCATTTCATGGTGGACGGCAAGCGGATTTGGATCAACGGGGCAAACACCCCGTGGAACAAGTGGAACGACTTCGGCGGCGAATATAACGATGCGTGGTGGAACGAACACTTCGCACTGCTGCACGAAAACGGGCTCAACGCCACTCGCGTATGGGTCAACTGCAACAACAACCAAGGCGCGGTCATCATCGACGAGGAAGGCATGGTAAGCGGTACGTCGCAGAAGCATTGGGACGACCTCGACCTCTTCTTCGCCGCCGCCGAACGCCACCAAATCTACATCATGGCGACGCTGACCTCCTTCGACCATTTCCAAAACCGCAACAACGAACGCCCCGACGCAAGCCGCTGGCGCAAAATGGTGCTGACCGACGAAAAGGTCGATGCCTTCGTCAAGCATTACGTAATCCCCTTTACGTTGCGTTACAAAGAAAATCCATACCTGTGGAGTATCGACTTGATGAACGAGCCCGATTGGGCACACGAAGAGGAACACCGAGGCAATTTGGCGTGGGCGGACCTTTCCCGCTATTTCGCCCGTGCGGCGGCAGCCATCCATGAAAATTCCGACGTGCCCGTAACCGTCGGGCTCTCCTTCCCCAAGTACCATTCCGACGGTTTCGAAGGCTATGAAGACAACGCCCGCTACGAAGGGGACAAGGTTTCCGACGCTTTCTTACAAAATATTTATCCGAATAAAAACGCTTACATCGATTTCTACTCCGTACATTATTACGATTGGGTGGGCAAGAATTACGGTTCACCTTTCCAAGTCAAGCCCTTCGGTTCGCCTGCTTCCGGCGGTTGGGGCTTGTGGCCCCCCAAGCCCGCCGTGTTGGGCGAATGTGCCGCCAACGGTTCGGCGGGGTATACGCTTACGGAGGATTACCAAAACGCCTTTGATAACGGATGGCAGGGCGTAATGCCTTGGACGTCGAACCGCGTGGACGGTTGCGGTGGGTTCGAGGAGTTGAAGCCCGCGATTAACCATATGCGGGATAAGTACCCGGAATTGGTGTTTCCGCTGAAATAACCGTGCTAACTTCGCCCCTCTCGGGGTATCGCGCCGCAAGCCACTCTGTGAAAGTCGTGCCTTGCGGCGCGATGACTCCTGCGGGGCGGGTGCCGTGTGGGTTGGAAGTTTATAAAAAATATATCTTCAAATAAATATTTCAATCATTTTTGGCTTATATCATAACCAAGCATAAATAATGATTTTTCCAAAGCGCGTAAGCGGTGGTCGTGCGGTTCTATGCTTGCAAACTTTGATTTTGTTGAATTTGTTATTTTAGACAATAACCAATTTGCTTTTATGTTATTTTCTAAGTACTCATTTTTTTTATGAATTTTTATTTTAGGAAAGGAATATCCGTCAAAGCTAGGGTTTCTTGTTTTCCTTCCCCGCCCGTTAGACCATGCGAACTTCAATTCATGCGGGATGACTTGAAGTTTATAATTTATGCAAAATGTCCTCACCAACAAGCCTAGTGAAGCTGCCACGCGGCTATCATAAATAATAAATTCGTCCACACACGCGGAATATATCTTTGAAAAACCGCTAGTCATATGTATTTCGGGGGTAAAGTAATCTTGTAACGGTAAGTTCATTGCCATCCTTTCCCGTATAGCAAGCAAATACGCGCATAAATTCGGGCTTAATATGGAAAGGCGTTTTATGTTTCCCATATTCTTAACGCCACCCCATTCCAATATCATATTGCAAGTATTTAAACATGCTTGTTCATCCAAACCAATTAGGCTTTTCTTTAAGGTGATCGATAATTCTTCAATCGTGTGTTTCCGCTTCCAATCGTATTTTTTATAGGCTTCAAATAAATTTTCAAATGTATATCGTTTATTCTCTTTTATGTGGTGATATGAATGGTTAAATGATCGGGGTACATCCAAAATTGATTCAATCCAATCAATAAATTGGATTATTGCTTTGGTGGAGAGGTAGTCGTCTTTATACATCATAGGCTCCCATTTTATTATCTATTTCACTTCTTCACCGTTCAACAAATCATCCACCAATGCTTGCGTTGACTTAAAGGTTTTTGCATGGGGGTCTTTCATGAGCCGCTTGGATTCCTCCAGCGCCGCCATAGATTCGGGGTTTTTGTAAAAGGAATCGTAAGGCTTTAATTCAAACGGAATCGCCTGTTCGCGTACCCCTTGACGGAAAAATACGTTAATCGCCGATGACATGGAAAGGCCGATTCTTGTGAATAAAGATTCGGCTTCTATTCTCCCCCGATCCGGCAATCACATTGCGGACGGCTGCGATGGGTCCGAGGAATTGAAGCCCGCGATCAACCATATGCGGGATAAGTACCCGGAGTTGGTGTTTCCGTAACCATTAATTTTCACCATTGTAACCAAATAACAGATGCAGCCAATTCTGCCGTGAATGGAGAATCCGCGCTACGATAATTGCGTCATCCAAGACGCGGTAAAATACGATATAGGGGTTAACCACCATATAACGGTATCCCCGTTCCGCACCCGATGCGTCATCCGCTTGGACTGCCGGATATTTATACGGGAAATTGGTTAACGCTTTAATTCCTTTGTATATCCGCTTGCGTAATTCGCTTGCCGCTTTTTTATTATCCGCGGATATATAGGAAAAGATTTCTTCTATGTCGAAATACGCATCCTCCGATATCTTGATTTTACGCATGTTTAATCCGCTCCCCGATATCGGAGAACACATCTTCAAAATCACGCATGGGTATACCTGCGGCGATGTCCTTATCCACTTTGGCAAGCATTTGTCCCAATCTGTGCCTTGCCATTATTTTTTGATATGTTTCGACGCTCATTACGACCAAATCCGCCTCACCGTTTTTTGTCAATAAAACGGGCGTATGTGATTCCCGACAATGCTTAGAAAACAAATTATAATCGTGCCGTATGCTTGTTGACGGTTTTACGTCAGGCATGAACCCTACCATAAAAACCAATCCTTCCATATAGAATTTAGTCATTATTATGACAATATTATAGCATAAGGGAAGAATCACACAAACCCGGCTATCTCCCCAAGACTAATAATTTCATATGTCGGTATTATCCCCGTTTTGTTCGTTTCCTTTCGAAAATTACACCAGCAGGTGTCCAGCCCGGCGTTGATGCCGCCTTGGATGTCGGCGTGCAGGTTGTCGCCGATGACGAGGATGTTTTCCTTTTTGGTGGGCGGGATGTGGGCGAGGACGTGTTCGAAAAATTTTATGTGGGGTTTTTCGTAGCCCACCACTTCGGAGATAAAGGAATCGGAAATGAAGGGGCTGATGGCGGAGTGTTTGATACGGTTCTGCTGGGTTTTGAGGATGGCGTTGGTTACGATATAGAGGGTCTTGCCGCGTTCGGTGATAGTTTTGCATATTTCGTACGCGCCATCGATGAGCTGTGAGCCTTTGCCGAGTTCTTCAAGGTAGCCGTCGTTAAAAGCGGAAGCGTCATCTTCTGTACCCATGTACGCGAACAGCCGTTGGAAGCGGATGTGCTGTAATTGTATTTTCGTCATTTCGCCGCGCCCGAAGGCCGCCCACACGGCGGCGTTGATTTCGCGGTATTTTTCATGCAGTTCCTCGTTGTAGGGCAAGCCGTAACGCGCGAGCATAACAGTGAGGGCGTTTTTTTCCGCGGCGTCGTAATCGAACAAGGTATTGTCCGCGTCGAACAGGAACACGTCGTATTTTTTCATGACAAGTCACCTCTAATTTCGCCGCAGTCCTGTAAGCGGCGCGCAATGTGGATGATTTTTTGTTGTGCTTCCTCTATGTCCGTCATGCGCACTTCTGTGAGTGTCATGCTTTCCATAGTGAATTGGCCGAGGCGCATTGACAGGTTGGCGAGGAAGTGGGCTTGCAAGGCTTCGGACGCGCCTTTTAAGGCAATGGAAAGGTCGGCTTGGTCAACCTCGCGCATGATTATTTGCAAATCGCGGTTGGGGAAGGCAAGAAAATCCTCGAAGATGAACGTTCTTTCGGATTCGGGATTGTCTCCATCTTGCGGTTCCTGCGGTTGTTCCCCTTTGTACCGGTCTAGGTCGTTTGTCAACTTGGTTATCCGGGCGGATTGGCGGTTGACGGTTTCAACCAGGTGTTTGATTTCCTTGGCTTGCGCACGGCTGCGGGCACGGATTTTATCGCATTTGTTTTTCCATTTGGGTTGAGCGATTCTTGTACGCGGCTTATCCTCCAACGCGGGGTCTGTGCCGTCCACAATCAGCATCAGCCCCTTTTTTATAAAAAGGTCGTCCGTATAAATGGCGCGTTCCTCCAGTGCCAGCACGCCTTCCCTGCGCGCGGTGTTTGCCAACTCGACAATGGTATGGACAACGTCCATGCAGGATGCCGTTCCTTCGCCGTGCATTTGAAAAATTTGCGGTTTTCCAATGTGTACATATTTGTTACCCCTTTCTATAACAAAATGGCTTCAAAACGCATCCCGTGGATGCCCGCTTTTATTGAATGTTCCGGATTCATGTACGTGCTCCACGCCATGTCGCCGCCGATACCCGCGTGTGCCGCGTCGATGTGTATGAAGGTTTCCGCGCGCTTGGGCAGGAGATGGTCGTGGGTGGCGGTCAGGTAATCCTCAACGGTGTTGTGCCGCGCGTCGAAATGGAAGGGAGTGGGAGCAAAAATCTTGATGCCGCGTCCCTTATCGTCGGAGAGGGTGAGCCAACGGGTTTGGTCGTGTCCGCCGCATTCCGAAGGGGGGCAGAAGGGGAAGTGCTGCGCGGAAACGGTGGTTTCATATACGCCAACCGCCGAAGCGAGGGTGCGGTCGGAATAGCTCTCCATGTCACCCGCCCCGAAATAGGTCAGCTTTTCAAAGCCTGCGGGTGCGGTGAACGCCATGCCCGCACGGGGGATGTAGTGCAGGTTTTCGTTGATGTGATAGTGGGTTTTAAATTCGGCGCAAACGTCGGAGACTTCGAAGCCGGTTGCATTGTTATTTTGCGGAGCGGTTTTATTTTTCAAGCGCACGTTATATTCTGCGCGGGAAATGTAAATGTTGCCGTCCAGCGGGATTTCCAACCTGTAGCGGACGGTGACGGCGGGCGGGGTATTTTTTCCTTCGGAAAGGATGACGTTTTCGACGACGGTTTTCGTGTTGTTCGGGTGCAGCGTTTTCCATACCGCGTGGGGTCCCCAATTGGGGAAGGCATCCAAGCCGGAATAGGGGCGCGTGACGCAAGGCGCGCCGCCGGAAAGGTATTCCTCGCCGTTTTTATGCAGGGTGAAGGTACCTTCGCGTTTGCACACGGATAATATGATATTGTTTTTTGTTAACGAAATATGGGTTGTATTGTTTGCGACGGTGATTCCGTGTGCCGCTTCCGAGGAATTTTCCAACGTTGGCGGAACGGAATGGGCGGCTTTCAACGGATATTGCGTAAAGCCGACTTCGTATCCGGCGGGGGCGTAGGGGGATGCCGCATTCTGCGTAACGCGGAACTCGATATGGTATTCGTATTCGGGCTTGAAGGGGTAGTCGGGCTTGGCTTCGAAGCGCTTGTCTGTCAATGGCGGAACGCTGCCCGTGTCGATGACTTGCGTATGCACGACATGCCCGTCCTCGCGCAGGACGAGGGTTACGGTGAAGTCGCTTAACGTTTTCGTGTGCGTTTTATTTTTGATTACGAATTGCGTGAGGGGCTTGTGGTCGAAGGTCCAGCCCATGCGGTCGTACGCGGGGCGCACGGCGACGGGGGCGTAGGCTTGTTTTAATTCATGGGCGGCGGGCTTCCATGTCAAATCCGCCAGCACGATACCGTTGTTAACCATAAAGGGCGTGCATTCCGTTTCAATCACGGATTCGCCAAAATCGCCGCCATACGCGAAGAACGTACTGTTTTCCCCGCCGCGCAAAGACGGGTCGGTTTTTTCAATGGGTTTGAGCAACGATTTATCTTGCCAATCCCACACGAAGCCCCCTTGAAAGCGCTTGTATTTTTCCGTCAGCGCGGGGAAGTGGTACGCACCGCCGCCGGAGTTGCATATCTGGTACAGGTATTCCACGAGGATAATGGGGCGGTCGTCCGTCGTGTCGGCAATCATACTCAAAATGTCGCGGATGGGGGCGTACATGCTGCCGCGTATGTCGGAGATGTTTTTACCGGGGCCGCCGCATTCGTACTGGCACAGGCGCGTGGGGTCATATTCGCGGATAAAACCCGCCATCGCGCCGTGATTGGCGCCGATGCCGCTTTCGTTCCCCAGCGACCATGAAAAGATGCACGGGTGATTCTTAAAGTTCATCACCATACGCACGGCGCGTTCCAAATACAGGCTTGCCCACGCGGGCTCGAGTGCAAGCTGCCCGCTAAGCCCATGGGTTTCAAGGTTGGCTTCGCACACTACGAGGATGCCCATTTCGTCGCATAAATCGTACCACGCGTCACAGTCGGGGTAGTGGCTGGTGCGCACGGCGTTTATGTTCATGCGCTTCATTTGAATGATTTCGTTACGCATCCACGGCACGTCGGGTACGCGCCCCGTGTGCGGGAAATGCTGGTGGCGGTTGACGCCTTTTATAACGATGCGTTGCCCGTTGATATATAAAATGCCGCCGATGATTTCGACTTTCTTGAAGCCGACGCGGCAGGCTTCAACGTCGGCGGGGGCATCCGAAGCGTCCCCTTCCCCCGGCGCAAGCAACGAAACTAAAACGGTATACAGCTCCGGCGTTTCGGGCGACCATTTGACGATATCGGGTACTTCCAATTTGACGCGTGCCGTGTTCGCCGCCGCTTCCCCATGGGAGTAGCCCGCTTTCGCGGAAACGGGAGCGGTCCCTTCGGTTATGAGTTCTTTCTTTTTATATATCGCCACCTTCACGCGGTAATCGGCAAAGCCCGCCACGCGGGACATCTGCACGTCGGCGGTCATAACGCCCTTTCCGCCGTCGGCAGGCAATGCGGTGATTTTATAATCGATGATACGTACCTTGGGCTTGACGATAAGGGAAACGTTGCCGCAAATGCCTGAGAGGTGCCAGTAATCTTGATCTTCCAAGTACGTGCTTTTCGCCCAACGCATGACCTTGACGGCTAAGACGTTTTCGTCCGCTTTAGCGAAGGGTGTGATGTCAAATTCCGACGGCAGCTTGCTGTCTTCGGCGTAGCCCACATATTGCCCGTTGAGCCACACATGGTAAGCAGTTTCCACGGCGTCGAAGCGTAAAAAAATATCCCTCGATTCAAAATCGGAAGGGATATCAAAGCGGTGTATATAACATCCCGTAGGATTTTCGGCGGGGACTTGGGGCGGGTTGGGGATGTTTGCTTGCCTTTTTCCCGGCTGTATCATGTGCGCGCCGTCGGAATCGTAGAGCCAAGGGTACGGCACGTTCGTATAAATCGGTTCGCCGAAGCCGTATAACTCCCAGTTGGACGGCACGGGGATATCAACGAAGCCTTTCACCGTAAGGTCGGAATCAAGCAACCCCGTTGACCCCGCAGGGGGGAAAGCCTCCGCGGGGAATATCTCCGCTACTTCGGCGGCAGGGTACAACTTAAATTTGTACGTGCCGTTGAGCGATTTTACATAACGGGAAGCATTTTCGTCCCCTTCGCAAGCCAACGCCTGCGCTTCGCTCTCATACGCCCGCCAGCGGGTATGGGCGGGTTGGCGGTTAAGAGCGGTATAGTCCAACGTTTGCATAGGCCACCTCGTTATAAAATTATATAAATGATAATTCCAATCAGGTTGACAGGTACCAACACCAATAAAATTAAATGGAACGTATCGGGTATCAGCTTCGTATCTGACGGCTTAATGATATGGTGGGTAGACTTAAAATATTGATTGTATCCGCGGATTTTCCTTTCATTCGGCCATATCATAAACCTTACCGTCGTAAGGAAAAGAATCAAGGCACTAAGCGAAAAAAAGCCCAATAAAATCCACTGCGCGGTATCGGGCCATATCCAAAACGCAATTAAACAAGCCAAATAAGGCGCCCAATACGCCATATCAAGCGGTTCCGTTTTTATACAGGATTCTACCAGCACGAAATTCTTAACGTTAAACCCCGTGACATTTAACGAATAAAATAAAAACGAAATTAATATTAACCAGCGCAATGTTACACCTCTTTTATAGTTCTTGCGTCAAAAATTTTAACCGTAAGCGCAGCAGTTCAATATAAAATTCCTTCTGCACCGCAGGCATCACCGACAACGCACCGTAGGTTTCGGGGACTTCTTCGATGATGGCTTTAATGCGCTTCATATCCACGCGTTGCAAGAAGCGTTCGGCTGCGGCGGTACAATCGGGGTTGTCACGCTGTTTAATAAAAACAAAGGGATTTATTCTTTCCCCCGTGCCGTCTATGCTTGTGTATTTATATACACAACGGGGATTTTTGTACGCAAGGTTTATCATAATATTAACGTCGTTTAAATGCCCTTCCATTTGCACCGCGCCGCTTTTATTAAAAAAGGCGTTGCCGTTGTCGTACACGGGGGCAAGCGACATTTCACCGTTTAACGGGTTTAATAACAGTCCCCAATTACCGTTGTTGCGGTCATTGTTCCCGATAAAAGCGTCCACGACAAACATATCCCAAAAACGCTCGGTAACGCCGGGAACGGTACGTAAGTTAATTTGTCCGTTAACGGCAGCGAGAACTTCATCCAAAAGAGTTTCCGAACCCGAACCGGAATAGGATTCCAAATCGCTTGCCATGAAGCTGTTTTTTAAGTAATGGAAATGAATCAACTGCCGAGCCGGCTGCCACAATTCATCGCCGCTTCTCGTAAAATCCTTGCACGCGACGACCATTTTATTGTTCCGCACACCCAATAACGTATCGTGTACGGGAAAACCTAAGGAAACGTATATGCTTGAACCCAAATATTCGCTTAGCGGGCTGGTGGTATAGGAAATTTGCGGATTTATCATGTCACGTGTGGTTTTTGGGTATTTTAACATCCAAACATTGTTTTCATATAAAACAGCATCTTTTGCGCCCGCGTCTCCGCCGTAAAACACACCGTTTGCCACAGATATATTATCAAAGCATATCAATTTCATTTTAACCTTCCTGCCTTTCTTTACTTCATATCGTTGAGTAGTCTTTGTTCTGCCTACCGCCCACGTGCCTGCGTGATCATCGTTTGCTTCAAATCGTACAGCTTCTGCGACAAGTCCACCGGCATGATGTGCGGGTTAACCAAACGTTTATGTTCATCCCACAAGGTTCCGCGCTCGGCTTCGGCGTATTCGCGGATGTCTGCCACGCGACGTTCGGGATACACGCAATCACCGCCCACGAATACGGGCTCCAGCAGTTCGCGTATGGTAAACGACCCGGCGGGTAGGGTCATGCGTTTCCACGTCGCCAGCGGGTCGAAGATCGTCAAGTCCTCGTGGTTAGACAATGCTTCGTCGGCTAACATTATCAAGTCGGCCTTCATTTTACCCGTGGTGGAATCGTATAAGCGATAAATTTTTTTTATACCGGGGTTGGTGACCTTTACGGGGTTTTCACTGAGTTTTATCTTGGGGATCCACGGGCCGTCGCCGGATGAAAGCGCCGCCATTTTATACACGCCGCCGAACGCGGGACATTCCTTGGATGTTATCAGGTTCGTGCCTACGCCCCAGAGGGTTATCTTCGCGCCCTGCGCTTTCAGCTCGGTAATCAGGTTTTCATCCAAATCGCTTGACGCGCTGATAATCGCATCGGTAAACCCGGCCGCATCCAGCATTTCGCGCGCGCATTTGGAAAGGTACGCGAGGTCGCCCGAATCCAAGCGGATGCCGTACAATGCCGATGTGATGCCTTTTTCCTTCATTTCCTTAAAAACGGTTATCGCGTTGGGTACACCCGATTTTAACGTGTCGTACGTATCCGTCAGCAGGATGCATACGCGGGGGTACAGATCGGCATAACAACGGAAAGCCGCAAGCTCCGTGTCAAAGGACATAATCCAGCTGTGCGCGTGGGTGCCGCGTACGGGTATGTCGAAAAGCTGCCCGGCTAACACATTGCTGGTGGCGTGGCATCCGCCGATCATGGCGGCCCGTGCGCCGTATATACCCGCGTCCGGTCCTTGGGCACGCCGTAAGCCGAATTCAAACACCGTGTCGCCTGCGGCAGCCCAGCATACACGCGCGGCCTTGGTTGCGATCAGACTTTGATGATTGATGATATTAAGTAATGCCGTCTCGATAAATTGTCCTTCCGCCAACGGCGCCGATACCCGTACCAGCGGTTCGCCGGGAAATACAACCGTCCCCTCGGGCACGGCGTGTATATCCCCCGTAAATCGAAAGTTTTTTAAATAATTCAAGAACGGTTCGCGGAAGGCCCCCGTGGAGCGCAGGTATTCGATGTCCGCATCCCCGAAGCGCAGGTTCTTTATATAATCGATGAGTTGTGCCAATCCCGCCGCCACTGCGTACCCGTTGCCGCAGGGGTTCTCGCGGTAGAACATATCAAAAACGGCCCGTTGACCTTGCTCCGTGGTTTCGGCGGCATGGTGGTAGGCCTGCATCATGGTGAGTTCGTAGAAGTCGGTGAGCAGCGTCAGATTGCGCAAAGGAAAAACCCCTTATGATTAGATTTTTACGGAAATACAGAGATTAAATAATTCGTCGATACGCCCGCGTTCGCCGCGTTCGTGCAGATAACCGAAAAGCGTTTCCAACCCCGTGGCGTGGCGATAATCGGTGGCATCCGCGTTTTTCGCGCGGGAGCTTGTATGGAGATTTCGGCCGCGTTTCATGATCGCTTGCTCTTCTTCGGTAAGCAAAGGAAAGATCGCATGGTACATGGCCGATTGCGCGGTCGCGCTTACATATTTACGCGCTTGACGATTTAACGCATTCGGCGTCGCGTTCGATTCGTATTTGTTTAACAGCATTTCGCGTACGCGTAATTCAAAGACCGCGTCGCCCAAGTAGGCTAAGGCAGCGACGGATGTGCTTGGGTTTACGCTTTTTTCCATACCACGCCTTCGCGGGTGTCTTCCAACAGTATACCCCGCTCGGCCAATTCGTTGCGAATACGGTCGGCCTCGGCGAAATCGCGTGTCTTTCGCGCGGCTTGGCGATCGGCGATTCGAGCTTCGATGTAAGCGGTGTCGGTGTCGGTGTCGGTTTTTTTTAAATCGATGCCCAACAGGCCGCACATGCGGGATAATTGATCGCTTAAACATATAAGTTTCCCTCGCGGGGGTTTTTCGGGTTTCGCCAGTTCCGTATTGATGGATTTTACCAATTCAAAGATCGCCGTCACCGCATCGGCGGTGTTAAAGTCATCGTCCATCGCGGCAAAGAAATCGTTTTCGTAAACGCAATCCAAATTTCGTTCAATTTTAATAGGCGTTTCATTATTTTTATCGCCGATCATCCGCACCAACGTATCGTGGCAATTTTTAATCCGCTCCAGCCCCTTCGCGGCGGCGGTTATCACCTCGTCGGTAAACTCCATCGGCATACGATAATGCCCGCTCAACAAATAAAAACGGATTACGTCGTACGGGAAACGTTCGGCCACTTCGCGTAGGGTTTGGAAATTTCCGCGCGATTTGGACATCTTCTTATGGTCCACCGTGAGGATGCCGCAATGCATCCAATAACGGGAAAAGGGCTTGCCCGTAATCGCCTCGGTTTGGGCGATTTCGTTTTCGTGATGGGGGAAGATGAGGTCCGCTCCCCCACCGTGAATGTCGATTTCCTCACCCAAATATTTAAACGCCATGGCGGAGCATTCGATATGCCAGCCCGGGCGGCCTTCGCTCCACGGGCTTGGCCAAAACGGCTCGCCGGGTTTCGCGGGCTTCCAAAGCACAAAGTCCGTGGGGTTGCGTTTATCCGAATCCACTTCGATGCGTGCGCCGGCAATCAAATCGTCGGGTTTCTTGCGCGAAAGTTTGCCGTAGTCGGGGGTACGTGTGACATCGAAGTAAACCGTGCCGTTCCTCTCATATGCCGCGTCGATTTCTGTTAATCGGGTAATCATGTCGATAATTTCGGGCATTTCCTGTGTGGCGCGGGGATTTTTTGTGGTGGGACGTACGTTCAAGTTTTCCAAATCCTCCAGGGTGCGGGAAACAAACGTGTCAGCGATGTCATCTACCCCGCGGCCTTCCTGCACGGCGCGGGCGATGATCTTGTCGTCGATATCCGTAAAATTTTGCATATACTGCACGTCAAAACCGCGGTATTCCATATAACGGCGTATCGCGTCAAAAACCACGTAGAAACGTGCGTTCCCGATGTGGATATCGTTGTACACCGTTTGGCCGCAGGTGTACATCCTTACGGTTTTGCCGTCGGGGTCGATCGGGACGAAGGGTTCCTTCTTACGTGTGAGGGTATTGTAAATGCTTATATTCATTTTTCATTTACCTTTCGTAACAGGCATACAGCTTGCGCGGCGATCCCTTCTCCCGCGCCGGTAAAGCCCAACCCTTCTTCGGTGGTGGCTTTGATGTTTACGGCATGGGCGGGAACCTTCATCACACGCGAAATATTTTCCGCCATTTTTTCCTTATAAGGTGTAAGTTTGGGCTCTTGCGCGATGATGGTCGCATCAATGTTTTCAACGGTATATTTATTTTTCGCCAACAGATCCGCGACTATATTTAACATACTCAAGCCGGACATGTTCTTATATTGCGGATACGTATCGGGGAAGTGCAGGCCGATATCCCCCAAGCCCGACGCACCCAACAGCGCGTCTATTACGGCGTGGCACAACACATCCGCATCGGAATGCCCCATAAGCCCCAAAGGGTGCGGAACCTCTACGCCACCCAGCATAAGGGGACGGTTTTCCGCCAAGCGGTGAACGTCATAACCCTGACCGATTCGAAACGCCATAATTACACCTTCCTCCGTGAATTGATTATAACCCACGCGCAAAACCTTTGACAAATGGTATAATCGCCCCATGAACATCGTCCTGCACCAACCCGAAATCCCTCACAACACCGGCGCGATCGGCCGCACCTGCCTGATGACGGGGACGGCGTTGCACTTGATCCATCCACTGGGTTTCCTTTTGGATGAAAAATCGTTAAAACGCTCGGGCTTGGATTATTGGCACAAAATTAACATACGCGAATATGACGGCTTCACGCATTTTATTGATGAAAATCCCGACGCGCAGTTTTACCTCGTGGAAACCGGAAGCGAAAAAAGGTACACCGACGTCTCGTACACCGCAAATGATTATTTAATCTTCGGTTCGGAAACCTGCGGGTTGCCGTCAAAAATGCTGGCCGATCACGCCGACCGTATTATCACGATACCCATGATCGGTGCGGAACGTTCGCTTAACCTCTCCGTTTCCGTCGGTATCGTGCTGTACGAAGCCCTGCGGCAAACACGTTTCTTTTCTTCCGGGGAATCATAAAGCGCACTTGACACCCCATTAAAATCATCCCATAATAAAAAAGTTCCGGCCCGAATGGCGGAACAGGTAGACGCAAGGGACTTAAAATCCCTCGGGGGCAACTCCGTGCCGGTTCGATTCCGGCTTCGGGCATGAAGATGGTTTTTGAAATTGGGCAAACCCTTATAAAATAAGGGCTTGTCCAATTTACGTTTACCGCACCCTTGAAGCGATAAATAAAAATTTGAATAAAAAACCCATAAGATTCTACGGCAATTTTTACGTAGTCCTATGGGTATTTTTTTCTTCATAATGTTTTTTTGTTGATTGTCTGTACAAAAAAATGCAACAATGCAGGTAATTTCAAGCGGCTTTAGGGAATAAAGAAAAGCTGCTGGGCGGTATTGAACCGCCTGCCTCGTCCTTACCAAGGACGCGGTTAAGTCCGGTAAAAGCCGTCGAAAGCCTTTGTTTTAAGGGTTTCCAAGTTTCGATTTTTAAATGAGTATAGCTAATTATAGCTAATGTCAATTTTTACACACCCTGCACGAGGTTCATCTGTTCATTTGGGTTATTCACAAATACATCCCCACAACCAAGCAAATATATGTATTTGCCTTGCGGTTTGGGGTTTGGATTTTTAGAGAAGTATATTTTATCCTCATCGTGCTTAACATCGTAATTAAAATATTCAAGGACATTCTGCCCTAAAACCTCTTGTGTGATTTCCTTGTCGAAGGGAACGAGTACCTTCACCTGGGTAATCAACCATCCAGCCAGCTTGATTCCCGGCACGGTTATCACCTTTGCGGGGGTAGACCCGGTAAAGCCGTGAAGATCAACGGTTTCGTAGGGTAGGGAATCAAACCCGAACTTGGTGGCGGTACTCGCGGAAATGACCGTCAAGTACGCGCCGGAATCCAACATGACTTTCGTAGCCACGTTTGTCGGTTGGTTATAACTCACAAATTCTATTTCGAAAATGATATGACCCCCGACACGGGTTATGCCTACTTCGTGCATCTTGTTATCCTGCTAAAGGACGCGAAAAAGTTAAGGGACGGTAATAATGTGTGCGATAACTTAGTTCCGTATGATTCATCATCATATGGGGCATAAATACCGTCCTCCACACCTTCAAACGGCCCATCGGCGATAATTACGGGGACACCGGCAATCGTTTTGTATCTTTCATTTCTCTCACAATTGACGACATAAACCCACTTGCCATCAAAGGAATCATCAATTTCCTGGATTGACATGCGCTTGGGATTCTGAAGAATCTCGTACATAATCAACCTCCTTAGAGTACAGAATTTAATTGTATTTTATTTTCATGGACTTATTTTATCATATGACACAGGTTCCCTCAATGTAAACCGAGGGTATACACAAATCTAAAATTCACGAAAAAAGAGATGCGTTGTGAAGTGAATCCCTGTTTATTTATTGTTGGCGCACTTACACACTGACGTTGTCAACAATTAAATTCAACCCCGTGAAGTCATCAAAAGTGAGAATGTATCGGCTAGCTAACCAAGGACGCGCTCTACCGAGCATAAACCCGAAAAGGCTTGTATTTACGGCTTTCCCGTCATCACACCGCTTTAAAAACTGTAGCAATTTGTAGCAATTAACGGTTTTACACACCCTGCACGAGATTCATCTGCTTAGTTTTTAGATACAGAACACCGCATACAACGGAACGGATTTTATTCTATTTTCAAACCCGAAGTTCTTTCCGGAAACCCTAATGGAATAAGCGGGTTTATACTTCTGCACGAACACATTAAGGCTGCGTGAAGTCACACGCTCCCCTGCCTTAACCTCGACAGGGATAATATCCGTACCTTCTTGCAACACGAAATCCATTTCCGCTTGACCGCCGCTCTTGCTGTCGCTTCGCCAACTCAGCAGGCTTTTGCCGGCGGCGGATAATTGTTGCGCTACATAATTTTCAGCAATGGCACCCAGAAACCTGTTATCGGTTTCGCTTAGATTAAGGATGATTTCCTGCGGTGTTCGGCTGGTCATGACCAAAAGCCCCGTGTCGCTCATGTACAGCTTGAAGCTCGTAAAATCTTTGTACACTTCAAGGGGTATGTCCGGCGTGGTCAGGTTGTAACACTTGTTTACCACGCGGGCCGTTTCCAACCAGTCGATGGCTTCACCAAAGAGGGTACTGCTGCCGCCTTTTTGAATGATTTTATATTGAAACTTACGGTTTTCCTTCGCCAGTTGTGCGGGAATGGAGTTGTATGCCCCACGGATTTTAACCGCTTCACTCTCGGTAGCATACTTCGCCATATCCGCAATATAGTCGTTAATAATCCGATTCTGTACGCCGGGTACCGTGACAAGAGAACCTGTGTTTGTATGTTCCAAGATGCTCGCAGGCATACCCCCCACGATTAGGTATATCTTGTACAAGTCGGAGGCTCGTTTATGCAGACTGGGGTGCAGGGGGGTACAGGATTCAAAGCCCGCTTTAATTTCCCCCGCCAATATATCCTCGCCTTGCGCCCATAAAAATTCTTCAAACGTGAAGGGATGCAAGGTCATGGAATCCACGTTACCCACCGGAAAAGAGTGTTTTTCACGCTTGATGGCGACACCAAGCAGACTCCCCGCCGCGATGATGTGGTACTGCGGGGCATTTTCGTTGAAATATTTTAACGATGTCAACGCCCGTTCACAGGATTGTATTTCATCAAAGATTATCAGGGTATCCTCGGGTACAACACGCGCTTTGATATGCGCTTCCAGAAGCATGACTATTCGCTTTGGGTCGATATTGCCGTCAAACCATGTCCCGGCAATGGGGTCTGTTTCCAAGTTGACATAAGCGGTATTAGCGTAATGCGTACTGCCGAAATCCCTGATGATGTGGGTTTTACCCACTTGTCTGGCACCATGAAGCAGCAGAGGCATACGGCGTGATTTGTTCTTCCATGCTATCAATTTATTTGTAATTAATCTTTTCAATATGCTCACCTCAAGCGGAATCATATCACGTGATGACGTTTATATCAAGATAAATATGTAAATGTTGTATTTATCGTGGCATAAGGGTGTTCATGTATAACGAAACACAAAAACCAAAATCATCAATTTACTAAAATCAATTACATCAAATCACTAAAATATTATTGTCGTGGTAATTAAAAAAGAATATAATCGTTTGACACGACTGAAGGAGGGTTGCTCGATGAAATCCAATTATTTACCTCGGGTTGTAGACAGAATCTTGGAAGAACGGCTTAATGCTGTCGGTGCGGTGCTGCTTGCCGGCCCTAAGTGGTGCGGAAAGACAACCACAGCAGAGATGCAGGCAAAGAGCGTTTTGAAGCTCCAAGACCCCGACAAAACATCGGGCTACTTGGAAACCGCCAATACGAAACCATCACTCTTGTTAAAAGGTGAAAATCCCCGGTTGATTGACGAATGGCAAATGGCACCGGTTCTTTGGGATGCGGTGCGTCATGCTGTTGACCAAAGAAGCGAACCGGGTTTATTTATCCTGACAGGTTCTACCACGGTTGACGAATCTAAAATCATGCACTCAGGTACAGGACGGATATCCCGCATGGTAATGTATCCTATGAGTTTGTTTGAATCGAATGAATCGAATGGAAATGTTTCTTTGTCTGCGCTGTTCACTAATCCAAACCTGGACATTGACGGTATTAAGTCTGAATTATCCATCGAGAATCTAGTCTTTGCCGCTTGCCGCGGCGGTTGGCCGTCTACGTTGAATAAAAAAACCGATAAAGCCAAGCTCTTTGAGGCTCGGAATTATATCGAAGGTATTTATAATAGTGATGCCTCCACCGTAGATGGCGTAAAGCGCAGTCCGGAGCGGGTGCGAGCCATTTTACAATCCTACGCCCGTAACATTTCAACCCTTGCCACAGACAGGACAATTCTTGAAGATGTCGCTTCTAATTACATGGACATGTCCGAACCAACACTGCATTCATATTTGAACGCATTGGAACGGTTGTATGTAATCGAGGATGTTCCGGCGTGGTGCCCATCTATCCGCTCGGCAACCACCATCCGTTCCGGTAAGAAGAAGGAATTTATTGACCCGTCTATTGCCGTTGCGTCCCTTGCATTATCCCCGGAAGCGTTGCTGGTAGATATGAACACATTTGGATTTATCTTTGAATGCCTGTGTTTTCGGGATTTGAAGGTTTATTCGTCTGCGATGGGGGGATACGTTTCCTGTTATCGTGACCGGTATGGGCTTGAAGCTGATTGTGTCCTTCACCTGGCGGACGGGCGATATGGGCTTATTGAATTTAAGCTGGGCAGTAATAGAATCGAGGAAGGTGCCGCCCATTTATTGGAACTCCGCGACCTTATCAAAAAAGCTAATGAAGAAAAGAAAGCGAAGCTGCGTGAACCATCTTTCCTGATGGTACTGACAGCCGGTAAAATGGGTTACCGCCGGAATGATGGGGTTTATATCGTTCCGATAGGGTGTTTGAAAGAATAAATCCTTAACTATTTTTTGCACCCCGAGCAAGTTAAGCCATCATAACGAGTTGTATTTTACCAATAGCTCATCAAACTGCCATTCATTAAAAAATAAAAACCTCTCCTTGTATATTGTATTGTAATACGCATGGAGCGGGTTGGGAATGTACGTAATACCCCAACGTTGGGGTATAGTGACGGGATTTATGTAAATTGCTTCCAAATCATTCAACGAACGTTTGAATTCGTCTAAGTCATAACCTCTTTGTTCAGCTTTAGCTTTGGCGACACTTCGGCATTTATTAACCTGCTCCAAGGCGTATATAAGCCGGCTTTCTTTTTCCTGTCTGAAGTTATGTTCCAACACCATCCACTTGGCGCAGTCCAATGTTAAATAATGACCACGACCAATAATCCTGTGAAAAAAATTAAGGCTAATCATTTTGGAAGTGGTGTCAGACAGCATTTCATCAATTGAAATAGTAACGCGGTGTTTGTACAGCAGTGTTTCAAGCAGTTCATCTTGGGGAATAGGGCGGTATTCACCGGATTGTAATTGGGCTTCTTTGTTAATAGAATACATCTTACGATACTTGCATTGCACTTCAAAGCGAACTAAGTTACGTGCCTTTTTCAAGTTGGGATGCGACGGGTATTTAATTTCAATTTCTCGACTCTTCCAATAATAATTTATTGTGACAGAGTTGCTCTTCAAGTATAAAGCATTCTTGCTGGTCTGCTGTCGATGTGATATTTTGTCATATTTTGACCACTCTGTGTAATGTACGGGAATGTCAGCGCGTTTAATAAGGTTTATCAGTTGTTCCGGAAAGCATCCCAATCTTGTTTCAACCGTGTCTATATTAAAACAATAATCAACACGGCTAATCGAATAATCATCAAAACGTTTAAGATCCGATGATATTTTTTTCGCTTCTTCGTTAAATCTGATCTTAACCTTTTCAAGACAACTAAAGGTTGCTGCCGACAAATTAACGGTATCCCCCACCAAAACATGGGGATTTATTATCGCCCTAATGCTATATACAAGAGGTTTCAAGTGTAAGGTCCAACTTCCTTTTTGAGGAGGAGATTGGATTATTGATGCCAAGCGTTTATCGAACCGTATGTACCATTTGATACCCGGATTGTTTTTTATATATTCGACGATATATCCTTTCGGATAAGCATTGGGGTTATCCTTATCTTTACCTACAGGTCGAACCCTAATGTCCGAATGGTTTTTGAACATTCGATATATCTCACGCGCATCATCAGCCGTTAATCGCAAGACAATTTCAAACGTATGGAACCCAATCGAAGAAATCAAATTTAACACCCCCTTTTGACCTAATTATTATCAGTTATTAAAAGATAATTAGCAAGACATTAACCTTTCTTACGGTTTGAAGTGTGGGACGAATGGTATTCTTTACCATCACAAGTGCGTATTGAAAAGAGTCGTGTAGAACGACATTCACCCCGTTTCCCCGTAAACATTCTCCTTCTCTCAACGACTTCGACGACGTTCTTCTCTCCTCTTCGTTCACCGTCAAAGTCGAAGGAATGTTTAATAGGACGAAGTTCGTATGCTTGTTATAAAAAAAGCCCACGGCACTTGACCGAGGGGTTGACAAGTCATTTATCACTATCCGGTATTACTTTGTTATTACATACTTTAATTTATCCAACATGAATATCGGAATGGTAGCTTGGTTATCCTGTACCGAGCCGTAGGTGTCCTGTACCCGGATGAGGAAGTCAATCCGCCCCTCGCTCAGAGCCGCGTCCCCCGATTTCGTTTCTCCCTTACCGTGTTTGACCTCGATACCGTAGCGTTTCCGTTCCTTGTCGTGCATCACGAAGTCAATCTGCCCGAGCGGGCCGTCGAAGCTACGGACTTCCTTTTCGTTGAATAAATCATCGGCATCATCAAGTAAGTGGAGGTACACGAAGTTTTCCGCGTACATACCCGCAAGGTCGGAGGGTAAAACAGCCACGATATTTTCACACAATTGTGTCATTAACCCCATGTCCCGAAAATAGAAAAAGAGCTTGTTGCTCATGGATACCACTTTTTCCAGTTTATCGTAGACACGTACGACACCTGTGATGCAGCATTCATCCAACCACTTGAGCGCGTTGATTTTATCCCTTCGCCGTACGTTCATCCCCTTTGAACTGTCGTCACGGAAAAGTTCCTTGGCGATGGTGATATCCAAATCACCCGATTTCGTTATCATGTGCGTGGCTACCCGTTCAAGGGTGTTCATCCAAAGGGTACGCCCGACGATTTCTTCAAAGTAAGCACTGCTTTCCCGGTAAAGTGCGTCCAGCAATTTTGCCGTTACGGATTTACATATGTCTATATCCCGGGTCGTCACCCAAGCGTTGACAACCTCGGGGTAGCCGCCGATTTGACAATAAACACGGTACAACTCACGGACGCGTTCACAAGTAGCTTGTTCATCGTCGGTCATCTTCGCCCAATCAAAGGTTTTAATAGGGGTGTAGCATTCCCATATATCGTTCGCCTTTAAGAATTCCGTAAAGGAAAGGCTGGACATTTCGATACGGTGGATGTCCCCGGTGGGCATTTTATAACTCTTAAAACTGCTGGTTACACCCAGGTAACTGCCCGTAACTGCCAGCTTACTTTTCAACCCCCGGCGGATTTGACGGATATTGTTATAAGCCATGGATGATTCTTGGATTTCGTCCATGATAACTAGGGTTTTCGGGTCGTTGGTGTAATTGGGGTCATAATCGGTAAGGATTTCCTCCCACATGGGGCCGTAGTCTTCGTCGGTTTTGGTATAGCCGTGCTTTTCCCTGTGCGCTCGGATGCTTCTTTCGAGGTCTTCCCTTACATCGTCAATATATAAGTTGATATATATAAACCGTTCAAAATACTCCGCGCCCAATTTCTGTAAGAGGGTGGTCTTCCCTACCTGGCGGGGACCGTGTAGATATAACGCCCATCCGGAAAATATAGTCACCCAAGATACGAGCTCTTTATAAATATCACGCTCGAAAAATACGTTTGTCATTGCTGTTACCCCTTTCCCAATGCATGTACAGTATACCATGTTTGGTACATGCAATGGTTATTTTATCCATAATCCACGAAGAAGCGCGCCAACAGAGGGGTCTGAACGGCTCGTGTTTTTTCTGCCGCAGGCAGTGAAAAACACGGCGGTTCAGTCCCCGTCGTTGGCGCGGTGCTTTGCCCATGAGCAAATCCCAGTGGGATTCCTCGAATCCCATGGGATTTGCGAAGTCGTTCGTAATCTCATAACTTCGGGTAAAACCGCGAAGCACCGAATCCGGGGATACGGTAATTCATTATGGATTGTTGGTGCTGTTCATTTACAATCTTCATTGGGAGCGAGCAGCCGGCTCAGGTTCCTCCGGGTCGCCGCGGAAGTGGATGCCGGTTGGGGATGATAGTCCGAAGTCAGGAAAAGCTGTCATTTCAAGGAATTCCGTAACCAACCATGATGATGAACTGCCTTCCCGGTCACCTCAAGAACCCATGGGTATCCGGAAGACCCCCCTGCGCGCCATATCCTGCTCCAATGTTTGGTTACTTCGGGTCTAACCTCAAAGCACTTCATCCGAAGATAAAGTTATACATTGTAAATAATTTTCAACTTACTTTGATTTCCTTCGATTTCCTTTTGTAATCCACAAAGAAGAAGACGAATCGACTCCGCCCGTCAGTCTGCTGCTGCATCCTGCGGTTATCATGAAATGATGTGGATAAGGGTATGGGTTCAAAGCAATACCCCTGAATTATCAACACCTTCGATACCCGCTTGGAACGGAACCTGCCCGAAAGACCTCTGATCCCGGGACCATCTCCTCCGTCACGTCATCCTTCATCCTTACGTTTTGATACTTCAGCGAATCGCGTGAAGCGTTGGTTTTACAACCAAACAATTCATTACAAAAGGTTACGCGGACAAGTCCGCTTTGATACATTGCTTGATGTCCGTTCCGTGCTTTTCACCGTACTGCCGAAGCAGGTAGTCGATGTAATCCCGTTCCACCATGCGGTAGTAGCTGATAAGCCCACCCAATACTTGGATGTCGTTTTTCTCCCAGCCTTCGTTCGACTTCCTGGCACGCAAGTAGTTATCCAGCATCGCCTTAAACTCCTTCTTGCGTTTGTGACCGATGGTGATTTCATTCCTCCCGTTAAACATCAGCCCCAGGTTCCAGTTTCGTCCTGCGGCGGAACCGTATCGTGTCTTTTCCGGCTTGATTGAAAACGGCGCGTTAAACTCCGACAACACACCACCTACCAACCGCTGTACCGAATCCTTGTTGAAGTCAATCTTACATGAGATTAGCAAGTCATCGGCGTAACGGGTGTAAACGAAGCAACAGTTATCGTAGTTACGCAGGGAGTTGCTGACCTTGTGGTCAACGGGGATCATCATCAGGTTTGTTAAGAACGGTGAAATGGGTGTCCCCTGCGGTAAGCCGCCGTTCAAGAAGCACAATCCCAAAGCCTTTTCAAGTTCCTCCCGTCCGTCCCTTCGTCGGGCGATTTCACTAAACGGAAATATCCTCGTCAGCATATCCATTACAAACCCCGGTGTGGTGCTGCCGAAGAAGTCGGCGAAGTCCAACTTCAGAAACCACTTGCTTTCGTTACGCTGGTGGCGTTTGAGCGCGTCTATGGTACTGCGTCCGCGTACATAGGCGAATGCGGTGGTGTGGTACAGCGCGAACATATGGGTTTCAAACAACGCCTTCAACTCCCGCAGCGCAGCCATCAGTTCCGGGCGCGGTGCGTCGATGCGCCGTAGCCCGCCGCTGCTCTTGGGGATATGAAAGGTATGGTACAAGGAAGCCCTGTCTTGAACGAATAAAGCTTCCTTTGAACGGTTGAACGCGCCGAGCAGCCGTATCATTTCCCCGACGGGGGTGCGTTCCAGCAGCTTCGGGTTCGGGTAGTCTACCCGATAAGTGCGCGTATTGGTTATGTTGGGCATTACGTACTTACTCAAATCATCCACACCCGCCATGATGTCCTCGAAGGTCATTTGGTAATACACGGGTGGCTGTTTGATGGTGATGTATGGCATTATCAACTTCCTTTCCATTGATTAGGCTTGTAATCTACATGGAGAAAGCAACCGCTGCACCAGATTAATCCGGTGAATGCGTACAATTCCCAGTTGTAAAAGTCAAGGATGAACCCGAGGATTCCATCAACCGACAGGGTCAAACCCCCATGATTTCGGGGATATCCCATCAATTAAAGCTTCGGAAGACCTCAGCGAGCTGAAGAGGAGCACTTCGAAGTGCCCGTCGGTCTGCCCGCGTGCCTGCTTTCATCCTGACGTTTTATCGCTTCGGGTGTTACCGCGAAGCCCGCCGGGTGAACGGCGGTATACATTACAAGCGTTAATTATTCGCAGGATTATTGATGATCCCTACGAATGAGCATTTCAAAAGGCGTCCAGCGTGAAGCCGAAGGCATCCATTTGGATAAACTTCTTCAGGGCCTCCCCCTTGGTGTGGTTGATGAAATTGGTTACGCCCAAAGCGCAGATAACCCTTACCGTCGGCGCGACGGACAGGGTGACATTACACGCGGACACGGGGGTTTCTTCGGCGGCTTCTTCGTGGGTGAAATTCATGGAACGGATGAAATCATCCACCATCTTCATGTTCGCCCAATCCGCCGCGTAGTGCTGCGCGTCGGTCAGCCGGGTACGGAAGTCAAACATAGCTTTGATGTACTGATTGTTTTTATTGGCTGTTGCGATGTCCTTCCGCAGTTCAATGTTGTCCACGCACAGGAACACGTAGCCGGATAACCGTTGTCCCGTGTATCCTTCGGGTTCAATTCGGATAAAGTCTTTGATGACCGGATTTATTTCACGCAACATATCGGTTAAGACATCCACCTTCGTCATACTGACATGTGATTGCCGGAACAGTTGGTTGGCGAGGTTATGCGGCTCAACCCGGTCGAAATCATACAGGGTCAGCTTCGTCAGCCCGAAGCGTACGAGCAGCTCCGCCACGGTAGACCCCACCGACCCGCATCCGATGATGTGAATGCGTTCCTTCACCCTTTCCGGTTTGAAGAAATCGTAGCTCTTCGCAAGGTTTAACGTGTCCATGCAGGCCCTCCCAAGTCATACGGATCATACATACCGTAGTGATAAAAATCATCAAAGTCCGCGGGGTCGATTGCCGTTCCGGGGTATTCACTTGCCGCTTCAAGCCGTTCGGGGATGTGACTCGGTCGATTACTTCGTAATCTGCTCGGCTCCGTAGCCCGGCTTTTCACACCGGTCGTATCCTTCCTGCATCCCGCTTTCTGTACTTTTTCCTTCGCATCAGCCAGGAACACGTCCATCCCTTCATCACCGAACAGCTTCACTTCGATGTCGTCGTCCTCGTACAAGACGTTCCGCGCCATGTCGTAGATAAGCGTATGAACGTGCAAGGATTTGTTCCATACCATGAAGACATAAAACATATCCGATTCCAACTGCGCGAGGATCTGCGCTCTGTGTTGGTTGTCCACACCGGAAGGGTTCACACCCATATTGACGTGCGAATGTCCCTGCATCCGTATACGGTTGAAGGTTTCCTCATCCTGTTCGTACAGCCACCGGGTGTAAGCCGCTTGATCGGTGCTGACCGTGCTGCCGGTGACTTCCTGCGGGTATACGAGTATGTCTTCGACGATGAACTCGTTGTTGGCGGAACGGGTGACGGTGCCATGCCACGCGACTTCACTTGAGAACCCCGTTACCAGCGCAAGGGTTTTACGGTACGCCTCCGGTGTGAGCCATACGATAGCAACGGCATCTTTATATTCATAACGCATGGTGTAATTGAGTTTGCCGTCCGTCATCTTTACCTCATCGAGCATAACGGAAAAATCCTTGCGTGCTTTCCGTTTCATCTTCTCAGTCATGGTTATAGGTCTGGGCATACCGCACCCCTTTCCAATCTTTTGATGGCTTCCTTGGGTGTAAGTAAAACCCCGCCCGGTGCTTCGATACATGAGATCGTCGAGTGTGACAAGGTTTCGGCGAAGTGCGCCATCACCGTTGAATCGTGGAAGTTCAGGTTCCGTCCGGATACCGATGCCTGTTCAATGGCACCGACATAATCGCCTTTGCGCATGTACTCTTGGAAGAACCCTGCGTAGCTTCCGACACAGCCGTTTCTTTGGATGTGGGGGTTGGGTATATAAGTCCGGCTCTCGTTTGGAAACGTGAAGTGTGGCACAGCCCATAAGCCGCTGCGTATATCAGCCTTGTATGCCGCGCACATCCTCAGCTTGTACCTGCCCTCTGAGAAGATAGCTCGGTACAGCTTTTCCATTTGGAGCTTCGATACGGTGTGGTGAAGGTTCGCGTACATATAACCGCCGTGCTTCGCTACATAAATCTCGAAAGCATCCTCGTCATATACATCCGCGTAACCGTGGGTGATGAAGGATATCGTCGTACCGGTTACGCTGACGATGGAGAGGTTCTTGTTACACATGAAATACTCCATCAACGCGGAATCCTTGGAGCGGTCGTTGATTACGCTTTCCAAACCCGCCAGCATGTATTGGTTTTCGTTGATTTTGTTATTTACATCACGCAGGGAGGTCAGGTGTGTTTCATATACCCCCCGCCAATGTTCTATTTCCTCCCGAATCTCATCCGCGCGCTTCCGTTCGAACACCGTTTCAAAGTCTGTCAGCTTGATACGGATTAATTCCTTCCGTATATCAAGGTCTTTCGTGAAGCCTTCGATAAGCGTTTCGTATTCAACGGCGGCTTTGTTACCGGTGCTTTTGAGCAGCACGGTTTCGGGTCCGGTTAAAGGGGTATCGGCAAACAAGGACGGCAGGTACTTGGCAATCATCATCTGTAGGACATGGAAGTGCTTTAGTTCCAGCTTATCCGTAAAGATGACGGTGTTTTTGCCTTCATAGTTGGTATAGAACAGGGTCTTTGCTTTACGGGCATAGAACACATGAAGGTCATCCCGCCGGGTGAAGCTGCTTAGGTATCGCTTACCCGTACCCGCGTTTGCCTTTACCGTTTCCAGCATTTTATCTCCGGCATCGGATTGGGTCGTATATACGATATGAAGGGTGTGCTCCGATGACGATAATGGATTGTGTGCCACGTCAATCAGAAACCAACCCATACGCTCGGAGTTGGTTGCGCAGAATACTTCCTGACCGGAACGATGAATCGCGCTGCATGTAAGCCGGACAGATTCATGTTGAGGTAAACGTTTGTGAAGGAGTGCCCGCAACGTAGCAAGGAAGGATTTGTCCGGGGTATTCGAATCGGTTATGTTGGCAAACAGCTTGTCAGCGGCAGCGGAAGTTAAGGTCGTATCGTAGATTCCTTTGGTAAACATCGTTGGGGGTTCCCCCTTTCATATAAAAATGTCAGGGCAGCAGGTATACGCCTACTACCCCATTAACGAATCGCGTCTTCTTTGTTATGCAGCGTTATCGGCCTTAACCACGTTAAGCAGATAACACTTTTCGGTTATCCCGAAATCGGCGAAGGTCTTGTCCAGGTCGCCGGGGTTGAGGGTCGATCCGTCGAGGTTCATGATGCCGCGGGTGTAGTCAATACCCGCGTTGTCCAACGCTTCACGCAGGGTCGTGTTCCTGTCCAGGATTTCGTCGCTGCGTTTTACGTTGTTTCCCATCGTAACTTTAATCATGGTATGTTCTCCTTTGGGTGGGTAAAATGGCAGGGGGCCGATAACTCAGCCCCCTGTGTTTGTGTTGGGTGTTTGTTCTTGGTGTTTGTACTTGGTGCTTGTGTTCGGTTTCCGGTTACAGGATAACCGTGATGTTTTCCGCGAGAGCGGACCGTTCGGTGCGGATTTCGGCAAGTGCCGCCGTGATGTTGGCTTCGACCTTGTTCAGGTTCGTCAGCGCAAGCCCGGCTTTGTCCATAACGTATTCCTTCGCGTCCTCGACATCGGACGGGATGGGCAGCGTCGCCGTCGCCAGCTTTTCGGTATCGTTGGACACCCCGCCGAAGCTTACGCCGTAGTCGGTCATACCGTTGGTGCCGATGCCTACCTTGAACAACGTTTCTTTCGTTTCCGGGTCGGCGAGGGCTAATGCGGCGGGACGGTATTTCCTGACCGTTTCCAAGTCCGCCATCGTCACCGTCGATGTGATGACGTAGCTGCTGCCTGCGATTGTTACCTTTGACATAGGAGTTCCTCCTGAATGATTTATTTATGGTGCGTCCGGAACGCTCCATCTGTATAGAGAATGTGTAATCAGGAGGTGTGGATGTACGGAATAAAAAAACCGATGCGATTTGAATTGCAACGGTTTATATTAATTTCTTTATAACTAATAGATGATGGATATGTTATTGATTCAACGAATCAATTAAAATTTTAGAAAAGTGGTTTGCTTCGCATTCATATTCAACCCCAAAAGGATAGTCTGGTAAAACATAACCTTTAACGTTAAGCAATCCAAAGTGCAATGCTAAATGCCCTATTTCATGCCCTAATAATTCTCTGAGCTTTTCTAAAGCCTCATTTTTAAAATTTCCTTCTTTTGCATACATTTTTACTTGGTCAATAAGTTTTTTTGGTAAACAAATATAATAGACATTACCTCTTTTTACTACTCTTGAAGCCTTTTCATTGATTTCTTCTACATATTCCAGTTGGATACGAACTTTTTTTTGGTTGTAATGAAATTCGCTTAAAAAATTTTTGGTTTTTGCAATCAAATTCGAAAAGTCATTATTTTTCATCTTGTTCTTTTCAGCCAACCCTGTTAATTCTTCGACAAATTCATCAATTATTACTGGATCCTTTGAATTATTGCTTTCTAGATTTATATCCACTTGTGAATTTACCATGTCTTGTAATGCAAAAACCACTCGTGTTAACTGGTACAACTTCGATTCTTCGGCTATTTTTAAAGCTAAATCCATAATAATTTGCCGGTTAGGTCCGGCTCCCACATCGCCGTTCATTCCTTTCCCTCAGTAATTTCAGCATATAACAGAGAAAGCATGGTATAATAATTATCATGTTCCCTTTGTTCCATTGTGCTGTCAGGCGGGTCGTTAGACGCCTTGATATGCATACTGTGACGGACTTTACTATAATCTTTTAGAAAGCAATATGTTTGCCTAAAATTGGATGGCTTTCCAGTTTCGTATTCTGCATACGCAGAAACAATTGATTCTAATATCTGCTTGTTTTTAATAATGCGCGGGGAAAGAAACGCGTCTAAAAACTTTAACTTATCCTCGTCGAAAAAAAAGAGGTAGTCGTATTCACCCTTGATAATATCGCCTAAACGCCTTTGGTAGTCTTCCTTCGGCATATTACTGAAGGCTTTGTCCAAATCAGCTTTAATGCTAGCCCATTCTGATTGGAATTTATCCATGTCGGACTACCCCTTTATAGTTTTTAATGATGTCTTATCGATTATATCGTAATTTGTCAAGCATACCAATCCACATTCCCCGTTGTTTACTCTTGCACCGCCACGAAACCGTTTGCTAAAAAGCTTATAGCGGGTTTGACCTATACACCATCGAACCAATTTATCGAAATGATCGGGTGGTAATTCTGTGTACCCATATGTTTTGTTCAACTCACGGCTATATCTTTCATATTCTTCCATATATCGTTGCCCATCATCAGTATTCAAGTCCAATATATCGCTTATTTCGTAATTTATTTGTACATTTAACACATCCTTGTCAAAATTATCCACATCTATATTTGATGTTTCACTCGCATAACCCAATGAAAATTTTACAGGGTCGTCATTTGGCAAATCATGTATAAAAAAATAAATTCCATGCCCCATTTGCATACCCACATGAATGGGTTTCCATGCAAATTCTTCATAGGTAAAACCAGTTTGGTTACTTGTTATTTTTTCTGCGGTTTCATTATTTATACCATGGTAGCCATCATATAAGTTTGCCATTTGTTATATACACTCCTGCTCAGGTACGTACCCTATAAGGGCACGGAATCCGTCGATTTTTGTTGTCGATTAGAAAACGAGGAGGAGTGTAAGGTAAATGAAACATAATGTCAACTTTTGATTTGCTTTAAAATTAATTTTCCTAATCACCAGCAAACCATTTAATAATTTTTATGTGTTTCATTCTTTTTATATGTTATTTTACACAATTGAAAATGTGAATGTAGCATATATTCGTCATTTTAGCGAAAGCTCGTCTTATTTTTGCTATTATAAACAAGCTAAAAATAATATGCAACTTGTTTATGGCTATTGTTTAACATAACTAGCGATGATTGATTATATCCGCATTGTGTAATTCTTCATCCCTTCCTCGCACCTTACTCACTCAATACCCCACTAGATCCCACCTATTCATCAACCTTGCTTTATTATACATAAATAGCCGGGGGCTAGGTTCCCGGCTATTTATAAATAATTTATTACGCACTTTCCGCCATTTGTAGGAACTGTTGCTCGGACAGAACGGGAATGCCCAATGATTGGGCCTTGCCCAGCTTACTCCCCGCTTTGTCGCCCGCGACGAGGTAGTCGGTAGCCTTCGATACCGCGCTCCCCGCTTTCGCACCCAGCGATTCGATACGGGCGTTGATGCTGTCACGGGTGAAGTGGTTCAGCTTACCCATGACGACGATGTTACGCCCGGTAAAGGGGTTGCCCGAAGTTTCCGCTGCTGTAGCGGAGGTTTTGTTTTCAATAGTAGTCATATCTTGTAACTCCTTCCAAAGTGTTTGATTTTCGGTTTTGTTAAACCATTCGTGGATGTTGCGGTGTAGGGTTTCGCCGAAGCCGTCTGATTGCGTGAAGTCGAACCCATCGGTTACGGCGGTTTCAAAGTCAGTAAGGCTACGGTTAAAGCGTCTACCCAAGTTGCAAATAAAACATTGGCACTTGATTATACAACCGCTTACTACCTACCCCTCCACCGGAACCAAAACCCTGTTAAGGATTTCTTCACGGCTGTACCCCTGTAACGCCATATTCTGAAGCTCGGCACAGGTAACGCAATCACGGACGGTACAAGCCGACGATTCCGGTAAACCCCTATCGAAGAACGATGTCAAGAACTTATCAAGTATCTCCGTACCGACGTACCCGATTTCCAGTTTAAGGTCGATACGACCCGGACGGATGAGCGCGGGATCCAGCTTTTCAACATAGTTGGTGGTTATAATCAAGATTCGCTTCGGGGTCAGGATTAAACCGTCCAACAGATTGAGGATGTCGGATAAGTTGGTCAATACGGGATCGGAATCGCCTTGACCAATCGCTACCTGCTTCGGCAGCTCCCTGTTTGCTTCCGTTTCGTCGCTCTTGCGCTTCATAACCATGGAATCGCAGTCGATGTCTTCAATGACAAGCAAACAGCCCTTGTCGGGCAAGCGTTCGAGGCCATCCCCCAGCTTGTACAGGTTGGAAGAGGATAGGTTGTATATGTCATAATTCAAATGAGAAGCGAGCGCACGTATCAGCGATGTCTTACCCGTGCCGGGTTTGCCGTACAGGAGTATGCCTAATTGGTACGGTATACCGTGTTCGTTATACCAATCCTCTTTCGCAGCGAACTCCCGTACCGTGGAAAGCAAGTGCTGACATTTTTCTTCTTCGATGAAAACAGTATTCATATCACGATGGGGGAGTTTGCCCATCGGCTCCCAATAATAGTTTCCGTTTATCATCCGATAAATTTCCAGCTTCTTATTGGGCAGCGGTGAAGTTATGTCAAGCAGAAACTGTTCGAAAACTTTCTTGCTGCGACCGAACTTGGTGATGGCGATGGTTTCTTTATCCTCGCGTGTTTGGTTGGCATCATCCTTTTGCAAGGTGATAAAGAAAAACTGTTTACGGTAACGGATGAAATGCCGACCGTAACCGATTGTCAGAATGCCTTTATCGTCCCCCCACCGTCCGTCGATGATTTTAAGGTCACGGAAGTTTTTATGCTTGTATTCCCGTGCAATCCATTCCATTAGCTGAAAGAAAGCATTGTGGTGGGTCGTGATGAAAACCGTGGTCGTGAACTGCCGGCGAAGGAACATATACACACGCACCGGGATATTACGAAGCCAAAACCCGGTTACACCTACGGCACCTACCGAAACAGCCAGTACAAGTGCCGCTTGCAAGTCAAATGTATTGATAATG
>Ga0123353_10001025_pt1 | contig 34247 bp, 25 predicted proteins | sample TergutLab28metaG_3_FD_92763 | JGI IMG/M metagenome (GOLD analysis project Ga0123353, IMG submission 92763) | Labiotermes labralis P3 segment gut microbial communities from Petit-Saut dam, French Guiana - Lab288 P3 | ecosystem: Host-associated > Arthropoda: Insects > Digestive system > Gut ... | reverse complement strand
GCCGCGACGGCCGCGTTGAAGGCCGCGGTGGAGTCTGCGGCGCCGGTGGCGTCGGCTCCCTTGCTGGTCACCGACACCGAGCCCGACGGCTGGGCGAGTGCCGGGCCGACGTTCTCGAAGTCCACGAAGTCGATGGTCGTCGTGATGCCGCCGGACGGGACTTGCAGGGTGAAGGTGGTGCCCGCCGGATAGGTCTGCGACAGCAGCCGGTGCGCCTCGTCGTAGAAGTGGTGCGGGTTGGCGCCGGGGGTGTTGGTGAAGGGCAGCAGGGCGCCGTAGTACCAGCTGTAGGCGTTCGTCAGTGTCAGGTCGGGCTGCTGGGCGCCGTTGACGGAGAGCGACAGCGGCGCGGTGCGGACCGAGCCGTCCGCGGTGTCGGGGATGCTGTAGCGGAGGTCGAGGGAGTTCGTCGCCACGGGTGTGGTGAAGGTGACGTACTTGCCGCTGCCCGACAGCGTGACCGCCTTGCGGTACGACGCCTCGTCGGCGAGCTGACCCTGGGTGTAACTCGGGCCGATCACGGTGCCGTTGGTGACGGAGTTCTCCGCCTGCACCTCGGCGTAGGGCAGGTTCGCCCCGCTTCCGCCGGTGGCGGCGGCGACCGTGGCGGACGCGGGTGGGGCGGCCAGTGCGAGCAGTCCGGCGGAGGCCAGGAGGACTCCGGCGCTCACCGAGGCGAGCGCGCGGCGCGTCCTTGTCCGGGGCTTGGCGGCCGAGAACATCTCTTGCTCCTTTCGGTGCGGGGCGGCGTTCCCGCCGCCCCGCGGTCTCGTGGGGGTGGAGCACGTGCCGGCCCGGCCGGCCTTCGGAACCGGCCGCCGTCAGCCCGCCGCCACCCCGAGCGGCTGCTCGTCCAGGCCCGTCACGGCTCGCGGGGTGAAGCCCAGCAACCGGACGGCGGCAGCCGTGTCGATCGGCGTCCGGCGGCCGGGGAGGGGACGGCGCAGCGGGGTCTGCGGGTGGTAGGCGGCGATCAACTCCTGCGTGGGGTAGGGGGCGAGGATGTCCGGTGCCGAGGTGAACACGGCGTGGAAACCGCTGAGCGGGACCGTGACCGCCCGCCAGGCGACCTCGGCGGCGTCGTCGATGTCCAGGTAGGCCCAGGAGTCGGCGGCCGTCGCGCCCGGGTCGGCCAGCGTGACGGCCAGCCGCTCGGCCAGCCGGGTCTCGTCGGAGATGAAGGGGTAGCGGATCGCGACGACGTCCATGCCGTGGCGGTGGGTCATCATCCGGCCGGTGGCCTCGTCGGCCTGTTTGGACAGCGCGTACGGATCGGTGACCTGCAGCGGGAGTTGCTCGTCGATCGGGTAGTAGGCGGGGTGCAGCCGGGTGGCGGACCAGGCCAGTCCGAGGATGGAGTAGCTGCTGGCGATCATCGCCCTGGTGATGCCGGCCTGCCCGGCCTCCTCCAGCACCGTGAAGGTGGCCCGCGTGTTGTCGGCGAAGACCTCCAGCGGTGTGCCGTGGTGGGGCGAGGGCCGCGCGGCGAGGTGGATGACGGTGTCCACGCCGTCCAGCGCGTCGCGCACGGCCGCGGGGTCACCGGCGTCCCCGGTGACCACCCGGTCGACGGGCAGGTCCCCGGGGTCGTCCAGCACCAGCGCAGTGGCCTTGACGCCACGGGCGTGCAGCAGCCGGTTGACGGCTCTGCCGACCAGTCCGGCGCCGCCGGTGACGAGGACCCGCCGGGGCTGCCGGGCCTGGCCGGCGCGGGCGGCGGTCACGGGGCCTCCAGCCCGCCGTCGGGGCGGCGCACCCCGGCCGACCAGCTCTCGTGCAGGAACTTCGTCGGGGGGTGCTGCGCTGCCGCCTTCTCGTCCAGGTCCACGCCCCAGCCCGGTTCCGCGGACGGGGTGAGGTGGCCGTCGTGGACGACGGGCGTGCCGGGGAAGACCTCGTGGGTGGCGTCGTTGTAGTCGTGCGACTCCTGGAAGCCGAAGGCGGGCGTGGAGACGTCGACGGCGAGGTTCGCCGCCACGCCCACCGGGGAGATGTCGCCCGGCGAGTGGAACGCGGTCCGCACGCCGCACAGTTCGGCGAGCGCCACCAGCTTGCGGGTCGGCGTGAGGCCGCCCACCGAGGACGTGTGGAGCCGCAGCAGGTCCACGCCGCCGTCCCTGACCAGCCGGGCCGCGTCGGCCACCGAGCCGAGCTGCTCGCCGACCGCGATCGGCACCGGGGACGCGGCGCGCACCTCGGGCAGCCGGTCGTAGTGCTCGGGCGCGATGACGTCCTCCAGGAACGACAGCCCGTACGGTTCCAGGGCCCGGGCGAGGATCACCGCCTGCTTGGGCGTGAGCCGGCTGTGCACGTCGTGCATCAGGTTGATCTCGTGGCCCAGCCGCTCGCGGGCGGCGGCGAACAGCGCGGGCGTGCCGCGCACATAGCGTTCGGCGTCCCAGCCGTCGGGGTGCGGCGAGCGCGGATATCCGCCGGGACTGCCCGGGGCTCCGTAGGTGCCGAGGCCCGGCTGGCCGGTCTGCAGCCGCACGTTGCGGAAGCCGCGGGCGATGAACTCCTCGGCCTGGTCGAGGGTGGCCTCGATGGTCGGGGCGGCGGCGTGCGTGTAGACCTCGACCGCGGCCCGGGAGCGCCCGCCGAGCAGCTCGTACACCGGCAGTCCGGCGCGCTTGCCGGCGATGTCCCACAGCGCCTGGTCGACGCCGGACAGCGCGTTGTTCAGCACCGGGCCGTTGCGCCAGTACGCCGAGTAGTGCACCAGCCGGGTGATGTCCTCGATGTCGGCGGGGTGGCGCCCGACGACGAGCGGCGCCATGTGCCCCTCCACGGCTGCCACGACTGCCTCGTAGCGCTGGGTGAAGGTGGCGCAGCCGAGTCCGTAGAGGCCGTCGTCGGAGGTGTCCACGCGGACCACCACCAGCGGGATCCCCTCCGGCGCCGTGACGATCGCCCGTACGCGGGTGACGCGCAGGCTGTCGCGAGGCGTCCAGGGCGGCGCCGCCTGGGGCAGGGCGCCCGTGGCGTCCAGGAGGCGGTCGGGACGGTGCTCGGTCATGTGTGTCCTGGTTCTGTGAGTAGCGGGGGCGGTCAGCCCTTGGAGCCGGGGTGGCCGGCTCAGCCCTTGGAACCCGTGTGGCCGCCCACTCCGTTGACGACCTGCCGCTGGAAGATCACGAACAGCAGCAGCGGAGGCACGCTCGCCAGGAAGAGGCCGGCGATGAGGAGTCCCTGGTCGGAGGTCTTCGCGATCAGGGGCAGGGCCACGGAGATGGGCTGCTTGTGGGGGTCGGTGATGGCGATCAGCGGCCAGATGAAGTCCTTCCATGACGCGATGAGCGCGAACAGCGACACCACGGCGAGGACCGGCCGGGACATGGGCAGCACGATCCGCCGGAGCAGGGTGAGCGGTCCGGCGCCGTCGACCCGGGCGGCCTCGTACAGTTCGGCGGGGATGCCGTCGAAGAAGCGCTTGACGAGCAGCACGTTGAAGGCGTTGGCGCCGGCCGGCAGCCAGACGGCCCAGAAGGAGTTGATGAGGTTGGTGCCCAGCCCGGGCAGGTGCTGGACGGTGAGGTAGAGCGGGACCAGGCTGACCGTCGCCGGCACGAGCAGGGTGGCCAGCACCAGCGCGTAGACGGCCTTGCCGTAGCGGGGTCTGAGCACCGAGAGCGCGAAGCCGGCACACGTCGACACGATCAGCTGGACGGCCAGGCAGCCCGCGGCGAGCACCACGCTGTTGAGGAGGTAGCGGCCGATGTCCAACGAGGTCAGCGCCTCGGACAGGTTGCCGAACCGGGTGTGGGAGGGCCACACCGACAGGGGGTGCGCGACCACGTCGCTCGCCGGGGAGACCGCCGCCTTGAACATCCACAGGACCGGTCCCGCGCAGAAGACCAGCAGCAGCGCCAGGACGAGGACCTCGGTGAGGCGCAACCCCACGCGCACCACCGGGCGTTGCCGGTCGTGCGGCGAGATCAGCCGGCTCACCGGCTCCTGGTCCGTGCGCTCGGCCAGCTTCTGCGCCTGCGGCTGCGGCTGCGGCTGGGCGTGGTCGGAGATCAGGCTCATGAGGTGCTCCAGCGGCGGGTGGACCACAGATACACGGCGGACAGCAGCGACAGGGCCGCCGCCAGCATCAGCGATATGGCGCTCGCGGCGCCGTAGTCGCCGTCGACGAACGCGTAGCGGTAGATCAGCAGCAGCACGGTGACGGTGGCGTTCTCCGGTCCGCCGTCGGTCATCAGGTACGGTTCCGCGAACACCTGGAGCGTGCCGATCAGTTGGAGCAGCAGGAGCAGCAGCACGGTGCCGCGCAGCTGCGGCAGCGTGATGTGCCAGACGCGGCGCCAGATCCGCGCGCCGTCGGTCTCGGCCGCCTCGTAGAGTTCCGCCGGCACGCGGGTGATCGCGGCCAGGTAGATCAGGGCCGCCGAGCCCATGTTGGCCCAGGTCGACTCCAGCACCAGGCTGAGCATCGCCGAGTGCGTCGACTGGAGCCACGGGTACGGGCCGAGGCCGACGGCGCCCAGGGCCTTGTTGAACAGGCCGTGGTCCGGCTCGTAGAACATCTGCCAGAGCAGGACGCCCACGACCGGCGGCAGCATGACCGGCAGGTACACCAGGTAGCGGTAGAGCCCTCCCAGCCGGCGGAGCGTGGACATCTGGACGGCGAGCAGCAGCGGCACGGGGAAGCCGATGACCAGCGCGAGACCGGCGAACAGCAGGGTGTTCTTGACCGCCGTCGCCAGCAGCGGGTCGTCCGACACGTGGCGGAAGTTGTCCAGCCCGACCCACTGCGCCGGATCGACGAGGTTGGTCTGCTGGAACGACAGTTCCAGTCCCCTGACCAGCGGCCACCAGGCGAAGAACCCGAAGCAGAAGATCGCGGGGAGCAGGAAGAGCAGCGCCACCAGGTCGTTCCTCGTCCGCTGCCGCACCCGGCGGCGCGGGGCCCGCTCGGGCACGGCTTTCGCCGGGCGGGCCGCCGGGCCACTCGGGGCGGAGCGGACGTCGGTCGAACTCACTGACCGCGCTCCAGGTCCGAGGAGACCTGTCGGGCGGCCTGCTGCAGCAGGGCGGCGGGGTCGGCGTCCTTCTTGGTGAGCACGGCCTGGACGACCGGGTCGAGCGCGGCGTAGAGGTTCTGCGCCGCCACCGGGGGCTCGGGCAGCAGGTCGAGCTTGGCGTCACCCGTGACGTACGGCTGGAAGTTGCTCAACGGCACGTTCACGTACGGCTTGCGGGCCGCGTCGACCTTCTGCTGCACGGTGTCGGAGAAGGCGGCCACCGCCGGTATCCCGATGAGGTTCTTGGGGTCCGCGGCCAGGATCTTGGCCTGCGCCACCGCGGCCTGGGGGTCGTAGTAGGGCTCCACGTACTCGAAGAGGATCCACTTGACGGCGGCGTCGGTCTGGGCCTGGGTGGCCTTGGCGGTGACCATGAGCACCGTGCCGCCGAGCTGGGTGGCGTTGCCCCCGTCCTGCGGCAGCGCGCCGATCCCGAAGTCCTTGAGCACGCCGCCGTACTGCTGCACGATCGGGCCGACGGCGCCCGCGCCGTCGATGAACATGCCGACCTGCCCGCCGCCGAACCGGCGCCAGACGTCGGTCTGGTTCTGGAGCTGGTTGCTGCCCATGGAGTTGTCGGTGAAGCGCATGTCGTGCAGCAGTTGCAGCGCGTCCTGGGTCGGCCGGCCGGTGAAGTCGGCGACGTACTTGTCGCCGTCCTTCTTCTCCATCTGCCCGCCGCGGGAGTAGGTGTAGGACGTCAGGTGCCAGCCACCGGTGTTCTTGGTGGTGGTCTCGGCGTAGCCGACCTGGCCGGTCTTGTCGTGGATGGCCTTCGCCGCCTGCCGCACCTCGTCCCAGGTGGTCGGCGGCTTGTCGGGATCGAGACCGGCCTTGGCGAAGAGCGCCCGGTTGTAGATCAGGCCCATGCTGTAGGCCCCGCCGGGTGCGGTGAGGCCGTAGACCTTGCCGGCGGCGTCCTTGCTGGGCAACAGCAGCTTCGGGTTGTACTGGCTGTACTGCGGCCAGGAGGTGAGCGCCGAGGTGAGGTCCTTGACCTGCCGGCGGGCGATGAGGCCCTGCGGTTCGGTGAGCGGTACCGCGACCATCGTCTCCGCGCTTCCGCCGGCGAGTTTGGCGGCGAAGGTCTGCGGATCCCACGCGTTGTCCGTCGCCTTGACGGTGATCTTGGGGTTGGCCTTCTCGAACGCGGTGATCCGGGCCTGGAAGGCCTTGCGGCCGGTGGGGTCGCTGGTGGGCGGCAGCCCCTGGACGGTGATGCTCACCTTCCCGTCGCTACTGCCGCCGTCGCTGGACGAGCAGGCTGCCAGCGAGCCGGTGAGGGCCGCGGCCACCGCGAGGGTGGCCACCCCGGAGAAGAAAGTGCGATGCATGGGCGCGCTCCTGCCGTAACATGGATGCGAAACGTTTGGCATCTGGACTGCAGACGAAGCTGCCACGGCGCTCGCGAGACAGTCAATAGGCGTGCGGGAACCGGTGGAGTACGCTGCGGCCCGCACAGGAAACGGAGGTTCGGTGGCGGGGTCCGACGAGCGCGGGCGCGTCAGCATCACCGACGTGGCCAAAAGGGCCGGCGTCAGCACCACGACCGTGTCCTACGTCTTCTCCGGGCACCGCCACGTGGCGCAGAAGACGCGCGAGCACGTGCTGGAGATCGTGCGCGAGATGGGCTACGAGCCCAACCAGCTGGCCCGCGGCCTGCGCACCAGGCGCTCGCACACGATCGCGCTGATCATCCCGGACATCACCAACCCGTTCTACACCTCGCTGGCCCGCGGCCTGCAGGACGTGGTGGCCGCCGACGGCTACCAGGTGTTCGTCTGCAACACCGACGGCGACCACGCCAGCGAGCAGGCGGCGCTCAAGCAGATGGTGGCCCGGAGCGTCGACGCCGTCGCGTTCGCCGGCTACTTCAACCACCGGCGCGACGTCGCGCCCCTGGTGGCGAACGGCACGCCGGTGGTGCTGGTGGGCGCGGGGACCCCGGGCGCCGGGGTGGACGTGCTGTCCACCGACGACGTCGCGGCGGGCGAACTCGCGACCCAGCACCTGCTCCACCGCGGTCACCGCAGGATCGCCTTCATCACCGGCCCGGAGCGCGAGGGCCCGCCGGCGGACCGGGTGGCGGGATACCGCAAGGCGCTGGCCGAGGCGGACGCGCGCTACCGCAAGGCCTATGTGGCGCGCACCAGTTTCAGCCGGGCCGGCGGGGCCGAGGCCATGGGCCGGCTGCTGGATCTCCCGCAGCCGCCGAAGGCCGTGATCTGCACCAACGACATGGTGGCCATAGGCGCCATCGACACCGCCAGGTCCCGCGGCCTGCGCATCCCGGACGACGTCGCGGTGATGGGCTTCGACGACATCGAGGCCGCGGCCCTGATCTCCCCCGCCCTCACCACCGTGTCGGTACGGCCGCACGAGCAGGGGCAGGGCGTGGGCCGGCTGCTGCTCCAGCGGCTGGAGGACCCGGACGCGGTCCGCCAGCGCGTGCTGTACGCCCCCGCGGTGGTGGCGCGGGACAGCGCCTAGACCGTCCCGCGAGAGACAACCACCGCTTCCCGCAATCCGGTTGGAGCCGCGCGGGCGGGTCGCCGCGGAGACTTCGGTTCCGGGTATTGACATCGGACGCGACCTTCACCAGTCTGACGCCACCCCATGCCAAACGTTTCGCATGACGGGACTGGAGGTCTCGGTGAATCTCACGAGAGCCGCTCGATGGTTGGCTCTGGCACTGCTCGCGCCCATGACCGTCGCCCTCACCCCAGGTGCCGGGCACGCCGCCGACACCCCCGCGATCGCCCTCTCGGAGGCGACCGTGGGCAACGTCTTCACCACCGGCCGGACGCCGGAGGTCGACGTCACCACGACCGGCGACGCGCTCGCGTGGACGGCCACCGACACGGCCGGCACGGTCGTCGCCTCCGGGCAGCAGCCCGTGCACGCCGGCCGGACCGCGCTGCGCCTGCCGCTCGACCGCCTCGGCTGGTTCAGCGTCGCGGTGACCGCCTCGCGCAGCGGTACCGTCCTCGGCACGGCCACCACCACGCTCGCCCGCCTCGACCCGCCCGGTGCCGCCGCGCCCGGGGGTTCACCGTTCGGCGTCTCCGCGCACTACAGCTTCCCCGGGGTGACCGCGGACTCGATCCCCCTGCTGGCCCAGGCCGGCCTCACGAACGAGCGCGACGAGATGATGTGGGGATCCGTCGAACGCACCAAGGGCCAGTACGACTTCCCCTATGACGCCTACCGTGACCAGCTCGCCGGGAACGGCGTCGCCCCGCTGGTCATCCTCGACTACGGCAACCCGAACTACGACGGCGGCCAGGCCCCGACGTCCGCCGAGGGCATCGCCGCCTTCGCGAAGTACGCCGACGCGCTGGTCGGTCACAACGGCGGCAAGGTCGCCGCCTACGAGATCTGGAACGAGTGGAACATCGGCTTCGGCGGCACCCCGCGGACGCCGGAGAGCTACTTCGCCCTGCAGAAGGCCGTGTACGAGACCGTGAAGGCCGATCACCCCGACGTCACGCTGGTGGCGCCGACCCTGGCCGGCACGGACATGCAGTGGCTCGAACAGTGGATGAAGCTCGGCGGCCTGCGCTACACGGACGCGGTGTCGCTGCATCCCTACATGTACCCGCAGGCCCCTGAGGGGCTCGCCCCCGTCCTGGCCCAGTTGCAGGACCTGATCAAGCGCTACGGCGGCGGCGCGTCCAAGCCCGTCTGGATCACCGAGCAGGGGTGGCCGACGGGTACCAACGTGACGGCCGGCAGCGAGAACGCGCAGGCGGCGGACCTGGTCCGCTCCGGCCTCCTCGCCGTCGCGGGCGGCGCCGCCCGCTACTTCTCCTACGACTTCGTCGACGACGGCACCGACCCGGGCAACCTCGAGCACAACTTCGGGCTGCTGCACAGCCCCGCCGATCCCCTCGGCGCCTACACCCCCAAGCCGGCCTACGCCGCCTACGCGGCGCTGACCCGGCAGTTGAGCGGTGCGACGTTCGGCCGCGAGGAGGCGGTCGGCGCGGGTGTCCACGACCTCGTGTTCGCCCGCGGGAACGCGCAGGTGCGGGCCCTGTGGTCCCCGAACCCGACCTCGGTCACCCTGCACACCGGCACGAAGCTCGTCGTGACCGACCTCTACGGCAACGCCCGGACCTACAGCCCTGACGGCCGGGGCGCCATCACCCTGGCACTGACCGGCGACCCGCTGTACGTCACGGGGCCGGTCACCGCCGTCACCGCGGGCGGCAACTCCGCACTGGCGGCGCGGCCGGCGTTCGTGGGGGACCCGCTCGCGGTGAACTGGACGGCGGACAACACCGACGGCCGCAAGCCGCTCGCCCTGCGGCTGAAGCTTGCGGGCGGGACGTATGCGTTGCAGGTGCCCGCGGGGCAGTCCCGGACCCTGGCCATCAGCCTGCCGGCGCCCGGCGGCGCCGGTGACCGCTCGCTCGTCGGCGACGTCTACAGCGCGGACGAGCGCGTCGGCCGGCTCCGGGCCGACCTCACGGTACGCGACGCCCTGCAGTTGCAGGCCAAGCACGTGATGGACGGCAACGGCGGGCAGCAGTTGCGGCTGTCGGTGGCGAACGTGTCGGCCTCGGACCACACGCTCGGCGCGCTGGACTGGACGCTCGGACCGGCCGGCGGCACCGCGCTCCAGGGAGTGGCCGTGCCGAGCGGCGGGCGGCAGCAGGTCGACATCCCGCTGAGCGCCGGCACGAAGACCCCGTACACCGCGAAGCTCACCGTGCAGGGGCAGCCGACGCTGGACATCAGCGGAACCGTGATGCCCGTGGCGGCCGGCTCCTCCACGGCCGTCCCCCGGCGCACGATCACCGTCGACGGGCGACTCGACGACCTCAGCGGCCTCCCCGCGATCCGGTTGCCCGAGGACGGCACGGTCCAAATGAGCGGCTACGGGGGCGCGGCGGATCTCAGCGGCTCGCTGTGGTTCACCTACGACGAGCAGAACCTCTACGTGTCCGCCGACATCACCGACGACGTGCAGTCGCAGCCGGGGACGGGCAGCGACATCTGGCAGGGCGACTCGCTGCAGTTCGCCGTCGGCAGCGGTGCGCCCGGCGAGCAGACCGCCTGGAGCGAGATCGGGGCCGCGCTCACCACGTCGGGGCCCCAGCTGTTCCGCTGGGTGGCCGACGGGGAGAGCTCCGGCGCCATCCCGGGCGCGCAGGTCGCGATCACCCGGGACGAGGCGACCCACCGGACGACGTACGAACTGGCCGTCCCGTGGTCCCACCTGCAGCCGATCCAGCCCGCGGACCGCCTGATCAGCCTGTCCCTGCTCGTGAACGACAACGACGGGAGCGGGCGGAGGGGCTGGATCGAGTGGGGCGGCGGCATCGGCGGCGCGAAGGACTCCTCCCTCTTCAACCCCGCCGAACTCACCGGCTGACCGACGGACATCACGTCGATTCGGCCCCGGGTCCGGTGCTCTCGCCGAGCGCCGGCCCCGGGGCGCCGCGTTCACCCCTCGCCGATCACCGCCAGGAGGTCGCCGCCCTCGACCTGCTGGATGCGGCTGATGGCGAGGCGGGAGACCGTCCCCGCCCGCGGGGCGGTGATGGTGGCCTCCATCTTCATCGCCTCGATGGTGGCCACGGTGGCGCCGGCCGCGACCTCGTCGCCCTCGGCGACGGTCAAGGTGACGACGCCGGCGAACGGCGCCGCCACGTGGCGCGGGTCGGACTTGTCGGCCTTCTCGGTGACGGGGATGTCGGAGGCCGCGGTGGTGTCCCGCACCTGGATCGGGCGCAGTTGGCCGTTCAGGGTGGACATGACCGTGCGCATGCCGCGCTCGTCGGCCTCGCCGACGGCTTCGAGGGCGATCAGGAGCCGGACGCCGGGTTCGAGGTCCACCGCGTACTCCTTCCCGGGGCGCAGCCCGTAGAAGAAGTCCTTGCTGTCCAGCACGCTGGTGTCGCCGAAGCTCTGGCGGTGGCTGGTGAAGTCCTTCGTCGGGCCGGGGAACAGCAGCCGGTTCAGGGCCGCCCGGCGGTCCTTGCCGAGCTCCTCGCGGTCCTGGTCGGTCAGTTCGGTGACGGGCCTGGCGGCGGGGCGGCCCTGGAGCGCCTTGGTGCGGAACGGCTCCGGCCAGCCGCCGGGCGGGGTGCCCAACTCGCCGCGCAGGAAGCCGATGACCGAGTCCGGGATGTCGAAGCGCTGCGGCTCGGCTTCGAAGTCCGCCGGTGACACGCCCGCGCCGACCAGGTGCAGCGCGAGGTCGCCGACCACCTTCGAGGAAGGGGTGACCTTCACCAGGTGCCCTAGGATGCGGTCGGCGGCGGCGTACATCGCCTCGATGTCCTCGAAGCGGTCGCCGAGGCCGAGCGCGATGGCCTGGGTGCGGAGGTTGGAGAGCTGGCCGCCGGGGATCTCGTGGTGGTAGACGCGCCCGGTGGGCGAGGCCAGCCCGGCCTCGAAGGGGGCGTAGACCTTGCGCACCACCTCCCAGTAGGGCTCCAGGTCGCCGACGGCCGCGAGGTCCAGGCCGGTGGGCCGGTCGGAGTGGTCGGTGGCGGCCACGATCGCCGACAGCGAGGGCTGGCTGGTGGTGCCCGCCATGGAGGCCACCGCCCCGTCCACCGCGTCCGCGCCGGCGCCGATCGCCGCCAGATAGGTGGCGAGCTGGCCGCCGGCGGTGTCGTGGGTGTGGAGGTGCACCGGGAGGTCGAACTCCCTGCGCAGCGCGGTCACCAGCTTCACCGCGGCCGGGGCGCGCAGCAGTCCCGCCATGTCCTTGATCGCCAGCACGTGCGCGCCCGCGGCCACGATCTTCTCGGCGAGCTCCAGGTAGTAGTCGAGGGTGTAGAGCGTCTCGGACGGGTCGGACAGGTCGGAGGTGTAGCAGAGCGCGACCTCGGCGACCGCGGTGCCCGTGCTGCGCACGGCGTCGATGGCGGGCCGCATCTGGTCGACGTCGTTGAGGGCGTCGAAGATCCGGAAGATGTCGATGCCGGTGTGCGTGGCCTCCTCGACGAAGGCGTCGGTGACCTCGGCCGGGTAGGGCGTGTAGCCGACGGTGTTGCGGCCGCGCAGCAGCATCTGCAGGCAGATGTTGGGGACGGCCTCGCGCAGCCGGGCCAGCCGCTCCCACGGGTCCTCGGCGAGGAACCTCAGGGCGACGTCGTAGGTCGCGCCGCCCCAGCACTCCAGGGACAGCAGCTGGGGCAGCGTCCGTGCCACCACCGGCGCCACCGCCAGCAGGTCCTTCGTCCGCACGCGGGTGGCCAGCAGCGACTGGTGGGCGTCACGGAAGGTGGTGTCGGTGACCCCGATCGTCGGCGCGTCGCGCAGCCATCGCGCGAAGCCCTCCGGGCCCAGATCGAGGAGCTTCCGCCGGGATCCGGCGGGCGGCTCGACGCTCGGCACCGGCGGCAGCTTGGTCGTCGGCTCGACGATGGCGGGGCGTTCGCCGTGCGGCTTGTTGACGGTGACGTCGGCGAGGTAGGTGAGCAGCTTCGTGCCGCGGTCGGCCGAGTGGCGCGCGGTCAGCAGGTGCGGCCGCTGCTCGATGAACGACGTGGTGACGTTGCCGGCCCGGAAGTCGGGGTCGTCGAGCACCGCCTGGAGGAACGGGATGTTCGTGGCCACGCCGCGGATGCGGAACTCCGCCACGGCGCGCCGGGCGCGGCCGACCGCCGCGGCGAAGTCGCGGCCCCGGCAGGTCAGTTTGACCAGCATGGAGTCGAAGTGGGCGCTGATCTCCGTGCCGGCGTGGGTCGTTCCGCCGTCGAGGCGGATGCCCGAGCCGCCGGGCGAGCGGTAGGCGCTGATCCGGCCGACGTCCGGGCGGAAGCCGTTGGCCGGGTCCTCGGTGGTGATCCGGCACTGGAGCGCGGCCCCGCGCAGCTGGATCGTCTCCTGCGACAGCCCGAGGTCGGCCAGCGTCTCGCCGGCGGCGATCCTCAGCTGTGCCTGCACCAGGTCGACGTCGGTGACCTCCTCGGTCACCGTGTGCTCGACCTGGATCCGCGGGTTCATCTCGATGAACACGTGCCTGCCTGCCCGGTCGAGCAGGAACTCCACGGTGCCCGCGTTGCGGTAGCCGATCTGCCGGGCGAACCGCACCGCGTCCGCACAGATCCGTGCCCGCAGCTCCGGATCGAGGTTCGGCGCGGGTGCCAGCTCGATCACCTTCTGGTGCCGCCGCTGCACCGAGCAGTCGCGTTCGAAGAGATGGATGACGTTGCCCTCGCCGTCGGCGAGGATCTGCACCTCGATGTGCCGCGGTTCGACCACGGCCTTCTCCAGGAACACGGTCGGGTCGCCGAACGCGGAGGCGGCCTCGCGGGACGCCGCCTCGATGGACTCGCGCAGCGTGCCCGGGTCCTCGACGCGCCGCATCCCGCGCCCGCCGCCGCCGGCCACGGCCTTGACGAACAGCGGGAAGCCCAGCTCCTGCGCCGCCCGGACCAGTTCGTCCACGTCGGTGGAGGGCTGCGAGGAGCCGAGCACCGGGACGCCGGCCGCCCGGGCCGCGGCCACCGCGCGCGCCTTGTTGCCCGTCAGTTCCAGGATGTCCGCGCCGGGGCCGACGAACGTGATGCCGGCCTCCTCGCACGCCCGCGCGAGGGCGGGGTTCTCCGACAGGAAGCCGTACCCGGGGTAGACCGCGTCCGCGCCGGCCCGGCGCGCCGCCCGGACGACCTCCTCGACGGAGAGGTACGCGCGCACCGGGTGGCCAGGTTCACCGATCTCGTACGCCTCGTCGGCCTTCAGCCGGTGCAACGAGTTGCGGTCCTCGTACGGGAACACCGCGACGGTTTTCGCGCCCAGCTCATAGCCGGCGCGGAACGCCCGAATCGCGATCTCACCACGGTTGGCAACGAGGATCTTCCGGAGCATTGCGTCTCCCGCTTCTTCGGCCGGACCGTCGGTCGGCGCTTCACCGCGCCTGACACCGCACAGAACGCTAGCGGCACTGCGTGCCAATGCAAAGGGCACGGCGTGCCCGATTGTCGGCGGCGCGCGCGGTACAGACCCAAGGTGACGGAGTGCCGGCCGGACTGGCCGCCTTTCTCCGACCTGCGGCGTGTCTCCGCCGCGGCGGCCGGTGGCGGCTCCGGGTCACCCCGGCCGGGCAGGCCCGTGCCGCGCGCCTAGTCGACACCGCAGAAGGGCTGATCCGTGGCGCGGGCCAGTGCCGAGGCGCGGTCGTGGAATTCCCGGCGGACGGCGGTGATGCCGTCGCCCGCTCGAGACGGATGGACCCGGTTCGTCAGCAGCACGGCGTAGCGGCCGGTCGCGGGGTCCACCCAGACGCTGGTACCGGTGAAGCCGGTGTGCCCGTAGGAATCCGGCCCCAGGGACCGGCCGACCGGGGAGTCCTCGGGGTCCTGGCCCTGCCAGGCGAGGGCGCGGCGCAGCCCCAGGCCCTCGGTGTGGACGGCGGTCATCCGCGCGAAGGTGTCGGGGCGGAGCAGTTCGCGCGCGCCGCCGGCCAGGGACCGGCCGAGGCGTTCCATGTCGGCCAGCGGGGCGAACAGGCCGGCGTGCCCGCCGACTCCGCCGAGCACCACCGCGTTCTCGTCGTGCACCTCGCCGACCACGACCCGGCCGCGCCACGGGCAGTCCTCGGTGGCCACCGCCCGCCGCCCGGCCTCGGCGTCCGGGCGGAAGCCGGTGCCGGTCATGCCGAGCGGGTCGCACACCAGCCGCCGCACGAGCACGTCCAGCGTCTCCCCCGAGGCGGCCTCCGCGATGAGGCCGAGGACGATGAACCCCTGCGAGGAGTACTGGACCCGCGTGCCCGGTTCCGCGGTCAGCGGCAGCAGGCGGATGGCCTCCAGCAGGGCGGCGCGCGTGGGGTGTTCGCGGTAGAGCGGGACCTGGCCGGGGATGCCGGAGGTGTGGGCGAGCAGCTGATGGACCGTCAACTGGGCCTTGTCGCCGCCCCGGTACTCCGGCAGGTGGTCGCCCACGGTGTCGGTCAGCCGCAGGGCGCCGGCGTCGGCCAGCGCCATCACCGCGAGCCCGACCACCGGCTTGGTGACCGAGGCGAGGTCCCACAGCTCGCTGCCGTCCAGCCGCTTGCCGCCCCAGCTCCTGGTCCCGGTCCAGCCGCGGTCCGACGCCCCGGCGGCGTCGCCGACGGACCAGGCGGCCCCGGAGTAGACCCCGCGGTCCCGCCCGTCGGCGAGGAGTTCGGCGAGCCGGCTCATGCGCGGCCCCCGTCGCGTCCGTCCCGCTCCCCCGCGACGGAACCGACCACGCCCAGGGCCGGGGCCCGGCCGCCGAGGCCCGCGGAGACGGTGCGGGCGGCCGCCCGCACCATGGGGCCGAACAGCCGCACGCTCTCCTGGTCGAGGGTGAACGTGAGTCCGGAGATGGCGATCGCGCCGACCACCCGTCCCGTCCGGTCGACCACCGGCGCGGCGACCGAGCGCACGTCGGGCTCGCCGTAGCCGTCGTCGACCGCGTAGCCGAGTTCGGCCGCTTCCCGCAGCACCGCGCGGACCCCGGCGGCGCCGCCGAGCGGGTGCCCGGCCCACGCCCGCGGCGGCACGCCGTCGAGCACCTCGGCGCACTCGCCGGGCGGCAGCGCGCCGAGCATCGCGAGGCCGACGCCGCTGCGGTACAGGGGCGTGCGGCCGCCGGGCGGCATGCCCAGCCGGAACTCGGGAGGCGACTCGGAGTGTTCCAGGTGGACGGCGTCGTCCCCGTGCCGCACCGCGTAGTGGGCGAACTGGCCGGTGCGCCGGTGCAGTTCGGCCAGCACGGGGCGGGCGAGGCGCAGGTCCTGGTCGTCGTGCAGCGCCGCGGCGGCCAGCCCGAGCAGCCGCGGTCCCACCTGGTAGGAGCCGCCCTCGACGGGCTGCGCGAACCCGAACTCCACCATCGTCTGCAGGTGGCGGTGGACGGTCGGCTTCGACAGGCCGGTCCGCCGGGCCAGGTCGGCCAGCCGATGGGGCCCGCCGGGCTCCACGAGGGCTTCGAGCACCTCCATCGCCTTGTCGATCGGGCCCTTGGCGCGGCCCTGTTCGGTGCTTCGCGTGTTGACGGTCTTCGCCATGTCGCTTAGCTTAGCGCATCACCATTCCATCTGCCGGAACGGATGTGCTGTTCAATGGAACGACTTCGGCGCGCGAGAAGCGTGGACCGCGGGGGCCCGGCCCGACGCGACGTCCTGCGGCTCGGCGGCCTGCTGATCCCCGCTGTCGCGGCCCCTGCGCTGCTCACCGGGTGCGGTACCAACCCGGCGAGCAGCGCGGGGAACGTCCTGCGGGTGTCCCAGTCCGGTGATCCCAAGACCATGGATCCGCACAAGCAGGGCGACATGACGTCGATGAACGCCCTGATCAACATGTTCGACACGCTCACCACCCGCGGCACGGACAACCTGCTCAAGCCCCGGCTGGCGCTGTCCTGGGCAGCCCGCGGGGCGACCACGTGGCGCTTCACGCTGCGTCCCGGCGTCAAGTTCCACAACGGCGAGGGGTTCGACGCGGCAGCGGTCAAGTTCAGCATCGAGCGGGTCCTCGACCCCGCGACCAAGTCGCCGATCGTCGAGCTCCGCTACGTCAAGGACGTCACCGTCGTGGACCCGCTCACCGTGGACGTGCACACGACCGTGCACGACCCGATCCTGCCGGACAAGCTCTCGCTGTTCGGCGGCATCGTGGTGCCGCCGCGCTACCTGGCCGAGGTCGGGGACGCCGGGTTCGCCGAACACCCGGTCGGCACCGGGCCGTTCACGTTCGTCCGCTGGCAGCGCGACCACGAGCTGCGGATGCGGGCCTTCGCCGGCCACTGGCAGGGGCGCCCGCACGTGGACGCGCTGGTGTTCAGCCCCCAGCCCAACCCGTCGTCCGCGCTGGCCGCGCTGCAGAGCGGCCAGGTGGACCTGGTGGCCGGCCTCACCCCCGACGCGGCCCAGCAACTGGACGGCTACGGCGGCGTCCGGCTGGACGGCTACACCGGCATCAGGACCTCCTACCTGTCGCTGAACACCCTGGAGAACGGCCCGTTGAAGGACCGCCGGGTGCGGCAGGCGCTCAACCACGCCGTGGACGTGCCGCTGCTGATCAAGGCGGTGCTGGGCGGCAAGGCCACCGAGGTGCCCGCGATGATCCCGCGCGGCGCGTTCGGCTTCGACCCGACGGTCAAACCGTTCACCCGCTCCGTGGACACCGCCCGGGCGCTCCTCACGGAGGCCGGCTTCCCGCGTGGCTTCTCGACCACGCTGACCGCCTCCAACGTGGACTCCAACGTCGCGGAGGCGATCTCCGGCCTGCTGTCCCGGGCCGGCGTGCGCGCCAAGGTCCAGCTCCTGGACCCCGGCACCTACGCCGACCGCCTCACCTCCGACGACCACGGCGCCCTCGGGCCGATGTACCTGGCCGCCAGCACCGTCTGGACGCTGGACGGGGAGAGCATGCTCCAGTCCAACGTCCGCAGCGACCGCCGCCAGAGCCGGTGGCACAGCAAGGACGCGGACCGGCTCATCGACGTCGAGGAGCTGTCCGGGGACCCCGCGGAGCGCAAGCGCGCCTTCTCCGACCTCCAGCGGCTGATCCAGCAGGAGGCCCCCTTCGTCCCCCTGTACCAGATCGACAACATCTACGCCCGCAACAACCGTCCGCGCTGGAAGCCGGGGTCCGCCGGCGTGCTGGCCATGCAGACTGCGGAGATCTCCCGATGAGCGACCTCACCCTCCGGCCGCCGCGTGCGGCGAGCCGGCCGCGGCCGGCCGCCCGCGCCGGGCTGCTGCGCGCCGTCCTGGTAAGAATCGGCACGGCGCTGCTCGTGCTGCTGTGCACCGCGACCGTCTCCTTCTTCCTCGTCCGGCTGTCCGGCGACCCGGTCAAGCAGCTGCTCCCGCCGGACGCCACGGCCCAGCAGGAGCACGTGCTGCGCGCCAGCCTGGGTCTGGACCGGCCGCTGGTCACGCAGTACCTCGACTTCCTCTGGGGCCTGCTGCACTTCGACTTCGGCACGTCCATCTCCTACAACGAGCCGGTCGGCCACGTGCTCGCCGAGCGACTGCCGGCCACCCTGCAACTGGCCGGCGCGGCCCTGGTGGTGACCCTCGTCATCGCCCTGCCGGCCGGCATCATCGCGGCCATGCGCCGCGGCCGCGCCTCCGACCGCGGCATCATGACGGGCGTCCTGCTCGGGCAGTCCACCCCGCCGTTCTGGGTGGGCATCCTGCTGATCCTGGTGTTCGCCGTGGGTCTGCACGCCCTGCCCGCCTCCGGGTACGGCACCTTCGCCAACCTGGTGCTGCCCGCGGTCACCCTGTCCGTCTACTCGGTCGCGGTCGTCGCCCGGCTGCTGCGCTCGTCGCTGATCGACGTGCTCTCGTCCGACCACATCCGCACCGCGCGCGCCAAGGGCTTCGGCCCGGTGAAGACGGTGCTCACCCACGGCCTGCGCAACGCGTCGCTGCCGGTGGTCACGGTGATCGGGCTGGAGGTCGGCAGCCTGCTCGGCGGCGCCATCCTCACCGAGCGGGTCTTCTCCTGGCCCGGTGTCGGCCAGCTGACCATCGAGGCCATCTCCAACCGCGACTTCCCGCTGGTCCAGGCGACCGTGCTGTTCTTCGCGGCCACCTTCGTCGTGGTCAACCTGCTGGTCGACCTCTCCTACAGCCTCCTCGACCCGAGGGTGAGGACCTCCCGATGACCCTGACCTCCCACGCCGCGCCCGCCGCGGGCCCCGCGGCGAAGGCGAAGCGCGGCCGCCGCCCCGCCGCGCTGGGCGCCCTGCTGCGCAACAGACTCGCCGTGGTGGCGCTCGCCCTGCTGGCGGTCCTGCTGGTCGCCGCGGTGTTCGCCCCGCTGCTGGCGCCCGCCGACCCCAACACGCAGGACCTGCTGATGCGGTTGAAGCCGCCCGCCTGGCAGCACGGCGGCAGCACCGCCCATCTGCTGGGCACCGACCAGCTCGGCCGCGACATGCTCTCCCGGGTCATCTACGGCACCCGCGTCTCGCTCCTGGTCGGCGCCGGGGCCGCGCTGCTCGCCGGCGTGATCGGCACCGTGGTCGGCCTGGCCGCCGGCTACTTCGGCGGCTGGCCGGACCGGGTGCTGATGCGGCTGGCCGACGTCCAGCTCGCCTTCCCCTCGATCCTGCTGGCGCTGGCCATCGTCGGGTTCTTCGGCTCCGGCCTCTGGTACGTCATCCTCGTGCTCGGCATCACCGGCTGGGTGTCGTACGCCCGGGTGGTCCGCTCCGAGGTGATGTCGCTGCGCTCGCGCGACTTCGTCACCGAGGCACGGGCGATCGGCGTCACCGACGTGGCCATCATGCGCCGCCATCTGCTGCCCAACGTGATGGCGCCGCTGGCCACCATCGGGACGCTGCACGTCGCCGCCGCGATCGTCGCGGAGGCGTCCCTGAGCTACCTGGGCCTCGGCGTGCCCAAGGAGACCGTCACCTGGGGATCGATGCTGGCCGACGGCCAGCTGTACCTGGGCACCTCGTGGTGGGTCGCGGTCTTCCCCGGCATCGCCCTGATGCTCACCTCGCTCGCCGTCAACATCACCGGCGACGCCCTGCGGGATGTCGCGGACCCGAAGGCGTACCGCCGATGACCACTGACAAGCCGATGACCACCGGCAGCAAGCCGACCGCAGAGCCGGTCCTGGAGATCGCCGACCTGAGCGTCGACTTCCGGCTGGACACCACCACCGTGCACGCCGTCCGCGGCGTCGGCCTGCGCCTCGCGCAGGGCGAGACGCTCGCCGTCGTCGGCGAGTCCGGCAGCGGCAAGACGGCCACCGCGCTGTCCGTGCTGCGGCTCAACCCGCAACCCCCGTGCGTCTACGCGGGCGGCCGGATCCTCTTCGACGGGCGCGACCTGCTGACCCTGTCGGAGAAGCAACTCGGCGCGATCCGGGGCCAGGACATCGCCATGGTCTTCCAGGACCCGATGACCAGCCTCGACCCGCTGCGCCGGGTCGGCGCCCAGGTCGCCGAGGTGCTCCGCCACCACCGGGGCCTGTCCCGGGCGGAGGCCGATGCGGCGGCCGTCGAGGCGCTGGACGAGGTCGGGATCCCCGACCCCGAACGCCGGTTCCGGCAGTACCCGCACGAGCTGTCCGGCGGCCTGCGCCAGCGCGTGATGATCGCCGGCGCCCTGGTGGGACGGCCGCGCGTGCTCATCGCCGACGAGCCCACCACCGCGCTGGACGTCACCGTGCAGCGGCAGATCCTCGACCTGCTCGTCTCCCTCCAGGAGCGGCACGGCATGGCCGTCCTGCTGATCACCCACGACCTCGGCGTGGTCGCGGAGACCGCGGACCGGGTGGCCGTCATGCACCAGGGCCGCGTCGTGGAGACCGGCGACGTGCTGGACGTCTTCCACCGCCCTGCCGACGACTACACCCGCCGGCTGCTGGCCGCCACCCCCCGATTGGAGCTGGCATGACCACCGACGCCGGAACGGCACCGAAGACCCGCCGGCCCCTGCTGGAACTGGCCGGGCTGCGCAAGGAGTTCGGCGGGCGGCACGGAACCGTCGCGGTGGACGACGTGTCGCTGACCGTCGGCGAGGGCGAGACCCTCGCGCTGGTCGGCGAGTCGGGCTGCGGCAAGACCACGCTGACCCGGCTGCTGCTGCGGCTGGAGCAGCCCACCGCCGGCACCGTGCGCTTCGACGGGCAGGACCTCGGTGCCCTCGCCCCGGCCGAACTGCGCCGTCTGCGCCGCCAGTTCCAGGTCGTCCTCCAGGACCCGTACTCCAGCATGAACCCGCGGCTGACCATCTCCGCGATCGTGGCGGAGCCGATGGTCACCCACGACCCCGAGGCCCGCGGCCGCAACGGCCGGCGCCAGATCAGGGAACGGGTGGGCGCGCTGCTGGAGTCGGTCGGCCTGGACGGCGGGATCCAGGACCGCTACCCGCACGAGTTCTCCGGCGGGCAGCGCCAGCGCGTGTCCATCGCCCGCGCCCTGGCCGTCGAGCCGCGGCTGGTCGTGCTGGACGAGCCGACGAGCGCCCTGGACGTGTCGGTCCAGGCCCGGATCCTCGATCTGCTCGCCGAACTCCAGCAGCGGCGCGGGCTGACCTACTTCTTCGTCTCCCACAACCTCGCCGTCGTGCAGCAGGTGGCCGACCGCATCGCCGTGATGCGCCAGGGCCGGCTGGTCGAGGTCGGGGAGGCGGCGCAGGTGCTGCGCGACCCGCAGCACCCGTACACCCGGCAGCTGCTGGACGCGGTGCCGGTGCCCGATCCGCGCCGGGGCCGCCGGGCCCGCGCCGCGGCGGGGGCCGACGCCGCCACGGCCGGCGGCACCGGCGGCGGCTCCGGTGGGGCGGGCCACGGGGGCCCCGCCACCGCCGGGGGCGGTCGATGACCGTGGACGGGCGGGGCCGCCGCGCGGCGGCCCCGCTACACCTGCGAGAGCACCATCCCGGCGCCGCCGAGCAGCGCCACGTCGTCGACCGCGGCCGTGCTCACCACGACCCGCGGCTTCTCGGCGCCCTCCCAGACCACGTCCGACCGCAGCCGCTCCTCGATCAGCCCACGGAACCGCTCGCCGCCCTCGCGCGCCTCGCCGTGCAGCACGAACAGGCCGGGAGCGAACAGCTGCTGGACGTTCACCAGTCCCAGCGCGACGTTCTCCGCGTACTCGGCCAGCACCTGCCGCGCGGCCTCGTCCTCGCGGTCCACCAGGGTGGCGAGCGACATCGCCTCCCCCAGACCGGCGGACCGCGCCCTGGCCCGCAGCCAGCGGGTGGTGGCGACGGTCTTCCAGCAGCCGCGGCTGCCGCAGGTGCAGCGCTCCCCGCTGGCCGACACGGTCATGTGGGCGCCGCTGCGGCCGCCGGGCGGGGCGAGCACCTGGCCGGCGTAGAGGATGCCGACGCCCAGCACCTCCCCGGTGGAGACCGACGCGAACGTGCGGCGGCCGCGGCCGGGGCCGAACCACCGGTCGCCGAGCACCTGGAGCCTGGCGTGGTGCTCCACCCTGACCGGCACCCCGGTCAGCGCCCGCAGCCGCTCCACCACCGGATAACCGCGCAGCGCCGGCACGTCGTTGACCTCGGTGATCAGCCCCGCGTCGGGGTCGACCAGCCCGGCCGCGGCCACGCCGATGCCCTGCGGCGGGGTGCCGGCGAACACCCGGGCGGCGCGGTCGAGCGCCGCGTCGAGGTCGGCGGGCAGCGCGGCGGCCGCGTCGTACCCGGTCTCGGTGCGCTCCAGCACCGTGCCGGACATGTCCAGGACCGCGGCCCTGATCAGGCCGGGCACCAGCTCGACCGCCCCCAGCCTGCGCGGAGCACGCGGGGCGACCGGTTCCGGTTCGAGCTCGGGCACCAGTCGCAGGGGGAAACGTTCATCGGTCATGGCCCGACTCTGCCACGACCGGCATTCAGGAAGGTAGCGCTGTGATCCACAGAAAACTGGCCGAGTCGACCTGGCAGGAGGTGCGGGCGGCGGGAGCAACGGGAATCGCGCTGCTCCCCATCGGGTCCCAGGAGCAGCACGCCGGCCACCTGCCGATGGGCACCGACACCCTCCTCGCCGAGGAGGTGCTCGACCGGGCCACGGCCCTGCTCGCGCAGGACGGCGACCTGGAACTGGTGCGCCTGCCCGCCCTGCCCTTCGGCCACAGCCCGCACCACCTGTTCGCGGCCGCGGTGTCCCTCGGCGCGGCGACGCTGGGGGCGGTCCTCGACGACATCCTGGACTCGCTCGCCGCGTCCGGTTACGGCCGGGTCATGGTGGTCAACGGGCACGGCGGGAACGACGAGATCATGCGGCTGGCCGTCAAGCGGTTCGCGCTGCGCCGCGACGTCACCGCCGCGGCGTGCTCGTACTGGACGGTGACCTCCGGGGAGGACGGCGCGGAGGACGGCGGGGAGCGTCCCGAGGTCACGCCTGGGCACGCCGGCTGGTTCGAGACGTCGCTGATGCTGGCCGCGCACCCGCACCTGGTCCGCACGCCCGTGCCGGCGCGCGCGCCGGTGGAGCCGCCGCCGCTGTTCGACCACCCGCCGTACCCGGGCCTGACCGTGGAGCGCCACGGCGAGTGGGCCAGGGTCGGCGGGGCGACCGACGACGCGTCGGCGGCCGACCCGGACCGCGGCCGCCGGCTGCTGGAGGCGCGGGCCGAAGGGCTGGCCCGCGCGATCCGGGCGTTCGATGCGGCCACCCGCTGAGCCCCGCCCCCTGCCACCGCGGCGCCCGGCACCGCCGGGCGCGCCACCGCTGAGCCCGCCGTCACCGGGCCCGGCACCCCAGAGCACCACCGAGTTGGAGAGAAGAAGCATGAAGATCGTCGATGTCGACGTGTGGGTCGTCAACCTGCCGCTGGTCAACCCGTTCACCAGTTCTTTCGAGACGAAGACGGGAGAGACCCGCACGGTGGTCCGCATCCGCACCGACAGCGGCGTCGAGGGCTGGGGCGAGACCATGTGGGGCCGGCCGGTCGCCGCGATCGTCGAGACGCTGGGCAAGGACCTCATCGGCACCAGCCCGTTCGCGCTGGAGAGCTTCCACCGCAGGCACCACATGGTGCCGTTCTTCCACGGCTACCTCGGCTACGCGGCGCTCGCCGCCATCGACGTGGCGTGCTGGGACGCGATGGGCAAGGCGACGGGCCAGCCGGTGACCGACCTGCTGGGCGGCCGGGTGCGCGACGAGGTCCCGATCACGGCCCTCATCACCCGCGCGGACGCCCCCGGGGCGAGCGGCGCGGCGCTGGCCGACGCGCTCGCCGAGCACGCGGTGCGGGTGGTGGCGGAGGGCGGCTTCGACGCCGTCAAGCTCAAGGGCACCCGGGACGTCGGCGGGGACGTGGCCATCCTGCGGGCGCTGCGCGCGGCGCTTCCCGAGGTGAACCTGCGGGTGGACCCCAACGCGGCCTGGTCGGTGCCGGACTCGGTGCGCGCGGGCATCGCCCTGGAGGAGCTGGACCTGGAGTACCTGGAGGACCCCTGCTCGGGCATCGAGGGCATGAGCCAGGTGAAGGCGAAGGTCCGGATCCCGCTGTGCACCAACATGTGCGTGGTGCGGTTCGAGGAGTTCGCTCCCGCGATGCGGCTGAACGCCGTCGACGTCATCCACGGCGACGTCTACAAGTGGGGCGGCATCGCCGCCACCAAGGCGCTCGCCGCGCACTGCGAGACCTTCGGGCTCGGCATGAACCTGCACAGCGGCGGCGAGCTGGGCATCGCCACCGCGGCGCACCTGGCGGTCGTCGCCAGCACGCCGGTGCTCTCGCGGGCCATCGACAGCATGTACTACCTGCACGCCGACGACATCATCGAGCCGCTGCACCTGGAGAACGGGCGGCTGCGGGTGCCGGAGGGCCCCGGCCTCGGTGTCACCGTCGACGAGGACAAGCTGCGGCACTTCGCCGCGGTCAACGAGCGCGAGGGGGACCTGACGCGATGAGCGGGCACGGCAAGGAGGCGGTGCGCACCGAGAACGCACCGCGCCCCGCGGGGGCGTACAGCCAGGGCGTGGCGGGGGCCGGGCTGCTGTTCACGGCCGGTTTCGGCCCGCAGGACCCGGTGACGGGTGCGGTGGCCGGGACGGTGGAGGAGCAGACGGCACAGGTGCTGCGCAACGTGGCGGCGGTGCTGGCGGCCCGCGGGCTGACCACGGACGACGTGCTCAAGGTGACGGTCCACCTCCAGCACCTGCGCCGCGACTTCGCGGCCTACGACGCGGTCTACCGGCAGTTCTTCACCGAGCCGTACCCGGTGCGCACCACCGTCGGCTCGGACCTGATGGACATCCTCGTGGAGATCGACGTCGTTGCCGCACTCCCCCACTGAAGCCCGGAGCCCCCGGCCGCTGTGGCCGGGGGCTCGGGCCCGGGTCGCCCGGGCGGGTCGCGTGGCGCGGGCCGGCGGGTCAGCCCGCCGTGCCGGCGCCGGCCGCGGCCCGGATGCTGCCGTCGCCGCGCCGCAGCGCCTCGGCCGCCTCGTCGCGGGTCAGCCCGCACAGCAGCATGACGATCGCGGTCTTGGCGTGGCCGTCGGCGGCGGTCAGGGCCCGCTCCGCGTCCTCGGGAGCGGCCCCGGTGGCCTGGACGACGATCCGCCGGGCGCGGTCGACCAGCTTGGCGTTGGTGGCGCGCACGTCGACCATCAGGTTCCCGTAGACCTTGCCGAGCCGGACCATCGTGGCCGTGGAGAGCATGTTGCAGACGAGCTTCTCTGCGGTGCCGGCCTTCAGGCGGGTGGAGCCGGTGAGCACTTCGGGTCCGGTGACGACCTCGATGGCGATGCCGGCGTGCCGGCTCACCTCGGCGCCGGCGTTGCAGGCGACGGAGACGGTGGCGGCGCCGACCTCGCGGGCGTACCGCAGGCCGCCCACCACGTACGGGGTGCGGCCGCTCGCGGCCAGGCCGACGAGCACGTCGGCGTCGGTCAGCCCGGCGGCCCGCAGGTCGTCCACCGCGCGCTGCGGCTCATCCTCGGCGCCCTCGACGGCGGTGATGAACGCGCCGGGGCCGCCGGCGAGCAGGCCCATGACCTGCTCCGGCGCGGTGCCGAAGGTCGGCGGGCACTCGACGGCGTCCAGCAGGCCGATCCGGCCGCTGGTGCCCGCCCCGAGATAGATCAGCCGGCCGCCCCGCCGCAGTGCCGCCTCGGCGGCCGCCACCGCCTCGGCGATCTCCGGCAGGGCCCGGCGCACCGCGCCGGCGACGGTCGCGTCCTCGTCGTTCATGGCGGCGAGCAGGTCCGCCACCGGCATGGCGTCGAGGCCGGCGGTGCGCTCGTTGCGGGTCTCGGTGCCGAGGCTGCCCAGCGTGCTGATGTCCACGTGGGGTCGTTCCTTTCCGGGTGGTGCGGGCGGCGATCAGCCGCCGGACGGGGTGCGGCGGCCGGCCGGGCGCTTGCGCCGTTGCACGGCGCCGTAGGTCCGCTGCAGGGCGGTGGCCGTGGTGTCGAAGGAGCGTTGTGCCACTCCGACGAACAGGCAGTCCACGATGGCGAGTTGGGCGATGCGGCTGACCGTCGCGCCGGACCGGAACGGCGTCTCGCGGGCGCAGGTGGTCAGCACGATGTCGGCGGCGGCGGCCAGGCTCGACCGGGGGAAGTTGGTGAGGGCCACGGTGGTGGCGCCGAGCTCGCCGGCCGCCTCCAGGGGCTCGACGGCGTCGGCGGTCTCGCCGGAGTGGGAGATCGCCACGGCCACGTCGCCGGGACCGAGCAGCGCGGCGGCCGTCAGCGCCGCGTGCACGTCGGTCCAGATGAAGGCGATCAGCCCGATGCGGTGCAGCTTCTGCTGCAGGTCCTGGCCGACGAAGGCGCTCGCGCCGACGCCGAAGACGTCGATCCTGCGGGCACCGGCCACGGCGTCCACCGCGCGGCCCAGTTCGGCGACGTCGAGGCCGGCGCAGGACTCCTCCAGCGCGCGGACCTCGTTGTAGATGATCTTGCGGACTATGTCGTCCAGCTGGTCCTCGGCGCTGATGTCGGTGCCGAGCGCGGGGCGGTCGCCGCCCAGCGCGTTCTCGTGCGCCGCCGCGGCGGCCAGGGCGAGCCGCAGTTGGGGGTAGTGCGTCAGGCCGACCGCCCGGCAGAAGCGCATGACCGTGGCCGCGGAGGTGGTGGCCCGCTCGGCGAGCGCGCTGATGGCCAGGCCCGCGGCCTGCGCCGGATCGGCCAGCACGGCGTCGGCCACCCGCCGCTCGGACGGTGCCAGGTCGGGCAGCGCGGTGCGGATGCGCTTGAGGACGTCGACCGCGGCGGGGTCGTGCGACGCCTCCGCGGGGGCGCGACGTGAGACCTGGCGGGCCATGGATCCTCCTGGGTGGGTGGGCGTCAGCGTAGTCTCCCGGCGCGCCGATTGGCAAAAAGTTACGAAGCGAGGGGTTCAAAGTTACTTATTGACATCCGGAGGATGTTGTTCCGATACTCGCTCGACCGCACCGTACGGCTGTCGCCACAGGTCACGGCGTACGCACCGCGGTCCCCATCGGCAGGGAACCGGCAAGGAAAGGCAGGGGAGATGACGGCGGTACTGGCCGTGGATCTCGGCAAGACCGGCTGTCGCGCCCAGATCTGGGACGCGACGGCCGGCGCGGCCGTGGCGGCGGGCGAGGCGCCCGGCGCCCCGGGCCTGGCCGAGTCCGGCGGGGTCGCGGCGGCCGTGTCGTCGGTGCTCGGCGCGGCCCGTCCGCTGCTGGCGCACCTCGGCGGGCAGCGGCTGGCCTGCGTCTGCGTGGGCGCGGCCGGTGCCGCCTCGGCGCCGGCCGCCGCCCGCGAGTTCGCCGGCCTGCTCCAGGAGGCGCTGCCCACCGAGCGGACCGCGGTCACCAGCGACGCGGTGACCGCGCACGCCGGCGCCCTCGGCGGCTCCACCGGCGTCGTGCTGGCCGCGGGCACCGGTGCCGTCACCATCGGCCTCGGCGCCGGGACCTTCACCCGCGTCGACGGCTGGGGCCCCTGGCTCGGCGACGAGGGCAGCGGCGCGTGGATCGGCCGCGCCGGCCTGCGGGCCGCGCTGCGCGCCCACGACGGCCGGGGCCCGGCGACCGCCCTCACCGAGGCGGCCGCGCGCCAGTTCGGACCGCTGGAGCAACTGCCCCACGCGGTCGGCGGCACCGGCAACCCGGCGCGGGCCGCGGCCTCCTTCGCCCCCGCCGTCGCCGGGGCGGCGACCGCCGGCGACGCCGTCGCCGCGGCGGTCCTGCGCGAGGCGGCAGGCGCCCTGGCCGAGGCCGTCGCCGCGGCCGCACGCACCGTCGGCGGCCGCGACGACGGCCCGGTGCCGGTGGCCGTCACCGGCGGCCTGACCCACCTGGGCGCGCCCCTGACCGGCCCGCTGCACGCGCTGCTCTCGCGGTCCGCGCCGCCGCTGGAGATCCGGCCGGCGCTCGGCGACCCGCTCGACGGCGCGCGGCGGCTGGCACTCGGCGGCTGCGCCGCCCACGAACCCTTCCTCGTCCGCGCCGGCCGCACGGCCGTTCCCGCGGCATCGCCCTGAGGCCGGGGCCGTACCGCTCAGGGCCGGACCACCCCTCCGGCCGGCGGCCCCACCGTCCCATCGTCCCCGGTGACACCACCGGCCAGTTGTAAGGAGTGAGCGTGCGTCAACTCGACCTCGTGGTGATCGCCGTCTATCTCGTCGCCATCGCCTGGATCGGCCTGCGCCTTTCCGGACGGCAGAAGTCCGCCAAGGACTACTTCGTCGGCGAGGGGCACATGCCCTGGTGGACCGTCTCGTTCTCGGTGGTGGCCACCGAGACCAGCGTCCTGACGGTCATCAGCGTCCCCGGCGGCGCGTACAGCGGGCAGGGCTTCGGCAACGTCGAACTCGCCCTCGGCTACGTCATAGGCCGGATCGTGGTGGCCACCGTGCTGATCCCGCTCTACAAGCGGGGCGGCTTCGTCAGCGCCTACCAGTACCTCGGGCACCGCTTCGGGCTGAAGCTGCAGGGCCTGGCGTCGGTGACGTTCGTGTTCACCCGGCTGCTCGCCGAGGGCGTGCGGCTGTTCGCGTCGGCCATCCCCATCAAGCTGCTGCTCGACGAACTCGGCGTGCACACCAGCTTCAAGGTCATCATCGTGGTGCTGACCCTGATCACCGTCGTCTACACCTACCTCGGCGGCATCAAGGCGGTCATCTGGACCGACGCCATCCAGATGGGCCTCTACCTCGGCGGCGCCATCCTCGCCATCGCGGTGCTCACCGGGCACGTCGGCGGCCACGGCTTCTCCCAGGCCCTGCACAACGGGCAGTTCAAGCTGTTCGACACCGACTTCGGCCTGCAGCACGTGCTCACCAGCTCGTTCGCGCTGCCCACCGCGATCCTCGGCGGCGCCATCTTCGCGATGGCCAGCCACGGTTCCGACCAGCTCATCGTGCAGCGCATCCTGGCCACCCGCACGCTGCGCGACGGCCAGAAGGCGATGATCGCCTCCGGCATCTTCGTCACCATCCAGTTCGCCGCCTTCTCGCTGGTCGGCGCGCTGCTGTGGTCGTACAACAAGGGCCGCAGCTTCAAGGACCTCGGCCTGAGCAGCTCCGACAACCTCTACCCGCAGTTCATCCTGCACAGCCTGCCCGTCGGCATCTCGGGCCTGCTGGTGGCGGGCATCCTGGGCGCCGCGATGGGCTCGCTGTCCTCCGCGCTGAACTCGATGTCGAACTCCACCGTCTCCGACATCGCGCACAACCTCTTCAAACGCTCGCCCTCCGACGAGACGCTCCTGAAGCTCGCCAGGGTCATGACCCTGGTGTGGGCGGTGCTCATGGCGGTGTTCGCCTGCGCGTTCAGCACCAGCTCCGGCAACGTCTACCTGACCGGCCTGACCATCGCCGGCTACACCTACGGCGCGCTGCTCGGCGCGTTCCTGCTGGGCCGGCTGGTCAAGCGGGCGAACGAGGTCGACGCGGTCGTCGCGTTCGTGGTGACCGTGGCCGTCATGACGTACATCGTGCGCCAGGTGAAGATCGACGTGTCCGTGGCCGGAGCGACCGTGCCCACCGCGATCGCCGCGCAGTGGCTGGTGCCGATCGGCGTCGTCGTGACGCTCGTCGTCGGCGGGGTGATGAGCCTGTTCCACGGCGCCCCGGCCGCGGCCCCCGCCGTGGCCCCGGGCACCGGCACCGCCGAGGACCCCGCCACCGCCGGCCCGATCGACGCGGCGGCCGGCACGTCCTGACCGGCTCCGGGCGGGGCGTGCCGCGATCCGGCCCGCCCCGCCCGGTCCGTGGTGGGCCATGGTGGTCCATGGTCGTCCACGTTGGTCTCCGCGACGTCGGGACTCCCCGCAGTCCCGCCCTCCGCGAAGCCCGCCAACTCCGAAGCCCGCCCCTCCGAACGACGGGAGCACCATGCGCGTCATCGGCCTGATGTCCGGCACCTCCTACGACGCGATCGAGGCCGCCGCGGCCGACATCACGCTGGAGGGCGACGTCCTCGTGATGCGGCCCCTGGGCCGGATCAGCACGCAGTACCCCGAGGCGCTGCGCGGCGCGATCGCCGCGGCCCTGCCGCCGTCGGCGACGTCCACGCAGGCCCTCTGCACCCTGGACACCGGCATCGGGCAGGCGTTCGCCGACGCCGCCGTGCGCGCCGATGCCGAACTGTGCGACGGGCGGGCCGACCTCGTGGTCTCGCACGGCCAGACCATGCACCACTGGGTGCAGGACGGCGTGGTGCGCGGCACCCTGCAACTCGGCCAGCCCGCCTGGATCGCGGAGGCCACCGGGCTGCCGGTGGTGTCCGACCTGCGCAGCCGCGACGTGGCCGCGGGCGGGCAGGGCGCCCCGCTGGTCGGCCTGACCGACACGCTCCTGCTGCGCGGGCTGCCCGGGGTCCCGGCGGCCCTCAACCTCGGCGGCATCGCCAACGTCACCGTGGTCGCCCCCGGTGCCGACCCGGTCGCCTTCGACACCGGGCCCGCCAACGCCCTGCTCGACGCGGCGGTACGGCACTTCACGTCGGGCGCCGCCGCGTACGACGAGTCCGGCCGCGGCGCCGCCGCAGGCACCGTCTCCCCCGCGCTGCTGGGCAGGCTGCTGGACGAGCCCTACTACGCGCTGCCCGCGCCCAAGAGCACCGGCAAGGAACTGTTCCACCTGCCGTACCTGCAGGCCGCGCTCGCCGACGTGCCCACGCCCGACCCGAACGACGTGCTCGCCACGCTCACCCGGCTGACCGCGGTCACCGTGGCCGGCGCGTGCCGGGAGCGGGGCGTGACCCAACTGGCCGTCTCCGGCGGCGGCGCGCACAATCCCGTCATGATGCGCATGATCGCCGACGAACTGCCGGGCGTGCGGCTGCTGTCCAGCGACGACCTCGGAGTGCCGTCCGACGCCAAGGAGGCGCTGGCGTTCGCGGTGCTGGGGTTCCTCACCGTCCACGGGCTGCCGGGCACCCTGCCGTCGGCGACCGGCGCGCGGCATGCTTCGCTGCTGGGCAGCATCACCCCCGGTCGGGGGCCGCTCAGGCTCCCCGCGCCGGCGACGGTGGCGCCGCGTACGCTGCGGGTGGCCGGTGCCGGCGCCCCCGGCGACGGCACCGCAGCCGCCCCCGCCACCTCCTGAACCCCTCGCCCCCGACGCCGTCCTGGAGAAGCCGCATGAGCCGCACCGCACGAACGTCCGCCACCCACGCCCCGGAAGGTGCCGCACCGGACGGCGACGGCGCGGCCGGCCTGGTGGCGATGCTGCGCTCGTGCGTCGCCGACCCGGCGCGCGTGTCGGCCGAGTTGCCCCGCCGTGCCGCACTGGCCCACGACGCCTCGCCCTACCTGCTCACGCCGCAGGCCGTGGTCCGGGCGGCGTCCGCCCAGGAGGTCGCGGCGCTGATGGCCGGCGCCCGCGAGGCGGGGATACCGCTCACCCTGCGCTCGGGCGGCACCAGCCTGTCCGGCCAGGCCGGCGGCGGCGGCGTGATGGTCGACGTCCGCACCCACTGGCGCGAGGCGGAGGTGCTCGACGACGGCCACCGCATCCGCCTCCAGCCGGGCCTGACGGTCCGTCAGGCCAACGCGCGGCTGGCCCGGTACGGGCGCCGGCTCGGGCCGGACCCGGCCAGCGAGTCGGCGTGCACCGTCGGCGGGATGGTGGCGAACAACTCCAGCGGCATGAACTGCGGGACGAAGGACAACGCCTACCGGACCCTGGAATCACTGCAGTTCGTGCTGCCGTCCGGCACCGTGGTCGACTCGGCGGCCCGCGACGCCGACGACCGGCTGCGCGACCGGGAGCCGGAACTGCACGCGGGCCTGCTCCGGTTGCGCGACCGGGTCCGGTCCTCGGCCGGGGCCAGGGCCACCGTGGAGCGGCTGTTCGCCATGAAGAACACCATGGGGTACGGCCTGAACTCCTTCCTCGACCACTCCTCCCCCGTCGACGTGCTCGCCCATCTGATGGTGGGCAGCGAGGGCACCCTCGGCTTCGTGGGCGAGGCGGTGTTCCGTACCGTCCCGGTGCTTCCGCACTCCGCGACCGGGCTGCTGATCCTTCCCGGGCTGGCGGAGGCGACCGACGCCCTGCCCGCCCTGCTCGCCGCCGGCGCCCGTACCGCGGAACTGCTCGACGCGGCCTCGCTGCGCGTGGCGCAGGTCGCGCCCGACGCGAGCCCCGCGCTGCGCGGTCTGCGGGTCGAGGGGCACGCCGCGCTGCTGGTCGAGTTCGCCGAGGACCGCGCCGAGGAGCTGGAGCAGGTCCTGGCCGCGGCCCGCCCGGTGCTCGACGCGCTGCCCGCGGTGACGGGCACGGCACTGACCCGCGACGCCCGCGAGCGGGCCGCGATGTGGCACGCGCGCAAGGGCCTGTACACCGCCGTGGCCGGGGCGCGCCCGGTGGGGACGACCGCGCTGCTGGAGGACATCGCCGTCCCCATGGAGCGGCTCACCGGCACCTGCGAGGGGCTGACCGGCCTGTTCGACCGGCACGGCTACCAGGACGCGGTGATCTTCGGTCACGCCCGCGACGGCAACCTGCACTTCATGCTCACCCAGCGGTTCGACACCTCCGCGGAGGTCGACCGCTACGCGCGCTTCACCGACGACATGGTCGACCTGGTGCTGCGCGAGGGCGGCACCCTCAAGGCCGAGCACGGCACCGGCCGGGCCATGGCGCCGTTCGTCCGCCGCCAGTACGGCGACGAGCTGTACGAGGTGATGCGCGAACTCAAGCGGCTGTGCGACCCGTCGGGCGTGCTGAACCCCGGCGTGCTGCTGGACGACGACCCGACGGTCCACCTGCGGCGGCTGAAGGACGTGCCCGCCGTGGACGGCGAGGTGGACCGCTGCGTGGAGTGCGGCTACTGCGAGCCGGTCTGCCCGACGGCCGACGTCACCACCACCCCGCGGCAGCGCATCGCCCTGCAGCGGGAGATCGCGCTGGCGGTCGCCGCGGGCGACGACGAGCGGCGCAGGGTGCTGGAGGAGGACTACGCGTACGCGGGGGTCGACAGCTGCGCGGCCGACAGCCTGTGCGTCACCGCCTGCCCGGTCACCATCGACACCGGCGCGGTGATGAAGCGGCTGCGCGGCGACCGGCACAGCGCGTTCGCGCAGGCCGCCGGGAGCACCACGGCCCGCCACTGGGGCGGCGCCGTCAAGGGCGTGCGGCTCGGCCTGGGCGCGGCCCACGCGGCGCCCGCGCCGGTGGTGCGCGCCGCCACCACCGCGGCGCGCCGGCTCGGCGCCGGCGAGCTCGTCCCCGACTGGGCGGCGGGCGTCCCCCGTTCGGGCACGCCGCGGCCCGCGGCACGCCAGGCGCCCGGCGCGCAGGCGGTGTTCTTCGCCGCGTGCATCGGCAGCGTCTTCACCGGCGAGCAGGAAGGCGCACCGGCCGGCTCGCGGCCCGCCGGTGCCGCCGCCGCGTTCCTGCACCTGTGCGACCGCGCGGGCGTGCCGGTGACCGTGCCGGAGGGCCTGTCCGGGCTGTGCTGCGGCACGCCGTGGCAGTCCAAGGGCTACACGAAGGGCCACGCCGCGATGGCGTCCCGCACCCTCCAGGCGCTGTGGGAGGCCAGCGACCACGGGCGGCTCCCCGTGGTCTGCGACGCCTCATCCTGCACGCACGGCCTGGCGCAGCTGGCGGGGGCGCTGCCCGAGGAGGACCGGCCCCGCTACGAGGCGCTGCGGTTCACCGACAGCGTGACCTTCACCCGCGAGCACGTGCTGCCCGCGCTGCCGGAACCGCGCCGGATGAAGTCCCTGGCGCTGCACCCGACGTGCTCCACCGTGCACCTCGGCATCACCGACGACCTGCGCGCGCTGGCCGGCGCGGTGGCCACCGAGGTGACGGTGCCCGACTCCTGGGGCTGCTGCGCGTTCGCGGGCGACCGCGGGCTGCTGCACCCGGAGGTCACGCAGTCCGCGACGGCCGCGCAGGCCGCCGAGGTCAACCGCGGTTCCCACGACGCCTACGCGTCGTGCAACCTCACCTGCGAGATCGGCATGAGCCGGGCCACGGGCAAGCCGTACCGCCACATCCTGGAGATCCTCGCGGACGCCATCGACTGACGTCCCTCGCCCTTGCCTGGCCTCCCCGGGGGGGATCAACCGCCCGCGGGGGCAAGGCCGTTGACGGACCACCCCCTCCCGGGGAGCGAGGAACTGCCGCTCGCCGGAGGAGGGGTGACCACGGCCCGCCGCGGTGCGGACGAGGTCGCCGGCCGAGGGGTGCGGACACGTCGCTGCGCGCTACGCTCGGCGGCCCGCGTGCGCGAGCGGGCCGCCGCGGCGGCGTGGGACGTCTTCCATCCCTTTCCGCTGGCCGGCGCGGCGGCCGACGTGGTGCTGGACGTGTTCGCCCCGCGCAACCCGGCCGAGTTCCACCGGGTGCTGCGCCCGTG
>Ga0123353_10001024_pt1 | contig 34270 bp, 25 predicted proteins | sample TergutLab28metaG_3_FD_92763 | JGI IMG/M metagenome (GOLD analysis project Ga0123353, IMG submission 92763) | Labiotermes labralis P3 segment gut microbial communities from Petit-Saut dam, French Guiana - Lab288 P3 | ecosystem: Host-associated > Arthropoda: Insects > Digestive system > Gut ... | reverse complement strand
CTCTTGACTCTGCCTTTGGGGAAGCGACTAGACTGCGGATGTGCCCAAAACATTAAAAAGGAATTCAACACATGAAGAACATGATTAAGATTCGCGAGGTGTCGGACAAATATGACATCACGGCGCGCACGCTGCGGTATTACGAGGACATGGGGCTTATCCGCAGCGCACGAAGCGACGATTCCGCGTACAGGATGTATGGTGACGCCGCGATCAAGCGGCTGGAGCAGATTCTTATTTTGCGAAAGCTCAATATCAGCATCAAAGACATTCAACGCATTTTCACCGCGTCCGGCTCGGATGTCGTTCTGGACGTTCTCGGCAAAAAAGTGCGGAGCATTGACGATGAAGTCGCGCTGTTGAACGAGTTGAAAGAGATCGTGTTGGAATTCATCCACAAGATCGAGCGAATGGATTTCGACAGCAACTCCGACATCAAATTGCTGTACGACAAGGCCAAGGAGATTGAACCTCACCTGGTTGCCGTCGAGTATATCGGGAAACCGTCCAACGCGGGCCGCTTGCTGGACGTGACCGAAAAACTCGAAAAAAAGCCGGATATTCGAATCGTCGAACTGCCCGCCTGCCGAATGGCGACTTCCGGCGTGCAACCTGGCGGCAACCACGAGCGATTTAACAACATGTGGACAAAGCTCGACAATAAGCGCAAAGATCGTTTCTTCTCACGAGACTTTATGTGGTATGACAAAGAGAAAGGCGGCACGGTGTGGTGGTACGCCGTCGAGGACTGGGTAACGGAATCCGACACGGAGGGATTCGGTTTTGAAGAGTTTGACGGCGGCATATACGCCACCGCCATCGTGCCGGATTTTGATTACAACGAGGCGTTACGAGCCTATAACGGCGTGAAGGATTGGGTGGCCCAAAACGGTCACTTCGCGCTTGACGAGCGTCCAAAACATGAAGCCATGTGGCACGCCAGCGGCCCGGTCATCCATAAACTCCTGGGCTATCATCAGACTGAGTATTATTTTCCGATCCGCGCCAACACGCCACCTGCCAAAGGGAAACGCCGACGATAAGCCGAGTCGTCACAGGTTCTCCAGGATGTGCCCCATTTTGTGCTTCTTTGTGAGCATGTACTCTTTGTTGCCGTCGCAGAGAGGGACCTCCACGGGGACGCGCTCGGTGATGTGCAGGCCGAAGCCCTCCAGGCCGAGCAGTTTGTGCGGATTGTTCGTCATCACGCGAAGATGGCTCAGGCCCAGGTCGCGGAGGATTTGGTTGCCGATGCCGTAATCGCGGCGGTCGGCTTCGAATCCCAGGTGCTCGTTCGCCTGCACCGTGTCCATGCCCTGCTCCATCTGTAGTTTGTATGCCCGCAGTTTGTTCACCAGGCCGATGCCCCGCCCCGCCTGCCGCACGTAAATGAGGGCCCCCTTGCCGACGGCGGCGATTTCGCGCAGCGCGTGGTGCAACTGCGGGCCGCAATCGCAGCGGAGGCTGCCCAACACGTCGCCGGTGAGGCACTCGCTGTGGACGCGGACCAGCACCGGCTCGGGATGCGGCACGGGTCGGCCGGCCGCGTCGAGAGCGCCCACACCGCCCAAACACAAGGCCAGGTGCGGTTCGGGGTCGACGACGCTCGCGTACGCGATCAGCCGGAACGTGCCCTCCGCCAACGGCAGGTCAATCTCGACGGCCCGCTCGATCAGCCGCTCGCTGCGGAGCCGGTGCCGCACAATGTCCGCCACCGAGCACATTTTGAGCTGGTGCGTGGCGCAGTATCGCTCCAGGTCGTCGCGGCGGGCCATCGTGCCGTCGTCGTTCATGATTTCGCAGATCACCGCCATCGGCTCCAGCCCGGCCATGCGGCAGAGGTCCACGCCGCCCTCGGTCTGCCCGGTGCGAACCAGCACGCCGCCGTCGCGGGCCCGCAACGGGAACATATGGCCGGGCCGGACCAGATCGGCCGGTTTGGCGTCGGCGCGAACGCACGTCTGGATCGTCCGCGCGCGGTCGGCGGCGCTGATACCCGTGGAGACGCCCTCAGCCGCGTCGATGCTCACCGTGAAGGCCGTCGTGAACCGCGACGTGTTGTCGGTGACCTGCGGATACAGCGCCAGTTGGTCGGCCCGTTGGTTGGTCATCGGCAGACAGATTTGTCCGCGCGCGTGGCGGAGCATGAAATTGATCATCTCCGGCGTGACCTTCTGGGCCGCACACACCAGGTCGCCCTCGTTCTCGCGCGACTCGTCGTCCACCAGCACAATCATCCTGCCGGAGCGAAGCTCGGCCAGAATTTCGTCCATCGTGTTCATGGGCATAGCATACCATAGCGTGGGCCATGCACAGTAGAGCCTATGTGAACATCTGCCTATGTGAACATCCCGGCGAAAGCGACGTTGAAAATCCGAAATCCCAAGCACGAAATTCGAAACAAATTCCAACGAGAAAAATTCCAAACCCCAAACGGCGACGCCATGCGTCAAGGCGTATGCCTTTTTCAGCCGCGAATTCCGCGATTTTTTCGCTTCGTAACGCGGAAGGAACCCCCGCGTAAAACATTCGCGTCATTCGCGGCTGAAAAAGGCAAGTCACAGCGGCCGCTTGGGTTTTGGGATTTGTCGTTTGGGATTTGTTTCGGATTTCGAATTTCGAATTTCGGATTTGGCGGTATAATCCCCGCTCGTTGTTCGAGGACGAACGGTTCAACCAAAAGGAAAGGCACATGAAGAAGGCATTGATTTTCTGGGGTGGCTGGGACGGCCATACGCCGGAGCAGACGTCGCAGATTCTGGCGCGCGAGTTGACGGCCAGGGGATTTGAGGTCGAGGTGGCGGCCTCGCAGGACTGTCTGGGCGATTGGGAGAAACTCACGACGTTTGACCTGATCGTTCCGCAGTGGACGATGGGCACGATCAGCGACGCGCACTGGGCGAACCTGAACAAGGCCGTCCGGGAGTTCGGTGTGGGATTCGCGGGCTGTCACGGCGGAACGGGCGACGCGTTCCGGGCCAACCTGGAGTACAACTGGATGGTCGGCGGGCACTTCGTCGGGCACCCGCACGTGGGCGACTACGCGGTGAACCTGACGTGCGTGGACGCCATCACGGCCGGACTGCCGACAAGTTTCCCCTACAAGAGCGAACAATACTACATGATGGTGGACCCGAACGTCCGCGTGCTGGCGACCACGCCGTACGCGTACGACGGCCAGGTGACGATCATGCCGGTGATCTGGACCCGGCAGTGGGGCAAAGGCCGCGTGTTCTACTCGGCGCTGGGCCACAACCACCAGGAGTTCGTCGACTACCCCGCCATGCTGGCGATGACGATCCGCGGTTTCGAGTGGGCGGCGAGGTAACAACGGGCTGTTAGACGATTAGGCTGTTAGACGGTTCGGCGCGGGCGTATGAACCATTTGGCCAAATGGTTCATGAGCCTGCGCCGAACAGCCTGTTGATGAGTCCGAAACAGCAACAGTCGAAAGGGACAGCCATGCGGGTTCTTTGCGAACATTGTCACGCGATCTATTCGCTCAGTGGCGAGTTTGTCGGCAAGCAAGCCAAATGCACACAATGCAAGCAGTTGTTCGTGATTCGTCCCATGCCCACGCCGGAACCGCCCCTGCCGGAGGCGGCCGCTGACACGGCGGCATCGCGTCGTTCCGGCAGACTGGGGCTCAGGCTCCTCGGGGTCGTTTTCGGCCCGCCGGGCGTCGGGCTTGTCCTCTATCTCCTGATGCTTGTCCTGCTGCTGGTTGGCGTGTGTAATTTGGATAGCCCGTGGGCAAGTCCGTGTATTTTTCTGCCGCTCTTCTTCGGCTTGGGCTTCATCTGCGTGGGTGCGTACGGGAGCGCCCGAATTTACGGACGCGGCGACAACTACAGCGCATTCTCCGTCATCGTGTCGCTACTGGTTCCATTCCACCCTTTGCCATCGTACGTGGGAAAAGAACACCACTTGTTTCGTAAACCGCTGTACCACATGCTTCGCGGTATTGTCCTCGTGGGCTTGGGCATGGCGATCGTGCTCCTGAACCGGGACGTTTTCAAGGCGACGTGACGGGGGGCGTTTGGGAGTTCGACGTTTCCGCCGCCTGCCGGGCGGCGGTGAGCAGGGTGTCGAGGCGGGCGCGTTCGGACTCGTTGAGGTGTTCGTTGCTTTCGTCGTCGAACAGGCCCGTGTCGATGCGGGCGGCCTGGCGGAGCTGCTCGATCGCCCGCGACAGTTGGGCCGGGTCGGTCCAGGACAGCCGGGTGGCGAACTCGATTCGCATTCGGGCGTTTTGCGGGTCGAGATCGACGGCACGCTGCCAATCGTCGAGGGCGGCGGGGTCGTTGCCGAGCACGGTCGCCCGCAGCAGATATACCTTCGCGTGACGCGGATCCCTCGCGACGGCCTGGTTGGCGTACGTCAGGGCCTGGCGCCACGCGTCGGCCGCGAGACCCGGCGGCGTGTTCGATTGCTGCGCGACGGCCAGGAGCAGTTTGGCCGCATCGGCGGCGGCGACGGGGTCCAGCGGGTCCGCGTCGGCCGCCCGCCGGGCCTCGGTGACCGCCTGTTGCGGATTGCGGCGGTGCATCGCCTCAAGCACCCGCCCGGTGGCCGCCGTCCGCTGCCACACCGGCGCCACCTGCATCAAAACCGCCGCCAACATCCAGGCCAGGAACACGCCCGACAGAATGAGCAAGGACACGCCACGCGACGCGGGCGCTTCATGTGACGCGGGCGCTTCATGTGACGCGGGCGTCCCGCCCGCGTTGTGCGCTCCATTGGCCCGGCGGGCGGAGGACGACAAATCGTCTTTGCCGCCCCGCGCGGGCAGGATGCCCGCGGAACGCGCGGGCGAGACGCCCGCGTCACGGCCCACGCCGACGCCCGCCGCCGCGCCGATCATCAACCAGAACACCGCGGCCGTTGACGGTTGGAAGAAGGCAAAGTTAATCAAGTCATGCAGCACAAACGCCGCGCCGGCCACGCCCAGCGCGACGCGGATGGGCGACAACTCCGCAGCCGGGTCGGCCAGCGAACGCAACACGAAAAACGCGCCCGCCGCGCCGACGGCGAAGAGGAACACCCACATCCCCGCGTCGCCCAGTCCCGGCGACAGGGAAAAATACGCCCTCGCCAACCCCACCGCCGGCACCGTGACGACCAGCAGCCACGCCAACGCGGAGGCGCCCAGACGCGGCGCGGGCGCTTCACGTGACGCGGGCGTCCCGCCCGCGTTGTGCGCTCCATGAGCCTGGCGGGTGGAGGACGACAAACCGCCTTCGCCGTTTCGCGCGGGCAGGATGCCCGCAGGACGCGCGGGCGAGACGCCCTCGACACACGCGGGCGAGACGCCCGCGTCACGGGGGACGCCCGCGCTACGGGCGCTCAGCACGAGCATCGCACCGATGACGGCCAGGAACACCGCGCCGGCCGGTACGCCGAATTCGGCCAGCGCGTGCACGATCACGTTGTGCGGATTCTTGATGGCCTCCTCGCCGCGAACGTCGCGGACCGGCAAATACGCCGCCCCGAAATTGCCCGCCCCCACGCCCGTCAGCGGCTGATCCGCGATCATCCGCGCCGAGGCCGTCCAATACAACCACCGAAACGCCATCGTCTTGGTCGGCAGCCGATCACACGTCACCCCATACGCAACCACCGCAACCAGCAGCGCCAAAAACACTCCGCCGGCGGCGAGCACGGCTGTTTTCCACCGGGCGGCCAGGGCGTCGCGAAAACGGTACACCACCGCAAACCCCGCCAGCGCGAGGACGGCCGAGACGACACCCCCGCGGCTTCGCGTGAGCGCGAGCACCGCCGCCAGCGGAACGGCCAGCGTCGCCAGCGTGACGGCCAGCACGACGTCCACGGGCAGTTCGCCTTTTTTCCGCGTCGCCCAAAAGGCCGGCAGCGACACCCGCGCCTGGTTGAACTTGGCCAGCGCCGCCCCCACCACCGCCAACAGCAGCACCAACAGCAGCGACGCGAACACGTTGGCCAGGGCGCCGAACCCCAGCGGCGTCGTCTCGGTCCATCGGGCTCTGACGGCGATGGCCTGCGGCGAGTCCGGCGGAACGTCCATCGCCCGCAGAATCTCCGCCTGCTGCTCCCGCCACTGCTCGACCCGCATGGGAATCTCGACGAAGTACTCCCACAGCCCCTTGGCCGACATGGCGAACGCCAACGCGCCCAGCACCACCAGCACCACCACGAACCGCCACCGCACGCGGCAAAGCTGCAACGCGAGAAATCCCGTCAGCAGCAGCGTGGATTGCTCCAGCCAGCCGGTCATCGCCAGCCGCTTGTTCGAGGCCACCGCCACGCTGCACGCCGACAGCACGACAAAGGCGGCCAGGAGGACGGCCATCCAGCGCGACGCGGGCGTTTCACGTGTCGCGGGCGTCCCGCCCGCGTTGTGCGCTCCACTGGCCTGGTCACTGGAGGACGTCAAGCCTGCTTCGCTGCCCCACGCTGGCAGGATGCCCGCGAGACGCGAGGGCGAGACGCCCTCGGGACACGCGGGCGGGACGCCCGCGACACGCGCCAGGCCCGCGCCGAGCGCCCACACGGCCGCGGTCAACAGGGTGAGCGCGGCGAAGATCGAGCGCGACAGATCGTTACGGTCCGGCTGGCGCTGGTCCTCGGTCATCTCCGCCGCGAGCAGGCCCTTGATCGCCGACTGCTGCTCGTACGTCATTTCCGCCATGAATGGCCGGGCGACCACGCACGCCAGCAGCAAAAAAAACGCGACCGTCTGCACCCGTTCGGACCAGGCCGCCACGCCGGCGCGCTCCAACGTCACCGCGCCGTCGCGATGGCGAAGGCCGCGCGAAGCCGGGTCAGGTTTTCGTGGTTTGGGAGGCATCGTCGCTTTCGAGTATGGCGATGATCGTCAAAATCGCGAGGGTCTGCACGAGAATCAGCACCGCGCCGGCCGCGTCCACCAGCGGCAGCAGCGTCGCTCCGATGGCCGTACCGGCCGTGCATAAGTAAATCGTCAACACCGCCTTCCGCGTGCTCATCCCCCGCCGCACCAGGCGATGCGAAAAATGCTGCCGGTCGCCGACCATCAGGTTCCGCCCTGCCCGAATCCGCAACGCCATCACGCTGCACGTGTCGTACAACGGAACGGCCATCACCACCAGCGGAACCAGCACGCTGTACGGCGCCAGCGACTCGTGCACGTACGTGGTGAGACAACTGACCACGCCCAGCAGAAACCCCACCACCAGGCTGCCCGCGTCGCCCATGTAAATCGAGGCCGGCGAAAAATTGTGCGGCAAAAACCCCAACAACGCCCCCAGCAGCAAACACGCCCAGGCCGACACGAACACCTGACCGATCGACGCCGACGCCGCCAGCAACGCCCCCGCGCAAATCGCCGCCACGCCCGCCGACAGACCGTCCATGTTGTCCAGAAAATTGAACGAATTCGTCAGCACCGTCAGCCAGAGAATCGTCAGCACACAACTGGGCACAGGCCCCAGCAGCGTAAGAATGCGAAGGTCGCACGCGAGGACGACCGATCCGATGATGACCAGTTGCGCGATCAACTTCAACCACGGCCCCAGGTGTTTGCGGTCGTCCACCAGCCCCAGCACATGCAAGGCCGCCGCCGCCAGCAGCACGCCCAAGGCTTGCGGCACCCGCGTCGCCGCCCCGTCCACGTGAATCGCCAGTTGCGGCGCCAGCCGGCTCAGCCACTCCGGCACGCCAACCGCCGACCAGACGCTCACCAGCGCCAGCGCCAGCAAACTCGGCAGCAGCACGGCCAGGAAAATCGCCGACCCGCCCAACAGCGGCACCGCGCCCTGATGGGCCTTGTGGGCGCGGGGAACGTCGAGAAACCCCACGCGCCGGGCGACCGATTTGGCCACCGACGTCCCCGCCAACGACAGGAAAAACGCCACCCCCACCGCACCCAAGGCCGCCCAGATTAGCATGACCGCCCCCCGTGCTGATGCCACCGGAGCCTCGCGCGGACGTCGGACAAAAATCCGTGATACCGGCCGCTGGCGTAATCGGGGAACGTCCACGGCAGGGCGTCCCAGCGGTCCTTGTGGAACATCAGCGTGATCTCGCCGAACACCCCGCCGCCCAGATAGATGCGATGCGAAAAATCCTTGCAACTGGCCAGGACGAGCTTGGAGAGGTCGACGTAGCCGGGGTCAAGATTGATCGGCCGGGCGGGCGCATCCGGGGCCTGAAGGCGTTGGGCGAACCGTTCTTCGAGTTCGTTGGTCGCCCGTTTGGCCGCGGCCAGTTCGTCGCCGGTGATCGGCGTGGCGAAACTCACGAACTGCCGCCACAGCGGGCTGCCCATCTGGCGGTCGTAGTAGTGCGTGAAGTCAAACGGCATCACGTCGCTGCGAAGTTCGATGGGCCCCAACAGTGGCGTCATGTCATCGACGGCCTGATCGAATAACTCCGCCGTTGCGGAAATCATGCCGCAAATCAAAAGAACCTTCGGCGGTGTGGCAATCGCGGCCATAGGTGCCATTGTCGTGATTGGCGGGGGGTAAGTCAACCGGAACGATTATTGTCGTCCGAACGTGATTTGCCCGAACGGCGCGTCGACGACATAGAGGACGAGGGTTCTGCCGCCGTCGGCCAGCCGGAGGGTGACGGGGACGGGCGGGTGGTTGTCGAGGCGGAACTCGACGTGGAGGTCGCCCTGCGGGGTTCGAGAGGCCTGTGCCCGTAGATTCAGCGGCAAGAGTTGGACGTCGTATTGTTCGCCCTGGCGGTAGACGGTCAGTTGCAGCCCCGCCGTCTGCTGGAGGAGGGCCTGCGCGGGGTCGGCCGGCAGCGGGCGGAGGTTTCGCGGCGGCCGTTCGCTCCATTGGCCCTCCCATCTGCCGGACTCGGGCGACAGCATCACGCCGGCCTCCCCCACGTCGGGCCATTCCAGCCGCCCGGAGTCGAACGTACGCGGAACGTCGAACACGAGGGTGAACGACTGTTTTTTGCCCGGTTCGAGGGTTTGCGGCGTGATGACCGGTCCGGCGGGCAGCCGCCCGACGGGCGGTTCGAATCCGCGGCACACGGCCGGGCCGCCCGCGCCGCCGGTCAGCGTAACCGTCGTCGGCGACAGCGTGACGGCCTGCCGACCCGCCTGAATCTCCACGCGGAGTTTGAGGTGCCACCGCCCCAGCGGAGCGGCGTTGTACCCGTTGGCGAGGAACACGTCCCGCCGCGCCTGGGCGATGGCCAGCGTCGCGCCGCTCGCCGACGGAGGCGGCGACGAATCGCTCGGACCGCCCGCCGCGTTGACGGCCGAAGCCGCCACGTTGGACGGCGGCGCGACGCGGGTCTCACCGCCTGTGGTCCCGCCGCCGGCGTTGCCCGTGTTCCGCGCCGCCACGTTGGACGAAACGCCGGCCACATGGCCCGTCCGGTTGTCCGCCCCGTTGTCGGCGGAGTTTCCGGACGGATTGGCCACGTCCACGCCGGAGCCGGACAAAAACTCCAACAGCCGCGGCGTGAGCAGCGCCAGCACCACCGCCAGCACCCCGACGACCGTGTAGAACACCCACACGGGCACGCCTTTCCGCTGCGCCCGCGCCTGCCGACGCGCCCGTTTCGCGGCCGCGGGTGTGCGGGGCCGGCGAGGCCGCCGCGCGGGACGCGGCTGCGGTGCCGCGTCGGCATCGAGCGCCGTAAACGGATCGGGTTCCGCCGCCTCTGCCGCGTCGGGCGATTCGACGACGGTCTCCGTCGCGGTTTCCTCGCCTGTCTCCGGTGCCGCGCCGATCTCCGGCACCGCGGCCGCCGCGCGTGACGCGGACGTCCCGCCCGCGTGGTGCGTTCCATGGGCCTGGTGGCTATGGGACGTCAAGCCTGCTTCGCCGCTCCGCGCGGGCAGGATGCCCGCGTCACGCGCGGGCGAGACGCCCTCGACACGCGCCGGCGGGTCGTCGTCGAACCGCAACTGGTCGGACAACTGCGAAAGGTCCGCCAGCGACGACTCGCCAACCTCCGCCAACGCGCCGGCCGACTCCGCCGCCAACGTGCCGGGCGTCTCCTTCGGCGGCACGGGCGCGTCGTCGGACGGCGGCGGCGCCCACGACCCGTCGAACGGGGCCGGGTCGGCGAGGAAATCCATGTCCTCGCCGGTGATCGACAGATCGAACGGCGGCGGCTCAAACGGCGGCGGTTCGTCGACGGGCTCTGCCGCCCGCCGCCGGGGGATGAATTCGTTGTCCTGCCGCTCGTCGGGGTGCGGCACGTGCAGCGACATGCCGCAAGAGGGACACTTGATTTTCGTGCCCCACAACCGCCCGCCCAGCGAAAGCGACTTGTGGCAGACGGTGCACTCCACGTGCACCTTCCGGCTCACCGTCTGCCGGGCCAGGTCCGCGAACCCGTCGGGACCGCCGGGACCCGATTCGCCGCCAGGCCCGCCGGACAACGGCCGATCTGCCGACGGCGTGCCCCGAACATCGGCAGACGTGCCCGGAGTGTCCGAGGGCGTGCCCTGGGCGTCGAAGGGGCTGGTCGTCTCGAACGCCAGCCCCAGCGTCGGCAGCGTGATGCGGTGCCGGCACTCCGGGCACGGCAACACCCCGCCCGCCAGGGCATCAGCCACCGTCAACGTCTTGCCGCATTGACCGCAGAGGACTTGCATGGCCGTATGGTATCCGAAAACAGCGACAAGCGACAAGGGACAAGCGACAAGAGAAGGAAAATCTTGTCTTTCAAAACGCTCGCGCGGCGTGAAAATGCGAAAAAGACAGGCGGCGCCTGCTCTTGCCGCTTGTCACGGGTCACTTGTTAACGGAAAAATGGGCAGGGCAAACGATGGTGAATTTCGATGGATGTGACAATACAAACATGGACCTGAAGGTCTGGAAACCCTCGCCACTGGAACGAGTGAAACCCACTGGCTGACCGTCACGTCCGCAGGTGTCCCTGCCCGGTGACGATCCATTTGTAGGTCGTGAGGTCCTCGGCGCCCATGGGGCCTCGGGCGTGGAGTTTGTCGGTGCTGATACCGACCTCCGCGCCAAGCCCGTACACGCCGCCGTCGGCCAAGCGCGTCGAGGCGTTGACCATCACGCTGGCCGAATCGACGGCGGCCGTGAACCGCTCGGCGGCGGCGAGGCTTTGCGTCATGATCGCGTCGGTGTGGCGCGAACCGTACGCGTTGACATGCTCGACGGCCTGCTCCAGATCGTCCACCACACGAACGGCCAGAATCAGGTCGAGGTACTCCGTTGCCCAGTCCGACTCGTCCGCCGGTTTGACGTCGCCTCGCAGGGCCCGCGTGCGTTCATCGCCGCGAAGTTCCACGCCCGCCCCGGCCAGGTCGTCCAGCAGTTGCCCGAGCAGGCCGCTTTGCACGTGCGAAGCGTGGACCAGCAGCGTCTCGGCCGCGTTGCACACGCCAGGCCGCTGACACTTGGCGTTGCGAACGATGGCGCGGGCGGTGGCGGGATCGGCGTCGGCGTGGACGTAGACGTGGCAGTTTCCGGTGTAGTGTTTGATGACCGGAACGGTGGCCACGTCGGTGACGGCGCGGATGAGTTTCTCGCCGCCGCGCGGAATGATCAGGTCGATCCCGCCCTCGGCCTTGGCCATGGCGGCCACGATGTCGCGGTCGGGGTTGTCGATCATCGTCACGGCCGCCGCGGGCAGCCCGGCGTCCGCCACGGCCTGACGCACGCACGCGGCCACCGCGAGGTTCGAGTGCAACGCCTCCTTTCCGCCGCGGAGAATGCACGCGTTGCCGCTCTTGAGAAACAGACCGGCCGCGTCGGTGGTCACGTTCGGCCGCGATTCGTAAATGAACCCGATCACGCCGATCGGCACCCGCCGTTTCTCGATCCGCAAACCGTCGGGACGATTGTACGCCGAGAGCGTCTGCCCGACCGGATCGGTCTGCGCGGCGATCTGCTCCAGGGCGTCCGCCATCGCGTCGAGGGTCTTGTCCGTCAGCCGCAGCCGGTCGGTCATGGCCGCGGTCAGCCCGAACTGCGGCGCGCGGTCGAGGTCCTTCTGATTGGCCGCCTTCAACCCGGTTTTGTTCGCGCGCAGCGCCGCCGCACAGGCCCGAATGGCCGCGTCCCGCCGGGCGCCGTTGGTCGTCGCCAAAACCCCAGCCGCCCCACGGGCCTGCCGGACCAATTCCGCAATGTAAACGCTCGCATCCATGATGTTCATATTATCGTCACCCGACAGCGACGCGACAAGGAGAAACGGGACCCGAAGTCGGCTTGAAGGACACCCTGTCATGAACTTTTTGCCGCGAATTTCGCGAATGACGCGAAAGTTTTTGAAAAATTCGCGTCATTCGCGGCCAAAAAGAATGCCTATCTCCGCACCCGCGTCAAACTCCACTCGGTGAGCATGAGCACAACACCGGCCACCGCGAACCACCACCCGATGGGCGTTAACTCGCGGACGTGGCGTTCGCGCAGGTGGGCGGGCAATTCATCCACCGAAACGATTTGCCCGCCGGTCCGTTCGGCCAGGCGGCGGAGCATGGGCCCGTTGGCGCCGAGGTGTTGGAATTCGTCCGGGGGCAACTGGGGCAGCAGGCCTCGCCAGAGGGGTTGGCCGTCGGGTCCTGCGACGGCGAGGGCGGCGGCGACGCCATCGTCGGCGTGGAGGGTGAGTTCGTAGCGGCCTGGCGCGATTTGGGTCATCGGCACGCGTCGCGTGTCGGCGGGTTGTCCGGGTTGGGCGGGCGAGAGGACCGTCGCGGTGACGGCCTCCAGATTGACGGGCCCGGTCGCCGATTGTCCGACCAGTTCGATCCGCCAGGCCTCTCCGCGACGTTCGAGGGCGGCGGAGAAATCGCCCGACGCCGCCGGTCTGGCGGCCCAGGCGAGCGCCCGGTCGAGAAACGGCCCCCACCCCGGCCAGCGCGGCCAGTCGGCGTTCTGTTCGGCGGAGATCGGCAGCGCCAGACTGACGGTCCGGCCCAGTCCGACGGTCCGCGTCGCCAGCACGGGATCGTCACCGACCTGGGCGAGCACGAGGGCGCCGTCGCGCGGCGTGGTGAGGAAATACGCGTCGGCGGGTGGCGGATCGAACGGCCCGCCGAACGGCCCCGCGGCGGTCCGCACGTCGAACGGTCCGTCGCGGTGGAGTCCGTCGCCCCGGCCTTGGCGGAGGAACTCCGCGAACACGCGCGCCAGGCCGTCGAGCGTGGACAGACTCGCGAACGGCCCGTGCAGTTCGTCGGCGAGGGCGTGCAGCGGCGTGGCCTGGGTATGCGGTGCGTCGTCGTCTGGCGTGGCGTCGTCGTGCGGTGACGTGACGGCGGCGACGGAGATCGCCAATTCCGCCCGGCGAAGTTTGGCGGCCAGCGCGGGCACGTCGAACGGTTCGGTCCGCAGATCGGACAACAGCAGAATCAGCCCCTGACGCCCGGCGAGGTTGGGCGACTCCGCGACGGTCGAGAGGGCGGGAACGACGGCCGTTCCGCCGGTGGGGACGACCGCGTCCAACGCCCGCTTGAGGGCGGCGAAGTCGGCCGGTCCGTCGCCGCTGTCGTACACGCGTCGCGGTTGATTGGCGAACGTGACCACCACCATCCGGTCGGCGGGCGTCAGGTGCGGCTGAAGCGACAGCACGGCCTCGGTGGCCAGGTGAAACTTGACCTGCTCCCGCTGTTGGCCGGGTGGGACGACGGATTCGGCCATGGACCCGCTGGCGTCGAGGACGACGAACAGTTTCATCGGTTTGCGTTCGAACGGATTGGTCAGCAGCGGCAGCGTGCGGTTGAGGGGCGCGTCGGTGTCGGCGGGGGAACCGAAGGGCCCGCTGCCGACCAGCACCAACCCCCCGCCGGCCTGCACGTAGCGTTCGAGGGCCGCCCCGACGTCGCGAAGGGCCCGCCCCGTCGGATCGAACGCCAGCACGGCGTCGTACGCCAGCCAACCGTCGGCCGGCGGCGATGCGTCGGGCGTGAAGAAATCGACGGCGGGGAAACGCAGCGCCGGCACCGGCGCCGCCGCATCCGCCAGCACGGCCACGCGCCGCCGCACCGGCGGCAGCACGATCTGGGCGGTGTCGTTTTCGGGAAAGGCGTCGGCCGGCGAAAGCTCCGCGCGAACCACCGCCACCCCGCCCGGCGGCGAGTCGTCGATCACGCGGATCGTTTGTGCATCATCGGGCATCAGGTTCAATGGACGATCCAGCAGAACGACGGGAGACGCGGCGCCATGTGTCGCGGGCGTCTCGCCCGCGTTGTGCGCTCCATGGGCCTGGTCGTTGGAGGACGTCAAACCGTCTTCACCAGACGCGGGCAGGATGCCCGCGAGACGCGCGGGCGAGACGCCCTCGGCACGCGCGGGCGAGACGCCCTCGCCACGCAGGTCCTCGCGCACGACGCGGAGGCGGCGGGTCTGCCGGGCGTTGGCCGCGACGGTGACGGTCAGTTCGTTTCGGCCGCCGTCAGGGCGTTGGCGGGCGGTGAGGTTTTGGATGCGGGCGTCCGCCGGCGGCGCGTCGGCCGGGACGATGAGCACGGGCAGGCCGGCCTCGCCCAGGGCGCGGGCGGCCGTTTCGAGGTCGGCCCCGTCGTCCTGAAATTGACCGTCGGTGTGAATCACCACCCCGCCAAATCGCCCGCCGCCCGCCAGCCGCAACGCAGCCGCCACGAACGTCCTCCGCCGCTCGCCGGCCGGCAACTCCTCACCACGCCCCGCGTGCAACGCCCCCGCGAACGCAACCTCCTCCCGCGCCCAGCCGCCAGGCCAGGGCAACTCGCCTCCAGACCCGAACAACTCCGCCTGCCCGCGCATCGACGACGACGCGTCCTGCAACACCAGCCACGCCCGCCCCGCCTGACCGGACCGCGGAACCATCGGCCCCGCCACCGCAACGGCGACGGCCAATAAGACCAGACTCTGCAACACGCACGAAACCACCGGCGCACAACGCCCCGCGCGCCGCGTCCGCAATCGCATCATCCACGGCAACACGACGCCCACGCCAAACGCCAGCGCCCACGGAGTCGCCCATTCGAGGGAAAGAAAAATGTTCGCGTACATCATCACGACAGACAGTGTAACACAACAGGCCGTCAGGCTGTAGGCGTGAATCACGCGAAGACGTTCCGGAAAAATTCCCCGAATCCCCGCGAAAAAACATCGCGGAATTCGCGGCCCAAAACCGCGCAAAAAAAGAGCACGGCCGGAGCCGTGCCCAGAAATTGGTCTCCGCCTGTGCCGGTGGGGCTTCGAGGAGACAGAACCCATTCATAGTTAAGGTGGGAAGCTGCCGGACGCCGTGGCGTCACATGGAGTGGCTTCCCGCGAATGGGCGTATCGGTTCTTCTCACTATTGAAGCCGGCTGCCGTACACCGCAGGGACTAACTTCACGCTGAATTATACCGTTGTTACTATCGGCTGACAAGCGGAGAAACATTTAATAAAACCAGCGACAAGCGACAAGTGACCAGCGATCAGAGAAGGAACGTCCAATGTATTTCTTGTTCTCGTACAGAACAACGGTTTTGAACGACAACATGTTCCTTCTCTTGTCTCTTGTCGCTTGTCACGGGTCGCTGCCGTTACATCTGGCTCAGCCGCTCGCAAATCTGCACGTACTGCATGCGGGTTTCGTAGAGGGCGTGGTCGAGGAGTTTGCGTTCGTCCTCGGTGAGGTTGCCCTGGGTCTTCCGCTCCAGAACGCCCAGCGTGTCGATGTGGTGCTTGGCCAGGCCCGGATCCAAAAACCGCCGACCGGTCTGCGGGTCCTCGTAACCGCCCAGGGCATAGAAAATCTGCGTCACCAGCGAACTGATCAGCGTGGTCATGCTGGCCGGCGGCAGCTCCCGCTCGCCGCTGTCCTCGTCAGACCCCGCCGCGCCGCCCGGCGCGGCCGCGGCACCGGCCGGCGAAACCGCGGCGGCGGACTTTTTCTCCACCTGTTGCGCCAGACGCTCCTTTTCCGCCTGGGCCTGGGCTTTCCAATCGTCATCCACAATAATTTTCGGCGCGTCGTCTGCCATGTCGTCTCTTCCTTATGATCGTACGCCCATTGTAGACCCCGCCGCCGGCGATGCAACAGGAAACGGACATGTTCATCAGGGTCTTTCCGTTCTCGTGCAAGGCAAGAGAACGGAAAGACCCTGACATGTTCATGCGATGCCCCCGAATTTACGCCCCTTTGCGATGAAATTCCCGTACAATACCCGGCAAACAGACAACCCAAAGGAGTTTTCCGATGTCCACGTATGAACTGTCCTCGCGCAGGCTGCCGTTGGAGACCTATGACGTTGTGGTGGTGGGCGGCGGGCCCGCCGGGTGCACGGCCGCGGCGGCCGCGGCGCGAGACGGGGCCCGCACGCTGCTGGTCGAGGCGACCAACTGTCTCGGCGGAATGGGCACGGCCGGGCTGCTGAACCAATGGATGTCCTTCGGCGACTGGAACCGCCTGATCATCCGCGGGTACGCCGAGTGGATTTTCAACACCTGCAAGGCCGCCATTCCGCACGCGCCCCCGCTGGACTGCCAACCCATCGACACCGAACTGCTCAAACGCGTCTACGACGAACTCGTCACCTCCGCCGGAGCGGAAGTGCGGTTCCACACCCAACTGGCCAGCGTCGAAACGCACGCCGGAGACGTGACCGCCGTCCTCCTCGCCAGCAAGGCAGGCCTGCAAGCGGTGAAGGCGAAGGTCTACGTCGACGGCACGGGCGACGGCGACCTCGCCGCCTGGGCGGGCGCCCAGTTCCACGCCGGAGACGAAACCGGCGAAACCATGCCCACCACCCTCTGCTTCACCCTGACCAACGTGGACCTCTACGCCTACCAGTACGGCCCGGCCATGTGGCGAACCGTCATCGACGCCATTCTCGCGTCGAAAAAATACCCCGACATCCCCGACGACTTCCTCGTGTCCGCCGTCGTCGGACCCGGAGCGATCGGATGCAACGCGGGCCATCAGTGGGAGGTCGACCCCTCCAAACCCGAAACCATCACGCGGGCAACCCTCCAGGGCCGGAAAACCGCACAGGCCTTCCGCGACGCGCTGGCCGAATTCCATCCGCGGGCGTTCGGAAACGCCCACCTGACCGTGACGGCCTCGGCGCTGGGCGTGCGCGAAACCCGCCGCATCGTCGGAGACCACATCCTCACCATCGACGACTACTATTCCCGCAAGGGGTTCGACGACGAAATCTGCCGCAACGCCTACTACATCGACATTCACCCCAAACGCGGCGAAAAGCACGGCGCCGTACACGCGGACTACAAACAGTTCGAGCGCGGCGAAACGCACAGCATCCCCTACCGCTGCCTGACGCCCAAAGGCCTGCGGAACGTCCTGGTGGCCGGGCGATGCATTTCCTGCGACCGTCCCGTGCAGGCGGCCATTCGGATCATGCCCGTGTGCCTGGGCACCGGCGAAGCCGCCGGCGCCGCGGCCGCCCTGGCCTGCAAGGCGAAAACGCCCGACGTCCACACCATCGACACCCCCGCCCTCTGCCGACGACTCATCCAGGCCGGGGCGTTTTTACCGGAGGCAAAGGTGTGACGTGTCGCGGGTGCCTGGCTTGCCTACAGACAGGCGGTGGAGTACACTGATGTGAACGGAAACGGGAAGCGTGTCGTATGGCCAAAAAACGCGTGTATGTCGAGTCCTCTGTGATCAGCTACCTCGCCGCGTGGCCGTCACGCGATGTGACCATGCTGGCCCGGCAGCAATGGACGCGGGAATGGTGGGGCCGCCGCCACGAGTGGGATTGTGTCGTATCGGCCGTCGTGATGGAAGAAATCGTCGAGGGCGATTCGGGAGCGGCGGCTCGGAGACTGGAAAAAGCGCAATTGCTCACGGAAGTGCCGATTTCACCCGAAGCGAAATTGTTGGCGGGCCTGTTGATCTCGCATCGAGCAATCCCGGAATCCGTGAGAGCTGACGCCATGCATTTGGCCATTGCGGCGGTCCACGAGGTACACTACCTGCTGACGTGGAACCAGAAGCATCTGGACAACCCTGGCCTTCGTTCCCGTATTGACGATTTGATCCGAAAACAAGGCTGGAAACCGGCAACGGTCTTCACGCCCGAACGGTTGCTGCTTGAGGAGTCACCATGAAAAAAAACTATGCCGATATGGACCCGATTGAGGAAATCCGTGCCGTTCGCGCGGAACTCAACCGTAAATTTCCGACCGTGGAAGCCTTTTGCGAGTACCTGTGGAAAAAGTACCCCGGCTCCGTTTCGCCACCGACGAAACCGTCGCATAAGGGTCGCCGGACTTCGGAGAAGACAAAGGCCAACGCAAGGCCGGCCATGCGTCAGCGAAAAACGGAAGTCCATATGTAACACGTGGATGCGAGTGTTCCGCGCAGAACCATCTCTCTGTATATTCGGCCGGTTTCAAGAAGAACCGTTGACTATCGGCGGGGTTTAACCCCACAATACAACCTTACGTTCGACGACAATCTACTCTCTCACAGGAGACCGGACATGATGATGCGTTTTGCCCCCCTGACCGTCGCGGCGGCGTTGGTGACCGCCCTGGCCCTGACCAGCCCCGCGTGGGCGCTGATCGAATTGATTGGACTGAAGAACGACGCCAACGCGGCCAAGACCATTCAAGAGGCCAAATCGGGCACGAATTTTCTGCTCGAAGAGGGCACGTACAAGATGGGTAACGTCAACGTTCCCGCCGGCGTGCAGGTCCACGGACGCGGGTACAACAAAACCTTCATCGACGCAGCCGGTTTCGAAAACGGGTTCATCCTGTCCGACAAACCCACGGCCGGCAGCGTCGTCTGCGATCTCGCCATCCGCAACGCGACGGGCGCGGGCGTGGTCATCGACGGTAGTTCGGCGGTCGTGGCCCGAGTGGCCATCCTCGGCTGCCCCGCCGGCGTGACCGTCGCGAAGGCGGGCAAGTGCAGGCTGGAGAATCTCATCGTCGCCGACGCGCAATCGGGCGTCAGCCTCGTGGATTGCACCAACAGCAGCCTCGTCAACGCGACGCTCGCCGACATCGCCGGAACGGCCATCAACGTCAGCGGGTGCGAGAAGGTGACGATCTTCAACAACCTGGTCGCCGGGGCGGCGTTCGGCATCGTGCTGGGCGAGGGCAACAAGGAGTTGGCCATCGACCACAACATTTACAACGCCAACAACATCGGCCGAATGCCCGGCCACATTGCGCGAAGGAAGATGGAGGCGTGGTATCACCTGTCGGGGTACGACCGCCACTCGCAGACGATTGTGGTCGATTTCAAGGACGCGGCCAATCACGACTACCGTGTGGTCTCGCCGCTGCGATGGTCGCCGACCCGCGCGACGACGGCCTACACCGGCGCGGCCGAATTCAACGGCGTGAAGGCCCCGGTCAACGACATGAACATCAGCGTGAACGACACGATCGCCAAGGTCCGCGGCCCGAGCGTGGACATCGGCGCCCATCAAACGTCGTTCGACGCCCCGCGGAAGGCCGACGGCACGTTCGAAGTCAAAAGCGGTGAGGGCGTCACCAGCGCGGGGCTGTTCACCAGGGACGGCGTCTGCGTGCAGTACCTCTTCCAGAACACGCCGCTGCCCAAGGGCATGTATGAGTATTGGCTGCCCAGCCGCGATTGGCAGGGTCGCGAAATCAAGGCCGGCGAGTACGAACTCCGGCTGGTGGAGTCGAACCTGAAACTGCGGTACGTCGCGGCGGCCGGCAACGGCGACGCCCAGACCAGCAAGCAGATGCCCGCCACCACGGCCAAGCGGTACTCGCTGGACCCGTTCGCGGCCGCGTTCACCGCCGACGGGCGAATCCTGTTCACCCAGAGCGGTTTCGAGAGCGGCGAGCACGTTCGGCTGTTCTCGCCGGACATGGGCGAGGTCCTCTGGAGCATGAAAGGCGGCGGCCATGCGGTGGGCGTGGCGATCGACCACGACAAGAAACTCGCCTACGTCCTCCGCCAGGGCGGCCAGCCGGGCGCGTTTCCGCCGTGCAGCCTGATCCGCATCAACGTCGAAGACGGCACGCCCGCGCCGTTCGCGAACGGCTCGTTCGAGAAGAGCTTTGACGGCATCAAGGGCGCCGGCGGAATGACGCTGCTGGGCGACAAGATGTACATCACCGAGACGGCCGCCAACAAGGTCCACATCCTCGCGGTCACAGCCGGCGACGTGACCGTCACCGGCAGTTTCGAGGCGGCTTCACCGACACAAATCGCTGCCTATGACGAACGCAATGAGGTGGGCGTCATCAGCGAGCACAAGATCATTTGCTGGTTCGACGCCAACGGCAAACTAAAAAGCACCCTCAAACTCGGCGAGGAGTCTCAACCGACGGCCATCGCATACAACAATAGGCTTATGGCCTTCTTCGACGCCAAGGACAATAAAGTGCTTGTGATCCACCCCACAGACGAAAAATTCCCCGCTGGCATCCAGAGAATCGGTGTCGGCGGCGAGGGGTACGGCAAAATCCAGGGCGACAAATTCTGGGGAGTCAAGTCGCTGGCGTTGGACAAGGACGGCCGGTTGCTGGTGATCGACGACTCGCGGACGATCCTGTTCGACAAGGACGGCAAGGTCGTGCGTCACATGATGGGCATGTGGGGCCAGGGCATCGGATGGGGCATGTTCGCCGGCGACGACCGGGCGCACTTTTTCAACATCGGCGGCACGTACGACATTATCCTCGACGCCAAAAAGCAGACCTGGGAACCCGGCACGCGATGGAAGTACACCATGACGTCCAACACGCCGAACTTCACCTACGCGGCCGGCGGAAAAACCTTCGCCGTTTACCCCGCCCGCGAGAAGGATCAGCCGCAGTACCTCTACGTGACCCGCATGGAACCGGACACCGGAACGGCCCGCGTGATGTCGCGGTACGGGTTTGACGACCAGGGCCTCTTCCGCCAGCTCGCCGGCGCGGAAGGCGTCGTCGCCGACGACGCGGCCAAGGAATATCAGAAGGACGGCGAGGGCCAGGCGATCACATGGAATTTCTTCAACGAGCGCGGTTTCTGGCAGGCGCTCTTCAATGCCGACGGCCATATCGTCGTCCCCCATCGCAAACTCGTGCAGGTCATCCCGATGACGGGTCTGGACGCCAACGGCGTGCCGACGTACGACTTCACGAAGATGCAACTGAAAACCGCGGTGACGATGGACGGTGAAACGACCTTCACCTCGCCGTACGATTTCAAAACCATCGACGACGTGAGCATCGCCGAGGACATGAGCTACTTCGCCGACGGTTCGTTCACGGCCGTGATGACCACCAAGAGCGGCCCCGGACCGGACCTGTGCACCGAGCACGCCAACAGCACCAACATGGCCGGTTTCGACGCCCAGGGCAACATGCGGTGGTTCTCGGCGACCAACCCGTTCGGGCTGAAGATGGGGTTGTACGGCATCCGCACGATCGGCGACATCACGTTCGCCGGGCGCGGCGCGATCTGCGAATGGGAGACGATGGACCGCGACGGTCTGGGCACCGGAACGCTCGGCACGCCGGCGGACATGGGCTGGGGCGGCATGTGGCTGGACAATCACCGCCAGACGCAGGGTTTCATCGGTAACGACGGCAAACCGTACCTCATCGCCGGCGACTACTGCGCCCAGACGTACCACTGGTTGGCGCTGGAAGGTCACGACAAACTCCTCCGCCAGAAACTGCCCGTGACGGTCGACGCCGCCCTCGCGGCCGCCCTCGCGAAAGAGGCCGCCCAGCCCGCGGCCGTATATCCCGTGCCGCAGCCGCCGAGGTTCACCATCAAGAAGATCGACAAAGACCTGCCCGCCGACGGCGACCTGGCCAAGTGGCGGACGCTGGGGATTAAACCCATCGTGATCGCGCCCGACCAGACCGCCAAAAACGACCCGCGCGACACCAGCGCGGTGATCCGCCTGGCCTGGAACGGCAAGGACAAAATGTTCGTGCAGGTCATCAAGTTCGACGACGTGCTGACGTTCCACCAGCGGCAGATCAGTTCGCACTATTTGCACGACGGCGTGGAGATGTGCATTAACGTGTTCTACAACGGCTGGAAGTATAATGTCACGCGGATGAACGGCGAGGACGTGGTGTACCGCGACCGGTTCTTCGAATCGCGGTCGGGGTTCCTGACGGCCGAGCAGTCGCCGCGGAAAATTACGCTGCTGGACAACGCCAAAGACGTCGAGGAACGCAAGATGCTGGAGGCGGCCCGCGGCGTGGACATGAGCGGGTGCAAAGTCATGGTGATCGAGTTCACGCTGACGCCCGAGGCGATCGCGGACATGAACGGCGCGAAGATGGAGTTCGGCAGCGGAAAGAGTTTCCTGGTGGGCTTCATGGTCAACGACGGCGACATTCCCGGCGCGGACCTGATGAACATCATCACCTGGCCGGTGATGTACGGCACGTTCAGCCGCGAGGAAGGCTTCGCCACGGCGACGTTCGAGTAGGAAAGTGTTCCCCCATGAATACAGAACCGTTGGACATGACGGTGATTGTGCTGACGTTTAACGAAACGCGGCACATTCGGCGATGTATCGAAAACGTGCGGACGTTCGCCCGGCGCGTCTGCGTGGTGGACTGCTACTCCACGGACGACACCTGCGCCCAGGCCGCCGCGGCGGGCGCCGAGGTGGTCCAGCACACCTGGGAAAAAAATCAGGCGAGGCAGTTTAACTGGGCGCTGGCGAACATTCCGATTACGACCCCATGGATTTTACGGCTGGACGCGGACGAGTATTTGACCGACGAGTTGATCGCGGAACTGCGGCAAAAGCTGTCCGGAATGCCGGAGGACGTCTCCGGCATCGTGTTCAAGCGGCGGCACCTGTTTTTCGGCCAGTGGGTCAAGCGCGGGGTGTATCCCGTGAAGTTGCTTCGGTTGTTCCGAACCGGCCAGGGCATCTGCGAGCCGCGGTGGATGGACGAGCATATTCAATTGTCCCAGGGACGCGCCGTCGAGTTCGAGCACGATTTTGTGGATCACAATCTGAACACCATCGGGGCGTGGACGCAAAAACATAACGGCTATGCGATCCGCGAAGCCGTCGAGATGCTGGCCATCGAATTGGGCGATTTGACGGAACCGGGCCCGTCTTCGGACAACGAACGGTTGAGCGGTCAGGCGTTGAAAAAGCGGCGGATGAAACAGAAGTACGCGAAGGCGTCGTTGTTCCTGCGGTCGTTCGTGTATTTTGTGTACCGGTACGTCATTCGTCTTGGATTTCTGGACGGCAAGGCGGGGTTTTTGTGGCATTTTTTGCAGGGCTGGTGGTATCGAACGCTGGTGGACGCGACGATTTTCGAAATCAAAAAGGCCTGCGGGACCGACAAGCGGAAGATCGTGGCGTACATTCGAGAGAACTACGGGATGGATTGCGGGTTAAAGTAGCGTCAGGCCGTGCCGAATACATTCGCTCGCGCCGAGCGTCAGGAAACCATCATGATGAAGCACCACATCGTCACGCCGCTTTTGCTGACGCTCGCCCTGGCCTTGCCGGTTGCCGCGCAGCTTGTTCCCGCGGCGAAGGTGACGGGAGTGATTGCGCCGCAAAAGGCCGCCACGCTGGAGTTCCAGTACACCGCGGCGGGAATCTCCAAGGAGGCCCTGGCGGAAACCTCCGCGGGCGGATTCGCGTACGTCGTGTCCGATTACGCCGGCGCGAAGGTGGCCCAGGGCAAGGCGCCCTTCGCCAATAACACCGTCACCCTGACGCTCACGCTGCCGCCGGGATATTACGACGTGACCTTCCCCGTTCTGAAGCAGACGTTCGGCCTGATCAGCCTGGCGACGCTGAAGGGGCAAAAGGACCCGTTTTTCTGCCTCGACGCGGAACTGAGTTGGCTGGCGCCGGAGCAGCAGTCCGCCGACCCGCCGGACGACCGCCCCAGGGCCCGCCGACAGCGGCTGATGACGTTGATGCAGCAGTTAAGCGTCGACATCGCCCGCGAGCGGCTGATCTGGCACGACCTCAACACCGGCGTGGGGAAATTCAACTGGGAGGGCAGCCTCCGCTTCGACAGTCTGCGCAAGCGCTACGCCCTGGTCGGACTGGGCGTGCTGGAGGCGTTTGACGACACGCCGGAGTACCTCCTCCACCCGACCCCGTCGCGAACCCCCTACCCCGCCGACCTGGTGGCCACGTCGCAGGCGTGGGCGGCCATCGCCAACCGATGGAAGGACGCCCACGCGGGAATCGAAGTCTGGAGCGAACCGGACGCGCGCGCCTACTACGGCAACCTCCTGCCGGCCGATCAGTACGTGCCGATGGTCAAGGCGGTCTCGCGAGGCCTGTCGTCGGCGAAAATTCACACGCCCGTGGGCGGCGGAGCCCTGGGCAGCCTGGACAACGCCGCCTTCCTCCGAGGACTGAGCGGCGGCGGGCTGCTGCGGGCGGTCGATTTCGTCAGTTTCCACAACAACGACGGCGGCGGCGAGTCCGTTCGCGAACAGGTGGCCGCATGCCGCAAGTGGCTGACCCAGGCCGGGGCGGACGGCATGGAAATTTGGATCACCCAGAGTGGCAAATCCTGGCCGTTGAAACCGGGCGAACGCCCGACGGCCGCCGAAGAGGCCGCCAGCGCATTGTCGATTGTGGCTAAAGCCATCGAGGCCCGCGCGTGCGGCGTCGAGCGGTACTTCCCGTTCTCGCTGCCGCCGTCCCCCGACGACAAGCGGGTGTTCGCCATGACCGACAACGACGGCCTGCCGCTTCGCCCGCTGGCCGCGTACGGCGCGTGCATCGCCACGCTGACCAACCGCGCTTACGTGGGCGACCTGGCCCTGGTGACCAAGTGGACCCGGGAACCGCTCGTCGAGCGGGCTCCGGTCTTCGCCGACAACGCCACCGCCGTCGTGGCCATCTACTGCGACAGCGTAAAACCAGGCCAAAACAAGTCCGGCCCCGTCATGTGCGACTGGGACCTCGAACTGCCGATCCTCCACGTCCTCGGCATTGACGGCCGGGAGTTGAAACCGGTCACCGACGGCGGCCGCACGCAAATTCCGCTGGACGACGGTGTGGCGTACGTGTTTGTCTCCGTCCGGGAGGTGGACAAGCACCTGCGGGTGGACACCGAGGCGATGCGGCTCACGAGGCTGGCCAGGCAGGTCCACACCCGCCAGCCGCTGCCGCCGATCGTGTTGCAGCACCTGCCCGATTTCGCGAGCGTCCAGACCTCCAGCCACGGGTACAAAATCACGAAAGGCGACGCGAAAAACTGGCCCATCGCGATCCGCGTGAACAACTTCTCGTACGAGGAGGAACTCACCCTGACCGTCCGCGCCTACGCCGGCGCCACCGCCGCGACCGCGGCGTCCGCAAAACCGCTCGCCGCCAAAACCGTCACCCTCGAAGCCGGCAAAAACGCCGACCTGACGTTACCCATCGACCTCACCCAAACCGACAACGAGGTCCTCATCACCATCGGCGACGACCACAACGAACTCGACCGCCTGCTGATCCAGTTTGTGAAACCATGACCGGAGGTTCTGCCTCCTTCCTTCGCCCCGACGACATCGGTATACTGTAACCGTGCGTCCCGTACCTCAAGCTCGACACGCTCTGGCCGGGATGATCTTTGTGATCATCGCCGGCGCGGTGGCCTATCTGGCCACCAAAGACCCCAACCTCAGCGAGGTTCAGGTCAACATCGCCTGTGCGGCCCTGAAGGCCCACGACCCCGGACTGTTCGCCGGAGACGGCGTCTTCGGCGACAGCGGACTGTGGCGGTTCCACACGCCGATGTTCCAATCCGTCCTGGACCTCTCGCTGGTCCCCACCGGATACGCCGACCCCACGCTGCCCTTTCGAATCCTGGCGGGCACGACCACCCTGCTGTTTCTGGGCGGCATGTACGCGCTGCTCTATCGACAAACGCGAAGCTGGAAAATGTCCGCCTTCGTCGCCGTGCTGGCCATGACCGTCACGCACACCCTCGGCGGAGCGTTCTGGGGCGTCGGGCCTCTCAAAACCATCACGCCCCCCGCCATCGTCCAGGCCATGATGCCGCTGATCGTGCTGGCCTATCTGCATTACGAAAAACGGTGGCAGCTCGTGCTGGTCTTCGCGTTCGTCGGGTTGATCGGCAACCTGCACCTGGTCACGGCGATGAACCTCACGCTGATTCTCCTGCTGACCTACCTGGCCCGGCAGCGGTTTGCCAAATCCGCCTGGCCGGTGGTGGCGGCGTGCGCGGTCACCAGCCTCACCGCGGCCGTTCCGTACGCCCTGTACTATTTCGGCGTGCGATACCAACTCACGCCCCTCGGCGCCCACACCGACCCCGCCGCCGTCGCGCGGGCGTTCCAGGTCAGCGACCTGGCGTTGCTCTACCCGGCCCTGCTGAAAAACCTCCTCGAATGGGACCTGCTCGTCCGCGTGCTCGCGATGGGCGTGATCGGAGCGATGGTGCTGTTGCGGCTGGAACGCTTCCGCGTGCGGGACCGCGGGTTCTGGCTGTTCCTGACGGCCGCCTGCCTGGTGGTCGCGCTGGGGTTCCAGGGGCTCAGCCAGTTCGTGGGGTTCCTGCGGGGCGGTTCGCCGCCGATCGTCGATTTTCTGCGGGCGTCGGCATTGATGATGTTGCCGCTGTATGTGCTGCTGGCACAGGGGCTGGTGAATTTGTCGAGGTTGTGGCGGGCGCATCGGAGGCTGTTGGGGTGGACGCTCGCGCTGATGGCGGCCGCGTGGATTTTGCCGTCGGACAGTTTCACGCCGGCGCGGCGGCAGTTGTACACACTGGCCGGCAACGTGATTAAGGAAGACGTTCAACCGTCGCGGTTCGCGACCTTGCGGGAACGCGCCCAACGCCGGCAGGAACTCCACGCCATCGCCCAATGGGCCCGAGGCGACGCGACGGACCTCGCCACGCCGCCCCTCTCGCCGCCGGCCCCGATTGACGGCGAAGCCGCCACGACGGAATCCGCCGCCGAACCCCCGTCGCCCGACGGACGCCCGCTGTTCCTCACCGACCAGGTCGAGTTCCGGCTCCACAGCCGCCGGGCCATCCTCGCCACACCCGAAGATGTGCGCTTCCTCTATTATCTCACCCCCTGGCGGCTGGAAGAGTGGGTCCGACGGTACGCCCAGCAGCAGCGCATCCTCTTCGGAACCGCCGACAACACCGAATTGGCCGTCTTCTTCCGCCATCTGGCCCTCCAGCACGACCTGTCCGCCGTGAGCGACTACTACGTCATCCTCGACACCACCATCACCGCCGAAAAATACCCCGCCCTCGAGCCCGTCAAAAGCCCACGCTGGGGAAAATATTGGAAACTCTACCGCGTAAACAAACAGCACCTCGCCCCAAACGGGTCGGAGTGACTCACTTTTTTTCGCGGGAATTCGCGTAATTCGCGGCCAAAGAGAACAAGTCACTCCCCCGCGTCTCCGCGTCCCCGCGTCGCTGTCACGGCGGCTGCGGGTAGTATTGGGCGATGACGGTGACGATGGCCTCGGCGAGGCCTTCGATTTTTTTGTCGAGGCCCTGGTTGACCGATTGCGTGGATCGGCCGATGCAGTTGTACACGCCGAGCACCCGGCCGGTGGCCTTGTCGACGAAGGTGACGCGGGCGGCGAGTTCCTCCAGCGGGCCGAACGCGTGATCGACGAGCGTGGCTGTCTCGTAGTGCCAGATTTCGCCGCGGATCACGAGCGTCCGCCCGCCACGGCGGGAGCGGATGTGCTTTTCCGCCATCGCCCGCTCGAACGCGGGCCCGAGTTTCCAGAAGACCTCTCGCGGCACGCGGCCGCCGAAGTTGTCGGTGAACGTCTGGAATTCGAAATCCGTGTATCCCGCCAAGGCCGCGTCGCGGTTGTAGCGGATCGGCTTGACCGCCACCACGACGCCCTTGGGCCCGGTCGCCAGACCGACGCCCTCCGAAATGGCCCGCCCCATACATCCGCCGGCCAGCGGGATCAGGACCAGGCACGCCATGAGTGCGTTCCATGCGATTCGTGCGTAAAGGTTGTGTGTCGCCATGCGGAAGAGGATACCGTATTCGCCCGCCACTCGCCACTAGCCATTTGGGCCGCTCCACGCTACGCTTACACCATGTCGTTCCCAGAAGCGTATCGTGTGCTCGGCGTGGACCCGGGGCTGAATGTCACCGGGTATGCCGTCGTGGAGTTCGCGGGCTTCGAGCCGGCCGTCCTGGAGGCCGGGGCCATTCGCACGCGCGCGGGCGAAACCATGGCCGGGCGGATCGAGCAGCTTCACGCGGACCTGGGCGAAATCCTCAACGAATTCCGGCCTCACGCCGTCGCCATCGAGCAGTTGTACGCCCATTACAAACATCCGCGAACCGCCATTCTGATGGGCCACGCGCGCGGCGTGATCATGCTGGCCGCCCAGCAGGCCGGGGTGACGGTCAAAAGCCTCGCCGCCACGCACGTGAAAAAAAGCCTCACCGGAAACGGCCATGCGAGCAAGGAACAAATCCAGCGCGCCATCCAGGCCGTCTGCCGCCTGACCGAGGCCCCCCGCCCCCCCGACGTCGCCGACGCCATCGCCATCGCGCTCTGCGCCGGGAGGCATTTCGCTCTTCGACGGTGAAATCGTGCCGCTGGTTCGAGGGAACCCAGCCACTAGCCACCAGCCACAAGGTATTCGTGATTCGGTTATTATTCAGCCGATCTTTGTCATGCCAACCGAACATACCCATTCCCGCTTTTGTTGCCTTTTTGGCCAAATCGTTCCTTACCTTGTGGCTAGTGGCTTGTGGCTGGTCGTCGGAAAACCCTTGTTTCGCGCCCGCCGCTGCTCTACATTCATCACATGGCAACCAAACCGACTCGGAAGAAAGACGACGCCCGGCAGTTGGCGATCGCGGCCGCCCGGCTGCTGGCCGACGACAAATGCGACGACATCGTCGTGCTGGACCTCAAGGGCCGCAGCCCGGTGACGGATTATTTCGTCATCGCCACCGGCACCAGCGACCGCCAGATGCGATCGGCCGCCACCGACCTGGCCGACTGGGGCAAAAAAAACGGCAACGCCCCCTGGCACGTCGCCGGAATGGACTCCGCTGACTGGGTCGTCCTGGATTTCGTGGACGTCGTGGTCCACATCTTCAACGCCACCCATCGCCGCTACTACGACCTCGAACTCATCTGGGGCGAAGCCCCCCGCGTCCGATGGCAACGCGTCGTGCGGAAGAAGAAAGAGGCGCCGGCGGAGGAGTGACGCTCGTTTTGCCGCGAATGACGCGAACTCCCGCGAATTCCGCGTGATGCAGATATGGCTTGGCCTGTTTGCGCTGCGGGACGTTTGACGTCGGAGGATGAACCATGTCCATCCATCGGGTTTTGGTTGTGGCGTCGCTGGCCCTGGTGTGGGCGACGGCGTGTCATTCGGAGTTGGCTCAGTCGTCCGCAGCCCCGACGACGGTCCCCGCCAGCCGTCCGGCGGAGATCACGATGCAGCCGGATAGCGAGGACGACTGTCGCGTGCTCCTGGCGACGGCGGAAACGCTGGCTGAGCGGAAGCGTCGCCTGTTCATGCCCGAGGACGCAGACGGCCTTCGCGCGGGCCTGGCGATTCTCGAACGGCTGAACGATCAGGCCAGGCTGGCGGAATTCGCGAAGCATTTTTTGTACCCCAACACGCTACGGCTGGCGGCGATTCAACGACTGACCGACCAGACCCTGCTCGCCGACATGGCCTCCAACACCGACGAAATGACCTATGGCCATAATTCGTCGTCCAACGGCAAACACGGCACCGACCCCCACGTGCGTCCGGCGGCCGTGGCGAAATTGACCGACCAAACCCTGCTCGCCCGCCTGGCGCTCCACGACGATTCCTACCACGTGCGTGACACGGCGGCCCATCAGTTAACTGACCAGGCCATGCTCGTCTACGTGGCGATCAACGGCTGCGGAGACACGCCCCACCGAGCCGCGGGCAAACTGACCGACCCGGAACAGTTGGCCAACGTGGCGAAAAACACGCCGCACGAATTCGCACGCTATGTGGCGATTGAAAACCTGACCGACCAAATCCTGTTGGCGGAACTCGTGAAAAACGCCAACAGCGACACGCGGTCCTGGGCGGCGTACAAACTGACCGACCAGGCCCTGCTGGCGGAACTCGCATTGCATGACCACGACCCGAAGGTGCGCCAGGCGGCAATTGAAAAATTGACCGACTCAACGCGGCTGGCCGAAGTGGCGAAAGCCGCCACGGACCCGCGCGTCCGCCGCATGGCGGACGTGAAGATGATGGCCGACCAGGCCGCGTTGGCGAACCTCGTCAAAACCGATGCCGACTCGCGCGTGCGCTGGGTGGCCTCCCAGATGCTGACCGACCCAGCCGCGATCGCCGAGGCCGCGAAACACGTGGACGACTGGCTCCTCTGCGAACGCATGATCCTCAAACTCGACCCATCGGGTCAGCCGCTGCTGGCGGACATCGCGAAGAATTCGGAGCACGGATACCGCGCGGCGATTCATCTGCTGACCGATCCGGACCAACTCGCCGAGGTGGCCAGACACGCCGTCCACACGGCGGCACGCATCATGGCGGTGGAAAAACTGAGCGAATCCCAGCCTGACGAAACCCAAGGAATGTGTTTGGAGATTACACAAAACCCCGACGAAAGCCTGAGCGTGCGGTGTCTGGCGGCGGACAAATTAGGGCCGTCGCATCAGGCGGTGGCGCAGGCGTTGTTTTTGGAGATCGCGAAAAACGACGACGCCGACCTGGGCGTGCGTCAGCGGGCGGCCGGGGCGCTGACCCGCCAGGCGGATCTGGCCGACGTCGCGCTGAACGTCGCGGATCACAACGTGCGCGGTGCGGCCCTGGACAAGTTGACCGACCAGAAGGCGCTGGCGGCGATCGCGATGGACAACGACAATCCCCTGAAATCCACGGCCATTTGTAAACTGACCGATCCGGCGGCGCTCGTCCACGTCGTGAAGAACGGGCAGAACAATTCGTTCGACCGGGAATACGCGGTGTATCGGCTGACCGACCAAACCCTGCTGGCCGAACTGGTGAATGACGATGCGCTGGTGAACGACGACCGCGCCGTCGGCATCCGCGAAGCCATCGTGTACATGCTGACCGATCAGGCCGTGCTGGCCGACGTGGCGACGAACGAGAAAAACGCGTACGTGCGGCGGACGGCGATTCGGAAATTGGCGGACCCTGCCCTGCTGGCGCAGTTCGCGAAGAACGCCGACAAGGTGGATCTGCGGGCTGCGGCGATTCGCAATCCACACCTGACCGACGAGAACCTGCTGGCGACCATCGCCCAACGCGACGACGACGCCAACGTGCGGGAAACGGCCGTCCGACGGCTGACCGACCAGGCCCTGCTGGCGGACATTGCCCAGCACGACGACGCCTGGTTCGTGCGCCGCGCCGCCGTCGCCACGCTGGACCCGCGCCGGCACCAGACGTTGCTGGCGGACATCGCGAAACAGGACGACGCGGAGCACGAGGAAATCGCCTATTACCTCAACTACGACGGCACGCCCCGCTACGGCTCGGCATGGAACAAACGCACGCTCACCGCGCCGGTCGCCCTGGCGGCCGTCCAGAAACTGACCGACCCCGCCCGGCTCGCCGACGTCGCCAACACCACGAAAACCCCCGCCGTCCGCCAGGCGGCGGAAACCCGACGCGCCGCCCTGCGCGGGCAAGACAAATGACGCGTTTTTCCGTGGAGCTTCGGGAACTATGGGATTATAAAGGCGATAAAATGAAAGAAGCGTTCGGCTGTGGCGAACGCTTCGCGGTGCCACACGTATGGAGCCTGTCAGGACGAATCGGCACAATCGAACATCATGGAGGAAAATTCGAAAACAGCCGAAAACATGATGAAAGTCGATCATTTTCCAGTAGAATTACCGCCGACGGCGTTGGGAGCGGCCTCCCGACAAAAACGAGTCGAAACATGTTTCGCGACGGCGTGTTTCTTTGCGCTGTAGGGTGTAGAAAGGCATACGGATGAAGGCCAGCGGCGGAAAATCCGGCAAGGACAAGAAGGCTGCGACCAAGACGTCGGTGTTGGCGGCACGGCAACTGCCGGGGGGCAAACCGACCCCATGACCGCTCACGGGCAAACCTCTTCTCTTCGCACCAGCGGGGCGCGGTTTGTGGCCACGCGGTGGAGCGTGGTGTTGGCGGCGGCCGGCCGCGGCGGCACGGACGGCGGCGTGGCCGCGAGCACGGCATCGTCGCGGCGAGCGTTGGAGGAGTTGATCCGGGCGTACTGGTTTCCGCTGTACGCGTTTGTGCGGCGGCGAGGCAGCAGTCCGCAGCAGGCCGAGGATTTGACGCAGGGGTTCTTCGCCCACCTGCTGGAGAACGAAGGGCTCACGAGCGTGGACCGCGCCCGAGGCAAGTTTCGGTCGTTTCTGCTGGCGGCGTTTACGCACTTCGCCGCCGACCAGCACGACAAGGCCATCGCCGCCAAACGCGGCGGGCGGCTGCGGGTGCTCTCGCTGGACACCGCAGCCGCCGAGGCGAGCTACGCGAAGGAACTCGCCGACACGATGACGCCCGAGCGGCTGTTCGAGCGGAGTTGGGCCATCGCCGTGCTGAATCAGGTCGTGCTACGGTTGGAGCAGGAGTACGCCGGCCGCGACAAATTGGCGTTGTTCGAGGCGTTGCGTTACCACCTGGACGGCCAGGCGGACGAGCGTTCGCACGCCGAGACCGCCCGGTCGCTGGGCATCACCGAGGGGGCCGTGCGTGTCCAGGCCCATCGGCTTCGGCGGCGGTATCGCGACCTGCTGCGTCACGAAATCGGCCAAACCGTCGCCGACGATGGACTCGTGGACGAGGAAATCCGGTATCTTCTGAACTGTTTGTAGAAAAACGAAAAACCGTTCGCGACGGCTCGGCTTGTTGGCGTTGTAGGGCGTTCTTTTCGCCGCGAATGACGCGAATTTTTGGCCCTGTACGTGTCTTCGGCTGTCGCAGGCCAAAACCTTGAGTGAGCTTATCGCCGGCACGTTGAAATGTCCGCGAATCTCCCAGGCCGCCATCGGACGGCAACCGGCGGGCTGAAAGCATGGCCTGCCCAAACACCGCGACGAGTGCTGGTTCCTGATGAGCAGTCTCGCTTCCGGGCCGGCAAAGCTCACGCGCCTCTATGGTCAACGGATGACCATCGAAGAACTCTTCCGCGACCACAAGAATAAACGAAACGGCTGGAGCCTGCGCGGCACGCAGACCCAGCCCGACCGGATCGACCGCCTGCTGCTGATCCTGGCGCTGGCGTACATCGTTGGACCAGTTTGTCGCTTCGTCGGCGTCGGACAATACGGTTTGGCGGCCGTAGATGGTTCGCTCGCCGTAGGGAATGTATTCGTAACGCTCGAGCTGGCGACCCGTCTCGTTCACGATGCCGATCACATTGTAGTTGGCGTCTTGCATCGCCCAGAGTATCCGCTAGAACGACGGAAAAGTCAATCCCGCAACGAAGTTATCTGCAATTTTCCCTTGACGACATCGGCTTTGTATTTTTTATCAGGAGACACATCCAAACCGCGGAACGATTCATACTCGTTAAAACGAACGAGGGGCCATGTTTCACGGCTGGATTTCTCCTCTTCCGGCGTCAATCGCCTTCTCGGCGCTCCCATGGTAAGTTCCTGTAGCCATTCCCCTTCATCTTCCGGTCTATAATCATATCGGATGTCAACACTATATCCAAACTCCCGAGACGAACTCCAGGCGAAGCTGGTCACCTTATCGCCGGGAAACCGGAATTCCATTACCTGTCCTGTTATAATGTCCACCACAGTAATTTTGTCGAAGGAAGTCACGGCAAGGAATTGTGAATCAGGCGAAAAGAATAAGCGCACATAGTTCTTTGCATACCATTCCACCTTTCCAACACGAAGTAACTCCGTCGTCCTCACCTTGTCAGGGGTTTCGACCGAGGTCCAATGCAACTGAACCGTCTGTCCAATGCATTTATAGTGTGGGGTTCCCTCGAGATTGCGCACTTCGCGAATCGAGTAAAAAGCAACTTGCCGTGAATCAGGGGAAAAGGTGCCCATCCAATTCCATTCGCTCACGACGTCATCTTTGGGAAGAAGGAATGGGCCTCTCTCCACCATCAACGTGCCGATGACAAGCGCCACGCCAAATAATAACCATGAGCCGATCTTGTTTGTTTTTTTCATGTTTTCATTTCTTCGTGCGACGACCGATTCTTTTTTGCCATTTTCATCTATAAAATAAAATCCTCGCGGACAGTTGTCTCATTTGTTTTCGTTTTCGCTATGTCGTCACTACTCCAACTGTATCAGTCCGGTGAAGCACACCTCCCCGTTTGTTGCGTTGTCGGTGACAATGCGGTCCAAGGAGATCGCGTATGGGTACGGGCACTGGTGTGGCGAAGGGCAAGGCGCGGGATGCTACGGTG